>Ga0155836_129_pt4 | contig 13369 bp, 14 predicted proteins | sample RifCSPlowO2_01_FD_107490 | JGI IMG/M metagenome (GOLD analysis project Ga0155836, IMG submission 107490) | Candidatus Woesebacteria bacterium RIFCSPLOWO2_01_FULL_39_10 | reverse complement strand
AGAAGAACCAATAAGATTTTTTTATTTTTGAAAAGTTTTTGCAACTTTTTTTGCAAAGAACTACTTGTATCCGCGGACAAAATGCTTTGTAATTTGCCAGGAGTGTTTTGCTCAGGTAACTTGGCAGTCATACTATTTTTTGGAAGCTTACTACTACCGTAGCACAACAACTATAAGGATACAAGGAGTCAAACTACTCCAGAAAAGTCGAATTTTGTATAGGAAAAATTTTTTCCTGTCGGTGTTGAAAAGCGAGGTTTAGATTGATATATCAATCTATTAATTAGGATAATGGCATTTTTTGTACTTTTTGCCGCTTCCACACCAACAAGGATCATTTCGGCCTATTTTTCTTCGCCCTTCGGCCGTAGTGATTGGTGACTGGTTATTAGTTATTGGTGAAGAAGGTCCGATGAATGCGGGCTTGCCCGACGTAGCTTCAGCGAAGGCGGGTTCTCCTTTTTCTGCTCCCAATTCAGGAGATGAAGCCTCCATAAGCCCGGTTGCATCGGTTGTGTCAACATTTGTCGTTGCACGATCAAGTTGAATTTCGGGGGTTGGCGCGCGTGCAACTCCAATTCTAAAAATCCGGTGTGATAATTCACTATCGATTCGATCAATTAAACCTTCAAAAAGATTAAAGGCCTCATTTTTAAATTCCACCAGTGGATCCCTTTGGCCATAAGCTCTAAGGCGTACTCCTTCTCTGAGACCATCCAAATGATCAATGTGCTCAATCCATTGCTTATCTATAGAACCAAGGTAGGCAAATTTTTCTACTTGCCTAACCAATTCTTCTCCCAAATCTTTCTCGCGTGAGGTGTAAACATCGTTAATCATCTTAACCAAAAATTCCTTTATTTCCCCTTTATCCTCAACTTTTTTGAGATGACTTTTAATTCGTGCTCTTGAAGCATCGTCAAAGGGAATTATTTCCATCAGATGGACTAAAAGCTTTTCAGCATCATGTGAATCAGAATCAACTGATTGCGAAAGAAGAATAATATTATCAACCTGGTTTGCGAGCTTTTCGAGTATTTCTTCTTTTAAATTTTTTCCTTCAAGTACGCTTTGTCTAAGCTTGTAAATTATTTCTCTTTGTTGATTTATAACGTTGTCATATTCAACAAGATTTTTCCGAGCGTCAAAATGAAACCCTTCAACTTTTACTTGGGCCTGTTCAATTGATCGGGAAATAAGTCTATTTTCAATTGGCTGGTCTTCGGGTAGTTTTAAACGGTCCATCAATGCGCCAATCTGTTCGCCTCCGAAAATGCGCATAAGATCATCTTCCAGTGAAAGATAAAAACGGGATGATCCCGGATCTCCTTGACGACCGCTTCTTCCGCGAAGTTGGTTATCAATACGCCGCGATTCGTGGCGTTCGGTTCCGATTACATGAAGACCCCCTGACCCAACTACTTTATCATGACTGTTCTGCCAATCCTTAAATTCCTTTGTTTTTTCAAACTTCTCTTTCGGAACTTCCCCCGGCCTATCAGGAGCGGATCCTCCCAGTACAACGTCCACACCGCGTCCCGCCATGTTTGTTGCAACCGTGACTCCACCCGGTTTTCCAGCATCAGCAATTATCATTGCCTCTTTTTCGTGATTTTTTGCATTCAACATGTTATGAGGAACGTGCTTGCGCTTAAGGTATTCACTTATAATCTCGTTTTTCTCAATTGAAGTTGTTCCAACAAGAACTGGCTGACCTTTTTGGTGTTTTTCAATAATTTCATTAACAACTGCCCCGTACTTTGCCCGAACAGTTTTATAAATAACATCGGATTGATCTTTTCTTACCATTAACTTATGTGTCGGAAGAACAACAACTTCAAGGTTATAAATTTTCCTGAACTCTTCTGATTCTGTTGCCGCTGTTCCCGTCATTCCAGATAAGGTCTTATACAACCGGAAGTAATTTTGAAAAGAAATTGTTGCTAAGGTTTTACTTTCCTGCTGAATAGGAACACCTTCTTTTGCTTCAACCGCTTGGTGAAGTCCGTCGCTCCAACGGCGACCAAACATTAATCTTCCTGTAAACTCATCAACAATCGTTACTTGCCCGTCTTTTACAACGTACTCACGATCGCGAAGATAAAGTGTTTTTGCGCGAAGTGCGTTTTCGATGTGGTGTATACTTTCCCAATCCTTCTCATACAAGTTATCAACCCCAAGTATTTTCTCAACTCGGGTAATTCCATGCTCGGTTAAACTGGCACTTTTTGATTTCTCATCGATTGTGAAATCTGTATCAGGATTTAACTTTTCCACAAGTCCCGCGAACTTGTAATATTTATCAGTGGGGTCTGTGTCTGGCATAGAAATAATCAAAGGAGTTCTTGCTTCATCGATTAATACAGAGTCCACCTCGTCAACAATCGCAAAGTGATGACCACGCTGGACGACTTCGGAAAGTGATCTAACCATGTTGTCCCTTAAATAATCGAATCCAAATTCATTATTTGTTCCGTAAGTAATATCCGCTTTGTAGGCAAGTTTTCTTTCAACCGGTTTTAGGTGGGCGAGTCGCTCATCTCCATGACTTCTGTCTGTATGTTCCGGATCGTAAATAAATGATTTCCCTTCTTGGATAATTGTCCCAACAGTTAGTCCCAGCAAATGAAAAATCGGGGCGTTCCAACCCGCATCGCGACGTGCTAAATAATCATTAACTGTAACAAGATGGGCACTCCCACCGGTTAGCGCATGCAGGTATAAAGGAGGTACTGCGGAAAGAGTCTTTCCCTCACCTGTTTTTTGTTCAGCAACTCTGCCTTCAAAAAGCGCAGCAGCAGCCATTATTTGAACATCGAAATGCCTTAAACCAACTGCGCGCCAGCTTGCTTCTCGAACTTGCGCAAAGGCTTCCGGGAGAATTTCTTTCAAGTCTTCGCCTGACTTAATCCTTTTTTTAAATTCCTCAGTCTTTGTTGCAAAATCTTTGTCTTTAAGCTTTTTAAACTTAGCATCAAACTCATTTACTTTTGACGCAATTTTGGTTAATCGATCAACTTCTCTTTGGTTAATATCAAGAAATTTAGAAAATATGTTTAACATGCGAACTTTTAATTTTACTCCTCAGGCTTAATTGTAGCAAACGAACTGGGTAAGCGCTAAGTGTTTACTTTCTACAAATAAACATCACATTGGCTTCAGGGAAAACAATTTCTACATTCTTAAATATCTTTTCAAGTTTATCTTCGAAACGCACAGCTTTTGTTCTTTTGCCTCCATAATAAAGTCTGTTGAAAATAGCAATTCCTTGGTTGACAAGGATCATCCTTGTCAGTTTAATGAATCCTTCAGACTCGAACTTTTTTGGAAACTCATCGCCCACATAAAGATCAATTAAGACCAGATCGAACTTTTGACTTTTTCGTCCAAAGGACGACCAGCCTTTGGCTGGGAATTTTTCGTCCAAAGGACGACCAGCCTTTGGCTGGGAATTTTTAATTAAATACTCGTATGCATCTGCAATACGCACACTAACATCGTTTTTATTTAATCCAAGATGTTTTCTTCCAAGCTTAACCATTACTGGATCTATATCCACTCCTGTAATTTTTGCATCCGGCCAATTTTTCTTAACCAACTTTGCTACAGTTCCTCCAGCTAAACCAAGTATTAGAACATTGGAAATTGGAAATTGGAAATTGGAAATTTGTTTAAGCGGTTTTCTCCAAACCTGATGCATTATTCCTCCTGATTGTGTTAGACCGCCAACTTGGATATAAGTTCCGAACGCCAAACTTTTCACAACCGTTATTTTCCCATTGATTGAAGACTTCACCTCTTCCAAAACCATCGTACCAGAGAGAAAATTAATTAAATTATTTCCAAATTTTTGATTTTGCATACTACTGGTATCCTATTGCCTGTTTTTTAAACATCTTCGCATAAAGACCGGCTTTGGAAAGCAACTCTTCATGGCTTCCCTGTTCAACAACTTGGCCTTCATTTAAAACAATTATTTTATTTGCGTTTCTAACAGTGGAAAACCTATGCGAAATCAAAAAGAGAGTTTTATCTTTATAAAATCTTAAAAGGTTATTAAAAATTTCGTACTCTGCTTCTGCGTCAATTGCGCTTGTTGGTTCATCAAGAATTAAAATCGGGGCCCCTTCATAAAAAGCCCTGGCTATAGCGATTTTTTGCCACTGTCCCTGAGAAAGTTCAGTTCCTCCTTCGAACTGCCGACCCAAAAGCTGGTTATATTTTTTGGGAAGTTTTTCAATAAATTCAGCTGCCCCGCTTTTTTCTGCGGCTTCGATCATTAATCTCTTATCTGTAAATTCAGGTCTGCCCATCATAATATTTTCTTTTACAGTAAAGTTATAATGCATAAATTCCTGGAAAAGTGTGCCCAAAAATTTATACCATTCCTGTAGACTCACATTTTTTATATTGACTCCGTCAATTAAAATCGCGCCTGCGGTTACGTCGTAAAAACGACACAAAAGTTTAACTATGGTAGTTTTCCCAGCGCCGTTCGGACCAACTATCGCGATATTTTCTTTGGGATCGATTGTAAAACTTACATCTTTCAGAACTAATTCTTTTGTGTCTGGATACGAGAAGGATACATTTTTAAACTCGACTTTTGGAATTCTATCAAGTTTTAACTTAATCGCTCTTTTTGGTTCCTTAACAAGTTGAGGCAAAGAAAGAACGTCGAAATAGTGGTTAACATAGAGATTATTCTCATACATGTCACCAAAGTTAAGAATTAAATCTGAGGCACTATTTGCAATTCTATCCAATAAAGTCACAAAAAATGTAAAATCTCCAACACTCATTAAACCGTTTAAAACATCGGGTAGTTTAATTAACGCAAAAATCAAAACCACTCCACCCTCCAAAATCCCAGGATAAAAGGCAACTTTTAGATAATCCTTGACCGGTTTTTTATTTAAACCAAAAAGATAATCCTGAATCTTTTTGAATCGTTTAAGGAATGTTGACTGAGATTGAAGAATTCTTGTTTCCAGAATCGAGGTCTTGTCATATAAAAGCCACTGGAAGTACCATAAACGCCTAACTTCAGGGGCACCAGATCCATAAAACGACCACTGCAGTTTTCCGAATTTTGTCCTTAAGTAAAGCCTTGGGATAGTAACCAAAGTTACGACCACTGGAATCCAGAATCCGAAGTAGATAAGGACGATAAAACTTGTAATCCAAGAAATTAAATTATTGAAAAAATAAGAAAAGTCCTGAAGAAAGTTGGGCGGTCTCCAGGTCATTGTATCGCGAGCTTTCGTGATTAAATCCTGAGTTTTTGCATTTTCAAGGTGTGCAATGTCTATTTTTGAAAGTTTTTTGAAAAACTGGTAATTCAGAGCGTTTTGGATTTTGTATCTAAAAAGAAAATCAAAATATGTGCTTTTCAAAGCCCAGGCAACAAAGTTCCAAACTAAATCAACAAAATATCGCGAGGCTAAAAGTGCGACCAACACAAACGAAACTCCGACTTTTACGTCTAAAGAATTAATTAATTCGTCGATAAAAAGTTTGTAGATAAAACTCGCAATTATCGGAAAAAATGAAGACAATCCCGCGGCTCCATAGTAACCAAAAGTTATAAACTTATCAGTTTTCCAGGCTAGCGTCAGAAGTCTCTTTAGATTTGAAAAAACTTGCGTTGCTGATGATTTGATTGTTTTAATTTTACTCATCATAAAAATTATACGTTTAAATGTTGGCTGAACCAAATATACAATTTGCTTCGTATAAAGTTCGGATGTAAAATAGTTGAGTGAACACAACACCTCTTCCCGAAAAATTACGGCCAAAGAAGCTGTCAGAATTTGTCGGACAAGAACACTTGGTCGGAAAAGATGGAATTATCCGAAAACTACTTCTCGCCCAACGAAGCTCGAAGAGCGAAGTTGGGTTTCCCTCTCTTATTTTCTGGGGTCCCCCGGGATCCGGTAAAACTACACTTGCAAGAATAATTGCAAGTGAATTAAAAAGAGAATTTTATGAATTTTCTGCCGTTAACACATCAAGTAAAGATGTCCAAAAAATTATTTCTCAAACTAAACCTCTGTTTACTTCTCCCCTTATATTCATAGATGAAATTCATCGCTTTAATAAAGCACAACAAGATAAATTACTTCCATACGTTGAAAAGGGACAAATTATTTTGATAGGGGCAACAACAGAAAATCCTTCCTTTGAAGTGATTGGACCCTTACTTTCCAGATGCAGAGTTGTAACTCTCAATCAGCTTACTGAAAAAGATTTAGGAGATATTTTAAATCGGGGTTTGAAAGAAGTTAAAGACCTGCCCGCCGGCTCGCCTCGCGTCGAAGCGGGCAGGCAGGTAAAAATAAACTCAAAGGCGAAAAGTTTTTTAATTGAATCATCAAATGGTGATGCCCGTGTATTATTAAATGTCCTTGAAATTGCTTCAAACTTGTCCAAACAGAAGGAAAGTGGAAAAGTAAAAGGTGTAAAGCTGTATCACCCTAAGGGTGATATAAGTTCACACCTTACAATTTTTGACATCGAACAAGCACTCCAACGCCGACAACTTACCTTCGATAAACAAGGAGAAGAGTTTTATAACGTCATTTCTGCATTTATAAAATCCATGAGGGCAATAATGTGGATGCAGCTCTCTATTACCTCGCTCGAATGGTTGAGGCAGGCCAAGACCCACTTTACATTGCAAGGCGCATGGTTGTCTTTGCGTCTGAAGATATTGGAATGGCTCAACCAACTGCCTTAGTTGTTGCAAATGAAGTTTTCAGAGCTTGCGAAACGATTGGTTACCCAGAGTGCCAAATTAATTTGATGCACGGAGTAACTTACCTTGCCTCGGCTAAAAAAGATCGTTCGGCATATGATGCATACTTCAAAGCTGTCGCAGATGTCAAAAAACATGGTAACCTTCCAATCCCTTTGAACATTAGAAACGCCCCAACAAAGTTGATGAAAGAACTCGGATACGGGAGGGGTTATGAAAAATATACAAACGAGAGTTTACTTCCTGATAAGCTTAAGTCCAACAGATACTATAAAAAATAGTCAAAGTTTAAATTAAAGTCTTTTGTATGCTGTTTCTCCGACGCTATAACCTCTTTTTTTCAAAAATTCCGCTGCTTTCTCATTTGCTACTTCAGGTACAAAAATTTCCGTTGCACCTCTTGCCAGTGCAAGAGCTTCGGCTTCTTGTAAGAGAGTAGTTCCAATTCCTTTATTCCAATATCCGGGACTTACAAGAACAGAAAGCGATCTGGCTGTCTCCCCATTAAGAGTTAATACAATATGCCCAACTTCTTCACCATTTTCCCCAGTTCCTTTAATCCCAAAAGTCCCTTTATCTTCATCTTGAAAAGGGGAATATTCTATTATTTCTTTTCCAAACATAAATTATAATTTTGCAATTAAAATTACTCTACCTTTAATTTTCTGCCTTTGCTATCACACAATAATACAATCTTCTGGATCCTCATACTTTTTTCCCATTTCATCAAACCGTTCATTTAGAAAAAGTAAAGGCGAATGAAGGAAGATTATTTTAATAGATGTATCAGGTGTTCCAAATAGTTCCGTCATGTGGTCCTTCACCACTTCCGCTTCCAGGTTTTACGTGCAAAACACAATTTTCGCGATTCTCGAATCCAAAAGGAGTATATCCAACACATGCTTCTTCTACCTGACCGGGATTAGCTCCCTCTTGCATCACGTCTCTGGTGCAAATTTGTAAACCACAACCCGGACAGTCAACGCAGGCTGCCTCCGATCCAGAGCCAGGGTTTTGAAATCTTATCAAAGCAGATTTGATAGACTCTGCTTGCAATTCTGTTGTCATTCTCAGTATTATACATCCTATAGGGTTTCAACTCAACCAAGTAATAAACAAAAAGTAATACCGGGTGTTAGAATTGATATTTCTTTTGGGAAAGTAGATATTTGATCTTTTGGCGGAAATCTCTATTATTTTTTCCTACAATACCTTATCAAAGGACACGAAGTGAGATTGGGAGGATACGGAACACCATCTACGCTGAAACCTCTACATAATGCAACAATAGTGTCGTCATGTGTTCTATTTAAAACATAATTGCATCCATGGCAAGTTTTCGGTTCGGCAAGACCTTTAGTCCGAGCTGTTTGTAGAGCCTCTCTAACAGCTATTCTTTGTGTTTCTGTATTTCTTTCTACTCTCATAGATCGGTCAAATTTTATCACTTTTACTTACTATAGGAAAGGGTTCTCAACTTCTTAAGGATGTTATGATTAATTATGAAAATTTGGGATAAGAATGGGGTGCGAAACAACAAGCGGTTACCTTTATTCGTTAGGTAATTCGGGTGCAAGATCAAATTTACCTGAAAGAATTGCTTCTCCAAGATGTCCAAGCGTTAAAGCCGACGGGCCTATTTCCAGTTCGTCTGCGATTTTTTTACATTGACCAACATAAAAGCCTTGGACGAACTCAGTTGCGCGCGGAGACTTATGAACACTAGCGCCTAGAGATAAAATATAAAGAGTTTGTTGACACTCACCAACTAAATCATCAGGTAAGTTATGAAGCATAAAGGGAGTTGCAACAAATTGAAGTCCTGCATGGCCTTCCGCGCTACGATAAGTTTCCATCAATTTATCTACTCTGGTTGTTTCATCAAGGTCTAGATCTTTCTTTAATTCTTCCACTTGAGGCATTTGAAGTTGCCTTTCGTAAGTACCATATAGTGCAGCCATTTCCATACAAGATATAATACCTGCCAGTTGGGAGGTTTTCATTGAAAACCCATGTCCTCGATCTCTATCCCCTTGAATCATAAAATGGAGTATAACAGGATTTTACACAAAATCAACTATAGGTTGCCGAATAAGTTTTGTTCTGTCTAGAGAGTAATTTTATCCTTCCCCATCTACTTACGAAGAACTTAGGTTTGTCTCTTGAATCGCACAGGATACGCCCTCCACAGGATTTCCCGATGCATCAATTCCTACGCATTCTTTTTCAACTTTCGAGTTTAATGCACCCCAGGGAAACTTCGATGCACAATATATTTTCAACCCACACCCGTCACAAGTAACACTAGTTATATGCCTATTATCAAGAGATTCACGAAGTTGATTCAAAGATCTGTCTATCTGGCCTGGTCTTTCCACACCGAGGATTATACTACAATTTTCTCCTTCCCCATCCACTTCCTCAAAACTTCAGGAATAACGACGGAGCCATCGGCTTCCTGATAGTTTTCCAAAATTGCCAATGGTGTGCGGGAGGTTGCTATTGCAGTTCCATTTAACATATGCAGAAACTCATTTTTCCCATCGCGTCTTCGCAGTCGAATATTCAAGTTTCTTGCCTGATAATCCGTGCAATTCGAGGTTGAAGTGACTTCGCCATATTCCCCCCGTGTCGGCATCCAAGCTTCAACGTCAAATTTTCTTGCAGCCATAGCCCCCAAATCTCCCGTGCACATTTCCAATACTCGATATGGCAATCCCAATTCTTGATAAATCTTTTCTTCCATTGCCAAAATATGTTCATGCATTTGTTCCGACTCTTCAGGCTTGCAGTAAATAAACATTTCAGCTTTTGTAAATTGATGAACGCGATACATTCCTTTCGAATATTTCCCATAAGCTCCGGCTTCTTTACGGAAACAGTGTGAGTAACCTACATATTTAAGAGGAAGTTTATCTTCTGGAATAACTTCGTCAGCATGCTTCCCGGCCAAAGTTACTTCGGCTGTTGCAATAAGACCCAAATCTTCGCCCTCAATTGTGTAAGTCTGAGCTTCATCGCCTTTGGGCATATAACCGGTTCCAAGGTAGTAGCGCGACTTTGCCAAGTCAGGAGTGATTACAGGCAAAAATCCTTCCTTTGACAAAAGTTCCATCGCGTAAGAAACCAGTGCTAATTCCAATAAAGCTCCATCACCATAAAGAAAATAAAATTGAGATCCTGATACTTTAGCACCCGTTTCAAAATCTAAAATTCCTAAAGTTTTACCTAACTCCAAGTGATCCTTTGGCTCAAAATCCCAGCCAGAGGCTGGTCCGCCTTTGGTGGAAAATTTCCTGGGCTCACCCCAACGTTTTACTTCAACGTTTTCCTTCTCATCTTTTCCGACTGGCACCTGTGCTAGCGGAAGGTTCGGAACCTGCATAAAAACTTCATTAAATTCCTTTTCAGCCTTCTCTAACTCAGGTTCTGATTTTTGAAGCTTCTGTTTTACTTGTTTACCCTGAGCAATATCTTTTGACTTAGCATATTTATTGCGAAGGGCCCGAAGTTTCTCGACGTCTTGAAGAAGACTCCTTCGCTTCTCATCAAGTTCTAATGCTTTATCAACTAGAACGGGGTCGAAATGCTTATCGACGGCTCCTTTTTTAACTTTCTCCGGATCATCCCTTAATAATTGAATATCAATCATACATTTAGGAATAAAAAATAAAAGATTAAGTGATTAGTCTTTAGACTCTTCATTTACTCCTTTAATCCTTATTCTTATTTCTTAATGTTTTCAGAGTACTTGCTAACATTTTAATTGTTTGAGAATTAAGTTCTAAAATATTATCTACTTCTCCTCCAAGGTTTGACGATAATTCTTTTACTACTAACAGCCAATATTCCACCTCATTTGCAGAACCAAGTGAAACCTGAATAAATCGTTGATATTCTTTTCCTTTATATCTGCCAAATCCCTCAGCAATATTCGCACCCACTGATGAAGCCGCACGAATAAGTTGATCGGCAATAATCCAATAAACCCTCTTATTGGGAAATTTTTCTGAAAGTTTAACTACCATCAATGTTACTTGAAAAGCAGTTTTCCAAAATTTCAACTCTTTGTAATTGTGGATTTTAATTTGACTATTCATTAATTCCTTTAATCCTTATTACTATGTTATAGTGCGTGTTTTGATAAATCTGCGTGTAACCCTTTTAAATGAGCGTTGTCATTTAATTTTAATAGATTTAAGCGATGATTCCCATTAATAGAATTTATTTCGAAAAAATTCAAGGCAGCTGGCTCAATATGATGCTTCCATAAATCATCAAGTGTCCAACCATTAGCTAAAGTTATCATAATCCGTACGATGTTATCGTGAGTTACAACTAGAGTGTCATTGGAAAGTTTTTCTTTTTCCAAAAAAGTCTGCACTCTTTTTAGCGTTTCCGTAAACGCCTCACCTTCAGGAAAAATAACTGAACCAGGTTTTGTAAGCCAAGTTTTGTAAATTTTAGGATAATTTTTCTTTATCCAGTCCTTATTTTTACCTTCCCAAATCCCGTGGTGAGTTTCTACAATAAGTTCGCTTACTTCAATTGGACAATCGCACAAACTTGAGACCTCGAATGCTGTTTGGTAAGTTCTTCTTAAAGGGCTAGTAATAATTTTTCTTATCCCTAATTTTTTGAGGCGCTTTGCAAGAGCTTGCGCTTGTTTTTTCCCCAAAGGAGATAAATCGGTATCATACGACCGCCCCTGATAAATCCCTTGTGTATTTGCCACACTCTCAGCATGCCGAACCGCGATAATTTTTGGAATTATTCCAGTCTCGCGTCGTTCGGTTGTAACCGAAAATTCTGTAAGATCTTCTTCCATATTGATTTTTTGAAGTTACGCTCCTGAAGCCTTGTAAAGGAGGAAGGTGCCAGCTTAACTTGTACTTAATTTAATCCGTTACGTGGAATTTGCGCTTCAGTTTTTTACCCTGAAGGGCTGCCTCGATGGAAAACTCGAGATTATCGCCTTTAATGAATTGTCAATGTATGTATTTTAATCCCCTTTCCACTTTTTAGTCAACCCCTCAAATGGATTGTTATCAAAAGTGATGTTGGAAATTTTCCTATTAACTTCTTCGATGCTCATACCGTAGACCTTTGCATAAACCTCCGCAGCGGTAGTAATAATTCTGCCTTCCCAGTTCAAACCGAGATCATGAGCGAAGGATTTCACTTCCCTTTCGCTACCCGCCTCAATTTCTGAATAAGTCTCTAAACCTGGCCATGTGTCAATTGTAATTTGAGCTCCCTTATATAACCATTCTTCCCTTAAAGTTTCTTGTACTTTATTAAATTTAACTCCAATCAATTTTAATATTTCCACGGTTTTGTCGTAATCACCAACTTCTACGTCAATTTCCTTTTGGTCTGAAAGTTTGCCTGATTCGTTTGCTGTTCTTTTGTAGCTCAATCTTATTACATTACCTTCATTACGGACCCTTATATAATCACTTTTATTTAAAAAGTTATTGGCTTGCCTATCCGCTATAACCCTAACCATTTTCCTTTCTGGAATTGTAAGTTTTGCACCGACAGACTTAAGTTTTTCTCTAAACTTATCTTTATCTACCGGATAAAACTTAGCTTCAAATTCTGTATCCATTTAATCGCCTTCTCTATTAAAATACCGCCATTTCATTCCTTCTATGCCCTCTTTAGGATGCCCCGCTTCTGTCTTTCTATAACCGCTGTATGGATGTATATCCCAAAAATAAGGATTATCTTTTTCATCTTCTTGAACGAAACTCATTGAAACAATAAACGGGTTATCTCCCAATCTAAGATTCTTACCTGCTAAAAGCATCTGAGGAACAAAATCCCAAACCCGCTTAAGGTATTTAGAAGGAATTGGGTCATAACTAGGATGCTGAAGAATAAGTGCTTCCTCTTGTTCCAGGAAATCATTAACCCATCGATCTGCTTCTTCAATATTTGGGAAGGGTGCACTACGCTTCTTCTCCTCCCTTTTAATCAGATTTTCTTTTAGAAGTTCAACTTGTTCATTATAATCGCGCTGACTAACTACCGAGTTACTACGCAAGATGAACCTACCCCTGCCTCCAGCAAGTTCACCTCTTTCATTAACAATACTTCTTCTATTAATATCTGTTGCACTGAAACCCGGTCCGACAATTTCCAGATAAACACTATCAGGATTTTTTGGATCGACTAGTATATTTACGGAATAGTTATTATGAAAAATATCACCTTGAGCAATAACCATAGGCAACAACCCTTCATTCAACAGGTTTTTAGATGTTGTCCACACGTCCTCAATCTTAACACCTTGTACGGAGGGCGAGTTCACTGTTCCACCTATGCGATCTGTTCTTATAATTGTTCGTTCAACATCCCAATTTGTTAAGATCCCTTGACACCTATCCTCTGCCATACTTCCACTTCCCGTAATAACCATCGCTTTTGATACAGGCAGCCCTGCTGATGCCATAGCTACCACACTTTTATATTTGGGGTATTTTGAAAATAATAAGACTAGTTTTCCAACTTCACCGCGAGATAGGTCCTCCTGAAGATCTATAACCTCGTTTAAACCATTTGATTGGATCTGTTCTACCATATCTACAATCCCAAATCCTCATGAAT
>Ga0155836_101_pt3 | contig 13517 bp, 14 predicted proteins | sample RifCSPlowO2_01_FD_107490 | JGI IMG/M metagenome (GOLD analysis project Ga0155836, IMG submission 107490) | Candidatus Woesebacteria bacterium RIFCSPLOWO2_01_FULL_39_10 | reverse complement strand
GAAGTGAGTAAACCCGGAGTTTATAAGTTATCACAGGGCGCTAGAGTAGAAGATTTGCTAATTGCATCGGGGGGATTAGCAGAGGATGCGGACAGGGCATGGGTAGAAAAATATATTAACAGAGCTGCCAGGTTAACAGACGGACAGAAAATTTATATACCTTCGCAAGACGAGCTTGCCCCGCAACAAGATTATCAATCTTCGGTGCGGGGTGCTAATAATGAAGGGGGAGCTAAACCATATCAGCAAAGTGTTTCGGGGGTAGGGGCTCAGAGTGTTAATATTAACACTGCGAGTCAAAAAGAGCTGGAGGAGTTACCGGGAATTGGCCCTGTTTACGCCCAAAGTATTATTGAACACCGGCCGTACTCAACTGTGGAGGAACTCCTATCAAAAGGTGCTTTAAAAGAGTACGTGTATGAAAAAGTAAAGGACCAGGTGGTGGTATACTAAGGTCTTAGTACAAAAGATAATGGAATATTTTTGTAAAATAATTTATAACCCTTTATTGACAAAAAACACACGATCGTTTAAAAATAATCAATGTCTAAATTATATGGAATTAAGGATTGGATACTTTTAACTGCAGCAGTATCAGTGGACGCATTTCAGGAAATTAGATTAGTCGGAGATTTGATTCCCAGTCTTGTGGAAGCAAGATACGGGTTTTTACCTCCAAACTTTAAAAAAGAAAGTTATTTTTCTTACGTATCGAGACTTCTTAAAACAGGCGATATAAATAAAAAGCTGGATAAAAAAGGTACTGTTTACCTTGAACTTACTTCTCAAGGGAAGAAGAACTTAATACGGCGCTTTCCAATATTTTTTAAAGCCAAGTGGGATGGAACATTTATGGTTGTCGTGTTCGACATCCCGGAAGAAACGAGAAGAGCCAGAGATGATTTAAGAGAAAAGTTAAAAGAATTGGGTTTTGGCAAGCTTCAGGAATCAGTTTGGATTTCACCCTATCATTTTGAGGAGGATTTAAAGGAGTTCCTTCAAGAAACTGGGTACTTGGATTATGTTTTTGTGATGAGAGCGACAAGAATATTGGGCAAGAGCTTGAAGGAAAAAGCCGGGGATATTTGGAGATTAAAAGATTTAAACTCGGAATATGAAAAGATAATTTTGGAGGCAGATAGGATATTAAAAGGTGAAAGCGATGTAATTGGTTTAAAAAAGATTTGGGATGGTTATTTCAAAGTTTTAGCTAAAGATCCGATACTGCCTAGTGAGTTTCTTCCATCAGATTGGAAACGTAAAGATGCTTATGAAATGTTACAAAATCTGTCACATACATTGATAAAAAATACACGATCGTTTAAAAATAATCAATGATAAAGGGAAGGACAGTTTTTCTTTTACTGATAACGCTTTTGGTTGTAAGGGTTTATTTCAGCTTCACAAAACCAATTCCATATAAACAAGGGAATAGAGTAAGAATAACATCAAGAGTCACTTCTGAACCGATTAGATATGAAACTTCTCAATATCTAGAACTCGACAATCTCAAAATAAACCTACCTTTGTATCCAGAAATAAGCTATGGGGATAGTGTGGTTATTGAAGGTAAAATTGATGAGGATAAATTAAAAAACGCTAAACTTGTAAAAATTGAGGAGGCCAATCGTGTTTTATATAAATTCCGAGAAAAGTTAATTAGTTTCTACAACTTGAGCCTTCCAGAACCCCACTCGGCCCTGATTGCCGGAGTTACAATAGGCTCAAAAGCAAGTATTCCTAATGATTTTTGGGAAGTTCTTAAAAATACAGGTACCGCTCACGTCGTTGTTGCTTCTGGCATGAACGTGACCTTGGTTGCAGGATTCTTAATTAATTTTTTTATTTTACTTTTCAAGCGAGGACGTGCCTTAATTTTCGCATTAATAGGTATTTGGTTTTACGCAGTTTTGTCAGGATTTGATGCGCCAATAATAAGAGCGGCTGTTATGGGATCAATAGCATTTACTGCCCAAGAGTTAGGCAGGTTAAACGCCGCCCTGAGAAGCTTACTTTTTGCAGCATTTGTTATGCTTATGATAAACCCTTCTTGGATTACGGATCTTGGATTTTTGCTATCTTTTTTTGCTACACTTTCAATCATTTTATTTGAGGGTAAGATAAGAAAACTAATTAAATTTCTACCACCTGGACTTAAACAGGACTTTTCAACAACATTATCAGCTCAAATTGGAGTTGCGCCAATACTTTTCATCAGTTTTGGACAGTTTAATCCTCTTTCTCCATTTATAAACGCAGCGGTACTTTGGACTGTACCGTTAATAACTATAATAGGAATTATAGGAGGAATAGCTGGACTAATTTTTGAGCCATTGGGAAAATTAGTGCTATGGCTCTCTTTTCCATTAACCAGTTGGTTTATAGGAATTGTTAGAACGTTCGGCTAGTGTAAGACTTAAACTAATTTAACATGCCAGTTTATTGGCGGTACGTTCTTTTTTTATTAACCCTCGTTGCAGTGACGGTGTGGTTAGCTGTTATTTTTTATCCGTCAGGGAAATTTCGGATCATTGCTTGCGACGTTGGGCAAGGTGATGCCATACTTGCCACTTACAGAAAGACTCAAGTTTTAGTGGATGGAGGTCCCAGTAGAAGAGTGATAGATTGTCTATCCCGTCACATTCCCTTTTGGGATAGGAATCTAGAAGTGGTTTTATTGACACATCCGCAGAAAGATCACTATATGGGCTTGATAGAAGTTTTTGAACGTTATGATGTCCAGCTTTTTATAACTACAGGTTTAGATTCTAGCGCTCAGGAATACGAAGTGCTAAAAAGTCTTGTGACGGGTAAGGGAGTAAGGGTAGTTAATCCAGAGAGCGGTATGAAGATAGGGTATGATTTGATATATTTAGATATATTACACCCTTCGAAAGAGTTTTTGGCTAAAAATCTCACCTCGGAGGTGGCAGAATTGACTCCTCCGAGGTGGAATGAGCAGAATAATGTTCTCGGTGCCTTTACTTCGAAGAAGGATCCTAATGATTTTTCAATTGTTTCAATCTTGAGCTTCGGGGAATTTGATGCGTTATTGACGGGGGATATCGGTCCTGACGTGACGGGTGATATCTTAAAGAAAGGATTAATAAAAGACGTGGACTATCTCAAAGTACCTCATCATGGTTCCAAGAACGGTTTAACCAAGGAATTGTTGGACTTAAGTGCTCCGGAAATTGCGGTTATATCTTCCGGGCGCGGGAATTCCTACGGCCATCCGCACGAGGAGACGTTAAATATGTTATCGAGTTACGGGTTACGAGTTTTAAGGACGGACGAGGCGGGGGATATTGTAGTTGAAAGCGATGGTAAGAAGATTTGGTTACAGAACTAAGTAACATAACCTAATTTTGACATAGCGACGTATATTTTTGGGAAGAGCAGATTATACACTTATTTTAGAACTTCCCTGTCGCGGGGATCAGTTTCGCAAATTTGAGTTGGTTGATGTGTACCTCTACCATCTTGGTCTATTTTTGAAGCAAGCCTTGCGGCTTGCCGGGCGACTTTATCAGCATTTTGACTTCCTAAGACAATTACAGAAAGCCAAGGTTTTTTTGGGTTTAACAAGCTACGTTCTTCTTGGCTTCTTGTTATTCTACCAGTAAATCTAGCCAGACTTTCAGTCAAACCCGCAGCAATATCACTAAACCTCTCTAAAGCCATACTTAAGGAAGTTTAACAAATAATATTAAGGAATGGGAAGATTCAAAATAGCCTCAACGCATCATTGCGAAAATGGTGATATTAATGTATAATGTGCGCACTTTCCTCAAAGCCATCTTTGAGGTCATTTTTTGCTATTTTCAATTCGATTTATTTAATTTAATCTGATTTCAAGAAAACCGTGCAATTTGTCGCACGGATGAATTGAAATCAGAGCCAAAGTTTTCCTTAGGGCTTTAGTCCTTGCCTTAAGGCAAGGGAAATTTTACTATTATGACAGTGGAGTACAGAGATCTAAAATTACCAGGGCGTCATTTAAACCGGAGAGCATTCTTGGGAGGCGCTGCGGTATTAACTGGCGCGACAGTGGCAGTGGCTGCGGGTTTAAATTTACCAAACCCAAATTCTCCTGTCCCTCCAAATAAATCATTGACTTCTCTTGGTACAAGGTTAATTGATAATGTAGCTATTCCATCTCTTCCTGACGAAGTCTATCGGGTTAATTTTACAGGCGCTAAAGGTGTAAAGCCTCCAATTGTAGATCAAATAAGATTTCAGGGGTTAAGTAATAATTATAATGTATTGAGAAGACCTTTACAGGAACCTGAATTTACAATACCTGGAGAGATAATAGAAGCCAGAATGGATTCAGTTTCAGAGGCGGAATTGAAAAAAATGATCGAGAGAGGATTATATGGTAATCCTGCTTTTTCAGAAGGAAGTAATCTAACCGGAATTGATACGGCTGGGCAAGAACTTTTCAAAACACGAGTGGTTGTCGGCAAGATGGAAGAAGGCTACGCTTTAAGTACTTTAAGCGGTACTCAAGCTACTGTAGTAGCTTACACCTCAGCTGAACCACAAGAAACTTCTCAAGCCAGTAAATAGAATGCTTCCGAAAAGGTATAAAAAAAAAGTAGACTACTCACCCTTTTTATAACCGTTGTTATCGAGTGCTCTTTCCCATGCATCAGCTGATGCTTCATCAGGAACTTCGAGCGTAGCTCGACGATCATTTGGCCTTCCACTTTCATGAAAACTGCCTGACGGGGTCGCACCAATTGGCCAGTTACCCGTTCCCATAGAAGTAAAAACAAATTCTGCTTCGGTAAGCTTAACGCTATGAACGAGTTCATTTTTCAAGGAGATAGTCCTCGGACCAGTTCTTTTATAGAATTCTTTTCTACCAGGACGTTCTACTCCAAGGTTATTTTCAAAATTGTCAATTCCTGGAACCTCGCCGCTTGTAGAATCGAATTCTTTACTTCTCATTTTTTTGGTCTATAAACTTTAAGTAGCGTATTTTGACAAGTTAATTTCTTAAAGTCAAGCCTTTTTCTTAGTAGCTAGTGCGTAACAGTTAATAGTTCCTGGACAGGCTGGGCAATATCCTACAGCGGTTAGATTTGCAGGAACTTCACTTGATCTGAGATCGGCTAATAATTTACCTCCTACACAAGTACCGGAAGTTTTTGATCTGCTGCTAATTCGCGTTCTCCAGAAACGTAATATTCTGTTCCATCTTTTGCAGTTACTTGCATTGAAGCATTTTCTGCATCTTCACCAAATAATTCACAAGTCATATTTAAAAAATAATCCCGGCAAAAATCTGTCCGGAATTGAAAAGTATTATACAACGGTAAGCAAAAAATCTCAACTGCTATAGGGTTCAAATTGTGTTAAGCGAAGCTTGGTCTAGATGTAATTATCTTCCTACAGGGACCTCTTCATATAATAAGTTACCATCGTCATCCCTTACGAAGCAGTTATATCCTCCGAGCGATCCTTCGTTATGCCAATGCTCTTCGCCGTCTTTCCCTGTATAGTAGGCTATGCATTTACCATACGTCCCTACCAGATTGGGCAATTTAGCTTGGTTGATTCCAGGTGTCTCTACGCCAAAGTTTAGTGACCACCATCTACAACTTGCGCATCGTCCTATATAAAAATCTTTAGGTATTTCAGTCATGTTCGATATTATATCAAGTCTTATGTTTAAACCAAAACTGAAGCGGCGGAGAAACTTTAGACCTTTCGCCTCAGTAGTTAATGGCAGATTTGATAAAAGTAGGTTAGAATTGGAATATGTACAGACAGATAATAATTAAAGTATTACAAAAAGTTACAGGGGAAAAAGATGTCAATTTAGAAATACCTGAGAGGGAGGAATTCGGGGACTATTCATCGAATGTAGCGATGATAACGTTCTCAAAATCACAAATCACAAATCACCCCACTTCGCTAAAGCTTCGAGCGACGAGCAAATCACCCCGCGAGGAAGCCGAGGAGATAGTAAAGAAGTTAAAAGCCGATAAAAAACTTATGGAGGTAGTAGATAAGATCGATATCGCTGGGCCGGGATTTATTAATTTTTGGCTAAAAAAAGATGTACTAATTAGTAATTTGATACAGATTGATAGCGAAAAAGAAAATTATGGAAAGTCCGATATTGGTAAAAGTAAAACTGTAATTGTTGAGTATTCTTCTCCGAATATAGCAAAACCGTTCACAGTTGGACATTTAAGATCAACCATTATTGGTGATGCAATTGCAAATATATTTGAAGCGGTCGGTTATAAAGTTTTACGAGATAACCATCTGGGGGATTGGGGAACCCAGTTTGGTAAACAAATTTATGCAATAAAAACATGGGGTGATGAAGCGAAAATCGAGAAGTCGGAATATCCTGTAAAAGAACTTGTTGACCTCTATATCAAATTCCACGAAGAAGTTGAAAGAGATTCATCTCTTGAAGACTCGGGAAGAGAATGGTTCAAAAAACTTGAGGAAGGGGACCCTGAAGCAAGAAGACTTTGGCAAAAATGTGTTGATTGGAGTTGGCGTGAGTTTGAAAAGATCTATAGGAAACTTAATGTGTATTTTAACAAAGAATTCGAAAACGGAAGAGGTTTGGGAGAGTCGTTTTTCGAAGATAAAATGCCATCGGTAATAAAGGAAATGGAAGAAAAGGGTCTTTTAAAGGTGGGCGAAGAGGGGGCTAAACTTGTTTTCTTTGAAAAAGACAAATATCCTCCGGCTATGATTCTTAAGAAAGACAGTACGACTTTGTATCACACAAGAGATTTGGCGACTGATAGATATCGTAAAGATAAATACAACCCAGATTTTATAATTAATGAAGTTGGTGCTGAGCAAACTCTTTATTTTCAGCAGTTATTTGAGATGGAAAGGATGCTTGGCTGGTTTGAAGATGGACAAAGAATACATGTTGCTCATGGCTTAATAAGATTCAAAGACAGGAAAATGTCGACTAGGAAAGGGAACGTAATTTGGTTAGAAGAGGTATTAGATGAGGCTAAAAAAAGAGCTTACCGCCTTGCCGCGAAGTCTGAAATTGCCAGAGCAGAATGGGGACAACCTGAGGAACTGATTTCTAGAAAAACTAAGATTGATACGGAATTAGCTTCAGGTAAACGAGATAAGGATATAGAATCTATCGGCATAGGGGCAATTAAATATAATGATCTTAAGAGAGATCCAAAAACGGAAATTATTTTTGATTGGGATGAGATATTGAATATGGAGGGGAATAGTGGGCCGTATTTACAGTACACTTACGCGAGGACGCAGAGTGTTTTGCGTAAGGGTACAAAAGTAAACTTTAAAGGTTTCTCCTTGCAAGGTGAATATAGTAATTTCGAATTTAGCTTCGAAGAAGCAAAACTTTTGAGGAGTTTCGTACATTTTCAGGAAGTTGTTGAAGTAGCGGCAAAAAATTATTCGCCGAATTTACTGTGTAACTATTTGTACGATTTAGCTCAGAAGTTTAATACTTTTTACAATGCTCATCGGATTCTCGATGGTGAGAGTAAAGAACCAATCACTAATCACCAACCCGCTTCGCCAAAGCTTCAGCGAGGCGAGTCACTAATCACTCGCGACTTTAGAGTCGCGTTGACTTCAGCAACGGGTCAAGTTTTGAAGAATGGTTTGACTTTGTTGGGGATTGGAAGTCCCGAAAGAATGTAACCTACAATTTAGCTTCTGCTTTGACAAAAAACGCACGATCGTTTAAAAATAATCAAATATATTGCCCAAAAAATCAGGGATGGGAGACGGAACAGGAGAGACTACTGAGTGAAAATTTACTCTCAGTTTAGAAAAAAATTTAAGTAGGTTTAGTAGGATTGAGGTATGAAGAAGGAACAAATGTTGGGCACCAGATTGTCCATGAGTTACCATCATCTGGAGGCCTTGGTCCTTCGAAGAGTTTAAGTTCGTTCTTTTCTGTTATTGTTGTCCAAGCTCTATCTCCAGCCTTCAACCAAAGTTGTCCCCTTTCTTTATCATACCAGTCCGTTACCGGCACAAGGCCATACCGTATTCTTCTATCGTCTCCAATAGGATACTTATCATAATTTCTTTGTATTGCAGCCACTTGAGCAAGTGCGGGCATATCTTTGTCGGGACCTTGTGTTATATTATTATATGGTCCATGATACTGTACCACGATTCCAAGTTGATATTCCCGCTCCGCTGTAGTTTCCTCCCCTTTTGATGGATTAAAAAAAGCAGCCAGTCTATCTACGAGTGACATACGAGAAATTATAACTTATAATATGTAAATTATCAATTCCGAAGCCTGTGTAACTGAAGCAGAGAAGTCATTTGGGAAGAATTGCTTTTTCTACTTCTTTTGTAACCTTTTCAACTTCCTCTCCAACCTTCATTATTGGCTTTGTGACACTCTCGACCAGTTTCGGCGACTTCGTAGTCAATTGTTTCTCAAGACTTCGTTCAATATAACTTGCGTCGATTTCTTTTAGCATATCTTCGAGTTCAGAATCTTCTATTTTTATGCCCTTTACTTTCATATATTCAGTTAATAACTTAAGAATTTTTGTTATTTCTCGCTCGGCAATAAGGTTTACTTGTATATCAATTTCTTCGCGCATTGAGCTTATCAAGCTTTGCCTATTTTGACTCATAAGAACGATTACCGTAAGAATAATTGCTTCAAGCGAAACAAGCGTAGTTAACATAGAGAAGGGGAATGGATCAAAAACTGGTATGGAAGGGACTTTGCCGGTGTTAATTAAAATCCAGCAAACAAAGGCGGTTGCGTTGATGATCAAAAACAAAATACTGCCAAAAAGCGAGGTTAGATCATCTGCAAATCTGACACCAAAAGACCTTTTTTTTAATGCTTTTGCTTCAAAACTTTGGGTGATTTGACTTCTGAACGGGCGGGATGGTTTCTCCATATTATTAACTATAGTAATGCAGAAGCGATAGAGAAGTAAATTAATATACTCAAAAGGTCTTGAATAATAGTTGTGAACGGACCGGACCCAATTGCCGGATCTTTTCTAAGTTTCTCAAATACCCAAGGGATAAGCGTACCAATCATTACAGAAGATACAACGCCTGTAAACATTGAGATAGCAACTATATTAGCAACTGTCATTCCAAACCAAAACAACGCAAAAATAAATATGGTAAAGGAAAGAACCGCTGCAACTATAATTGACGCCCTAAACTCATACCAGAAGGATTTTTTAAAACTTATTTTTTCGATGGAGCTATAACGCACAAATATGGTTTGAGTTTGATTTCCGACGGCCGCGTTCATATAAACAATAACAGGGATAAAAAATGCCAAAGAAAGTTCTTTTGTCAGAGTGTGTTCAAAAACTTTGATCATAAAAGTTGCCAAAATTCCACCGAAAAGTCCTAAGATAAGCCACGGTAAACGAGCTTTTACTGCCTTTAAGATGCTTGACTTATAGGGTTGGATTAGTTCCTCGTTATTTAAAATTCCTGAAAAATGCATCAATTTTTCGACGTGTTCTTCGCTCATAATTTTGAAAATCTGCGCAGCGTCTATAATTCCCAAAAAGTGTCCGTTTTGATCTGTTACTGGAATCGACTCTAAACCTTGTTTTACTGCCTCTTTCTTCACTGCAAGCTTTATAACTGAGGCTTGGTGGGAATGATCCGTGAGAACTTCGAAGTCCTTGGTCATTAGATCTTCAAGCTTTTTAGAGGATTCTGAGGAAACCAATTTTCTAAAGTCAACTGCCCCGATTAACTTATTATCTTTATCTACAATAAACACCGTTTCAGTGTTTGGCCAGCTGCCTATTTTTTTTCGTATGTCTGAAAGCACGTTCTGAACAGAGTCTTGTCTGTTAAATACAAGTTGGAAGGGAACAATATGTTCTCCGATTGTGTGTTTAGGATAGATATGTGCTTCTCTCATGAAGGGTTTTCTTTACTAAAATAATAGCACATAATAATGCTAATAAATTCTAATTATGCAAATGAAACGAATTGATACTAATTCTAAATATAATGTTGGAAATTTAATTTATCCGGAACTTTCGTACCAGATTAACGGTATTTTGTTTCAAGCCCACAATGAATTGGGTCGTTATTCTAGAGAAAGACAGTATGGTAATTTTGTTGAGCAAAGATTAAAAGAAGAAAAGATTGACTACAAACGAGAAGTTTCAATAGCAAGTACTGGTAACATTGTTGATTTCTTAATCGAGGATAAAATAATTCTGGAGTTAAAAAACGTCAGAATTACTACTAAAAGAGATTATTTTCAAATTCAAAGATACTTACAAGCAACCGGCATAAAATTGGGCTTATTAGTGAATTTTCGTAGTAGATACCTAAAGCCTAAAAGAATAATTAAAACAAGAGAGGGAATTATCAAAGATGCTGTTGTTTAACAAATTCGTATCTATTAGCATCTTTATTAGTATTATTGGTATAAATTAGTTTCCTTAAATATAATTAGCATTTTAATATGCAATATAAACTTACAACGCTTTCTAACGGACTTCGGGTGATTACTGTGCCTATGACGAATCTTGAATCAGCAAGTATTACGTTGTGGGTTTGTGTTGGATCGAGATTTGAAGAGGATAAGTTAGCCGGGATCTCTCATTTTTTGGAACACGTTGTTTCGAAAGGCAGTAAAAAATATAAAACCGCTCGGGCGATTTCTCTGGCTATCGACTCAATCGGGGCAGAAACAAACGCCGGTACTTCTCACGAATGGACAGATTTCTACATAAAATGCCAGGCAGACCAAATTGAAAAATCATTTGATATTTTGGCAGACATGGTACTTAATCCGCTTCTTAGACCTAAAGATATAGAACGCGAGAAAGGAGTTATCTTGGAAGAAATTTCGATGCATAAGGATAATCCGATGGAACGAATCGGAGATATTTTTACTAATCTCACTTTTGCTGGAAATTCTTTAGGAAGAGATATTATTGGTTCGGTTGATACTGTAAAGTCAATTTCAAAGAAAGATTTTAAAATGTACCGTCAGCTTCATTACAAAGCTAAAAATATGATTTTGACTGTTTCGGGGAATATTGATGAAAGAAAGATTTTATCTTTAGCTAAAGGATACTTTGGAGACCTTGAAGAAGGGACTAAGGAAGAAGCTAAAAAATTTCAACATAAGGGCGAAAAACCCAAGATCAAAGTTGAATATAAAGATACGGAGCAAGCACATCTTATTTTAGGTTTTTACGGATACGGTCGCACACACCCTGAGCGGCTGGCTGAAGGATTGTTATCTGTAATTTTAGGCAAAGGGATGAGCTCGCGGCTGTTTACCGAGATTAGAGAGAAAAGGGGATTGGCCTATGCGGTTGGCTCTTCGGTATCGCGGTTTGTAGATATAGGAGTTTTTGGTACATATGCTGGAATTAATCCTAAAAATATTTCGAAAGTTATTAAATTGATCTTGGATCAATCTTATGGAATTGCATCAGATAAATATCCGATAACTGAAAAGGATTTAAAAAAAGCAAAAGAGTTTGTGAAAGGAAGAACAGCACTTTCTCTTGAGGATACTCTTGAGGTGAATGAGTTTTTTGGTCAAAGGGCAATGTTTTTACCTGAAATTGATACACCTGAAGAGTTTTTCAAAAAAGTTGATGCTGTTCAGATTGAAGAAGTTGAAAGAGTAGCTAAAGATATATTTGTACCTGCGAAATTAAACATGGCGGTTATTGGCCCGTATAAAGACGAGACTGAATTTGATGAAGTTCTGAATATCTAACTCTAGACAACGAAACATTGACATAAATGATTCTTAGTTAAATAATGTTTAGAGAAGGGGTTAAGTGTAAGTTATGGGCTTAAAGAACTATCTGGGTTCGGTAATAGCGAAGTTTAAATCTTCTCCAGCTAAAAAACGCTACTTTCGGCTTCTCACTACTATCGGTATCTTTGCACTTATGATAGTTACAATTATTCAAGTCAAGATAAAGCAGGATATAAGAACTAAGGCCAAGGATATGATAGAGCAACAATTGAATAAAAAAAATTCCAGTGAACCAAAATTTGTCGATAACGAAGTTTTGATAAAAATAAAAAAGGATGCGAAAGACAAGATTAAGGAAGGCAACCCCCAGGATACCGGCATTAACTCCCTGAATACTTTATTGAAAAAACACGACGCTAAAAGCTTTACCAATATAGCCAAAGAAGGTAAGAACTCTCAAAAGGAAGCTGATATCTTCCGTTGGTATAAAGTTACTCTGAATGGTGAATCTAAAAATATTAACCCCAAAGACCAAAGGGCTGCACTGCTTCAACAGCTTAAGAAAGATCTAGTCTTGGATCCAAACATTGAAGCAGTAGAGTTTAATAATGTAGTTTACGCTTTTCAGAAATCTACCCCTTCGGCTACGACGGCTCAGTCTAATCCTACTCCTACCCCCGGACTTTGGTGTACTGTCTGCGCCGCCGATATAATCAAAGATGGATATGTTAACATTGTCGACATGTCCTATTTGTCAAGTTGTTACGGAAAAAGATCTTCAGATTCTAATGCTAACGGCAATCCGTGTGCTCCGGCAGATATTGATAATGATGGAACAATTGGGGATAGTGATGTCAGTTGCGTTCAGGCTAAATTTATGCAGACTTGCCAAGCAAATCTTCCTACTCCAACCCCCACCCTAAGCACGATACCAACGCCCACCCCTCACGTTGTTATTCCTAATGATCCTTATTATTTGTCAGCCGGTTCATGGGGACAACCTTATCCAGATTTATGGGGTCTTAAAAAGGTCAATGTGGAGGGAGCTTGGCAGGTAACAACCGGCTCAGATCAAGTGGTAGTGGCAGATATTGATACAGGAGTTGACCGTAACCATGAAGATCTTAGAGATAACATGTGGGTTAATACCAACGACCTGATAGACGGGATAGATAATGACCAAAACGGATATGTTGATGATTATTACGGCTGGGACTTTTATAACAACGACAATGATCCCATGGATGATCATGGCCACGGAACTCATACAGCCGGAACTATTGCCGGTACAGGTAATAATAGCAAGGGAGTTGTTGGAGTAAATTGGAACGCTAAAATTATGGCTTTGAAATTCATGAGTCCTACGGAAGGATATGCTGATGCCGCTATTAAGGCTCTGGTTTACGCGGCTGATATGGGCGCGGAAGTCTCATCAAATAGTTGGGGTGGTGGATATAGTCAGATAATTAATGACGCCATTAAATATGAGCATGATAAAGGCATGATTCCGGTTGTTGCTGCTGGAAATGATAGTATTGATGCTACGTACGTTTCCCCTGCCTCTTCAAGTTACGCAGTAACAGTAGCTGCTTCGGACTCCAGTGATGAGAAAGCTTATTTTACTAACTGGGGAATTAATATTGATTTCTCTGCGCCTGGTGTGGATATCTTGTCTACCAGGGCTACGGCTAACGTGATGTGCTCCAGTAATAATACTGTAGGCTCAGACTATTGTCGGGTTTCAGGTACTTCAATGGCTGCGCCCCATGTGGCCGGCCTTGCCGCTTTACTAAAA
>Ga0155836_137_pt2 | contig 13550 bp, 11 predicted proteins | sample RifCSPlowO2_01_FD_107490 | JGI IMG/M metagenome (GOLD analysis project Ga0155836, IMG submission 107490) | Candidatus Woesebacteria bacterium RIFCSPLOWO2_01_FULL_39_10 | reverse complement strand
ATTTCAGGAACATTTCCACGGTTACCCCAATTAAGTACGGGTGATCCAATAGCCAGAACCAGTAAAAAGTAGAATAACTTTTTGTTTTTCAAGTGTTGGAAAGCAAAGGCGGTTACCGCCGAGGAAACTAGAATAATAATTGAAAGAATACGATATGGGAATTGTATTCTGCGCAGTATTTCAAGAATGTCCCATATGGGCTTACTCAAACTTATAATTAAAAATAAATAAATCCAAAAAGCGCCGAAGAAGAAAAGGGTATATTTATTGCGATATCGCTTTATTAATATTAGATATGCTGCGATGAAAATTATGATCCAGTGTGCATACCCGACAATTGGTGAAAGTTCGCCCATTGGTCCTTGAAAAAGAAATCCCAATCGCCAGGGAGAATAAAGAAGACTAGTTATCTTAGGAAATACAACTTGGCTATTCACATCAGTTAATTGATGAGTGAATTTTGCCTCCATCAAAACCGGTAACCAGTAGTAAGCACTGAATGCTAGACCCAGTAGGAAAGGTAAAATGTTTTTCAAAATAGCATTAAGTGTACGAATTTTTAACAACAACGTTGAATAAAGAAATAGAAGTGGAATTCCTAAAAGTGAAACTGCTTGGTGTGAAAGAATTAGAAATGAAATGCTAAGCCCTGTTAAAAATTTCCAAAGAAAAGACTTTCTTTTATTCGCTTTATCAATCAAGTACAAAGAAAGTGGCATGAAAACCATTGCCAGCATTTCTCCAATATCTACCCTAAAATGCATATCAATAAGATGATACGGAGCAAATAAGTAAAAAATTGCTCCCACGAATGCAAACCTTTCGGAAACGTGATTTTTAAGCCAAAAATACATTGCTAAACCTGATGAAATATATGAAGTAATTAAAACTAGTTTTAAGCTGTTTAAAAAACTTAATCCAAAAAAGTGATATAACGACCCTAAATAGTAAGGTAAAGGATAAGCGAAGATAAAATTGGGATAGCCATAAGTTGCATTAAGTTCTCCAGCCCAGTGTGGAATAAGTTGTCCTTCAGATAGTGCACTGTAAAACGACATCAATTTAGCCATATTTATTGTTAAGTCTCCGCTTTCGTATGAACCTTGACGAAAAATGCTGATGATTGGGAGAATTGAGAAGCCGAGTAGGGTTAAGACAACGTTAAGCGGTTTTTTACGATAAAATCTAAGAAAGATTAGTAAAGATAAATATAAAAGGGTGGCAATTAGACTTACAAAAACCATTCGGTAAGGTTTGTGGCTTAAGATTGAAAAATACATTTTGAAATTAATCCGTAGTATAGTTATTTTGTGGTAATACCAAAAGACCCTTTTAGAGTAGAAGAATTAAGAAACGAACTGGCTGTTAGTCGACGTTTAAAAGAACTTAAGGAAACATATTCGTCTAAGTATCCAGAGATACCAGATTTAAATACTCCAGGATTGTGGGATAAGTTGAACAAGGAATATGTATTTTCGGAAGAGTCAAATCCCATTGCCTACGATAGATTTATTACGTTTGTTAAACTTTTAAGTAATATCGAAGGAAAAGTTCTTAATGTTGGAACTGGTTCTGGAGTTTTGGAAAGGCTTATATATGAAAATGGTTTAAGTTTTGACTGGTATGGGATTGATATTGCGCCTAAAAGTATTCAAATATTAAAAAGTAACTTTACAAAATGGCATTTTAAAACAGGAAATGTTAAAAGATTACCCTTTTCTAAAAATACATTTGATTGTGTAGTTATGTCTGAGGTGCTAGAGCATATTCCACCAAAACAGACATTCAAAGCGCTTTCCGAAGTACATCGGGTCTTAAAACATTCCGGCAAACTTATCATCTCTGTCCCATCGAACGAAGGATTGGAAGAAATGAGTAAAAGTGGAGTAAATCCTAATGCACACACGAGAGTTTATACGAGCGATTTACTTAAAGCCGAGCTAGAAATATCTGGATTCCGAATAGATTGGCAAAAAGAACTTTACGCGTTTCCTACAAACTACGAAATAAAGACTTTTATAGTGAAATTTATACTTCCGGGTTATAGAAAGCCTAACAATTTTATCTTTCTCGCAACAAAATTATGAAAATACTTTTTTTGACACGGCTATTTTATCCTCATGTCGGCGGGGTAGAGAAGCACGTTTTGGAATTATCTAAGATATTATTAAAAAAGGGACATAGAGTAACCGTTATCACGACCAAACATGATGACCTGCTAAGTTACCGTGATACAGTTCACGGCATCAACATTTTTCGATTTAAACAACCAAAAATAAAATACTTTGGTCTTCTTTACACTTGGTATTGGCTTTTACAAAACAAAAGTTTAATTAAAGAAAGTGATGTTATACACATGCATGATGTTTTTATCTGGTATCTACCATTTAGATTATTGTTACCAAACAAAAAAGTTTATACCACCTTCCATGGCCAATGGGGTAAATACCCAATTAGCCTTAACGATATTGTGCAAAAAAAACTAGCCACAAAATTTTCGACTGGCAACATTTGCATTGGTGACTATATCCAAAAAAATTATGGACTTAAAGCCGATATCATTTCTTACGGCGCAACAAAGTTAGCAAAGAAATTTGTTAGTAAAAAAAAGAATTTAGTAGTCTATGTTGGTAGACTAGATATAGATATTAGTCTTCCTTTATTTCTTAAAATGTTGAAACGTTACCATGATTCGAATCATGGTAACGGAATAAAAGTCATTTTTTGTGGAGGTGGAGTACTAAGCAAAGAATGTGAGAATTATGGTGAGGTTCTTGGTTTTACTGACCCCACCCCATATTATGAGAAAGCAAAATTCTGTTTTGCCTCGGGTTATTTGACTATCCTTGAAGCACTAGTGCACAAATGTCTTGTCTTTGTTGTTTACAAAAATCCTTTGCAAAAAGATTATTACACACTTACCCCTTTCAATAAATTTATCGTGATTGCATCAAACCCAGATGATCTTTTCAAGAAATTCAAATATTATTCAAAAAACCAAAAGTTAACTGAAAAAAGAATTGAGGATGGGTATAATTGGGTAAAGACCCAAACATGGGAAAAGATGGCTTCAAGCTATTTAAAGTTGTGGAACCTTCAAAAAATATGAAGGTTTCTGTTTGTTTAACTGTTTTTAACGAAGAAAAAAGCATAAAGAAACTTCTGGAAAGCTTATTATCCCAAACAAGAAAGCCCGACGAGATTGTAATTGTTGATGGGGATTCAACAGACAAAACTGTTGAGATAATTCGCCATTTTCAAAAAAAATACAAAGTAATTAAGTTGTTGATAGAGAAGTGTAATAGAGCACGAGGAAGAAATTTGTCAGTTGAGTTTGCGAAAAATGAGATTATTGCTATAACTGATGCGGATTGTGTAGCTGAAAGGAATTGGCTTGAAAGAATAACAGAACCTTTCAAGGAAGGGAAAGTGGATATCTCTGCTGGTTTTTACCGCATGCGAGCGGAGAATTCGTTTCAGAGGGCAGAGTCGGTATATCTAGGTGTGCTTCCATCAAAATTTGACGATACTTTTTTACCCTCTACTCGTTCAATTGCATTTCGCAAGAAAATTTGGGAGGAAATAGGAGGTTTTCCGGAAGGGAAAAATAATTCCGCAGAAGATACAGATTTTAATTACAAAGCAGTTAAAATGGGAGCTAAGTATTCACGCGTGAAAAATGCAAGAGTAGAGTGGAGGATACCGAATTCTTTTAGTGTATTTATTAAAAAAATTTATGATTATGCAAAGTGGGATGCCAGTTATGGAATTTGGTGGCATCCTGCAAAAGGTTTATCGTCGCACAATATTAAAGCGTTTTTTATTGTTCTCCGCTACCTTCTGGGATTTATATTGTTACTTTTGTCTCTTAATAACCCTTCACTCTTCCCTATTCTTTTCATTCTAATATTACTTTATATAATCTGGTCTTTCAGAAAAGTCTACCTTGAATATCGCGATTGGCAAGCAGGGTTGTGGGGAATAATTCTGCAATTTACAACCGATATTGCAGTTATAGTTGGCTTCTTATCGGGTCTTGCTAAAAATTGAAAGACGATTATAAAGATTGGTTTTGATATATAAATTATTGGTTTCTTAAGATTGCTATCCCTATTACTCCTACAAAAGCCAATACAATACCTAAATATTTACGCTTTGAAATATTTTCCTTTAATAAAAACTTCGAAAGAAGGACGGTTAAAGCTCCATTAATTCCAGTAATCGGTGATGCAATAGAGGCTGGGGCAAAAGAAAAACTCAGCCATAGAAAACCAGTTCCAATAATATTGAACAAACCACCCAGGAGCGCAAATTTATAGTCTTTCACTCTTTTGATAACTCCTTCGACAGAATCAACAAGTGACTGTTTTTCGATTCTCAAATACGCAATAGCCACGGGAATTTGTACAAATCCTAACGAGAAAAGGAAGCTAAAATCATTTGATCGATTGATATATCCCTTGGAAATCGTATCAGACAGTCCAATACATACTGCTGCGATAAATGGCCACATTATGCCTTTTCGAAACTTCAACTCATCTTTTTTTAGCTTGCCTGGCATACTTGCAACTACACTTCCCAAGATAGCCAAGGCTACAAAGAACATTAAGGATAAAGAGAGAATCTCATTGTTTAATAGTCTTGAGAAAATTACTGTATAGACTGGATAGGTTGCAAGGACGGTGGCAGTAACGGCAAGCTCTCCTTTTGATAGAGCATAGAAAACAATTGCCTCAGATAAAATTGCAGAAATAACTGCGAACATGATGGCTTGCCACCAATTCACTGTTCCAGAAATTCCCATAAATACAGCTAAAGGAACCCAAATCAGTAACCCAAATATCGCATCAAAGAAGAAAGCAATTGAAGGAGGCAGTTCCTTGAAGCTTTTTCTTAAAGCAATTTGGGAAAATCCGATAAATACTGCGCAAAGAATCGCAAAAATAATTCCAACCATGATTGTAGTATAGCCTAAACGATATCAATAAATCTGCAAAAGTTGCTGTATTAAGTACATTGCTCAGGGCATTGGATTATCTCAATTCAGTTTGTGGTTAAGAATTTTTTCCACGTAGCGAAGAGTTGGGTTTCGTACATATTCTTTACCGAAACGGCTTCATTATTGGTAAAATTGTGTTAGGGTGCGCAAATTGTTTGATAACACAATAATTTTATACTCTCCATCAAATACAGGTTTTGGTTACAATGTTGGTTTTTTAATCGGCATTTCGTTAATAATTGGTGGTGGAAAGGGGTTGCCAATCTAATATTGTTAAGTGCAACCGCAACTGTTCTTACTATCTACTAAACAGGTATTTAGGGTCGAAGAATACTTTTTTAACTTGAGGGAGTTTTCCTTTAAAACCAAACTCTCGCCACAAAACCTCACCGTTTTCCAAAAAATACCCAACTTCCAAGTCGGTTTCCGAACTTTTAGGATTTAAAATTACAAGGTAATCACCCCTTTCGGGATTAAGTATTCCCACAAGCGAATCTTTATCCTTCTTAATTTGGCCATTTGGTTTTACTACAGTCAGGTCTGCATCGTCAGATATAAAAATAATTGCCGATGTGGGTTCAACGAAGCTGGTTTCGAGAGGGGTTGCTTCAGCTAGCCCCAAAAAATTAAAAATTTCCGTTATGCCTTGCGATGAACTGACAAGTCCTATGTGTGTTTGATTTATTTCTGTATTTTCTGCGCCGGATAGCCTACTACTTGTTAATAAGACGGTTCCGTCACCCTCATTTGTGAAAGTTTTTCCAGTAGGCTTACCATCTTCCCAGTTACCCATAATTTCATCATAAAGATTTCTATCTTTAACGGGAATTTCTTTAAGTGTATCAAAACCTTTTCCGCTCAATGTTCCAACCCGAACACCGTTAAAATTAAAGTTTTCGCTAAGCCACTCGTTTATTGCGGACATTCCACTTAAAGGCTTGAAATTTCCATCTTTCTTGTCTTTTAAATATTCAAAAACTGGTAATAGGTTTTCAACAGAAGGTATAAATGTTCTAATATTCACCCTGTTGTTGGAAATGACACCGCCACAATGCCTTAATAAAATATGTCCGGCGATTTTAAGCAAGAAATTGTCATTCCAGATTTCCCCTCCCGACCAAGCAGGATAAGCTAGAGGGGAGCCTTGATGGGGAGAACCAACAGAAATGTAATCTTTAATTTTATTTTGACTACCGCTTTTTTCAATATATGCTCTTCCCACCAACCCGCCCATACTATGTCCGATAAAGTGAGTTTTTTCGTTTTCATCAAGGTATGATTCTATGAAATTCGATAATTTAGATGAATTACTTGGTATCACTCTCCTCCAGTCATAGTAGAATTCTTTAATTTCCATACCCGAGTCTTCTTTCAAGGCAGTAAGGAGTGGGTTATAAACATCTTCGGCAAAAGATGCCAGTTCCCAGGTATAGCCATTTTCAAATTTACACCTAAGCATTGCATCAGAATTCCAACTCGCCCCCATTCCGGGAACAAATGTTATTGTGTTAACAATTTCTGCAGACTGAAGTACGAAGTCATCAAACTGCGCATCAATATAATCTACAAGTTTTCTATCGTCAATTCCATTTTCTCTAACAGTTGCAGCAATCCCTGTATTAAAATCAGACATTGTTCCTCTGAAAGTGCCAACATGAACAAGTTCACCATCAATAAGCCCAGTTACCTTTTTAGTAGTAGGATCAAACTGGATTTGAAGCGTATAGGATCGATTTAGTTCAAGATTAAATGGGAGTGAAACACAACCGCTTTCTTTCTCCTCCTCTAAAGACGCCCCAACACACCTTAAAATATCTTTTTCCTCAAATACTAATTGAGACCTGGGCACTCCATGCAATGTTCCGACACTGTGGTCGCCGATTGTGAGTAAAATTCTATTATTCGAATCAAACTCTATAGTAATAAGGGATATGAATCCTTCATTTCCTTCTACTATTTTTACATTTGTTTGTACAATGACTAAATTGCTTAATGGGAATTCGTTGGTAGAAATCAATGACTTTCCAAACCACCCTACCCAAGTACCGTCAATTTGTGTGTCGAGAAGCGTATCCTCGCCAGCTATCTTTAATACACTCCCAGTTTCTGTAAGACTTAATTGTGATGTTGGGTTAAATGAGCCAAGTTTCTCAAGTGCGTATCCTTTTTCCACCCATTTACTATCCAAAATGTTATCGTTGAAATTATCTGAAAATAAAATAGTATCTGCTTTTACGTTTGAAGAATTAAATATCAAAGTTAAAATAGAGAATGAAGTTGTATATAAAAACTTAAGGAGCATCTTTCTCACAATATAAATAATTTGGGTCTAAAAAGCGTTTATGTCAAGATACAAATAAAAGTATTTCTTATGAAGACGTTTAGATCTGTACTAAGCATAGTCGTATATAAAATTTCCCGTTTTACGAAAAAAAATTTACTGTCTGATTTTTTCTTACTCATGAGGTTTCTTTTTTCTTGGAATTTTGCTAAAGACAGGAAAATTAGATATATAAATAAATTTGAACTAAGGATTTATTCTCAGAACGGAGAAGATGGAATCTTGCAAACGATTTTTTATAAGATTGGGACAAAAAACAGATACTTTGTAGAATTTGGTGTAGGTGATGGTAATGAATGTAATACCCGTTTTTTGAAAGAAGCACATAACTGGAAGGGTCTTTGGATGGATGCAAAATATAAATCAAATGATATTAAAAAGGAACTAGTCACAAAAGAAAATGTTGAGAAGCTTTTTAAAAAATATAAAGTTCCGAAAAATTTCGATTTATTATCAATTGATATTGACGGAAACGATTACTGGGTTTGGGAAGCGATTAAATATTATAAACCCAGAGTTGTCGTGATTGAATACAATTCTGTATATCCTCCTCCAATAAAAGTTGCTGTAAAATATGATGCTAATTTTGAAAGAGAAGCTGATAATTATTTCGGAGCTAGCTTAAGTGCTTTGGAGGCTTTGGGAAGAGAAAAAGGCTATACTCTAATCGCTTGCGATAGCAATGGAATAAATGCATTTTTTGTAAGAAGCAATCTTGTAAAAGACCGATTTCTTATTGATACGATTGTAAATATTTATAAGCCGCCTAAGTTTGGTCTAAAATTAGACGGAAAGTATGTAGGTTATAAGAAAAGTAAAAGGGAAATGATTTCGATATGATCGAAAATATTTATCATGGGTTATCTTAGGCAAACAGTAAAAGGTTTGGGATGGATCGGGGGTTTGCGTGGGCTAACAAGATTTGTAACTTTTATAAAGCTTGCAATTCTCGCACGTATTTTAACCCCTTTTGATTTTGGTTTATTTGGAATCGCCGCACTTGTTTTGGCATTTCTTGAAATCATTTCGGAAACAGGAATTAATATCTTTTTATTACAGCGCAAAGAAGGTTGGAAAGATTTCCTCGATTCGGCGTGGGTAATATCAATAACTCGTGGTATTTTAGTTTCGCTTACAATTTTTTTATTAGCACCCTTTATTTCAAACTTCTTTGATAATCCTGATGTAATTTCCCTACTGTATATAACATGTTTTATTCCTTTAGTCCGAGGCTTTATTAATCCTGCGAATATTATTTTTCAGAAAGAATTAAATTTTAGTAAAGAATTTTTATATAGATTAGCTCTGATGGTTACAGAATTTTCGGTATCTGTATATTTGGCAATTGTATTAAAAAGTCCACTTGGTTTGATATTGGCGATACTTGCCTCGGCCGTTGTAGAAGTTTTTATATCATTCTTAATTTCACCCAGACCGAAGTTTAAGTTTGATTGGAATAAATCAAAAAGTATTCTTTATCAGGGCAGGTGGGTTACGGGTTTCGGTATTTTTAATTACCTTTTTACTCAAGGCGACGATATAGCTGTCGGAAGAATTCTTGGCGAATCTCCATTGGGAATTTATCAGAATGCATATAAGCTTGCCACCTTACCCACAACTGAATTAACAGATGTTATTTATAGAGTTACTTTCCCTATATATTCCAAAATGTCTGAGGAAAAGCAAAGACTTAAGGAAGCAATTAAAAAACAAGTACTTTTTACTTCAATTTTTATGTTTGCGATAGGTTGTGTTTTATTTATTTACTCAAGAGAAATAGTTCTAATTGTTTTAGGTTCTCAATGGATTGAAGCAGCTGGTGTTGTTAAAGTCTTAGCTTTCTTGGGTGCTGTTCGAGGAATTTCTTTTTCTTTCAATTCTTTATTTTTAGCTTTAGAAAAACAGAAATATGTAACTTATATAACTTTTACTAGTCTTTTTGCGATGGTTATTGTTCTTTTTCCTATGATTAAAACTTACGGTATTGTAGGTGCTGCGGCATCCGAAATGATTGCCTCGATAGTGAGTTTACCCGTTGCCTTCTACTTAATGAGAAAAACCTTCAAGGATCTATGAAAAAACTCAACTTAGGTTGTGGCGGCGATTATAAGAAAGGCTGGACTAATGTTGATATTGATAAAAATGTTAGAGCAGATATTTATTCGGAGTTAAGTGAGAATTTTCCATTTAAAAATAACGTGTTCGATTATATATTGGCTCAGGATTTGCTTGAACATCTGACGAAAGAAAAAGCACGTGTTTTTTTAGAAGAATGTTACAGAGTACTTAAAGACGACGGATTATTAGAATTAAGAACGCACAATGTGTTCCAAATCTTCGAACAATTTAAAGACTACCCTTCTGACGTGATGGATTTTATTTATGGAATTACTGAAGTTAATGGGGAATATGGAGTACATAGATATGGATATTCTAAAGAAATGTTACAAAACACGCTAGCAAGGGCGGGATTCAAAACCTTGAAACTAGCAAATGAAACAACTAATTTTGTTGTAACGGCTAAAAAAGCTTTAAAAGAAGTTGGTAGAGTAAATTTATTTCTAAGTGGAATCGATTCTGGGGGATTTGGTGGTGCAGAAACATTTTTAGAAAATTTAGCCCGCAGTCTTAAAAAAAGTAGCATCAATACAACTTTTTTAGTCACAAAAGGCAGAGAGTTAGATAAGTACGTAAGCGGGAAAAAATACAAAGTAATAAGTTTTCCGTTTAGAATGGATATTGTTGGGGACTGGAAAGGTTTTATAAAATTCCTTTTACTATTTATTCCTTTCTGCGTAATATCGCTTCAAAAAATATCTACGATTCGGAAATTTGATAATCCCGTACTTTTAATAACAGGCATATCAGATAAAGTAGTATTTACTCCTATCGCAAAATTATTTTCTATTCCTGTTGTCTGGCTCGAATTCGGTCCGCTAGAGGACCTATTTAAGAAGAACTTTTATATACCTAAAGTTTTGTATAGACTAGTAAAAGAGTTACCCGACCTAGTTATTGTCCCTTCTACTAATACGAAATCTAAGATAATACCGCAGGTGAGAATAGCTGAATCGAAAATAATAATTATTCCCGTTGGTATAACACTTTTGGATCGAAATCTTGTTAAAAAAATACAACGAGATGGTTTTGAATTAAGAAAATCATTAGGTTTAGATAAGAAATTTGTTGTTGGAATGATATCCAGAGTCGAGAAAGAGAAAGGGCAAGACACCCTAATTAAAGCAGTGAAGGTATTGGCTGATAAAATTAAAAACATTCACGCAGTTATTATTGGAGCAGGAGAAATTGAATATCTTAAGGAATTAACAGATAGGCTCGGTTTACAAAATAAAGTGACGATAATTGGATTTGTAAAAGATGAAATCAAAAAATTTGAATATCTTTCCACTTTTGATGTTGCCGTATTTCCTACTCGCTGGAAACTGGAAGGTTTTGGTATAGTTTCACTCGAAGCACTTATGATGGGAGTTCCTCTAATAGCTAGTAACTTCGGACCCGTTCCAGAAGTGGTGGGCGATTCTGCACTACTTATAGAACCGAATCATAAGGATTTAGCAAAAGGAATAGAATTTTTTTTTAAAGATCGAAAAGTGTCTGAAAAATATGCAGAAAAAGGTTTAAATAGAGTGAGAAGATTTGATATAGATAAAGTTGCAAGTATATATAGCGAGACTATAAAAGACATAATTCGACAAAGGGTAAATAGTAATGTCTTATAAAAATTTACTTCAAAGAAAATACTTTTTTGCGGTTGTATTAATTTTAATATTTGCTTCGTTTTTGCGTTTCTATAAGTTAAATAGCTTAATGGCTTTTATTGGAGATTATGGGTGGTACTATCTTTCCGCAAGGGATTTCTTACTAACAGGTGAACTACCTCTTGTTGGAATTCCTTCAAGCGTGCCGATTTTAAGACAAGGGGCAATATTTACATGGCTTCTTGCAGGGAGCTTAAAGATCTTCAATTTTCATCCCGTATCCGGGGCTTATTTAACTGTACTCTTAGGAGTTTTAGCAGTATTTCTTGTATATAAAGTTTTTTCTGTGTGGTACGGAAAAAGGGTGGGTGTTGTAGCATCACTTTTGGCCGCAGTCTCGCCATTTATTGTTATGCAAGACAGAGGTCCATTCGTAGTTGGTCCTATGTTTTTTCTTACCCTTCTTGTTGCCTGGTCTTACACAAAATTACGAAACGGCAACTTAGTAAATTATTTAGTATTAGGTTTTTTACTAGCGATTATTTATCAATTTGAACTGGCCTCATTTATTCTATTCCCAATTTTATTTATTACTTCTATCTGGGAAGGCATTGAACTCAAGTGGAAGAACGTCTTAATTTTTATTTTTGGGTTAATTGTAGGCCTATTACCTTTCATTGTCCGGGACTTGCAGCAAGGAGTATACCTTCAGACACTTGGCTTTTTGGGATGGGTGGTTACAAAAGGGATAGAGGGACTTCTTGGAATTTTTTCAGGAGATAGAAATATTTTTCTATTTAATCCAGTAATTGAATTTTTAAAAAGTTTCATTTTTCCGAAATCACTAAGTTACGCAGCATTTTTGTTTTTGCTATCTGTTTTTTATTATTTGAAAAAACTAAAAAAGGAATCAAATAAGTTAAAATTTCCTGACAAGTTAATAACTGTCTGGTTTCTTGTTGATATTGGCGGTTTTTTTATAAGAGGAATTTTTTCAGGAGCTTATATGCCGCTTTTGTATATTCCGCTTTTAGTCCTTTTTTCACTAACATTTAATAAATTTATTTCAGATTGGGGAAGAGTAGGATGGTTAATTCTTATTATGACAGCATTTGTAAATATAGCCTTCCTCTTTAAAACTAACTTTTCTTCTTCTAATGACCGCTTTATTACACTTAGACAAAGATTGGAAATTGTTGATTTGCTTCATTCTCAGGTTGGGAATAAAGAATTTTCTTTAGTGTACAGAGGACCTTCCTACCAATTCGCCTCGGGAGATAACCATTGGAGGTATTTGTTATGGTGGAAAAACAACGAACCGATAAAAAATGCAAATACAAATATTGGAATATTTGAATATCCATATGCTCCTTTGGCAAGATACGAAATTATTGGCGACTATGGATATGTTAAGATAGGTGTGAAATATGAGTAGTGCAGTTGTACTTACAAAAAATGAAGAAGAAAATATTGAAAAGTGTATTAAATCACTTTCTTTTTGCGAAGAAATTATTGTAATTGATGATAATTCAATAGATAAAACTAGGGATTTGGCTAATAAACTTGGCGCAAAAGTGTATGAGAGGGATATGGACAAAGATTATTCTGCGCAAAGTAATTTTGGAATGGAGAGGGCGAGTGGGAAATGGGTACTATTTATTGATGCCGACGAATTTGTTTCCGAGAAATTGAGTAAAGAAATAATAGAAGTGGTTTCAGAGGAAAGGGGGTTGTCAGGATACTTCATTAAGCGAGTAGACACGATTTGGGGAAAAGAACTTAACTTTGGCGAATCCGGAAATAGTAAGGTATTAAGACTTGTGAAAAAAGGATCGGGAAAATGGGAAAGACGGGTTCATCCCAATTTTAATATTCGTGGAAAAACTTCAACTCTGAGTAACTTACTTTATCATTATCCCCATCAAAGTGTTTCCAGGTTTATCGAAAGTGTAAACAGATGGTCTACCTGGCATGCAATAGCTAATAAAGAGGAGGGTAAGGAGTCCTCAATCTTTAAAATAATATTTATGCCTATTGGGCATTTTGTGAAAAACTTTATTTTCCGACTAGGTTTTTTTGATGGGATTGTTGGTTTTGTATTTGCCGTAATAATGAGTTTTCACTCTTTTCTTGCTTGGGGAAAATTATGGATGCTACAAAAAGGCTATTCGAAAGTCTAAGTTTCTTTCTTTTGGCAATATATTTTATTTTATTTCCCTTTGGCCAACTTTTAAGAATACCTATCATCTTTCTGGGCAGAAATCTCACTTTACACCCAATTGATATTATTGCTAATCTATCAATTCCAGCAGTAATCTTTGCTCGATACAAATTTCCCAAATTTACACGATTTGTTGGAGCATTTTTTATTATCAGTCTATTTTCAACAATGCTTTCCTTTTTTTATTTTGATTCAGTCTCTGTTATTATCGGTAGCTTTTATCTGTTTCGTCTTTTTTCCTACTTTATATTTTTTGTACTCGTTTACAAT
>Ga0155836_103_pt3 | contig 13605 bp, 9 predicted proteins | sample RifCSPlowO2_01_FD_107490 | JGI IMG/M metagenome (GOLD analysis project Ga0155836, IMG submission 107490) | Candidatus Woesebacteria bacterium RIFCSPLOWO2_01_FULL_39_10 | reverse complement strand
AAGGTACACCATTACCGCCAGTAATTGTTGCCGACGATGTCGAGTTCGTCAACGGAGCGCCTACTGATATGAATGGGCTCCTTAGGGAAATAGACCAAAATGATTTACTAAAAGTGGACTTCGAATCAGATACCGCCGAGCAGGTTCGTCAGACCATCGAGGATAAACTACCGGATGGAGTCGTCCAGATAAAAGATTCAACAGGGAACACTTTAAAAGAGATCCATTCCAACATTCCTGAGGGAACTCATTTGGTGGCAGAACCCGGGATGGAAAGAACCTTTGATCTTGTTGACGCAAATGGGGAAAAACTATTGGATAATTTAGAGTTTAGTCCGGATGGAAAACCCATGATTACAGGTTTAATACGAAGTCAGATGACAGAAAACAATCTCCAAATTGACTGGGAGGCTCTTGATCCTATTGACATCGGGGAAGGAGAAACCATTGGAGGCGGTTTCGATAAATTCGCCGGGGACATGGGTCCCAGAGGTCCTTGGGATTGGTTGGAAAATCCAGTCGAAGAAGATTCAAGCATTGAACACAAAATTCCAGCAACGAATTTTGTCAAAAATATCTTTAGAGGCTATGAAGAAAATTACTTGGAAACCGACGCAAATGGCGTTCCTGTAAACGTCGAAATGGTGGAACAGCAAGGTATTCCCTACCGCACTATAAAAATCCTTGAACCAGGTCATGTAAATTACAACGCCATGTCAACAAATCTTTTATTCAAAGATCTTCCAAATGCTTTATTTGCTGACGAACAGATCACTGAACTTGGACAGATTACCGATGAAGCTGTAAAGCTTGTGGAAGTAGATTACGCTGGACTAACTCGTGACGAAGCTTTAGCAAAACTTGATAAGATCCATCGTATGGCTTATGAAATTGGACGCATAGGACGTGTTGCTGAAAAAGATGAAATTGAATTTTTACTGGATTATTTTAAAGGTGAACCGGAAACAATTATTCCTTACGAAACAACAATACAGTTGGCCGAAAGCGTTCCTTCGATTCATCTCACGCCCCCCGAAGTTGTTTCCGAACACCCAGACGTCTGGCCTACATACTTTAGCTGGCGCCGCCCCCTCGAGGCTCCAGAAAAAAGAAGATTAGAGCCTGAAGTTACTTACTACGACGAATATCCAGAAGGGTATACCAAACTTCCCCCGCCTCCTCACTACTATGAAGAGATGCTCGAGGGAAAAACTCCCTATTATTACGAAGAAAAACTAGAAGAACGAGCTGGATTACCTCACGAGAAAATAAATGAAGAAGATCCTGATTACGAAAAGCTTCTGTATGAAAATGTTGGCCTAACCTATCCGTTTAGCAAAGAGAGTATTTCTGAATCAACTTATCAAGAACGTCTTGAACCCCTTTATAGAGAACTTAGATTAGCTTTCGACAAAAACCTTCCTTATAACGAGCTTATAACTGCTTTATATGAAGTTTCAAAACGAAGTGCAGAATTTAAAAGGCAAAACGAACGCCGGCTTCAGTCACAAAAAAACTATTTGGAAACCCTGAAAAGTCAAAGATCTATAGATAATAAGGACCCTAAAATTTTAAGGACTTTGTATAGAATAAATGGTGCAAAACAAGGGTACTATGAAGAGCTGGAGTCGCTTAACTCAAAACTTCCAGCTATGGACCCGAATACTCGTTTTACCGCAGTTATACCTGTCTACAATGAGCAGGATAAAATTCAGAATGCAATAAGGGGTTGGGTCGAACAATTACAATCACAAACTGGTGAACCTCTGGACCCAAATCTATTAGAGATTATTATTTTTGTAAACAAGCCCAATGAACAAGCTCAGTTTGATAAAACAGTAGATAGAATTGAGGAACTCAAAAAGGATCCCAAATACAAAGACTATAAAATCCATGTTGTTCAGAAAACTTTTAACTTTCCTCTAAAGGATGAAAGTGTAGAAATTAACGGAGAAAAAGTTAAAGTCCCTAAGGGAAGGAAGATGGGAATTATTTATGGTATGGCAACAGATCTTGCAATCTTGAGGAATGCGAACAGAGAGACTCCAGACGAAGTTAAGGCAAACCATATTATTAAACCCGGCGGAGCAGATGCTTATGCAAGAAGTCCATACTACATAGAACAAACTCTTGAAGTCTTTGATCAAAATCCTGATATTGAACAGTATAATTCGAGAGCCGACTATCCGAAGGAAGTTTTCGAACATGTACCTCTCTTCCACCTTACAGAAAGGTTTCGGGAAATAGTCAACCTCCAGTATACAAATAGAAAATCTGCTCTTGGTTTGGGAGTTTTCAGAAGCGCACTATATGCAGAAGCAGGAGGTTTTAATCCATTAGACGAAATTGCAGAAGAGGTTCGATTAAATGAAAGAATGAGAAAAACTCTTCTCAAGCGAGCCGCCGCCGAAGGTAAGGGAAGGGGAGAAGTCTTAAAACGTGATCTGATTTTACGAGCAATAGATGATCCTAGAAGAGATTTGTCGGCAGTTTGGCAAGGGGTGCCAATGCTTCATTCATATAAAAACTTCTGGGAAAATAAGGCAGTCAAGGAGTTGACTGTGAACGAAGTATTAAACCGTCATGTGCCAACTAAGGCACAACTTACTCCAGAAAATCTTAAATTACAAATTGAACCATATGTAAGATATTACACTGATCTCATTTTTAAACACCATCCAGATAATGAAATACGAGGGAATTTTCAGGCATCATATGATATAGCCCGCAGATATTCCGAGCGAACGCTCTACCTTCTTGGGTTTCAAAAAGGCGACTGGAAATGGGGAGATAATAATGTAACCCAAAAAGTTGAAGAAATTACTATTTCATTCAATAATCTTGCGAACATAAACGAACTATTAGAGAAATACAAAAAAAGTCCTGGTAAATCATGGAAAACGGGAAGGAAACCCGCGGATGTAACTGACGCAACTAATTAAGAAAGGGTACTTAGAATTATTTAACCAAGAGTCAGCAAGCATAAATTCACAGGGATTTGGGGGGATAAATAAGTCTTTTTTTTAGAGGATTTCCGGTCTTCTTTAATCTGATGGGAGGAGGTTTTTAAATTAATCCCAGATAAGTTTTTCTAAACTCTAGAAGTACATTTGCCATGAAGTTGGCTGCGTTGGGAACATTCTCGTGTATGAAGTTCTGAATTTCTTCGTTAGAAGGATTTTTATCTAAAAGACTAGAGAACTCTTCGATAGACTTGTTATCTAATGCCGCTATTATTTTTGCATTAACTGTGTCGTTCAGTCGTTCAAGAAGATCTTTTTTGACCTGCGCGCGAACCTCATCCGACATAGCAGGAAACCCTTTTTCCAATATTAACCTCTCTATAAAATCATTAATATCAGTTTGAACTGTGGTCTGAGTATTACCAGTATCCTGCATTATGTATTTAGGGTACCTTTTCCTTTATAAACAGTCAACCCTTCGACTTGCTCAGGGTCTTCGTTACACTTCGACAATCACGGGTAAAATCATGGGGCGGCGGCCGGTTTGTTGAAAGAAAAAGTTACCAAGGTAGTCCAAAGTTATTGAATGAATTGAATTTTTGTTAGTATTACCTTTCTTTTCCAATTGCCTTTTTAGCCTTACACCCGACTCGTCAAGCAAACTCTTGCTGATTTTTTCAAAAACAAAACCTCTACTTACAATCGTTGGATTGCCAATAAGCCTCCCATCTCTGGCGAGTTTATAAATAACAACAACCACTCCCTCATTTCCTAATACTGCCCTATCTCCTAGAACTACCTTTCCGATATCCCCAATCCCCAATCCGTGAACTAAAATTTCCTTTGTGGGAATTTTTTCTCCAATATTAACTTTCCCGTCTTCAAAAATCACATTTTCTCCAGGCTTCAAAGTAAATACATTTCCCGGATTTGCACCAAACTTTATTGCCAATTTTTTATAAGCAGCCATATAACGAATTGCGCCTCCAATCGGAATGAAATACTTAGGTTTGATTATGTTAAATAGTTCTGTAATATCCCCCTGTCCACCGTGACCTGAAACGTACAGGCCCTCTTTTAGGTCATAATAATGAACATCTACTCCTTTATCGAAAAGTTCATCAACTACAAAATCTTCGCTTTCCTTTGTATATGGTGGAGCAGGATCTGCTGAAAAAAGCATCGTATCGCCTTCAGTTACTTCAACTCTCTCATGCTCCCCAATAGCAATTCGATAGAGTGAACTTCCGACCTGACCATAACACCCGGAAACGATATACATAACTTTATTTCTTGGCAAATGAGCAGCTTCCCCTAAAGATATAACCGCACTTTCGGGGTAATTTAAAATTCCCAGCCGATGAGAAATCTCAGCTTTTTTTTGAATTGATCGTCCAACAAAAACAACTTTTCGATCTAACTTTTGAGCAACATTAATCATCTGCTGAAAGCGGCCGATATTTGAAGAAATTGCCGTTGCAAAAACGCCATTCTGGGCCTTCGCAACAATTGCCTGCATATTCACTTCGATTTGTCTTTCACCTTCGGTAAAACCTTCTTTATTTGAGCCTAAACAATCTGAGGCTAAAAACAAAGTTTCTTTTTCGTTAGCCAACCATTTTGCTCTATCGATGTCAAATCTCATTCCATCGACAGGATTCTGATCCATTTTGTGTTCCGGAACATGGAAGATTCTGCCTTGTGGAGTGTCAACTGCAAATCCGCAGGTGTCTGGTACAGAGTGAGTTACCCTAAAAGGGTGAACTTTAAAAGGGCCTACATCAAAAGAGTCTCTGTCTGGATTAAAAGTATTGATCTTAGCTCCCTTTAATCTATATTCTAAAAACTTATCTTTTATAAATTCTGTTACGAGAGGTGCTGCCCAAATTTGGGTATTAACTTCCCTTAATAAGAAAGGAAGTGCTCCAATATGATCTTCGTGTCCTTGAGAGATAACAATTCCTGCCAACTTTTCTTTGTTTTTAACAATGTAGGAAAAATCAGGAATGACAAGATCAACGCCATGCATTTCAAGATCAGGAAATCCGACTCCGCAGTCAATAATCATCATCTTTCCGTCAGCCTCATAAACGTAAAGATTTTCCGTAACGCTTACTGTTCCTGATAGTGCAATAAATTTTAAAGACATAATTAAACTCGATCCGAATGATACAAATTAATACCCGAATTATCCGAATTGAACTTTATTCGGGTCATTCGGATGTATTCGTAAATTAGGATCGCTCATACAAGTTGCATCTGTTCCCCAGTACTTTCATTACTCTTTTCAGATTCGTTATCATTAACTTCTTTTAGTATCTCAGAAAGCTTCTTAAAATCTTCAATTGTCTGCTCCTTAACACCTGTTGCGCGCAAACCTGCTGCAGGGTGATACATCGGAACTATAACAAGTTCTCTTCCTTTCCAGTTTACATCAAATTTTTTTCCGTGAACTGAGGAAATTCTAGCATTTGGCAGAAACTTTCCCATAGAAAAACGTCCTAAGGTGACAATAATTTCAGGTTCGATAATTTTAATCATTTCGTCCAGATAAGGCTGATATGCCGCTACTTCTGAAGGCTCCGGGTCGCGATTTTCCGGCGGACGATGATGGACAACATTTGTAATAAAAACTTCTTCCCTAGTTAAACCCGCCGTAACTATGAGTTGATTCAAAAATGCACCGGCATTTCCAACAAAAGGAATCCCTTTCTGATCTTCCCAATACCCAGGTCCTTCACCGATAAACATTACTTCAGTTTCAGGATTACCTTCACCAAAGACAAGATTAGTCGCATTTGACCGCAAAGGTAAACTCTTGTCATTTTTCATTTTAGTTTTTAGTTCAGAAAGAAATTTACCTTTTTGTATTTCCATGCGAAGACCTATTGTTGAAGGTATTGTTTTACATTCTCAGTTGAAATCTCAAATTTCTGGCCTTTCCCTTCTATCATTTGTAAAGCTACCTTTCTTACGATCGACTGGATACTTCGCTCCAGTGTTCTCATACCGGCATCGTAACCTAAAGGCCTTACAATAAGTGGCCAGACAGCTTCATCAATGACAAATGATCCTTCAGGAACACCTGATTGTTTTAGTAAGTTTGGAAGCATATAAAGTCTACCTATTGTAATCTTTTCGCTATCTGAGTATGAAGGCATTTGAATAGGTTCAATTCTGTCTAAAACGGCTGTTGAAATATTTTGGGTATTATTTGCCGTTGCAATAAACATGACTTCCGAAAGATCAATTGGAAAATCAATAAAGTGATCTGTAAAAGATTTGTTCTGCTCAGGGTCTAAAAGTTCAACTAAAACGCCCATTATTGAAGAACGGCCTTCATCGGTTACCCTATCTATTTCATCAAGAAGGATAACGCAGTTTTTGCTTTGTGTTGTTCGGAGTGCCTTCACAATTTTTCCCGGTTCTGCCTCTGGATGCATACGCGATTGACCACGCAGCTCCAATGGATCCCCCATTCCTCCGAAAGGAATTCGAGCGAAATTCCTGCCCATTGCTTCAGCAATTGAAGACGCAATTGTTGTTTTTCCTGTCCCCACCAAACCAACGAAACATAGTATCGGGGCACGAAGATACTCCTCACTATCGCCTTTATCCTTTTTAAGTTTCATTACTGAAAGATATTCCAAAACCCTATCCTTAATTTCGCCTAGCCCGAAGTGGTTTTTATCAAGAATTTTTCTTGCGTGTTCAAGATCTAATAAATCCTCTGTTCGTTTATTCCAGGGGATGGCCAGTACCCACTCAATATACTTATTCATTCGATCAAATTCTGGTAAAAAAGTGGGGGACTCTGTAATTCCTGTAAGTTGATCCAAACGAAGCAAGATGTTTCCTCGTAACTCATCAGGTATATTTGCCCTTTTCACGTCCTCTGAAAGTTTTTGGAGTTGATCTGTAACTTTAACCATTTATTACCCTTAACTTTAGCACAAAGAAGAAAGTGTTTCTAAGTGGGAGGAAACCGAATCTAATACTTCCTTTTATTCTCACTTACGTATCTGCTTCTGGGAAAATGAGGACCGCCACTACCCCTTCTTTCAAACGGGGTTCGTTTTTCAAAATGCCTACCTTTATTATTATCTCTTTCTTTTCTTCTTTCTTCCTTTTGCGCGTCGAAGAGAGGATCAAGCATCATTGATAAGTTCAAGCGACCCATATCATCAATCTCTTTTACCCGAACCTGAACTTTATCTCCGATATTAACGATATCTCCCGGATCTTTTACGTAGTCATTACTCATATCGGAAACATGTACCAAACCGTCTCTATTGGGTAAAATTTCTACAAAGGCGCCAAAAGGCTGAAGTCTTTTGACAATACCTTCATAAATTTCTCCGGGCTTCGGAACCTTTGTTAAAGCCTCCACTTGTGATACTGCACCATTAAGCTGCTCTTCTTGTATTCCAGAAATGTGAACTTTACCGTCTTCATCAACATCAATTTGTGCCCCTGTTTCTGCAATAATTCTTCGAATAGTTTTCCCACCTGGGCCTATTAGTTCACCAATTTTTTCCGGATTAATTTGAACTACTTTTATCTTTGGAGCATGTTTTGAAACCGAATCCCTTGGGGCCTTAATTGCGCCATTCATTACTTCCAAAATTTTTAATCTAGCTTTTTTTGCTTGCTCCAGCGCTTTTTCGAGTATTGAAGAAGTTAAATTAAGAGTTTTTACATCAAGTTGAAGTGATGTAACTCCATCTTTACTTCCGGCAACTTTGAAATCCATATCTCCATTTCCATCTTCCAAGCCCACTATATCTGTCAAAATTGTGAATTTACTTTCACTTTCCACCACCAAGCCCATCGCAATTCCAGAAACTGGCGAGGTTATTGGTACGCCTGCATCCATAAGAGAAAGTGTCGAACCACAAACCGATGCCATGCTGGTTGATCCGTTCGAGCTTAAGATTTCTGTAACTACTCGAATTGTGTATGGAAAAACTTCATCTGGAGGTATAACCGGAAGAAGCGCACGTTCAGCCAAAGCTCCATGCCCTATTTCTCGTCTACTTGGAGAACCCATCCTTCCAGTCTCACCTGTTGAGAAAGGAGGCATTGAATAGTGGTGGATGTAGCGTTTTGTCTCTTCACCCATTGCGGATTCTAAATATTGTTCAAGTGAGCGTGCCCCAAGTGTAGTTATTGTTAGAGCCTGTGTTTGACCTCGTTTAAAAATTGCCGAACCGTGAGTTCTTGGTAATACTCCAACTTCCGCTGAAAGTTCTCGAATTTCATCAAACTTCCTTCCATCGGGCCGTTTGCCAGAAAGAATCATTTTTCTAACTTCTTCTCTAAAAAGTTTCTCAAAATATTTTGAACCTTCCGCTTTATCTTCATCTCCAAGGGAGGCTGCTACGGCGTGCTTTACCTCATCCAATTGCCCATATCCTACTTCCTTTGAGGCCATTTCGGATATCAAACCTTTGATTTTTTCAAGGGAAAGTTCTTTTACTTTTTTCTGAAGTCCACTCGTAATCTTTTCTTCCTTTAACGTTTCCTTTTGAGGTTTTACAGCTTTTACAAGATCGTTAATAAGATCAATTACATGGGATGTTTCTTTTTGTGCGTAGGTAAGTGCCTTTAAAATCTTTTCTTCAGTTACCTCTTTAGCTCCGGCCTCTATCATTACAATTGCATCTTTTGTTCCTGAAACTAAAAGGTCCAGTTCCGAGGTTGGCAAATCCTTCTCTGTCGGATTCGTGATAAAGACATCGTCTTTTAAACCTACCTTAACAATTCCAATCGGTCCTATCCAAGGAATGGGGGAAATTGCAACCGCAGCACTTGCTGCAATTGTAGCAACTACTTCAGGAGAATTTTCCATGTCAACCGATAAAACAGTGATTACAACCTGGACGTCTTTGCCGAAATACTCTTTTGGGAATAAAGGACGGATGGATCTGTCAATAAGTCTTCCGGATAATATTTCTTCATCTGTCGGTCTTCCTTCTCTTTTAACCCAACGGCTTCCTTTAATCCGTCCTCCGGCATATAGTCTTTCCTGATATTCGACAGAAAGCGGAAAATATCCAAGGTCAACCGACATAGGTTGAGAAACAACTGTTGCCAGGACAACGGTCTCTCCGTAAGTAGCCATAACTGCACCACTAGCTTGAAATGCAACGTGACCTGTTGCCAAAGTTAAAGTTCGACCTCCCAAGTCTATAGATTTTTCAACCTTTTTCATATTTTTAAATAAAAATTGTAAACGGCCAAGCTTTGCTTATTTTTTTCATTATCTTTAAGATATATTTTTGTGTTTATGCAAGAAGCGGAATTTACTTCTCTAATTTTAGTTCCTTTGTGAGGTTTGTATATCGCTCCTCGTCGCGTCCTTTCAAATAATTTAAAAGTCTTCGCCTTTTTGCAACCATTGATAAAAGTCCGCGGCGTGAGTGAACATCTTTTTTATGATCTTTAAGATGCTCAGCAAGCTTCTCTATCTGTGAAGTCAAAAGGGCAATCTGAACCTCTGGAGATCCAGTATCACCTTTTTCTCTTGAGAACTTTTTAATTATTTCTTCTTTTTGGTCCTTTGTTAAAGCCATTTTAAAAGTGTAAAACTAAGTAAGAGGTGGACAGCCTGTCCTCCAAAGCGTAGGCTTCGGAGGATCACCAAACCTGGTTATACACACCGGATAGTTTATCAAATAACTTTCTTTAGAACAACCCTTACTTTAACTGATTGATGTACCCTTGTAAATTTTAGGGGATAGCCAATCCTTTGGCGGCTCCTCTTCATCTAATTCCTTAGTATCATCACCCACTTGTGTTTGTTGAGAATTAGAGTTGGTATTAACCTGTGGTTGAGAAATAACCTGAGGCTGTGGTTGCGGCTGAGATTTCAACTGAGTCCCAGGAATCGCTCCGGGAGGATAGTTTGTACTAACAGCTTGTGACTGAACGCTCATTCTTTCTCCTCCTGCTCGCATAAGTTCCGATACAATCGCAAAAGTGTCGGCAGAAACTGATCTATCGGTAAAGTTATTACTTGCTACTTCAATCCCCATTAAAAGGTTTGAGGCAATGTCTTGATCCCATTTGATACTACTTTCTTTCATTAAACTGGCTACAACTTCTGAAACCGAAGAAGCGGGCCTTGAGAAAGAAATATAACTTTTACTGGAGGACAACCTTATATCTTGCGTTCCAATGTGGACTATATTTGCTCCCACTAACTCCTTTGTAGAAATAGACGGAAAATGCTCCTCATTTTCCCCTCCCAAAATAATTACTGTATCTGCTGATACTCCTGAATAATTCAATTCAACTTGTTCTTTTGAGGGCGGAGAGATTTTTTGCTTTGGTATAACTGTGAGCCTGAATTGGCTATTCTCTATATCGTAGCTTACCCTTTCTATATCACTTGCCTTGTAATCTACAAATCTGATAATTAAATTTTTGTTTCCCAATTCTTGTGTAATTCTGTTAACTCCAATAAGGCGGTTAAATTCAACAGTCATTGGGGATGGGGAATAGATTTGAGTATCTTTGGAATCACGCAAGATTAGGTATAGGCCAAGTCCGGCAGCCACTTGATCAAAGGTTGGTTTTAGAGGAAGAAGAACCAAAAGAGTCCTCGACTGATCAATTACATTTTTGAAAGAATTTTCCATTGTTATTTTCGCACGGATAGTATAACATCACCTACATTGAAATCAAGTTGGGGAGCAAAAAAGATCCCACATTCTTCTCCCTGTTTTGCTTCTTCTATATCAACTTTACCCTTTTTCATCGAGAGGATTTTTACAATACCTACCTCTTTTTCCTGACGCATTAAAACTACATTATCCTTTTTAGAAATCTTCCCTTGTAATATTTTACTCCCCGCAATCTTCTTAGCCTCATATGGAAATGTTGCAATAATTTCAGCTTTCCCTAGGACTTCCACCTCACCTTTCTTGATCATTTCATCCACTTTTTCCAAAAGTTCGTATACTATATTGAAGCTTTCCAATTCCACCCCTTCTGTGTCAGCCAGCTTTTGTACAGAAGTAGGGATTTTTGATTCAAATGCAAAGATTTTCGAAGAAGATGATTTTGCAATAAAGACATCAGATTCATTAACATCTCCAACAGCTCCTGATATGACAACTATTTCTTTGGGTAAGCTTGCAATTACTGCCTCCAAAGAGCCTGCGTTTTGTGCCTTTAATACAATAGGAATTTGCCCCTCATCAACTTGCAGCTTATTAATAACTTTTTTTTCAGCAAACTTTACAAAACTATTATCATTTTGGCTCCATACACTGGAACCTACAGGAGGAACATCGCGGAAACCAAGAACGAGTGCCGGTTCTCCAGGGCTAATCGACTTAACTGATTTACCGTTATAGTCAAAAAGGCCACGAATTTTTGTGCTTTCTTTTTCTGTCACAACAACCTCTCCCACACTTAGAGTTCCATTTCTTACAATTACGGTTGCTGTCGGACCTGCCTTATCTTTTCCTGTTTCGATCACCACAGCCTCTAAATTTTCTTGAGGGCTGCCTTTAATCTCGTGGAGTTCTGATACTAAAGAAATCATTTCCAGTAATTCTTCTACCCCCTGGCCAGATTTACCTGAAACCCCAAGAAGCGGAACGTCTCCGCCTCGTCCTTCGAAAAGAACTCCTTCTTTTTCTAATTGAGTGCGTACTGTTTCAAGGGAAGCTGAAGGAAGATCAATTTTTGTAGCAGCAACAATATAAGGAATTCCAGCATTTATTATGTGTTCAAGTGCTTCTTTGGTCTGAGGCTTTACCCCATCATCGGCTGCAACCACAAGAATCGCAATATCTGCTACCTTTGCACCTCTACTTCTCATACTAAAGAAGGCTGCGTGACCTGGAGTATCGATAAATGTAATTTTCTTACCCTCCCCTCCGGGCCTGAGGCCCTCTCTCCGAGTCAGAGACCTCTCCGAGTCGGCGACTGGGCCGGTGGCTTTAGTTGCTATTTGGGAAACACCTACTCGCTGAGTAATTCCGCCAGCTTCCTTCTCAGCAACTTTCGTTTGTCGGATAAAATCAAGTAGTGTGGTCTTACCGTGGTCAACGTGGCCTAAAAAAACTACAATCGGCGGCCGCGACAGTTGTGTTTGAAGCTTTTTCTTTTGCATAACTATTTTCTTTTCTAAAGTAAACCAACATGATTTTATTACTTTTCAGATTTTTCAGAATCTTTACTTGGTGCTTCGGTTGGTAAAGGTACTGTGTCGTCTTCGAGTTTGTCTTCTTTTTCTTTTATTGCCTTTTTAGTAACTTTGGTCGTTTTAGTCTTTGGTAGTAAGGCTGCTTTTATTTCGATTCTAAAACCAGTTAACTTTGCGGCAAGACGTGCATTTTGACCGTCCTTACCAATTGCTAGAGAAAGCTGGTCTTCTGGAGCTTTAACTACAGCAACTTTTTTCTTCGCATCAAGTCGAACGCTCAAATTTTCGGCAGGAGCCAAACTAGACTTGATAAGTTCGGAAATATCATCCGTGTACTGAATAATATCTACTCTTTCTCCTCCAAGTTCGTTAGTTACAGCTTGTACACGAACACCTTTTTGTCCGACACACGAACCAACCGGATCAACACCGCTTTGATTCGAAGAAACGGCCATTTTTGTTCGTACTCCGGCCTCTCTTGCAATTTCCTTTACTTCAACACTTCCAGAAGACATTTCTGGAACTTCACGCGTAAAAAGCTTTTTTACAAACTCGGCATCTGCTCGGGAAAGTATAATTTGTTTACCTTTAAGAGTTTCCCGAATGTCTTTCAAAAGGAATGTTAATCTCTGGTTAGGATTTAAGCGTTCGTTTGGAACTCGATCGTCTTTCGACATCAACCCTTCGGTTCGGCCCAAATCGACTCTGACATCTGGCCCGTCAAAACGAAGGATCATTCCTGAAATAAGAGTTCCAATGCGACCTGAAAATTCATCCATAATCGCACCTTTTTCAGCTTCTCGAATTTTTTGATGAATAACTTGCTTTGCTGTTTGAGCTGCAATTCGGCCAAACCCGGGAGGTGTAACATCTTTTTTTTCTTCGGGTGCATCCATTGGCCAAGAATATATTTTTGCTTCACCATTTGTAGGATTAAGTTGAACGTCAAACTCCAACTCCTCTGTTTCAATTCCAGCTTCTCTGGCATCCCTGCGATAAGCTGCAATAATTGCCTGCTTTATCGTTTCTAAAATTACATCAGCCTCTAAGCCACGTTCTGTGGCTATTGCTCTTAAAGCTTGTGCAAATTCTGTTCTTGGTGTCTGCATATCACTGAAGGCTCAGAATTAATTGAGGTCACCGAGAACTCTGTGCCTTCTGCTATTCTCAGTGCCTCCTGTGATCTAAAAAAAATGGCGGGTATTTCTCCCACCAATTTCTCAAATCTTATTCGTTAGATTAAATCAACACATAGTTTACTCCAGAGGCAATCTTTAGTCAATCAAAGTTCTTCTTTTTGAAGTTCTTGAATAAGATTTTTTTGCTCCCTTGTTAGCTTTTCAGGAACAGAGATAACTATGCGAACGTACTGGTCTCCTTTTCCTCTTCCTCGCAAAATAGTAGCGCCTTTTCCTCGCAGTCTCATCATCGTACCTGGTTGAGTACCGGGTCGAATTCTTATTTGTACATCACCACTAGCGG
>Ga0155836_135_pt1 | contig 13641 bp, 14 predicted proteins | sample RifCSPlowO2_01_FD_107490 | JGI IMG/M metagenome (GOLD analysis project Ga0155836, IMG submission 107490) | Candidatus Woesebacteria bacterium RIFCSPLOWO2_01_FULL_39_10 | reverse complement strand
CGGAGGCTGAGACGCTAGCGCTAGGTGAAAGGGATGCTGAAGGTGACAAACTGGCACTAGGTGAAAGTGACGCACTTGGTGATAAAGAGGCAGATGGGCTCAGTGATGCAGATGGAGATAAAGAGGCCGATTCACTAAGACTGGCTGATGGAGAGAGTGAGGCCGAAGGAGAAAGTGAGGCCGATTCACTAACACTGGCCGACGGTGAAAGAGAAGCAGAAGGAGAGAGTGAAGCCGATGGACTCAAAGATGCACTGGGTGACAAAGAAGCTGATGGTGACAATGAAGCACTCTCACTAGCAGACTCGGAAGCGCTTGGTGAAAGTGAAGCAGATGGGGATAAAGAAGCTGATGGAGAAAGACTTGCACTCGGACTTAAAGATGCGCTTGGTGAAAGTGAAGCAGATGGGCTCAGAGATGCGCTTGGACTAAGTGATGCTGATTCAGATGCACTTTCAGAGGCACTGGGGGAAAGAGAAGCGGACGGTGATAACGATGCCGAAGGGCTTAAAGATGCAGATGGAGAAAGAGAGGCACTTGGACTAAGTGAAGCTGATGGAGACAAAGATGCACTCTCACTAGCAGACTCGGAAGCACTTGGTGAAAGAGAAGCAGAAGGTGACAATGATGCGGAAGGCGATAACGATGCAGAGGGAGATAGAGATGCACTGGGTGACAATGAGGCCGAAGGGCTTAAAGATGCTGATGGTGACAGTGACGCACTGGGTGATAAAGAAGCCGAACCCCCTACAAAACTAAAGTTATTGGAAAATTCTACCCAACCAGGCTCAGTGGTCACATTTGTACTTCCGTCTGTCAGATCGGTTGACCCGGTGTTGCCGTAATCGATGGTTCCGGTGAATGAGGTAGTGGACGTATTTTGGGATTGGTAACCAATTTCAACGACGATACGGTCCCCAGCAAGAGCAGACACATTATTGGAAAGATTATTTGACCCTGTAGTGTCACCCGTTGCAGTACCAGTCCATTCGGCAGGTCCAATATCGTTGGTAAGCAAAGTTCCGCGAAGATTATTGCTGTCGCCTTGGGTGACCCATATGTGGACGTGGGCAAAGGCGTTCATGGGGGCGTTGCTTTCCAGAACCCCAAATACACACTCGACTGTGTCGGAGGTAGCAAAGCTGGTGCCGGCGGAGAGAGGGTCACTAACCCACCTGCCCAAAAGAACATCAAATAAGTCGGTACCGGAGGATTCGGCTACCCCGACGGTTGCAGGTGATCCCGCCTTGGCCCCGAGTTCTCTTTGCAAAGTAGATGAAGTTAAATCATCCCAAGCTCCTCTTATACCCTGTCCGGAAGTATTGTTAAGAGTAAAACTCTCGGCGGTATTATTGATGTAGGCTCTTGTGGCCATTATGGTATTCTAATAAACATCTTAAAAAGCAGTGTTTAAATTACTAAAGTCAAGATTAGGATAATCTATAAAAAATCTTGCTTCAGCTTTCTTTAATTCCTTCATGTTTGGGTAGGGGTTATCTTCCCTTTCTTTTGCCGAAATGAAACTTCCCCGTTTTTCCCAAGAGCCAAACCACTGGTGCCAGAGAATGTTTTTCTTTCCGTCCCGAATCAAGTTTCCTAACCCATATTTTTGGGTGGTATAAGGCCTCAAATAATAATGTCGGGATAGAAGTTCGCAAAAAGCGTAGTGGTCTTCGTTATTTTGTTTCTTAGGCTTTGGAGTGAATGGCGGAAAGCCCGGCCAGTAAGGATTTTTGGCCTTGGCCTTGCTTCGGCTAAAAATTATAAAAGTTAGATCAGTGTATCCGGGGGCATATCTATACCAGCGGTCTTTTATTGCATGGCGGATGCGCTCTTCGATACCGACAAGATCAAATTCTTTAAGTTTTTCAGCCAGATAATCGACGTTGGTAAAAAGTACTGTGTCGCAGTCAGAAAGGACGATGGTGTCGTGAGTTGCAGTCTCAAATAAAAATGCAATGGCTTGGAAATACTCTTTGTTATTATCAAAGTAACGCCCATCAAAACGCTCGACTGTTTTTCTGACACTGTTGTCAGGGGCAGAGATGATAATTTCAGCTTGGGGATGGAATTTTCTGATAGACGAAAGGTGAAGCTCAAGCCATTGAGTTCCACTCAAATAGGGGCTGACAAAACTAATTTGTTGATTGGTCATGGTTTTTTACACTCAATATTTAAAGAAATTAGAATATCTTTTTCTGGTGTTGGAAAAAAGCGTGCTTGGGAACCATCCGGATAGTTGGCGGGATAGTTATTTCTCCAGTTCCAACGGCGAACATTGATAAACCCCGTATTTTCTAAAAGATTCTTAAGATATTTATAATCGTAAATATTGTTAAGGTATGTGGCTTTGCCGTCAACTTTATCCAAGGTATATAAATAGCCTAACAGGGGTTCCAAATCTCCATATTTTTGATAAATGGAGGAAAGGGCGGCGAAATCTCGATCAGCCAAGCGCAGTGTGCCTCCTGGAACTAATACTCTTTTCCACTCTGCCAAGACTTCTTTCACCTGTTCTCGGTCAAAGTAGGCGAGAACATGACTGGCATAAATGATTTCAACACTGTTATCCGGAAAAATAGATAAATCTGCCGCTGAACGGAGATAATCTATGTGAGGGAATTTATCTATATCAATATGTATAAAACCAGGTATGTAAATGTGACCGCAACCTAAATGCAATTTCAATAGTTTCATTTTTTCTCCTTTTTAAAAGTTTCCTTGAGTTCAATCCAGTTACCTTCAAAATCGCGGATAAAGATATTGTCCCAGCCCTTGGGGTTGTGATAAATGTCAGTTTGAAAGCTATGCTTTTTGAGAAATTCCTGACGGTTCCTAACCCAAAGACAAATATGATTTAATCCAAACCGATTAAAAGGAAGTTTATTCTTGGCAACTGGTCTGTCGAAGACGTGGCATTCTATGGTTACTTTACCCTTTTGATAACGCAAACATCTAGCTCCACCAGGCAGCCTAAATAGTGTCCGAGTCAGTTCCGAGGAAAGATGCGACTGCCAAATTTTTTTAAAGCCAAGAGTCTTAACCCAAAAACCCTCAAATTTTTTCAAGTCATTTGTGATCCAGCCGACGTGGTCGATTTTCATTTTTACTTAAGCGCCTTTCTAATTACCTGGCAAATAAACTCAACATCTTTTTTGTTTAGAAAATAGTGAGTCGGAAGTATAAGATACTTGTTTTCGATCTTATCCATGTTCGGGCAATTGTTCACACGACCGCCAAAAATGGAAAAACGGTCATTTCTGCAATCTACCAGACCACTTTCAATACTGTGTTTAGTTAGGCTGTGTCTAATTCGATCTCGGTTTTGGGTTAGGATCACGCATAGAAAGATGCCGCCGATGTAAGTTACCCCCGATATGTCAGTTAAATTCTTTTCATATGTGGAGGCTAATTCTTGGTAATGTTTTAACGTCTTGTCCAGCTCTTTTAAAGCAGCTATACCCATGGCGGCAGCGATATCAGTCATTTGATAGCGGTAGCCAACTTCGGTAATACCTTTAGCCCATCTGTCGTCTGAATCGGATTTCTGAGCGCCAAACCACCTTAATCTTTTAGCCCGACCTACCAATCGGGGATCTTTAATTGTTAGCATCCCTCCTGTGGCCGTGGTTAAAAGCTTGACGGCCTGGAAACTAAAACAGGTGAAATCACTTATACTTCCAATCTTTCGGTCCCGATAGGTTAATCCAGTAGCATAAGCTGCGTCCTCAATGACAGGGAGAAAATGTTTATTAGCAATCGCTTGTATTTCATCCATGTCGCAAGGTACACCTCCATAGTGAACGACGACTATTGCTTTGGTCTTTGAAGTTATCTTTCTGGCAATATCGTTAGGATCAATATTTAGACTATCTTTTTTGACATCAGCGAAGACAACCTTTGCTCTTTGGTAAAGTATTGGAATATTAGTGCTCGGAAAAGTAAATATCGGAGCTACAACTTCATCTCCTTCTCGAATTCCTGCCAGAATATAGGCGAGATGCAAAGCATAGGTACATGAACCAACAGCCACTGCCTTGTGCGAGTAGGAGATCTTTTTTTCCCAAAGCTTCTCAAATTCAGCCACCTGTGGCCCTTGGCCAATCCAGGGGGTGTTTAGGGTCCGCAAAACCGCTCTCTTGGCTGACTCGGGAACGTAGGGATGGAATAAGGTAATTTTATTCATATTATATGCTGTATTGCATCACACAAAAGTGAAACTACATACGTGAACTTTTCAAAAAAATGAGCACTTCGTCCTTAAGAGTCTTTCTAATCTTTTGGAATTTAGGGTAGGGCAATAGCGTGCTGAGGTCCTCGGTCAGAATTTTTTGAGTGATTTTGTCTTCAATAAATTCGATTAAGATTTTGATGTAGTCTTTGGCCCCAACCCCCGTTCTCTCCTTGATTATTTCATCTTTGAATTTGTAGCCTTGGGAAAAAAAATAATGAATATCATAAATGTCTCTCCCGGCAATTTTCTCATGTTTTTGGTAACGGTCAATTGGAGCCACGAGCTTGTTGGCAAACATTGTTTCGATAGTTTGGCAGTTAACCAGTCTGCCTATTTCGGGCAGGAAAATGGGTTTGTAATCATTGGCTTTGATAATATCTTCAAAAACGCTTAAGCGAAGGGTATTTCTTCGATTAGGCGGCGCTTTGTATTTCAGCAAGTAGAAAAGAGTTTGGTCTTTTTTGTTGGCAATAGTGAAGCTTTGATCCTTAAAAATTTTTTCAAGGCCTGTTTTTAATTTGGATTTGTTCACTGATTTCCTGAGATCAAAATCCAAATCAATTGAAAATCGATCCAGAAAGCCGGCCATAGCCGCGCAAGTCCCCCCTTTAAAGTACAGTCTTTGGGAGATTTGTGGGTCGTCAACAATCGCTGTTAAGAGCTTCAAGAGTTGGAATTTATGCAAGATGTCCTCTTTTTTGATTGAAATCATTTTTTGTAGCCTACCTTTTTTTGAATTGCTTCAACCCCAGCCCAATCCACTATTGATGGATTGTCAAGATAATACTTGGGATTGAAGTAATTCATATCAGCGATTGCCCTTTCCTTTGAGGCTATAAAATAATTATCTCTTCGGCTGACCCCCTCAGGGTTAAATAGAAACTCGTTCTTCAGTTTTCTGACGCTATAGAGTTTTTGGTTAAACTCGATTTTTTGTGAGACTGATGAAATGAAGGTGACTGGGTAGATTTTTTGTGAGATAACTCCTTCTTTTTCCAGAATAGTTTCGAGACTGATATAGGAGAATTTGTGAATGAGGGCAGCTCCAAGGGCAAAGTCATCAATCTCCTCAAGAGGTAAGGTTGAGTACAAGCCCTTGACAACGGGAATTAGAATTCCTTTTTTCACCAGACGTTTAATGGTGGTATACAGGGTGTTACGATTGGTAACTTCCCAAAGCAAAGCCAGATCTTGGGTATGAAAAAGCTTTTGGTTGGATTTTATTAACCTGTCGAGCCTATTTACTTTAGCGTGTGTCGCCATCTGGGTCATTAATGTACAGGATAATATAACCTATTTGGGGTGTCAAGAGTTATTCGAACTTCGCGAAAACCGTCGAGTCTGACTCGACGGATGCCCAGCACCATTCAGTGCTGGACCAGTCCTGTACCGTATGGTACAGGGAAGCGAAGCAGCAGGGAGAAGATACCCCGATCGTCAGATCGGGGAGCTTTATGTTGAAAAGTAACACTCCTCTCAGAGGTACTTCGATCAAGCAATGTAAATTATTCTGCATTGTATTGCATCACAGATAAGCCGTGCAAAATGACGGCTGAAAACTATTTACATTTCTATGTAGTTAAATCAATTTGTCTTTGAATTAGCCCCTTTAATTCTTCAATTAGTTTTGTCTTGGCCCAGTCTTTTTGAGAATTGGTTAATACCTCGCCTAAGCCTGCCAAAACACTATCCGGCTTTATTTTCTTGACGAAATTAAGTAAATAACTATAAAACTCTCCAGGTTTTTTCCCGGTTCTCCGCTTGATTATTTGGTAATTAATTTCGCTGGCAAAGGGAGAACCAAGAAAGTAATGGATATCAAAAAGATCTCTATTGGCAAGGCTTTTCCTTTCGGTGAGGGCAATCATTTTGTGGGCGATCATGTCCTTTATATCCAGGACTTTAATGTCGACTCCATAAAACTGATGAGAATTATAGTGATTGCTAGGATCGTTCCTGGTTGAGATTTCAACTTTTATATTCTTTTGGCCTGTTTGGTAATTAACCAGCCAAAATAGAGTGTGATATTTGGTGCTCTGGTCTTTTATTTTATATTTGGACGACAGTTGGTTTGTCATTTCATGGATAAAAAAGTCAAGTTCTTTTGAGTTTTCGCTTAGCCCACCCAACAAGTCAAAATCAAGATCGACAGAAAATCTGGGCAAGTCGTAGAAAAGCATAGCTGCGGTTCCGCCTTTAAATCCCACAACCGAAGCAAGAAGGCTATTTTTGTAAATGCCAATCAAGATATTAGTCAGAATGGTTTTATGTTTTATGATATCAAGAGTTTTCATACCTGTATTTAGTCAGAAAGTCAGAAATGGCCCGATTGTCGTGATAAACTTCCCGGTTTAATCTACGCATAAAGTCCCAATTTATATTTCTTAAATTATCAAAATGTTCAGGTCCATCCAAATACAATTTATCGCAGATAGCCCTCTCGGGGCCGGCTTTATAAACATTACCCACGCTATTTAATCCCAGGGGATTTAGTAATATCTCATCTATGATCTTTCTGTAAATATACTTTTGGCCGTCAATTTCTGTCTCTTGTGATCTATTGGCAACCAGATATATTGAGGAGTACGGCTGAAAGACAACTCCGGACCCTTGAAGTATCGTATACAAACTAATATATGATGGTGTTCTGTACTTGTTGGCGAATTCCTGTCTGGAATAGTCGTTCGAGAAACAATAAATACCTCGAGAGATCCTGATTAAGTCGTTTTTCCCTACGGCGTATTTTAGGGCGGATTTTAATTTTGCACCAGAATAACCGGCAACTGCACTGCTCAAATCAGAGAAACTAAAGACCGTTTGGTCCGGCTTTTTAGATGTTAATAACCTTTTAACAAAGCTCATGTGACCTCTAGGTGTAAATAAGTTACACTCCCATGTTACAAAGCCATCGAAATTCTGTCAAGTGCTTTTCCGCATTGTATTACGGCTATAAATTATTTACGCATTCATTAGTACCGGGAGATATTGATTGTAAAGGCTTAATATGTTTCGACTAAAAGAACGAACAAAGGCAGGGCTTGAGAAATAGGGACTCAATTCAGTTTGGAGATAACGATAATCAATTTTGGTAATCTTGGTCTTGATATTATCCAAGGCCTTAGTTTTTGTTAATCCTGTTAGTTGCCTCAAGTATTGCCAGTTAGGGATGACTCCTTTTTCCAAGAACCAAATAAGGTCGTAATAATTACGGGCATTATCGCGCGTCAAAATGGCAGCGATTTTACCGGCCATGAGATCTGGTAGAGAATAACGTTTAAGAACAAATGAAAAATCGCGCGTAGACTTAATAGCCGGTTCAGTCGTAAAGGAAGATCCGACAGCGGGGGTAATATCCAGCCGTACGAAAAGTATTTTACTGTCAGAAGGCGTAAGCGGTAAACCAATAAGGTCAAGGACGGGAAATTTGACATAGAGCGTGTGATAATTACCGGCGATCTTAGTCCGCCTTCGCGAAACCTGTCGAGTCAGACTCGACGGATGAAGCGAAGCAAATTCGCTCTCGCCTCGCTGTTGCTTTGGCGAAGCGGGTCGGCGGATTTTCGCTCCGAAGGAGCGCGGACGAAGATTCCGAGGGTTAACCCTCGGAGCTTCAATCTCAAGAGCATTGAACTTGAAAGTAGCTGCAAAATAATTTCTGATTGACAATGCTAAACCATTGGTATCGAATCGGGAAGAGCCTGACCAGTCAAAATCCAGATCTTCGGATAAACGGGGCAAATCAAAGAAAATTCGCAGGCACGTACCGCCTTTGAAAATGAGATTTTCAGCCATGGGTGAAAGGCTTATGTATTGCAGCAGGTAATATTGCAGCGTTTCCTTAAGGGCATACGGATATAAGCCGCAGGATACGCCTGATTCTTTTGATAGGTTACCTTAAGGTCATCTATGAACATATATTTTTTGTATGATTTTTAATATACGCGACATTTTAGCGGATTGCGACAGGCTGACATACCCCCCAAATTCATTGATGTCGGCAAACGTTAGACGGTCCCAGTTAATGCGCAAATCACTGGACAGCTCGGCGCTTGGGTGAGAAAGTTTTTGCAGGTACAGCCAATCAAACAGCGCTTTAGCCCGGGTGGCCCGACGGATAATTTTTTCATCCCAATTATCTTCAATATAGCCGGTAAAAAGGATTGGTTTGAGGTTGCGATATAAAAAAGTACCGGCGACGTTTTTATATGTGCGGGAAGATTTTAGAGTAATCGACGTAAAATTGACGATCCCTTCCGGAATGATGCCTTCCTTCGCCAGAATGTATTCCAAGGACAGATAAGACGGGGAGCGCAGAATTCCGGCTAAATATTCGCCGTAAAAAGAACGGTTTGTTTGCTGATAGTAGGGATCAGTTACATAAAGATTTTTTTTAAGCGGTACCAAATAGCCGACTTTTTTGAGTTGTGCTAATTTGGCATCCAGGTTGCGTCCGGTTTTGCCGATGAGCAAACGTGCCTGGGATTTGTTGAAAAACGGCAGGGATTCGAGCTCTTTTTGGTATTCTATTCCAGAAATACTAATCATTTATTAGTAATAGTGAAATAGAATAGAGTATTTGTCAATAGTTAAGTTTCTTGATCAACTCTATTGTTTTTCCCCGGCCAGAGATTTCATCGTCTTTCTCTATCCACCTTATATCCACTTTTTTGATGTTTCCCAACTAGGAGTTTAAAAAAATGTAAGGTAAATTTATGGTATAATTGATCATGCCTATACCTAAGTTTCTTCAATCCTATTTACCTTCCTATAATGTTAACCATCTAGATAAAAATGACCCCTCTGTTGCAAGCGAGATTATAACTCAGATTCTTAACTTGGGAGACGACAAAGCTGTTGCTTGGATTTTTGAAAACTTCACGATAGATAAAATAAGGGACGCAGTAAAAAATCCGCAAAAGGGGGTTTGGAACGAGGAATCTCTCAATTACTGGAAACAAATACTCAAGATAGGCAAAATTGTTGATTCTGACAAAGCGATCTTAAATATTTACCCCATATGATTTACAGAAATATCCTGCGGGGGGATCAGTTAAAGCTTTTGCCAAACTTAAAATATCTTCCAAAGGGCTCTTATATGGCCGGCGGGACGGCACTTGCGCTTCAACTGGGGCACAGAACTTCACTAGATTTTGATTTTTATTCACCCGGGCATTTTGAAACAGAGAAACTTTTGGCGGATTTCCAAAAAGAATTTAAAGAAGTCAAGATTCAGAGGACTGCCAAAGATACGCTTATTTTAGAAGTAAATGGAGTGAGTTTTTCACTTTTTTATTATCCCTATGAATTAATAAATGCGCCAATTGATTTCGAAAATGTAAGGCTTGCGGCAGTTGAGGATATTGCTGCAATGAAGATGATTGCAATTTCAATGAGGGGAAAGAGGCGCGATTTTATTGACGCTTATTTTTTACTAAAACGTTTCAGCTTGGAAAGGATGATAAATATGACCATGAAAAAGTATCCCAGCTATCAACAAATGGTCATACTTAAAGGACTTATTTATTTCCATGATGCCGAGGCAGATGATATTTCAAGGAAAATTGAAATTTTCGATAAAGACTTTTCTTGGGAAAAAGCCAAGAAAAAGATATTTGAGGAGGTAAAGAAATATCAGCTTTCGATGTTAAAAAAGGATTAAGAAGCTGTTCCTTGCAACTCCTTAATTAATTCTTTTGTCTTTCCCCTACCGGGGATTATCCAATATCTCGACAGAGAATGAATCATATTGTAACGTGATGAATACTCAAATGGTTTCGGTCACTGACTTACAGCGAAATTCCAAAAAAGTGTTGGCTAAGGTTGCTCGAAATCCCTTGGTGATTTTAAGAGATAGCATTCCCGAGGCGGTTCTGCTTTCGATAGAGGAATATAAGAGGCTGACGGAGTTAGAAAAGGAAACGCTAAAAAAAGAGTTGTCTTTGATTATGGATGGTTTGGCTAAAAAGAATGCCAAGTTTTCCGATGAGAAAATCGACAGGGATATCGAGTACGCCAAGAAGCATGCTCCGCGCAGTCGTTGATACAAACATTTTGATGCGCGCAAATATAAAAAAACAGGTAGTGATTATTTGATTTTCAACGCCAAGTTCAAGGAAATCCTCAAACTTAAAGTCGTGGAGGAATTGAACTCTGATATGTCATCCTCTCTAGAGGATACCCCGCCTTTTTAAGGCGGGGAGGATGTCATAAAGAATTGTTGTACCGATTAGGTTATACTCCTCTTACTCGAGTTTGCAACTCTTCGCAAGAGATTATATATTCAAAAACTTTCGTTTGCGTTTGCAAACTCAAGTTTGTTGAGTATAGGATCCTGGAAAGACTCGGTTGAAGTAGTCATATTTAAGATTTTCGCGGCTTTTCCAGTTATCATGAAAGTCGGTGTCTCCTTTGATATATCTGTAAGTTCCAGCATCCAAGTCTTCTTTCATGATAAACCATCCTTCACCTTGGTCAATAAAGCCATAGTAAGTAATGGTTCCGTATACAACTTCAGAAATTTTATAATTATCTGTGGGATGGTGTTTTGCCGGGTTAATTAAGTTGCCGGTGGGATCCTGGACTTTGGTTGTTCCGGGGTCTTCAGATCTTCCCAGAAGATTTCCAAATCTTTTGGTTAAAAGGGATGAGATAAAGATAGAAAGTCCCGTGGCCCCGATAAGCTTTAAGAAAGCTCGTTTTTCAATGTCGAAAATTTCAACATCTTTAACTATAGTTTGATTTGGTAGGATGTTATCTGGTTGTATGTTTTTTTGCACTGTTTGTGCGCCTGACACTTTTCTTTGTGTGACGGGCTGTTGAATTTGTGTGTTAGAAGCTGCAGAGTTATTTTTACGCGGGAATAATTTGAAAGCGCAATAAACCAAAGGCAGGTAGAGAACGACAGCTATTGCCAGTTGAAGGTAGCTTTTCGTGGTTACAAATGTTGCGGCCACTAGGCCGCTTGCCAGAGCAAAAATTATATATAGTGCAATTTTTCTCATTGTCTTAGAAAGGACTATCCAATTGTTTTTCCAAATCTGCCGAATTTGTCGAGGTTTGGTAAGTTTCTTCCAAAGGTGTTGTGCTTATGGTTGTGGTCGGTGTGGGTGTGACATCCGATGATATAGTAGTTTTGACACCGGAAACCTGAGAAGGGATTTTAGGTAAAGGACTGAGTAAATTAATAGTTTTGTTTTTGGAAGTTTCGATGTTTACTAAAGCAAAAGAAGAAAAGACGGTAAGTATAAGGGTAGCCAAAATAATTTCTGGAATTCTTAGTTTGGTTTGAGATTGAGACGTAAGTTCTTGTTGAACGATTTTTGATTTCTCTCCCTGAGTATATGGTTGATAACCTTTTTGATTTTCGCTTGAAAGAATAGCTTGTGGTTTGATCCACTTTGAAACTCTTTGACCTAGATATTCGGGGTAGGAGGAGTAGTAATTATCAGGTACACCGTCCTTTAAACTGAAATTGCTATGTAGCTCACGGATTAACTCCAAAATTTTTGCTAAATCTTTTATTTGATGAGATTGATAAGGTTGATTAAATAAATTCCCGGCGCGATTGTGTTTTTTATTAAAATAAATTGCATATCTGGTTGATAATGCTCTAGTAAACTTTTCCAGTGACCCAGGGGAAGTTTCTTCTATGAGCAAGTCGAATCGGTTAGGTTCAAGTTTATAGGCTAAGAGTTCAACTTGTTTATAAAAATTTTGGGGTTGATGGGGAACGCCCGTAAAACTTCGACCTCTTATAGTAAATGTCTTCTTGGTGCTTTTTTCCTCCTTACTATCAGAAAAATAACTATTAAGAAACTCTACAAACACCTGATAGTCTTTGTTGTCAATAAAAATCGGCGCGTTACCCACTTCGCGATAAATATGGAAGTAGCAGGCTGTGCTTTCTTTTTCTTGATCCGACTGGGCAGTCATATATTTTATTGGCTACTTTTAATATAGGAAGATTTCAAGTAGATTACAAGCCCATTTTAGAAAGTCGTTATCCTCCTTAGAGGAAACCCCTCGATCCCGGCGCTGCAACTTCATATTAACGAGAGAAATGTATGCAAAAAGTTGTAAAATTTCCTTGGCCTTAAAGGCCAATGCTTTTTACCCTAAGGAAAACTTTGGCTCTGAATTCGATTCATCCGTCGAGTCAGACTCGACGGCTTTCTCGAAATCATAGTAAATCTATGCATTAAAAATGCTAAACAGCCTTATATTTTTTTCATTGGCAACTTCAGCCAGGTTGATCCCGTCCAAATCTCAAGACTTTTTATTTCAATGTTAAAGCCAATCGTCCCAGGACTTATGTTTTTAGGTCTCCCTATAGTATTCCAAGATGGAATAATATTTTGAGACTGTCCGATGTTGGTTTCGCGGTTAGCAACATTATTAAAAATAATGGTAGAGTTGCGAGTAAAAACTGGTTTTTCGGTTTCATAAACTTCAGATGGACTTGCAGAAGGACTCGCCGAGGGTGACACAGATTGTGATGGGCTTACTACTGCGGAAGGGGAAGGAGATGCAGAAGGGCCACTTGGAGCGACCGATGGTGAGGCCGATGCCGACGGGGATAAAGACGCAGAGGGAGAAGCCGACGGTGACGCACTTACTCCTCCCACGGAAGGACTGGCTGAAGGGGACAAAGAAGCCGAAGGTGATAAGGATGCGCTTAGTGAGATCGACGGCGAGAAAGATGCGGAAAGACTTTCACTCGCAGAAGGACTAAGAGAGGCAGAGGGAGATACAGATGGAGACGGAGAAGGCGAGGCACTTGCACTTGCTGATGGACTTAACGAGATACTTGGCGAAACTGAAGGACTTCCGGATGCAGAGGGCGAGAGGGATGCGCTTGGAGAAAGTGATGCAGATAGGCTAAGCGAGGGAGAAGGTGAAGGGGAAGCTGATGGAGATAGAGAAACTGACGGACTCAAAGATGCAGATGGTGATAATGATGCGCTGGGTGATACTGATGCCGAAGGGGAAAAAGATGCCGAGGGAGAAAGTGAGGAAGATGGAGATAGGGATACACTCTCACTAACACTTGCTGATGGTGACAGTGACGCACTCGGAGACAAAGATGCAGATGGTGAGGCAGATGCTGACGGAGACAGGGAAGCCGATTCACTGACACTTGCCGATGGCGAAAGGGAAGCCGATGGTGATAAAGATGCACTAGGCGACAAACTAGCACTTTCCGATGCAGAAGGGCTCAAAGATGCCGAGTCACTAGCACTTGGTGAAAGTGAGGAAGATGGAGATAGGGATGACGATGGACTCAGGGAAGCAGAAGGAGACAGTGACGCGGATGGAGACAAACTTGCACTAGGTGACAATGATGCTGATGGTGAAAGGCTTGCACTAGGAGATAGAGAAGCGGAAGGCGAGATAGACGCTGATGGGCT
>Ga0155836_127_pt10 | contig 13664 bp, 16 predicted proteins | sample RifCSPlowO2_01_FD_107490 | JGI IMG/M metagenome (GOLD analysis project Ga0155836, IMG submission 107490) | Candidatus Woesebacteria bacterium RIFCSPLOWO2_01_FULL_39_10 | reverse complement strand
CTTGTTGAAAAGAAGAAAAAAACTCTTGTCATAACTCATAACAAAAAGCCGATTGCAAAAATAATTCCTTATGAGGAAGAAAATGACGAAGAGATTCTCAAACAGTTGAGAGGAACAGTTACTTATTATAAAAACCCCACACAACCAGTCGGAGTAGAAGATTGGGAAGTGCTTAAGAAATGATTGTATTAGATACTAATATTTTAGTTTGGTTAACAACCTCTCCTGAAAATATTTCCCCATTAGCTTTAAAAATGATAAATAAATTTAAAACCAGAAAAGAATTATATGTATCCTCCATAAGTGCCTGGGAAATTGCGCTACTTGTTAAAAAGAAAAGGCTTCTATTTAATATTGGTTTTGAGGAGTGGCTGTTAAAGGTAAAAAACCTTACTTTTCTAAAATTTGTAGATGTAGATGTTGATATTGCTGTTGCTTCGGTTAACTTGAAATGGACTCATAAAGATCCTGCTGACAGATTTATTGTTGCAACTGCATTAAACTTGGAAGCAAAGCTTATTACGAGTGACAGAAAAATACTTACATTTAAAGGTGTTCAAAGTATTTGGTAACAAATGTGTGCGATTTTGGTATAATTCGGCTACGCGCCCGTAGCTCAGCGGCAGAGCGCTAACCTTATAAGTTAGACGTCCTTGGTTCGATCCCAAGCGGGCGCACAAATTAGATGTCGATGGCTTGCCCCTCCGAAGCTTTAAGCGAAGGGGGGTTCGAATCCATGCATGCCCACAAGTTTTGACATGTCAGGTTCGAAGAATCTGTCATAAACATGAAGCCGATGGTTCAATCCCATCCCGTTCCACCAAATTAACTAATAATTGCTTACTGGAAGTTCGAGAGTGAAGATTTACAGCTCAGCTAAAGATTGTTTTTTGCCCGGTTCCTTCACCTGTGCCAAATCCAAATAACGTTCTGTTGTTGATAAACGTTTGTGGCCAACTACTTGGGATAGAAGTACTAAATCTACACCGTCCCTTAGGTTATGAACAACAAAAGTGGTTCTAAGATCATTAACCGAATATTGAGGGACTTCTGCTTTTTGCATGTATCGATCAATTGCAGCTCTTATATTTCTAACTGCCAAGGGTTTTCCGTTTTTACTAACAAACACGTAAGGGGAATCAGTTTTTGGTCGAATTTTCATATATTCTTCTAATGCAAATTTTGCAGGTTTATTAAGGGGAATTGTTCTTTGGGGCTGAGTTGCGTAGGGTTCGACAATAACTTCGCTGTCTTTAACCTTTTCAAGCTTAAGGTTTGCAACTTCGGAGATTCGCATTCCTGTTTGAAGAATAAGTTCAACAATTCCTGCAATTCTTATATCATCCCTTACAACATCTCTTAAAGCTCGATATTCAAGAGGGGATAGAAATCTTGGCATGGCAGCTTCGATTTTGGGGTGAGCTACATCTTCCGCAGGATTGGCGATTGAGTGTTTTTCGGAAACCAACCATCGGAAAAAAGTTTTAACTGCGTTTAGCTTCCTTGAAGCCGACTTGGGGGTGTATTTTTGCCCTAAGAGGGTATCACGAAAGGCTTCAATGTCTGGTTGTGTAACCTGATCGGCTTCTACTTTATTTTTTTGAGTCAGGTATTCTAAAAGTTGTTCATGATCCGCTCTATAGGCTAAAATAGTTGATGGAGAGCGACCTTTGCTTTCTAGATGCTCAACGAAAATAGGTAGCAAACTTTTTAACGTTTCTGCCATAAATTGGTTTTTAACATAAAATAGGGGCTTTCTACCGAGCCCCAAAGGCCAATGACTGTATCATATCATAGTTTTAAAAAAAAGGTCAACAGTGAGTTATATTATGAAGACACATTTGGTTGAAAAAATCAAGGTACTTTTTGAACGTTTCACAAATCTAGTTCTGGTTTTTACTATTCTGATTCTATCTCTTTCTCTTACCCGAAATATATCTCGGGTGAAACAAATTTCGCTATTGGTTGAGAAAGAAGAGGGGAAGGTGAAAGCCTTGGAAAACGAGAAAGAAGAATTAGAAAAGAGACTTCAGGAAGTGCAGTCAGAAGAGTTTATAGAGAAACAACTAAGGGATAAACTTGGATTAGCTCGAGAAGGTGAAATAATAGTAGTTTTGCCTGAAGATGAGCTGGTCAAAAAGTTTGCCCCAAAGTTTGAAGAGGAGGAAGAGAATCTCCCTGACCCGAATTGGAAAAAGTGGTTGAAGCTGTTTATTTAAGTTCTTCAAAATCGCTTAGCGATTTTGAGATGTGACTCAGTTGCGGGGAGTCGAAGAAATCAGAAATTACTTTCTGACTCTCCAAGCCCCACTCTTTATACCTAATTTGGCATAACAACCCTTACCAGGTATAAAGACTGGAGTTGAACAACAACCAGAACCGTTTATTCACTTTTCTTTGTTTCGTCTTTACCTAGAATACTCAACAGGTTCTTAATGCCAGGTGCTTGAAGCATATCCGCTGCTTCTTCAAGAGTCTGGCGGTCAGCTTCACCCTCGGCCACGGATTTACCTTGTAATTCTGCAATTCTTACAGCAACCCTTTTCTTTTCAGCATCTTCTGCACTTATTGAGAATTGCTCTTGGCCAGATACAACTCTTTGGTTTTGAGCCGCTTTTTCTTCTGGTGTCATTCCCGCTCGAGCCTCATCATACGCAGCTAATAGTGCTTTCAAATTTACACCCTGTGGTGTTAATCTTGGTTCTTTTTTTGGTTCTCCTTCTGCCATTCCAATCACCTCCTTAAATTGATATTACAGGCTAGATTATATCATCGTCCCCATCATAGAATCAAATCAGGGAGCCCATACCACCCAAATTTTCCGACTCACGAGGCCGATTAAGTGTCTCGGAAATCCGTAACATAATTTTCAAACATCCTACTCGCTGAAAAAACGACTGAATATGTTTTTACGAAATGATATAATACCTTGTTCGTTTATGCGCGGGGTAGTGTCCCGTAAAATATCTCACTTACACTCGATTTAACGGGACGAGCTGGCTTTCGTACTTTAAAATTAAGACTTACTTTGGATTTATTTAGCAAGTTAGTCTCTACGTGCGGGGTAGTGTACGGCTGCACGGAAGGCTCATAATCTTCCAGACCGGGTTCGATCCCTGGCCCCGCAACACATGAAATATAGATACACTAAAGAAGACGACGCTCTGTTGATTCAATTTTCAAAAGCGAAAATTGAGGATGCAGCGCACAGTAGAGATGTTATCACTCATTTTGATAAAAATGGGAACCTTGTTTTATTGGAAATACTTAATGCAAGTAAGTTCTTAAAAGAAACTGGAAAGGTTATTCCTAAGGAAGTCAAGAAAGCGGTTTTTGCATAGTTTAAGTCTGAACGAGCCAGCGTAGCTCAGTGGCAGTAGCGACCGTTTCATAAGCGGTAGGTCACTGGTTCGATCCCAGTCGCTGGCACCCAGAACAATATAAAACGAGCTTATCCGCCCAAAGAGGCGGATTTTTGTTAGAATAAAACTATGAAAAAGCGAGTTTTACAAGGAATGCGGCCGACAGGCCGCCTTCATTTGGGTAACTACCTTGGCACGGCCAAAGGAATGGTTGCGTTGCAGGAAGACCCTGAGTATGAAACTTTTTATATGGTTGCGGATTTGCATGGGATGACAACTCCATTTGATCCTAAAAAAATTGGGATTGAAGCAAGAGAAGTTATTATTGATTATTTGTCAGTGGGTCTTGATCCTGAAAAGTCGGCATTGTTTCTCCAATCTGATTTGGCAGACTTGCATGTCCAATTGGCTTATTATTTCTCGACCGTGGTTACAATCGCGAGGATGCAGCACCTTCCAACTTTCAAAGAAAAAGTAAAGCAACACCCAGAAAATGTGACCATGGCACTTCTTAACTATCCTATTCTTATGGCCTCAGACATTTTGATCTATAAAGCTAGCGTGGTACCCGTTGGGATCGATCAAGAGCCACATATGGAGGTAACAAGAGAAATTGCTAAGAAAATGAATTCACTTTACGATTTGGATTTCCCAGAACCAAAAAGTCTTGATACAAAAGGAAGATACATTCCTTCGTTAACAGGAGAAGGGAAAATGAGTAAATCTGTACAAGGAAGCTTCATTAATTTAACGGATGATTCGGAAACAATAAAGGAGCGACTGTCTAAAGTGCCGACAGATTCTGGTAAAGGTGAAAAAATACCCGAAGAAGGTGGAGTGTTCTCTTTGTTAACCCTGGTTGAACTATTTCAGGGACCGGAAAAAAGGAAAGAATATGAGAATGGGTATCAAGGAACAGGCATCAGGTATCAGGAATTAAAAAATGAGTTGGCAGAAACAATTTTTAAAGAACTTGAGCCAATTCAGAAAAAAAGATTAGAACTAGAAAAGGATAAATCCTATATTGAAAAGGTACTTAAGGAAGGGGCAGAAAAAGCGAGAGCGGTTGCAGCTGCAACTGTTGCTGAAGTTAGAGAAAAAATGGGACTTTTACAAAAGGAGAAAATATAATTTCATCTCTAAGGTAAGGATGGTTCACAAACTTGACTATCAAAATATTTTATTTATAATACGTTTAATATGAAAGCAGATAGGTTAGGGACACCCGGAGATGTTGCAGTAAAGACTTTACTTGATGGAGCAGTGGTAAAGGATGAGCGTGGGGGAATAAGAGTTCAAGGGGTAAATATAGAAGCAGGGGAATTACCGCTAACTTTAGGTTTGGTAAGAGGTAGTGTAAACAAAGCGGTTGAAGAAGCACATACTGATTTAGTTAATGCCGCATCCTCTCACCCTTCCACAATTGAAGGAATAAGGGGTGCAACTCGAATATTGTTTGTAAGATAAAGTTTACAGCTACACTTTTTCTTCAAGAGAATTTAATATTATTTTAATTCAATATTATGAGCCCGGTTACTATTGAAGATTTTCAGAAATTAGATATAAGAATTGCAAAGGTTGTTAAAGTTGAAGAAATTGTGGGGGCGGATAAACTTTTAAAACTTACACTTGATGTTGGAGAACTAGGGGAGCGAACAATTGCTGCTGGAATAAAGGAGTTTTATACGTCTGATGAACTTATTGGCAAATTGATAGTTTACTTAGCAAACCTGGAGCCGAAGATTTTAAAAGGTGTTGAAAGCCAAGGAATGCTGCTTGCAGCAGATTCTGGAGAGCCTGTCATACTCCAACCTGAAAAGGATGTCGCTCCGGGTTCAAAGATTCGTTGACTGGCAATCTCGTAAATGTTCTGCTAACATTAGCTTCGTGTGCATGATATAATGCGCCGAAATTTGAGTAACAGGTAACTAGAATGGACCCACTACAATTCGCTAAAAAGAAAATTCAGAAACAAATGCCTAAAGAGAAAAAACGGTTTGAATTTCGTTTAAAAATTAACCTTTGGAAAATTTTGATTGCTTTTTTTCTGGTTCTCTTCTTCCTCCCCTTTGTCCTTTCTGTAGCGCAACTTAAGTCAACTGAGGGTAATGTCGAAACCTCCCAAGCTCTTATTGATATAAAAGAAAACAAAGTAAAGGAGGTTATTGTTCAAGATGAAAAATTATTAATAACCTATAAGGACGGCACTGTAAAAACAGCCACAAAAGAGTCAAATGAAAGTTTTGCGGAACTTTTGGAGAAAGTTCAAGTTGATCCAACAAAAGTAAAATATACGGTAGCTGACCAAAGCCTAACAAAAGCAGTAACTGATATCCTAAGTATTTTACTTCCACTTGGGCTTATGGCGGTATTTTTCTTTTTTATAATTCGCGCACAAACCAAAGGAGCTCAGGATATCTTTTCTTTCGGCCGATCTAGGGCAAAACTTTTTGCAAAAGGAAAACAGTCTGTAACTTTCAAGGACGTTGCAGGCGTTGATGATGCGAAAAAAGAGTTAGAAGAAATAGTCGATTTTTTGAAAAATCCTGGAAAGTACAGGAGAATCGGAGCTAGAACTCCCAAAGGAGTTATTCTTTTTGGCCTTGCAGGGGTCGGAAAAACATTACTTGCCCGTGCTGTTGCAGGAGAAGCTGGAGTGCCATTCTTTTCTATGGCGGGCTCCGAATTTATGGAAATGTTAGTTGGAGTTGGAGCAAGCCGCGTTCGAGACCTTTTTGCTAACGCAAAAGCTAGTGCCCCGTCAATTATTTTTATTGATGAAATTGACGCAATTGGTCGACAACGCGGTCGCGGATTTATCGGAGGACATGACGAGCGTGAACAAACCTTAAATCAAATTTTGGTAGAGATGGATGGTTTTACTCCCAATGACAATGTGGTCGTTGTTGCAGCAACAAACCGTGGAGATTTACTTGACCCTGCGCTTTTGCGTCCAGGTCGTTTTGATAGACGAGTACTTCTTGATATGCCTGATAAAGAGGGAAGAGAATCAATTCTTAAAATCCATGCCCGAAATAAAAAACTTGCAAAGGATATCAATTGGGGAAGGGTTGCAGATAGAACAGTTGGATTTTCAGGAGCTGACTTGGAAAATATGCTAAACGAGGCTGCGATTTATGCTGCGCGCCAGGATAAAAAAGAAATGAATATGAGTGATATCGAGGAAGCTGCAACTAAAGTAAAACTTGGTCCTGCGAAAAGAAAGCTTCAAAGCGATGAAGATAGGAAAATAACAGCTTATCATGAAGCCGGGCATGGGATAGTTACTCATAAACTACCCAAAATGGATCCGGTTCACAGAATTTCAATTGTTGCTCGCGGCATGAGCCTTGGGCACACATTAATTCCGCCTGCCGCGGATAGAACTCACGAAACCCGAACAAGAATTTTGCAGCAAATTATAGCAATGCTCGGAGGCCGTGCTGCAGAAAAATTAGTTTTTAATGAGATGACTTCTGGTGCATCTAATGATATTGAACAGGCAACTCGCCTTGCCCGCGCAATGGTTGTTGATTTTGGAATGAGTGATTTGGGTCCGGTTAATTTGGGGCCTCAATACGATGTTGATGAAATGGGTAAAGCTCAATGGTATGAGCCGGCTTCTGTTTCCCAGGCTATGCAAGAAAAAATCGATAACGAAATTGGAAAAATTATTGATGTAGCCTACAAAGAAGCAGCCGTTATAGTCAAAAAGGAAAGAAAAATCCTTGATAAGGTGGTTGATGCACTTTTGGTAAAAGAAACCTTGGATAGAGACGATTTCGAGAAAATTGTGGGGAAGAAGGAAAATAGTAGATAGCATATAGCCTTTAGCAGATAGGATTTTCTTCCATAACCTAAAACCCATCTACTATCTACCATCTACAAACGTAGTAAAATATCCTCAGAATGTCTAAACTAGTTTTAATTGACGGTAACGCAATCATGCACCGTGCCTATCATGCGCTTCCACCGTTAACTACAAAGCGTGGCGAACCCATTAATGCTGTTTATGGGTTAATTTCCATGCTCTTACGAGTAATTCAGGATTTGAAGCCCACTCATATTGCTGTTGCATTTGATCGTAAAGAACCCACATTTAGGCACAAAGAGTTTCCTTCGTATCAAGCTCAAAGGCCTCCAATGGATAAAGATTTGTCAACTCAATTTGAGAAAGCGAAGGAAGTATTTGAGGCAATGAATATTCCTGTTTTTGAGAAAGCGGGATTTGAAGCGGATGACGTGATCGGTACTCTTTCTTCGAAAGCGACCGAAATTTCCAATTTCCAATTTCCAATTTCCAATAAGAACTCAAAAGAGAAAACAAAATACCAATCACCAGTCACTAGTCACCAGTCACTAATCGACGAGATTGTAATTATTACAGGGGATAGAGACATTCTCCAATTAGTTGATGATAAAAGAAAGGTTAAAGTCTATTTGCCGATACGGGGCTTGTCTGATGCCAAACTTATGAAAGCAGATGATGTCATAGAAAAACTTGGAGTTAAACCTGTACAAATTCCTGATTACAAAGCGCTTGTTGGCGATCAGTCTGACAATTATCCGGGAGTATCTGGAATAGGTCCGAAAACTGCTATAAACCTTCTTGCGAAGTTTGGGACCTTGCAAAAAGTTTACGAGCACATGGATGAAATAGGAGATTCGACAAGAAAAAGATTGGAAGATGGAAAAAATGACGCATATTTATCGTTGAAATTAGCGACTATTGTTAGAGATGTTGAATTAGAGAATAACCTAGAGAAATCAAATAAGTGGCAAGTTGATAATCAGCAAGTTTTAGATCTTTTTTCTCGGTTTGGTTTTAAAACTCTGACAAATAGAGTAAAAGAGGTTGGAAAGACAATAATTGATGAGAATCAAATGAAACTGATATAAGAGGAGGCTGTGCCACTCCGAAGCCCGAAGGTGTATGTGACCCTCCTTCGCCAAGGCTACGGAAGGGTTCGCCAGTTATTTTTAATTCAATAAGAAGGAGGGCGAAGGGTGGTGATAAATTATGATTAGAGGATTAGATAGTATTACTCTTTTTAGCGGAAACGCGAAAAAACTTGCTGAATTTTATGAGAAAAAAGTCGGTCTTAAAAATACAGGGGTTTATGAGATGGGGGATAAAGGAGAAGAAGCCTATATGTATGAATTTAAGAAAGGAAGCGGATTTTCAATTTTAGACAATTCAAAAGTAAAAGGAAAAAATAAAAATCCGGAAAGGTTTCTTTTTAATCTTGAGGTAGACGATATTAAAAAGGAGGTACCAAGGTTGAAAAAAGCCGGAGTTAAGGTCGTTGCAGAAATTTATCATGTCGAAGGATATGGTTGGCTTGCAACTTTTGAGGATCTGGATGGAAACTATTTTCAACTTGTGCAAGTTAGGGCTAGTTAAGTTAAAATTAGCCGATGGCTAATACGAAAGTAGCTTTAGTACATGACTATCTCAAGGAATTTGGAGGGGCAGAAAGGGTTTTAAAAACTCTCTCTGAAATGTACCCGAAAGCTCCGATATATACCGCGTTTTCGGTAAAAGGTAGTACGGCTGAAAAGGAGTTTAGAGGTAAAGAAATTTATGAAAGTTGGCTGGCGCCGCTTCTTAAGATAGGTAAACTTTATAGCCCTTTAAGATTTTTGACGCCTTTAATTTGGAGAAGTTTTTCCGCCAAAGGCGGATCGGCCTATGGTCGAGACTTATCTGGTTATGATTTAGTTATAACATCCTGCAGTTGGTATATAACTAGAGGATTTAAGGTGGGGCCTGAAACACGCGTTGTAGCTTACTGCCATACGCCTCCTCGTTGGCTTTACGGTTACGAAACTTCAGTCGGATTCACTAAATATTGGCCGGTGAAAATTTATTCTGCAATCGTTGGGCACTTTTTAAGAATGTACGACTTTACCTCGGCCCAACCCATAAACAACTGGATTGCTAATTCTAAAAATGTACAAGCACGAATTAAAAAGTTTTACAGGAAAGATTCAACGGTTATTCATCCACCTGTGGATGTAGAAAAAATAATACGAGTCACTAGTCACAAATCACTAGTCACAAGTGAGAAAGGTCAATACTTTTTGATGGTGTCTCGCCTGGTTGGGGCGAAGGGTTTGGAAGAAGCGGCCAAAGCTTTTCGTCCAAAGGACGACCAGCCTTTGGCTGGTAAAAACTTGCCGTACAAACTCAAGATTGTAGGTGAAGCACACGGATTTTCAGATGTTGAAAAAAGATTAAAAAGATTATCGGGAGGAAACGTTGAACTATTTGGAAGATTGAGCGACACTATGATATATCATAGTTATGCCAAAGCAAGGGGGTTTATAGCCCTTGCTCGCGATGAAGATTTTGGAATAACAGTTGTTGAAGCGCAAGCAGCTGGTACTCCGGTTATTGCATTTAATGGGGGAGGATTTAAAGAGTCAGTAGTTAATGGTGTTACAGGAATACTGATTGACGATACAGATGAAGAAACCATAAAGAAGGCAGTTGATAAGTTCAATAAGATAAAGTGGGATAAGAAAAAGCTGCAAGAAAATGCAAGAAGGTTTTCTAAGGAAAGGTTTGTTAAGGAAATGAAAAGAGTAATCACAGAAGTCACAGAAGGTGATCACAGAAGGCACAGAAAATACTGAAGGTACTCAAAAATCTGTGCTTTCAATTAGTTCAGTGCATTCCGTGATCAGGAGAGTATCCAATAACTACTTATCTATACAGCGAGTTAACAGACAGGATAATAGGATTTGCAATTAAAGTTCATAAAGAATTGGGTTCGGCTTATGAAGAGAAAGTTTACCAGAGAGCATTATATCTTGAGTTTCAAAAGAACAAACTGAGATTTGAGAGGGAAAAGGAGATAGACATTAAGTACGGTTCGGTAACAATTGGTAAAAAGAAGCTGGATTTCGTTATCGAGAATAAGGTGGTTTTAGAGTTGAAGAAAGCAGACGAAATCAATGATGTTCATATTGCACAAGTGGTATCATATTTGAAAACTATGAAATTGAATTTGGGTTTAATATTGAATTTCGGAATGTCAAAATTACAGATAAAAAGGGTGATCACAGAAAGCACTGAAAAATAGGTCTAGAATTGCACAGAAATGGAAAACAACAAATGAAAGGAGAGGAGACGTTTGGAGATATCTCTGAGACTTCAGTGATTACTCCGTGTTCTCTGTGATTACATGCCTGAACTTCCTGAGGTTGAAACGGTTAAGTTACAGCTGGAGAAATATTTAAAGGGACACAAAATTGAAAATGTTCAAATTAACGTTCCGAAGATTTTCAGTGGAGACCAAAAAGTTTTGGTGGGTGGAAAGGTATCTGGAATTAGACGCTTTGCAAAAGTTTTGTCTCTTGATTTAACTAACGGATTTTCGATAGTAATTCATATAAAACTTACAGGTCAGTTAATTTACCGAGGTCCGAACCTTACGTCCAAAGGACGATCGGCCTCTGGCCGAAAAAACTTTCCTCCTTTATCCAAAAAAGTTGTTGGCGGTGTACCAGGGAAGTACACGCATGTAATTTTTACGCTTGATAGAGGAGGATTTCTTTATTATAACGACGTTCGACGCTTCGGCTGGATAAAAGTAATTAAAACTTCGGAAGTTGAGAAAACAGGATTTGTAGGAAAACTTGGGCCCGAGCCCTTCGCTTCCGCTCAGGGCAAGCCCGGCAAACTTACGCTTAAAATTTTCAAGGAAATTCTCTCCAAAAGCAGAAGGTCGGTGAAAGTTATCCTTATGGATCAGGAAAAAATGGGAGGTGTAGGAAATATTTACGCCAATGATGCTCTGTGGCTAGCCAAAATTAACCCCAAAAGGCCCGCAAACGAATTGACAGAGTCTGAAGTTAAAAGCCTTTATGACTCTATCCACGAAGTTTTAAGGTCAGGTTTAAAATATGGGGGAGCGTCGGAACTGGCTTTCGTAACTCCCGACGGGAAAGAGGGAGAGTATCAAAATCATACGTTGGCTTATGGCCATCAAGGCGAACCTTGTGGTCGTTGCCATAAAGCAAAAATCGAAAAATATTTTCTCTCTGGCCGGGGTACGTACTTCTGTCCTCTTTGTCAACGTGCTTAAAATATATTGCTCCAGTGTATACTACAGGATGTTACTAAAACTCAACCCTAAATGACTTTGGAACAAAGAATTGCCTATCAAGCAAGTGAAATCGCTCTTGACAATCTGCGAACAAATTACCGCCCTCTTGGAATTTTGGCAGGACCCAAGAATCATGCCGAATACGTATTAAGAGACGCTTGTTATGCTTCGTACGGGGCTTGTGCATTGGGTGATTTTGGAATGGTCCGGGCATCTCTTGATCTGGGAGTTAGATTTCAAAAAGATGACGGACAAATCCCTCAACGAGTAGAGAGTAGAAATCACGCACTTAATTATCTAGATATACAAAAAAATTACGACCCACCTGTTGCTAGATACAAATCTAGTCAACCTTGGGCAGATATTACAGTTGATACATCGGCACTATTTGTAATTTCTGCCCTTCACTACGTAGAGTCATCAGGGGATAGGGATTGGTTGAAAGGAAATTTTGCACACTTAGAAGGAGCTGCAGAATGGCTTTTACGAAGAAAAAATGGATTAGGTTTAATTGAAGAGGGGTGGATGGGCAGTTGGGCCGATATGATTCCAGGAGGAGGAGCTGTCACTTCTACGAACGTACTTACTTGGAAAGCATTGGAAGAGTTGTCGAGAATTAATGTTAGATGGACAAAAGAAAGAGACGAGTTAGGGCAAAATATAAATATTAATTTATGGGATGAAAAGAGTGGATATTATGTCGATCGTATCAGAAAAGGGAAGGCTCACAATTACTTTTTTGCTGATGGGAACTTATTAGCTGTTTCATGGGGTCTTGCCAATAACGAACGTGTTAGAGGGGTATACGATTATATTGATAGACATAGTTTGAACGCTATTCCTGTTCTAGCTTGCCATCCCCGTCTTCCGAGAGCAATGGACTTGTTTGTAAAGGTTACACATCCATATTATCATCCAACTAATCGTATTTTTGCCTGGTGGGGGCCTTGGGAAATTTTGGAGCGATATAGACTTGGCGATAAGGAAGGAGCAATGCGTGGTTTAACCGCCCTGTCTCAAGTTATTACAACGAATGAAACAGTACCCGAAGTTTTTAATAAACAAGGTAAAATAGTAAACGGAACTATTTATAAGCCCGAACGAGGGGTTTCTTGGGGAGCCGGAATGTTTATTTATATGATGAATGAACTTGAGAAATTGGGGGCATTTAATTCTTGACTTCAAATTAGTGAAGCTCCGAGGGTTTACCCTCGGATTTTCGCGAAGGCGGATTAAAAAAAATCAAAGAAGATTGGGAGTATAATAGCAGGAACAAAGGCAAGGTAAAAGCGTGAGATTAATTCGAGTACAGTTATCTAACTTCAGAAGTTTTAAAGATATTAAACTTAATTTCTCCGACAATATAACGGTTATTGTTGGTCCGAATGGTTCAGGAAAATCCAATATTATTGAGTCAATCTTTTTTCTTTCAACGGGTAAATCATTCAGAGCTCGGGTGGAAGAAGAAATGGTTGCCTACGATGAAGAAATTGCCAGGGTGAAAGGAGCGATAATCGAGGAGAGGGATGAGGACTCAGGAGTGAATTTAGAAATTGTACTAACAAGGGGCGAGATAACTATTGGGGAGTCTCCTGAAAAGTATCGAAAAAACCTGCCTGCCGGTAGGCAGGTTGCCAGGAAGAGGCTTCTCGTTAATGGTGTTGGAAAACGACTTATTGATTTTGCAGGAATATTTAAAACAGTTTTATTCGGCCCTTGGGACTTGGATCTTGTTACTAGTTCTCCAAGTATTCGTCGGAGGTTTTTGGATACTGTTCTATCACAGGTCGATAGAGAATATAGGCGCGCAAGCATGTCCTATGAAAAGGGGTTAAGACAACGTAATAGACTCCTTTTTCGGATACGGGAGGAAGGAATTCCAAGATCACAACTTCTTTTCTGGAACAAACTATTGATAAAAAACGGCGACTATATAGCGCGCCGTCGAGACGAATTTATTAATTTTGTAAACGTCGCGAATTTCCAATTTCCAATGGTTCGACACGCTCACCATCCCGAGCGAAGTCGAGGGATTTCCAATTTCCAATTGGAATACGACAAATCAGCGATTTCAGAAGCAAGACTGGCTCAATATTCGGAGGAAGAAATAGCTGCAACCAGTACTCTGGTAGGCCCACATCGAGATGATTTTGTGTTTGGAGTTAAAGGGCGAGGGAGTAAAAGAGTA
>Ga0155836_126_pt1 | contig 13798 bp, 14 predicted proteins | sample RifCSPlowO2_01_FD_107490 | JGI IMG/M metagenome (GOLD analysis project Ga0155836, IMG submission 107490) | Candidatus Woesebacteria bacterium RIFCSPLOWO2_01_FULL_39_10 | reverse complement strand
ACAGCCCCAAGAAGCTTCGTCTGAAGGGGAAAAAGCTAACTAATTGTTAAACTTTGTCTTGAGACTTTTCAAATCCTCAGAATTCGGATCAATGCTTTCTGCGTTTTGAAGTGCAGATTGTGCCAGTGCAAACTCTCCAATCTTATAATAAGATTTTGCTAGTTCTAACCAGCCTGCAATATAGCTTGGATGTTCTCTAACAAACCCTTCCCAGTAAAATATTTCGTCTTTTGATTGAACATTATCCTGGGTCTTTACAGTTTTCTTGGGGTATATAAAAAGCGAAAAATTAAATAAAGAAAGTGCGATAATTATAATTACTGCGCATGCAGAGTAAAAAAAAAGTTTGTCCTTGTTCTCTTTGAAAGATACCTTTCTTTTACTTTTATCCTTTTTCATTAGATTACAATATCACAAGTTTTTAGTTTGTTTAAGAGAAAGATTTTTCACTTAGGTAAAACTTTCGTAATTATATATAATAAATCGATATGAATGGCGATAATCAAAACACTTCAGGATCGGATGTGCAGAATATTCCTCAGCAGACTCAACCGATACAAAAAAGCGAGGATCAGGTATTAAAAACAGTAAAAAACTCTATTACTAATGAGAAAGTAACTGAGACAGACAAAAACTATCCTAATCAACTCAATTCTGAAGCCCCTTCTCAAACACCGGATAATAATGGTTTATTTACAGAGAATAAGAAGTCTTTGAATAAAGTAATGTACGTCGGTATTATTTTTATGATTGTGTCAGTTTTTTTTGCTTTAGCGCTTTACTTTAGACAGCAAATCCACTAATTCATGAGAAAAAGATCCTCAAAGCCTACCCAGTCCTGGAGTCTTGGATTGTTGGTAATGCTTTTAAGTCTTTTATTATTGACCATTTACCTTCTATTTTTTCCAAAACTTTCCAACGACAAAACTCCTATCGTTAATCAAGGCGAACAGTTGCAAGGTAATTTAAAACCGTCTGGAACGGAAAATTTACAGTGGGAGGAGTATTTTAATGAAGAACTGGGATTCAAAATGTCTATCCCTCAATTTTTATACAAAAGTGAATTTTCTGATCAAGGAGGTTATAAAACTTTTATTCGCTTTGAGCAAACCAATTTTTCTTTGGAAAAGGGGATGGCGGTTGGGGTAAGCGAGAAAACTGTCGAAGAAGAAACAGAAACTTTAAAGGAAAACTTCTCGGGTGAAGGAGCAGTTTTGCAAAAGGAAGAAAAAATAGAAATTTCTGGAGTGGAGGGAATAAAACTTACATTTGTCCCAAAAGAAGGCCAGGAGGGAGAATCGCGCTCGATAGTAATTTTTAATAGAAACGATCTTACGTATTCAATAAGTACAACACCGGAACAAATAGAGCGGGTAGTTAAGGGTTTTAAGTTTTTGTAATTAATCTTTGGAGTTAATTACAGGCCAAGGTGTAGAAATCAAAAGTTGATCAGGACGTTTTCTTAAGTCTTTTAGCTCTTGCCAAATTACTTCTGTAATAAACGGCATAAAAGGATGAAGAAGCTTCAATGAATTAAAGTAAACATGTCTTAGCACAGAAAGCGAAATCTCTTTATCCTCGCGATTCTTTGTTTTTTCCAAATAATCCGACGCTAACCTGTCCCACATAAAATGATAAATAGCCTCCGCCGCATCTGCAAAACGATACTTCTCTAAAGAATTATCAACTTTTTTAGTAGTTTCGTTAAGATCGTCAAGGATCTGCTTATCTTCTTTTTTCAGTAGCTTCTGAGTTTTATTTTTTTTATCCGGGAGAAACGGCACGTTAATTCCAGTTTCCTCGCTGTACTTTTCAAACATAAGATTTATAAACCTTGCTATGTTCCAGATTTTATTGGCAAAGTTTCTGTAGGCAATTACTTTATCCCTTGGAAAGTTAAAATCGTGTCCGTTGGCTGTTCCGCTTATCAACCCCATTCGTAGGGCGTCAGTGCCAAATTCTTCTTGGTACTCTTCGGGATTGATGACGTTTCCTAAACTTTTACTCATTTTTCTTCCATCCATTGCTCGCACTATTCCGTGTAAGTACACGTCTTTGAACGGTGGTTTTCCAGTCAAGTAGAGTCCGAACATAATCATTCGAGATACCCAGAGTCTTAAGATTTCCCAGGCCGTTTCCAAAACATCAGCTGGATAGAAGTATTTGAAATCTGAAGAATTGGGGTAACCCAAAGTAACCAATGGCCACTGGCCTGATGAGAACCAAGTATCGAAAGTATCGGTTTCTTGCAAATAATCTTTTCCTGGATTTTTATCACTTATTGAAAATTTAGCATCTGCGGGGGCAATTAGAGTCTGTAACCCTCCTCGAATTTCATCTAAAGAATATTCTTTCAATAAATCCGCTAAATTACCAGATTTCGTAACCTTATCCTTGTTAAGAAAAGTTATTTGAAGGTTTAGATTTTCGGAAGTAGAATACCATGCAGGGATACGAATTCCCCAAACAACTTGTCGGGAGATTGGCCAGTCATTCATGCTTTCCATCCAACGATGGTATTTAACTTCTTGCCATTTAGGATAAATTTTTACTTTTCCTTTTTTAACAACTTCATGCGCTGGTTCTTTCAATGGCCCGACTTTTACAAACCAATTAGGCAAGATTGTTGGTTCAATATCATGCCCTCCCTTATAACAGACTGCAACTGTGTGGACGTAATTTTCATCGATTTTCTCGAGTAACCCTTTTTTCTTTAAATCCTCGACCACTTTTTTTCTCGCTTCATTTATCGTTAACCCCGCAAATCTACCCGCCTTTTGATTTAACTTTCCATCTAATCCGATTACAGGTTTTACTTCGAGATGATGTCTTTTTCCTGCTTCATAATCATTTTTGTCATGAGCAGGAGTAACTTTAACAACACCGGTTCCAAATTCGGGATCTACAAACTTATCCGCTATTACTTTTAATTTGAATTTTCCCAAAAGTCCATCAACTTCTATCTCTTTACCTATATACTTTTTATATCTTTTATCGTTTGGGTGAACAGCAACAGCGGTGTCGCCAAACTTTGTTTCTGGTCGCACTGTTGCTAAAACAAAGGGACCATATTTCATATAATAAAGAGGATCTTTTCTTTCTTTATGGTTTACTTCCAGGTCTGCAAAGGTTGTACCACAGGTTGGACAGTAGTTAACCATATAGTCTGCTCGATAAACTAAACGATCCTCAAACATTTTCTTGAAAGTATTTACTACTGTTTCTAGTACGTCGGGGTCTAAAGTGAATTTATTGCGGGTCCAATCTACACTTGCACCCATGGAACGAATTTGATCTTCGATTAAGTGTTTATTTTCTTGAACAAAAACCCAAATTTTTTTGTATAAAGTAGCACGATCAAAGTCGAAACGTGATTTTCCTTGCTCTTTTAACCTTCTCTCAAATGTAATTTGGGTTTCGAAACCTGCATGATCAGTTCCAGGTATCCAGAGTGCTGAGTATCCTTGCATTCTTTTCCATCGAATCAGAATGTCTTCGATAGCAATCATCAAAACATTTCCTGTATGCATTTTTCCGCTTGCGTTGGGAGGAGGAAGAACAATTGTATAGGGCTTTTTCTTTGGATCTTTTTTTGGAGTAAATGCGCCGGACTTTTCCCAAAGTTTATAAACATCTTCTTCGTACTTTTGATGATTATATGTCTTTTCCATATAAATTTTTCTTGCCCTTCCGAACCTTTAGTGAAGGAGGGTCCTCGTAAACTTTGTGATTATATGTTTTGTCCATGCTCATTGGCAAATTATATCTGAATAGTGGGTAAAGCTCAAAGGAAGGTTAGCTGACTATTTTTACTTTCAATACTTTTTCAATTTCTTTTTTGGTGACAGGTCCTTGACGAAGAATTTTTGGAGTACTTGAACTTAGGTCAATTATGGTTGACGGTTTGACTTGAGGCAAAGGCCCTGCATCCAAAATTAAGTCAATTTTATCAATGTCTAATTCCACCTTAACTTCATCAATCGAATAAGGAGTCTTCCCACCCGATCTATTTGCCGAAGGAGTAGTGTAGGGGAAAGGAAGCAGGTTACTAAGAGATTGAGTGATTTTAGTTTTAGGGATGCGAATACCAAGAGTTGGTAAGTCAGCTGTCAAAATATCTGGGACAATTTTCTTCTTTCTCAAAATTATGGTTAGCGGTCCGGGTAAAAACTCTTCAAAAAGTTTTCTTGCGGCATCATTAACATAAGTTAATTTCTCAATCATCTTCCAATCACGAACAATTACATGAGTTGGTTTTGAAAATTCGCGCCCCTTAAGTTCGTAAATTTTTCTTACTGCTTTTTCGTCGAGTGCGTTTGCCCCCAGACCATAGGTTGTATCTGTTGGATAAACAACAAGACCACCACTTTTTAAAATATCAGCTGCTTTCCTGAGAACTTTAGTATTTATTCTTTTCAGATAGACTGTTTTAATAACCATAATAAATTAAATTATATCTCTCCCATAATTGTTAGCTGCGGCTTAGCAAACACCTTTTTCCAGCTAACCGGTTTATAATTAAAGTAGGCACATGCGGCAATATATGCCGCATTGTCCGTACACAATTTAGTTCTTGGCACGTGGAAGACCTGTAGTATTTCGGATTTTATTCGTAGCCCAAATTTTTCTCGAAGTCTTTTGTTTGCGGCAACTCCTCCAGCCAAAAGAAAACTTCTTGGTTTATATTTTTTTATTGCTCTAACACTTTTTTCGAGAAGAGAGTCAACTATTGCTTCTTGGATTTCCGCGGCAAATTTGGGAATAAAAGATTTATCAATTAGTTTGTTAGTTGTCTCGCGTAAAACAGCAGTCTTTAGTCCTGAAAAACTCCAATCAAAGTTGTCTTCATTAATCAAAGGACGGGGGAAATACTTTAATTCCTCTCCTTTAATTTTTGATGCTTCGACCTTGCTCAGCATCAATCTCCTCGAGTCTGAGCGACCTCGGAGTCGAAGACCTGAGCTTGTCGAATGGATTGAAATTTGATTAAGATATTTTTCCGCCTCCATAGAAATTGAGGGACCTCCAGGATAAGGTAGATTTAAAAGGCGTGCACATTTATCAAAAGCTTCACCCGCTGCGTCATCTCTTGTTCCTCCAAGCCACTCTAAGTCTCCGTGGTCTTTCATTAAAATTAGGTCTGTGTGACCTCCAGAAACAACAAGCGCCAGAGCGGGAAATTGAAGGGAATAAATATTTGTGCCTTCTTCTAGCCAGTTAGCATAAACGTGACCTAGTAAATGATTTACAGGGACTATTGGTTTTTTCCAAACATAGGATAAGGTTTTTGCAGTTTCTACGCCAACTAGAAGTGAACCGATTAATCCGGGACCAACGGTAATTGCAATAGCATTTATTTTCTCAGAATACTGAGAAATGTCCTTAACCTTTGAATTGGGGAATGCTTGAACTAGGGCTTGCGATATAACAGGAATAATTGAAAGAATTTGTTGTCGTGCAGCTTGCTCTGGGATAATTCCTCCGGTTTTTGCATGCATTTCGGAGGAACTGGCAATGATATTTGAAAGGACTTTTCTTCCGTCTTCGACAACACTTGCTGCTGTTTCGTCGCAAGATGTTTCAATACCTAATATAATCATAAAGCTTGCTTTTGTATCTTTTTAAATTCTTTTCTGATTTTAAAAGATATTGCCCCCATCAAAACTAAAACTAAAATCCAAGAGAGAATGCCTAACTTTGCAAGACCAGACTCAAGCTGCGAACGTTCGCTTCCCGCTAAATATCCGACGGTGACTAAAAGAGAGTTCCATGTTAAAGAAGCTGTAGCGGCATAGAATAAAAACCTGAGGATATTATATCCTTGCGCTCCAGCAACATAAGCGACCCAAAAGCGAGTAAGGTTGGCCAAAAGGGAAGTTGTCAAAATAACAGGACCCTGTTTTTCTAAAAGGAGAGATGCTTGTTGTGCAAACTTTTCCTGATTAAGTTTTCTGGCAAGAGTTAATCCGGTTTTTCTGCCAAGAATATATGCTCCAAGGAAAGTAATAAACATTCCCAAGGATCCTGAAATTACTACTCCCACAAGCGTTGATGACTTGCCATATGCAAAAAATCCTCCTAAAGCAACAATCAACCCTCCTGGAATGGCAAAGCCAATCGGCGAAGTTTCAATAAGGCTACTTAAAAAAACCAAGAGATATCCCCAGGTTCCATATATTATTTCAATTTTATCGATCAGTTCAAAAGTTTCCATACGCAATTATACAGCTAAACTTAATTTCGAAGACTTAAGACTAGTTTCAGAATTCCCCGAGTCTCCGTACTCGGGGATGACCCGCTTCGCCGTAGCTGTAGCGAGGCGAGATGAACCTAGGCTAGAAGACCTCGCCGAAGGCGTATCTTTAATAAAGATGCCCTAGGCCTTAAGTGCCTGGGGAGAGGATTCACTTAGTTGGACCGGTTCCCCTTAAGAAGACCGCTTGCCACGTCAGACGTGGCGGTGCTAGTCTACTGCTGTACGCCTGTTCCTTTTAAATAAACTGCTTGCCAGGGGCGATAATTTGATACAAATCTCTTTTCGTAAGTAGTAACACCGTCGCGTTCCACTTTATAGTCAAAGACTGCTTTAGCGCCCCATGCTTTATAATCCACCTGTTTAACTACTCCTGTCGGAAGAGTTGGGTCGTCAACATAAAGATCTTCAGGTGGGGCAGTGACACTAGTAACAACAGGTTTTGTTGTTGTCGCAATTCTTCCGTCATTTGTCCCATAGATCTCAAAGATAAGAGTTGATTCAAATGGTTTAAATATTGTTTGGACCAATATATGTCCCGGAGTATCGTTTTTAATTTTTAAATCAGTTGTTGGTGAATAAACCGTCGCGTCAAGTCCTGGTGGGGAGTTTTGTTCGTAATAACCAACTCGATAGGAATGAGCGCGTCGCTCATTAATCGGTAATCCTGCAGCAAGTGCTGCTCTAAAAAGCGTTGTTGAAACTTGACATACTCCACCTCCGTCACCGAGTACTGTTCTTCCGTCTTTTATAACATAAGCTTGTTTGTAGCCGGTTAATGAAGAAACTTCGCCAACAGCCTGATTAAATGATAATGTCTCACCTGGTGCGACAAGTACTCCGTTTAATTTTGACGATGCATGACCAATATTAAATACTCTACCCGGAATTGACCCTTTGAACTTTGAAATACCGCTTCCCAAAAGTTCGTTAATTCCCAGATTGTTAACTTGATCAGTCGTAACTTTTGGAGGATCTGTTTGTACTGGAACGATAAGCGTAGATGTTTTTTCATCGGATGTTTCAAGTGAAGCAAGCTTATCAATAAGTTGATCTTTTAAAAGTTGTCGATCGATTGTTATTCCGTCTTTTCCAGGTAAGAATTCTATAACTTTACCACCTTCAAAACGAAAGACCGCGTTTTGCGGTTCGCGATTTACCCTTGGACTAATTTCTTTTTCCACATATCTAAAAATGTTTTCTTCGTTAAAATTTTCCCGAGCATCAAGAAAACTGAATAGCTCATTTTCTTTCAATGAAAACAAGTCGTACTCGTGTTGTAAAGTAATCCTTTTTTCAACTAAAGTTTCCGCTCTTTTTTTCAAAGATTCCGACTCTTCTTCACTTAGTGCTGGGTCAATTGTGCGAAATGGTATATGAATATCCGAATAATCTTCTGAAGCAAGTTGTTGTTCAAGGTTTTTTCTAAATTTTTTATTGTCAATATTTTCTCCCGCAGATCCTTTTTCGACATTAACTTCGTTCCCAGAATAAATTACAGAAGGATGTACTGGCTCAGTTGCAACCTGGCTTGATATTACTTGAAGATATTCGTTTAATTTTCCCTCATCGGTTGTAGTTACTATTGGGACAGACTTTATGGTAAATAAAGAAATAGGTTTATTAAAAATGTCTGAAATTATGTTTTCAGATCTGTAAAGGTGGTAAGCAGAATTAACTGTACTCTGAATGTCATAGCTTAAATCTATATCATTTAGTGAAAGGTCGAATTTCTTACCCTTTGCTAAAAGGGTTATTGTTCCGGGAGTTTTAATTTGATTTTTCAGTAACGCCTCTGCTTCTACTCGTGTTTTACCGGCCAACAAAAGATTAGAAGCATAAACACCAGGAAGGATCCTATTATAATAGTAGATATCGAAAATCGTAATTCCTATTCCTATTAGGAAAAGTGGCGTAAGACCTAAAAGAAAAAGATTTCTTCTTTTTTTTATTTTTAATTTTTCCAAAAAAGTAACAAGTATTTTCATTTTCCTAGTTAGATAATTTGTATGATATCATGAGTTAATATCAAAATTATGCAAGATAGACAAAACCCTACAATTCCATCTGTCGAACCGCCACCCCATCCAAATGAAGGGCAAAAGGAAAAGGTTTCAACCAGTCATGATCCCACAACTCAAGTTCAACAAAGTCCAACACAAGCAAAAGAAACCCAAGGTTTTCAGATTCAAGTTGGGCAAGTTTCACCACAAGTGGCAAGGCCGTCTCAATTAACTAGTCAAGAAACTGAAAAGTTATTACATCCAAAAAGAGGATTTCCTAAAATTTTCCTAATTCTTTTTATTGTCTTTGTTTTGTTGGGAGTTGTTGCATTAGTTGTTTACTTAGCGCGTTCAAAGGGAACGTTTTTTGGAACGGAAGGTGAACTTGTATGGTGGGGGATTCAACATGAAGAAAGCGTTTACAAATCATTAATTGAAGATTTTGAACAGGAAAATCCAAACATGAAAGTGAAGTATCAACAGCTTTCTCCTCAAGACTACCGAATAAGACTTACAAATTCTTTGGCGTCAGGCGAGGGGCCAGATATTTTTGAAATTCATAACAGTTGGCCTTTTATGTTTAAAAATGAACTTGCTACCTTGCCTGCTTCAGTTATGAGTCCGGAAGAATTTAATAACGCATTCTATCCAGTAATTGTAAAAGATCTTACTTTAGTTGGGGAAGGAATTGTAGCTATGCCTTTGGAATATGATGCATTAACTTTATTTATAAATGAAGATATTTTCGCTTCATCTTTGCAAAGTGTTCCAACCACATGGGACGAACTTGTAAAAAAAGTAGACCCAGCAGAAAAGGGGAGCCTTACCATTCGGGAAACTGGCGGTAGAATAACACTGGCCGGAATTGCTTTGGGAGAAATCGAAAATGTCGACCATTGGCCGGAAATTATAGCCTTGATGTTATTTCAAAATCGGGTAAATCCGGCACAACCTGTTAGCGAGCTAACAGAAGATGTATTTTCATTTTATAAAGAGTTTAAGACTTTGGGGGTTTGGAACACTTCCTTTCCTTCATCAACAATTGCGTTTGCAAGAGGTGAAGTTGCAATGTACCTTGGTCCTTCACGGCGAGCTTATGAAATCGTTAAAGAGAACCCCGACTTAGCATTTAAAACAGAACTTCTTCCGCAGTTGCCTAAGGGAAACCCGTCAGATCCAAATTATTCATATGCAACCTACTGGGTGCATGGTGTTTGGGAAAGAAGTAAAAATAAAGAGATAGCTTGGAAGTTTCTGAAGTTCTTGGCCGAAAGGAAGAACCTTGAAAAATTAAATCAAAATATTAAAAATGTTGAGACTTTTTCCAGGGTATATCCACGACCTGAAATGAATATTGTTTTCAGAGACGATAGCGTATTAGGATCGGTTGCGAGTTTGGCACTTGATGCGAAAAGTTGGTATTTGGCAGATAACACTTTTGATGGTGCGACTGGCGTAAACTCACAACTGAAAATGGCCTTCGAAAAAGTTTTGAGTAAATGGCCTCAAGGGAAAGAAACTAAGATTAAAGAGTTGGGACAAGGAGTTTCGTCGGTACTTTCCCAGTACGGTATTCCTCAAAAGTAACTAGGGACTTGACAAAAGTTAGTTGACTCTAATAAAATAGCACTCGTTAGTAAGAATTGCTAAGAAAATTATAAAAAATATGGTTGGAAAGAAATCTTCAAAATTAAATTTAAAACCCGCTGCCGGGTATTTGGTTATAGAGCCTCTTGAGGCAGAGGAAAAAACCAGCTCTGGAATATACCTTCCTGATACAGCAAGCGAAAAACCACAACAGGGCAAAATTTTAGCAGTGGGCGACGATGAAATTACCGATTCCGGTGCGACAAGAAAGGCCCCAGCAAAAGTAGGGGATGCTGTTATCTATAAAAAATGGGGAGGAAATGAAGTTAAAGTTAAGGGAGTAGAGTATTTATTTGCTAAGTTTGATGATATTTTAGCGGTTATAGAATAAAAGTATGGCAAAACAACTTAAATTTTCTGATGAAGCGAGACAATCCTTAATGAAAGGGATTGACGTTGTAGCGAGAGCTGTTGTTACCACACTTGGCCCCAAAGGAAGAAATGTTGCATTAGATAAAAAGTGGGGAGCACCAAATATTGTTCACGATGGCGTAACAGTTGCAAAGGAAATCGAACTTAAGGATCCCTTTGAAAACATGGGCGCACAACTTGTCAAAGAAGCTGCTGACAAAACAAATGACGTTGCAGGGGATGGAACAACTACAGCAACTCTTCTTGCTCAAGTAATGACAAAAACCGGAATGAAAAATATTACAGCCGGTGCAAATCCTATGATTGTCAAAAAAGGAATTGAAAAGGCCGTTAGTGCAGTTGTTACCGAGCTTCAAAAAATTGCCAAACCGATAAAAAATAAAGAAGAAATAGAACAGGTTGCAAAAATCTCAGCAGGCGATGATGTAATAGGAGCAAAAATAGCTGAAGCATTGGACAAAGTCGGTCGGGACGGCGTAGTTAGCGTAGAAGAGGGAAAGGGGCTAACTATTGATATTGAGTACAAGGAAGGAATGGAATTTGACAGGGGTTATGTATCTGCCTATTTTGTGACAAATCCGGAAAGAATGGAAGCAGAAATAGAAGACGCCTACATTCTCCTTACAGACAAAAAAGTAACTTCAATTCAGGAAATGCTTCCTTTTTTGGAAAAGTTCGTTAAAGTCTCAAAAAATTTGGTTATTATAGCTGATGAAGTTGAAGGTGAGGCACTTGCGACTTTGGTTGTAAATAAGCTCAAAGGTACTTTTAACGTTTTGGCTATAAAGGCTCCAGGGTTTGGTGATAGAAGAAAAGAAGTTTTAGAAGATATCGCGGTTCTTACTGGCGGAGTAGTAATTTCAGAAGATACTGGACGAACATACGAGTCGATTGAAATAACCGATTTGGGCCAGGCAGAAAAAGTTTGGGCAGATAAAGACAATGCAAGAATCATTGGAGGAAAAGGAGATAAAAAGGGAATTTCTGCTAGGATTTCTCTTTTGAAACGACAAATTTCTGAGACGGATTCAGATTTTGATCGCGAGAAGCTTGAGGAAAGATTAGCAAAACTTTCAGGAGGTGTTGCGCAAATTAACGTTGGAGCCGCAACAGAGATTGAATTGAATGAGAAAAAGGAAAGAGTAAAAGACGCGGTTGGAGCCACAAAAGCGGCAATTGAGGAAGGAATTGTACCCGGAGGTGGAGTAGCCTTACTTCGAGCAAGAGAGATATTAAGAGGCGACAATGCAAAAATAAAGGGAGAAAATCGGGATGAACAAGTAGGGGTAGATATTGTATACGATGCGCTGGGCGAGCCTTTGCGTTGGTTAGCAATTAATTCCGGAGAAGGCGACGGATGGATTATCTTAAAAGAAATTGAGAAAAATAAAGATTCGGATTATGGATTTAATGCCCTAACGAATAATTTTGGATCAATGACTAAATTTGGAATTTTGGATCCTCTGAAAGTTACTCGGGCAGCTCTTCAAAATGCGGCAAGTGTAGCTTCGATGGTACTCACAACTGAAGCATTAGTCACAGATCTTCCCGAAGAAAAGAAAGAAATGCCGGGAATGCCTGGCGGAATGGGTGGGGGAATGGACTACTAAGTTAATTTCTAATTTTTTAGTTTTTATTCAAACTTCGCGAAAACCGTGGAATCTTATTCCACGGATGAAGTGAAGGAGTGAACAAACTCTTCGAGTCTTGGCGAGAGAACCGAGGACCCTTAGTCCTCGGCTGTTTATTTTAAAAAACTATTGACTTCTTTAATTTCATAACCATTACTAGCTTCAAAATGACCTCTATCTGTTTTTATGAATTTATTGTTTTTTATTAGTCGATGCAGCTTTTCTCCTTCACTTACTGGCATTAACGGATCTTTGTTACAAGATATTATTAACGTTTTTTGTGTTAAGTTTGGAAAAATGGCTGAGTTATCTACATGAGTTATGAAAAGAAGAATTTCGCGGTATTTTTTGGGAGAGATACCCTTAATCGCTTCGAGGTTTAGTCTTTTGTCTTGAAGATAGTGAGCCCTCTCCCTTTCGTCACCGTAGAATGGATTGAAAAGCGAATATAACTCAGAGTGTGCGGGATAAGGGAGTTTAATAGCTAGAGGAAGTAGCGGAGAGACAGAAAAAACATTAATAAGTTTTCTAAACAAGATGGATTTTGGGTTTGCCGATACTCCTGAAGCGACAAATATAAGTTTTGTTTTTGGGTAATTGAGGGCAACTTCAGGGAGAATTAACCCTCCAAGTGAAATTCCTACTATGACTTCCGGAGAAATACCCCTCAACGATGTTTGTACCTGTTTAATTATTTCGAAAGAAGAAAATTCGAAATTGTCAGAGAAAAGATAAGGGCAGACAATTTTATAAAACTTGTTTTTGAAGTACTTAAATAACAAACTATTTTCATCAGGACGTGGCCACCCATGAAGGATAAGGGCTATCTTTTTCATATACTTAAAGTTTAATTGCTTTTTGAATGTAACACCACTTTCTTCTTGTCATTAATTTAATATTTACTTAAAATCTCTCTATGTGGAAAGAGGCTGAAAAGTTTCTCTCAAAAGATAAATATATTGGACCGCTTATTAAAAGGTATGGACATTGCAAGATAAAACCAAGAATCCACATTGATTATTTTCAAGAACTTGTTGGAGAAATTATCGGACAACAATTGTCAGGAAGGGTTGCTGATGTAATTTATGAGAGGTTAAAGGGAAGAGTGAAAGGAAGATTAACCCCTAAGAAGATTTTGTTTCTTAACGATCAGAACTTGAGAGATTGCGGGATGGCTTGGGCAAAAGTTAGGTCGATTAAAGATTTAGCTCAAAGAATTAAAGATAGAAAATTACACATAAGGAAATTAAATAAGTTGACCGACGAGGAAGTTATGAAAGAGCTAATCGCTGTAAAGGGGATTGGTCGTTGGACAGCTGAAATGTTTTTGATGTTTACTCTCGGACGTCCAGATATCTTTCCTGATGACGACTTGGGGATAAGAAAAGGTACGACTAAGTTATTAAACAAGGATTTAAGTCAAAATGAGATGATCGAATTCGCCGAAAGATGGAAGCCTTACAGAACAGTAGCAAGTTGGTATGTCTGGAAGAACTTAAATAATTAGTGAACGGTTACAAAACTGATTTTACTGCAATTAAGGTAAAACTGTCATGGGGTTAATTGATTTTCCGTTTTGATAGACTTCTAAATGAAGATGATCTCCAATTGCACGTCCACTTGAACCCACCTCGCCAAGTTTTGTTACGGGTGCTACTTTCTGGCCTTGTGAAACCGATATTAGAGATAAGTGTGCATAAAGCGATGTAAACCCGTTATCGTGATCTACTAAAATTGTATTTCCATATCCGACTCGTGAGTATCCGGCCGATACAACAACTCCCGTCATAATAGGCATAACTCGATCTCCAGTTACGCCGTCAAAGTCCACTCCTTTATGGTAAAATTTATATCCTTGAGTAATACTCACTTTATCTAAGGGAAAACGAACA
>Ga0155836_134_pt1 | contig 14807 bp, 20 predicted proteins | sample RifCSPlowO2_01_FD_107490 | JGI IMG/M metagenome (GOLD analysis project Ga0155836, IMG submission 107490) | Candidatus Woesebacteria bacterium RIFCSPLOWO2_01_FULL_39_10 | reverse complement strand
CTTTCTTAACTCGATCCGAATTTACGAATAAAAAGACGAATGACCCGAATATACTCAATTGGGATCATTCGGATGCAATTCGGATTATTAGGATCGCGTCGTTATGAGATTTTTTTCTAAAAATGAGGCAATCGGAGTTTTAATTATTCTTAGCGTTGTCTTTATTTTTACGTTTTCTGGTTTAAAAACTTCCCTCAGACGCGCAAGAGACGCCCAAAGGCAAGCAGATTTGAGTTCGGTTTCTGACGCGTTATACACTTTTCAGGCAGAGTTTGGATTTTTCCCTCCATCTGAAGATGGTAAGGTTAAAGCGTGTAAAGATAGCGATTTTGACGAAGTAATAATTAAATTAAGAGAGCTTGAAGATTTTGATAGAAATTTGTATTTTGAGGGACTTCGTGGTTGCGATTGGGGTTACGATGGCCTTCGGGACGTAACGGATGACACCTATCCACCATATCTTATGTCACTTCCCTCTGATCCCAAACAAGAAGAGGGGTTTTCCTATTTCTACATTTCCAATACAAAACGATTTCAGTTGTATAGCTATTTGGAAGGCGAAGACGAAGAAAACACTTATAATTCTGGGGTTGTATCTCGAAACTTAGCTTGCGGAACAAAAATATGTAGTTTTGGAAAGTCATCCGGCGACACTCCTTTAGATATATCTATTGAAGACTATGAAAGAAAATTAGAAAATGAAAATCCCTAGACTTTTTGTCCGGGACGGTGAGCTTGTCGAACCGTTGAAACTTGAAAATGTAGGAGCTATACTTAAAATAATGAGAAAGAAACTGCTCAAAAATCTCCGATCTAACTTCCCTATTCTCAAGTCTAAAGTTTTTATGGGTTTTACCTTTATCGAAATTCTTGTTGTCGTAGGAATTGTTGGTATCTTAGTTGGCATTGTTGCAGTTAACTTTCCGGCAAGTCAAGCAAGGGCACGCGATACTAAAAGGTTAAGTGATTTGAATCAATATAAAACTTTACTTGAACAATACGCAAACGAACATGATGGATTTTATCCTTTGTATACGTCGCGAACTTCTCTTTCTACAATATGTAGTAACGATTTGGGATTTCCCGCTAGTCAGTGTCCAAAAGACCCGAAAGATAACGCGGATATTTGTGATGGGAATACGAGATGTGGGTATTATTACGTAAGTAATTCTGCAAAAACCTCTTATGTTATATGGGGCGCAAAAGAGAAACCTGTCCAATATACATATTCTTTAGTTTGTTCCAACGGAACCTCTGGTGAAGACGTCGCTTCTCCATCCGCCGCAACCTGTCCTTTTACATTTAGACCCTCTCCCACCGCGGGTCCTACAATTACACCAACATCTGTGCCAACAGCTGTTCCAACGTCCGTGCCAACACCCGTACCCACAGCTGTACCTACTGCAGTACCCACAGCTGTACCTACTGCAGTACCGACGCCCAATCCCTGCACAGTCGGATCATGTAACAGCGGTGCTTGTCCTTTTGGAAGTGTTCCCGGCGGAACCACCAGCTGTGGTCCAAGTGAAGTTTCTTGCATACCCTCATCGTGTGTACCCGCTTTCTATTATGCATTTGTTTCTACAACGACCTTTACAGGAAATATGAACGGAATTAGTAATGCGAACACTGAATGTCAAAAAAACGCAAATAGCTATTTGGTACCCGGGAAATTCAAAGCCTGGTTAAGTACCTCCCCGTTTTCAGTAGTTAATGCTAAGGATAATATTCAACCCACAGTACCAACTAGAAAATACAGACGCGTAGACGGAACTATAATAGCTGATAACTTCGCAGATCTTTTAAGTGGTTCACTGAACGCAGCACTTAATAAAACTGCGTCAGGAGCAACTTATAATAACCCTATATATACAGGAACAAAAACCGACGGAACTCCAGCAATTGCGAATTGTTTGTCATGGGCTGACACAATTGGTAACGGAAGGGTTGGTAGATCTAATTTTAGTACTAATCAGTGGACGGATTCTAGCGATAATGCTTGTACCAATAGTTACCGAATTTATTGTTTTCAATACGATTAGTTTCAGATTTTAAAGTTAATAATATTCATGTTTGTTAAATTTTCCAACAATTCTGGCTTTACTTTTATAGAACTCATTATGGTGATGGGTATTATTGGCCTTTTAGCAGGCTTTGTTAGTTTTAGCTTTCCGGCCAGCCTAAGACGTGCGAGAGACACGAGAAGGCAAAGCGACCTAAAGCAGTGGCAAACTTCTCTGGAGACATACGGGAATAAAAATAATGGAATATACTATGCTTCTACAACCGCTATTCAACCGAACGGAAATGTCTTGTGTCAGGTTTTGTATCCAGCAGAGTATCCTCCCTGTCCAGGCCCGGCTGACCCACGGACTGGTCAGACGGCGTGTTTGCGGGCTACAGGTACATTCACCGCTTGCAACTATCAATACGAAAGTAATGCTGGTGGAACAACGTACGTTCTCTTTTCACCATTAGAGGCTCCCTCGGACACAACAAAACCTTATTTTATAATTTGTTCAGTAGGAGTGACTGGTTATGGAACCGCGGCTAATGTTGCAAATACAGACGGAGTATGCCCAATATAAATATATGAAAAAAGGTTTTAGTCTGATTGAACTTTTGGTTGTAATGGCAATAATCTCAGTTTTGGCAGGAGTTTCACTTTTGGCGTTACGAGGCGCCCGAGAATCAGGACGCGACGCAAGAAGAAAAGCAGATCTGGCGCATATTGCCTCAGGAATTGAAATTTATAAGGCAGATTGTAGATATTATCCTAACGCAACCGCCTTAACCGCCGGATCGCCGCTAATAGGGTCGGGAGTAGGGTCATGCAGTTCCTCAAATTATTACATTCAATCAGTACCTGATGATCCTGATTCAACAAACTTTAATTACATTTACGTTCCACTTCCAAGCGGTTGTAGCAGCACCAGTAATTGTACTAGATTCCAACTATGGACACTTTTAGAGGATGTTCCCACTTCGAATCTTTGTACAGGGACTTATGACTGCGGTCAGGCGGCAGGTACCCAGGCTTGTAATTTTTGTATCATAAATCCTTGAGTCGGCTAGCTAAAAAAATGACATGCAATTTAGAAACCGCCAAGAAATACTCCAAAAAAAGTACAACAAATGTTCCCAGTTAAGCGGATTTACTTATATTGAACTTTTGATCTCGATGTTAGTTATGTTTCTTCTTTTCGGCGTTGGATTTGCAAACTACAGGGATTTCCAAAGAAGGGAACAAGTCCAGAGCGCGGCAAGAATGGTCTTAAGCGACTTACGATTAGCACAGGAAAGTGCCTTATCTGGAAGAAAGGTTTGTCCCTCAACCGAAGTACTTTTGAATTATAGTTTCCAATATGTGGATCCTGACACATACAATATTTCAGAAGTTTGTACCCCAATTGCTACACCAATAATTACATTAATAAAAAGTGTTGATTTACAGGGAGCACTCTTTGATGTAAATTCAACGTTCATTACTTCCGCTGACACAGGTGGCACTATAAGATTTCTACCTGTCGGTAAGGGTACCAATATTACTGCTGGTGCACAGCGTAGTATTATTCTAAGACATTCTTCCCCTTCTCTTACTTCAGTAACAGAGACAATTAGCGTTTTTTCAAGCGGGGCAATTGTTGAATAGTATGTTCAAACTTAAATCGAAAATTGTACGAGGCCAATCTTTATTTGAAGTAGTTATCGCGTTGGGGGTTATGTCATTTATCCTTGTTGGAATTGTTTCCTTGGCAGGAACCTCCATCAGAAATTCTACTTTCTCAAATAATAATGCGCTAGCTTCAAAATATACTCAAGAAGGAATGGAATGGATTCGTCAAGAAAGAGACACAACGATCTGGAGTACATTTTCAGCTCGTGATGCAGACAATTCCCCGTCGCCCCAAACCGCTACAAGTTACTGTATATCGGGCCTAACGTGGGTAAGTGGCCCCTGTGGCTCAACAACAATAACAGGAACAATATTTACAAGGGAAGCCGATTTGACATGGGTTAACTCAGATACGACCGATGTCGACGTTAGGGTCTCGTGGACTGATGCTCAAGGAACGCATACTGTGAGAAGTTCTACTCTTTTTACAAATTGGAATAGATGATATGAAAAAAATCTCAAATCTCCGGGGCTCGCCCCGTAGACTCGCCCCTCCGAGGCGAGGACGAAGACCTCGGGAGGAGGTAAGAGTTCTTCGGGGGGGTTCATTAATCGAAATGCTTATGGTGGTTTTTATATTTTCGATTTTAGGGGTAGTTGTTACACGTACTCTTGCACTTTCACTTCGGGGCACGTCAAAAAGTGAAAATGTGACAATTGTGAAACAAAACGTCGATTTTGCTTTAGGTACAATAGAGAGACATTTAAGAAATGCTCAATTTTTAACTTGCAGCGGGAGTGGAAATACTTTAAGTTACGAAGATCAGTGGCAAAGTTCAACAAATGTGCGTTTTCGCTGTGTTAGTTCAAGTCCTAGTTATATTGCCTCTAGCTCTGCCGTTGCAGGTGTGCCAATAGACGTAAGACTTACTTCAAATGATGTAGATATAATTAATTGTACGACTGTTTTCAATTGTAATATTTCGACCAATCCCCACTCAGTTGACATAACAATTACTGCAAAGCGAACCGGGTCGAGTGGCGCTGAAGGGTCTCAAGTTACTTCATCGACAAAAATTTTACTAAGAAACTATTAGCGTGCCACAGCCCATTGACCACTCAACTTGAGGTTGTTACACTTAAAAAGTATGAAAATACTGCCCCAGCGGGATAGTCAAAAAGGCCAGGCCTTATTAATTGTTCTTCTTGCGATGGCCGTAATGTTAACGGTAGTGTTATCAGTTGCTTCACGCTCAGTTACAGATATAACAGTTACAACTTATGAAGAGGATGCACTTCGGGCATTTTCTGCAGCTGAAGCAGGAGTTGAAACCGCTTTACTAAATACTGCCGTTGGGCCCATACCTACGCCTGTTACGCCTCTTGACCCGTCAGATACAACCGTTAAATATGACGCCGTAGTAACTGATCCGGGAGAATCTGACGATAGATTCTTATATCCCGACCGTTTAACCTCAGGAGATGTTGCAACCTTTTGGTTAGTGTCTCACGACGACACTGGAAATCTATCTTGTGTGGTAAGTGAGGATTGTTATGGCGGAAATAATATTAATATCTGTTGGGGAGACCCGAACAATATTGACCCCGATCCTCTTAAAAGACCGGCGATTGAAGCAATGCTTTTTTACGATATTTCGGAGCTTACTGCTAAAACCGATACTTTTAATGGTAATACTACTAATACTACTAACAATTATCAGAATTTAGAGGTTTTAAGGGTCGCTCAAAAAGATCTATCGAACACTTCTGCTGTAGGGTTTGTAAACGCACAACCTGCAGGCCTATGTGGCGATCCAAGTAATCCAGTCGACGGGGAAACATTTAGCCACCGTACTAATATTCCTCTGCCCGCTGGTTGTTCCAACAATTATGCTTGTCCGATAATGATTAAGGTGAGGCTTTATTTTAGTGATAACTTTTATGAACAACCCGTGGGCATAATAGTTTCAGGGGGTGGTCCTGCATCGAGACTTCCTGCACAGGGGTTTCAGATTTCATCGACAGGAACTGCTGGTGGGTCGGAAAGAAAAGTAAATGTTACTCAAAATTACCCGGAATCCCCGACTCTTTTTGACTCGGCTGTATTTAGTGAAAGAGATTTAGTTCATCAGTAAACATTATGTCAGTAGGAATTGATATCGGCTCAAAAACCATAAAAATTGTTGAACTTTCGCATGAAGGGGGAAAGTTTCGATTGAAAGCATCTGGGGTTGTTGGTCATCAGGGTAAAACTCCGGAGATGGTAAAAGATGACAAGGAATTTGCCGTACTTTCCGATGCAGTTAAAAAACTTCACAAGGAAGCAAAAATTTCATCAAAAGAAGTGGGCATCGCGCTTCCTGAAACCCAAGTGTACACGCGAACAATTAAGTTTCCCCAATTAACTGATGCTGAAATTGCATCAGCCGTTCGTTGGGAAGCAGAACAATATATTCCAATTCCTGTAAATGAGGCAATTGTTCAGCATCAAATTATTGATAGGCGTGAGGATACTTCTCCCCCTTCTGTTTCTGTTCTATTAGTTGCTGCACCAAAAGCGCTTGTTGAAAAATACGCAAGAGTTGTTGAAATGGCAGGTCTATCACTTGCGAGTGTTGAAACAGATCTTATAGCATTAGTACGTTCTCTTGCCCCTTCCGATCAAACAGTACTTTTGGTTGATTTTGGCGGCCGGTCAACAGATATCGCTGTTGCCAAAAATGCACAGCTTATTTTTTCGCGCTCAATACCTACTGCAGGGGAAGCGTTCACTAGGGCAGTTGCGCAAACACTAGGAGTAGAAGAATCTCAGGCTGAGGAATACAAACGTACTTATGGACTTTCTGCGACAGAACTGGAAGGCAAAGTTAAAGGGGCACTGGAACCTGTTTTTCGAGTTGTTGCTGACGAAATGAAAAAAGCAATCCAGTTTTATCAGGCAGATGAAAAAGGCGATATTCCACGTTCGGCGGTTCTTTCTGGCGGAACCGCAGGTATGCCTGAGGCAGCTTCAACTCTAACCAAACTTTTAGGAATAGAAGTTGTTGTTGGAAATCCTTTTGCCAGAGTAGATGTTGATCCGTCAGCCGTAAAGCAACTTGCGGGTTTTGCTCCGTTATACGGAATTGCAGTCGGACTTGCTATGGGAGAGGCATAAAAAGCCACAAATAAATAATATGGCACGAATAAATTTATTGCCCCAGGAACTAAAACCCAAGGGCTACGTCCTCAAACTTTCAAAAACGTTAAACAAATTGGCATTAATTTCTATTGCAATTTTATTGGCAGCGGCTTTCGTTTTTCTGGGAAGTTTTATATTTTTTTCCCAACAAACAAAAGCATCACTTGGTAGGCAAGAAAGTCTTAAATCAGAAATTAGAGCACTTGAGGCAACAGAGCAGAAATTAATACTCGTAAAAGATAGAATTCAGAAAATTGGAAAAGTTTTGAATGTGGAGAACACTACTGAAGAATTAGGAGTTTTGAAACAAATTGTAGAAATTCTTCCCGAGGGAGTAAGTTTCAATAGTGTTGGCATTTCCGATAGCTCAGTGGAATTAGAAGTTACTGCACCGAATCTTTTAAGCATCGGTCAATTTTTTCTTTCAATTGTCAATTCGCAGGGATTTCAAAAAGTTACAGTAACAGGTTTTTCCTATAAGCTTGAAACAGGATATGTTGTTGGTCTTATATTTTTTTAGCTAATGAAAATTTTTGGCCGTTCGATAATCCGCTTAATTAGTCCAAATATAAAAGTTATGGCCATCCCTGTGGCAGTACTTTTGGTTGTTGCTATACTTTTCATCTATCTTACTAAAGTTGGCTACTCCCGAGTAACAAAACAAATATCAGAATACAAATTGGCCCAAAAGACTGAGAATATATTATCGGGTAAACTTGGACTACTAAAAAAAGTTGAGAGCGAAATCGCAGATGATACAGATTCTACTATCCTAGCGCTCCCTGACAAAAACCCTGCAACTTGGTCGATCTCTCAATTGCGTTTAAAAAGTATAGAAAACGGGCTTACGATGGATTCAATAAATGTCGCAAATTCAAATTCTTTTGAAGAAAATATAAACTCTATCGCTATTGGCGTACAGATAACTGGTCAGGAGCTAGCTCAGATTCTTAGTTTCTTATCAAGCTTACCAACTTTTGCGCCAATTTCGACAACCGGTGAAATACAAATGGAAAAAGGGCAAGATGGAGGCTGGGCGGCAAATACAGAAGTATCAATTTATTGGTCAAAGCTACCTCCGACTCTACCGGCAATTGATGAAACCTTAAATGATCTAAGTAATGAAGAGAAGACTGTTTTGAATAAAGTCTCGTCGCTGACAAAACCAACATTCACCGTTTTGGAACCAAGCGGACCAAAAGAAAGATTAACTCCCTTTAATTAGTTTTTTCTTCAACAAAAACCTGAACTATCTTATCCTCAAGTCTTCCCCTTACGCGCACTAAAGTTTGGATTGCCTTTATGGTTTGGCCACCTTTACCAATAACAAGCCCAATGTCACTCGTTGGTAGGATTACTCGAAGGTTTACCTGCCCTTCTTCCTCTGACTCTTCGATTGTGAAGTCTTTATTACCAGTTATTCCTTGAACCAAAAAGGTAAGTAACCCGTTCATTTTTTTTGCACAAGAGCCTCAACTGCTTTTGTTACACTTGCCCCTTTCTCAACCCAACTTTTTAATTTATCGAGCTTAAGTTCCTTTTGATCATTGGTTGGGTTCCAGAAGCCGATTACATCCAGTGGTTTCCCACCTTGTTTTCTTTTTTTCTCAACAACGACAATTCTGTAAAAAAGGCTATTTTTAGATCCGTAGCGAGATAGACGAATTGTTACCATATTCCCGATTGTAGCGAAAAAAAAGTCTCTCCGCAATCCTAAAATTATTTTGGAAGGTTCCCCGGGAGATTTTTGAGAGCAACTTCGGCTGCAACTTGGGCAGCTTCGCTTTTATTTTTTCCCGCACCTTGCCCTAAAACGTGTTTATTTACGACAGCCTCTATTGTAAATGTTTTTGCATGATCGGGGCCTTCTTCTGAAACCACTTTGTAATGAGGCGCAGGAAAACCTTGTGCCTGAACGTATTCTTGAAGCAGGCTTTTAGAATCTTTCAGGGATTTTGAGATCTTTTCCTCAACATCTACCAGAAGATTTTCAAGTACAAAATTTTCTACAACGCCAACTCCTTTATCGATAAATAGTGCTCCAAGAATCGCTTCGGTAGTATTTGCTAAGAGTGTTGGATTAGATCTTCCTCCAGTTTCTTCTTCACCTTTTGATAAATATAATTTTTCTCCTAAATTAAGCTTTTCGGCAATTTTTGAAAGGTTGACTGTATTAACCAGGTTCGCACGAAGGGCGGTTAGGTACCCTTCTTCCTTGTCAGGGAAGCGTTGGTAGAGATGTTTTGAAACAATAAATTCCAAAATCGCGTCTCCCAAAAACTCAAGACGTTCGTTTGAATCTCTTAGTCCTGGGTGTTCGTTCACCCACGATTTATGGGTAAGAGCTTGTTTGTGGAGATTTTTGTTGTTAAACAAATTATCAAAGTCTTGAATTTTCATTGGATGCCTTTATTCGTACACAGAGTCGGTCAATGCTTCCACCAGTTCTTCAACAGTATCAATTTGCAAAAGATCGATTGTTGAAGTGTCAATTTCTTTTTCCTCTAAACTTCCCAAAAAATCAGAAATATCTGAGGGTCGCATATGCAAGTCGGTTGCTAACGAATCTTCTAAATTTAAATCTTCAGGTTCAACTCCCAAATGGTGTGCAAGAGCCTCTTTAACCTTCGTTTCTGTACTTTTTTTGTCAGTCATTTTAAGCTTTTTGGTTTTTTTTACCCTTAAGTATGGTTCCTAATACACCGTTTACAAAAGAGGGAGATGATTCTGCGCCGAACTCCTTCGCAATTTCAACTGCCTCGTCAATTACAACTTTCGGTGGAGTGTCTGTAAATAATAATTCATACACAGATAATCTTAAAATCGCAAGATCAATTCTGTTTAATTTGTCAATCGGCCATGCAGGTGCAGCCTTTTTAATTTGATTATCTATTTTAACTTTTTTTTCTAATATTAGTTTTGCCAATTCTGATGTCTGTTTTTGGCGCGTGTAACTTTCCGCAAAAAGAATTCTTATTGCTTCCCTTCTCTTAAGGTGGCGTGGATCGAGTATTGTTTTCATTATTAATAATACTAATCTACGAATATATGCGAATGCAACCTGCCCGAAATTGCTACGCAATATGCGTTGCAGGCGGGCGAATATCTACTAATAAATAGAAAATAGTTATGTAGAAATTAGAAGGTAGCAGTTGAAATTAGAAAATAGAAGTTAGAAAAAGAGTATTTACCATTTTCCAATTTCCATTTTCCACCGAGTCTTACTCGGCCAAGCTTTGCTTATTACCAATATCAAATTTCCATTAACCAATTTCTATTTGTAAAAGCCACAAGAAGGGCATGCTTTGTGGGGTTCTTTCAATTTCCCACACGAAGGACATTTCTGTAAATTAGGTAATGCTTTACGATGTGATGGATCGTTGCGTCGAATGTTACTTCGACTTCTGGTATGTTTTTTCTTTGGAACTGGTGGCATGCGGTAATTTTAACCCAACATAGTTCAATTGTAAATCAGTTTTTTGTCTAAAGAATTCTAACTCCGGGTGTTAAATACGTTCGAACAACGGGTCTGCAACATTAACCCTCTAACAATAAATGCTTTATTCTATCTAGTGTTCTTTGGTAATCAGCTTGGTTGAGTACGAAATTCTTATACCTCTCTGCGCCTCCAATGATTGTTAACACGGCACTTATTTCGGTAAATAGTGGATTTCGTAAACCTAAATATTCCTGGAAGGAGGACCACTTAAAAGAAATAAGTTGGCTTGGTTCAACCAGGTACCCAGTTGCGGGGTTTAGGTGAATATATCTTGAAACATGTAAATACACCTCATCCCTCTCTATTCTATGCGCGCGGAATCTTGATTGAAATAGAGGACCTGCTCTTTTATTCTTTAAATTAAAATATCTTGCAAAAGAATTCTGAATATTGGAAAAGGTTTTTTCTATTCCCTTGTCTTTAGTTTGTTTAACTAAAAAGTGGAAGTGATTGGGCATAAGACAGTAAGAGTAAATTTTTATCCGCAGATCGTTATTTTTCTTTAACTTACCCATATACTCTTGTCGAGCTTTTTCCTCAAGCTTTTTAAAATTTGAAAAACTTATGTTGGAGTTGTTGAACCTGTAGAAATCAACTTGTTCAGTAAACCTTTGATAATCTTTTACTGATCTAAATATTGGAGTAGAATCTACACCCCTATTAGTAATATGATAAACTTCGTTTGTGGCTAAAACTTGTTTTCTTAATGGCACGACTTATTTTAATACCATTGTTCGAAGCTAATCAACTCCCGGAGTGAGAAATTATCACGTAAAAGCTTCGTGCATAGAATTTTTTAATTTGGCACGATGGATTTGGACTCAATTATTTCTATAAGCTTTGGGAACTTCTCGGGGTGGTCCAAAGCTTCTTGCGCAACAGCGCGAGACTTTTTGATAAGTTCTGTATCTGTCCACAAGGCAATTTTGAGTTCAGGAAAACCGTGCTGTTTTGTACCAAGAAATTCACCCGGACCGCGCATTTTCAGGTCAAGTTCAGCTAATTCGAAACCCGACATAGATCCTTTTAGTGCAACGAGGCGTGTTCTAACTGTAGAAGAATGACTTTCAGTAAAAAGGAGACAGTACGATTTTGTTTCGCCTCTTCCCACCCTTCCCCTTAGTTGATGAAGCTGTGCCAACCCAAATCTTTCTGCCCCCTCAATTATCATTATAGTTGCATTAGCTACATCAATTCCAACTTCCACAACAGGGGTTGCAACAAGAATTTGTGTCTTTTTTTCTCTAAAATCTTCTAGAACATCATTTTTCACTTTCAGAGTTTGTCTGCCGTGAAGAAGCCCTAGGTTTAATCCGGAAAATATCTTTTTTAATTTTTCAAATTCTACTGTTACAGCCTTTACTTCCTTCATTGTTTCAACTTGCGACTCCTCTATCAAAGGGCAGACGATAAAAGCCTGTACAGAATATTTTGTTATTTGTTCACGAATCCAATTGTAGGCACCGACTCTTTTTTGGGGTGGGACTACCCAGGTTGTTATCGGAAGTCGACCTTTTGGTAATTCATCTAAAGTTGATAAATCAAGATCGCCATAAACTGTTAAAGCAACAGTTCTTGGGATTGGGGTTGCTGTCATTGTTAAGATGTGTGGTGCTCGATTACCTCTGCCAGACTTTTTAACAAGATGTGCTCGTTGTTCAACTCCGAAACGGTGTTGTTCATCAATAATTACCAAAGATACGTTATCGAACTTCACTTTTTTGTGAATAAGGGCATGTGTGCCGACAAAAATATCAGTTTTACCCAAGTCGGCTTTAACTTTATCTGACGTAATCAAACTTACGCGGACTTTAAACTTGTCAAAAATTTTATGGAGAGTTTCGTAATGCTGCTGTGCCAAAATCTGCGTGGGAGCCATAAGAACCGTCTGAAATCCATTTACAAAACTTACAAAGGAGGCTGCTGCGGCAACAACGGTTTTTCCACTGCCAACGTCCCCTTCCAGGAGCCTATTCATAGGAATTTCTTTTTTGAGATCTTCGAATATTTCACTCACCGCTTTAATTTGCGAGCGAGTTAAATCAAAAGAAAGTGTATGTAAAAATTCTTCATATACTTTTTTGTCCAATAATAACTTGTGAGCAACTTTATTTTTACTCCACTCGTTTTTACGATATAGACTTTTTAGCTGATAAAATAAAAGTTCATTAAAGGCGAGGCGTCTTTTGCCCCGCTGGGCGTCCTCGAGGTTTTCGGGGAAATGGGCTTTAGTAAAAGCTTGAAAAAGGTTTGGCATCCCAAAGTTTTTGTATATTTTTTCAGGAAGAAAATCATTTATAGCTAAAAGACGATTTAGTAAGTAATTTGCTCTTCCCCTAAGCCACTTAGATGATATACCTGAAGTCCCAGGGTATATGGGAACAAGCCTCCCAGTATGGATCCCATCTTGTTTGTCTTCCATACTTTCGTAAGCTGGTGAAACAAGTGTTATTTTTCTATCAAACAAATCTGCTTTTCCTGAAAATGCGAACGTTTCTCCTTTATGAATTGTTCTTGTAATAAAGGGCTGATTAAACCATGAGATTTGAATTTTTCCAGTTGAATCGGAAACTTCTGCCTTTTGTATTATTTTTCCCCGATGTGTATAAATATTTTTTATAGATTCAACTTTACCCTTTATTGTTACGACCTCGCCTGGTTGGACCTTTGATATTGGAGAAGTAACTCTAAAGTCATCGAAGCGATTAGGAACATGCATTAAAAGATCTTCTATCGTACTTATCTCTAGCTTTTCTAATCTTCTTAAATAGATTGGCCCAACAAGTGGAAGTGTACGAATAGAGGAACTTAGTTTCATACAATCTTTTCAATAATACCACCTTCAGTTGCTTTACTGAAAAAGAAATGGAGCCATTAGGGGTAGAAATGTCGTAAGAAGCAGGCCAATAGTTGAAAGAATCAAGATGGCCAAAAAAAGCAATCTCTTTTTTCCTTTGAGTTCCATTTGACTAGTTAGAAATCTTCGTTCTAATAAATTTCTTCTTACCGATCTTAATATTTTCTTCTCCAACAAGCTTTGTTGACGGATTTTCAACTACACTACCATTAATCTCAATTGCCTTCTGCGAAAGTAACCGTTTTGCCTCTGATTTGCTACCTAAGACTTTTGCAATTAAGTCAACCACAGTTGTCTCATTTTCAACCATAACGGTTTCCAAATCTTCCGGAAGTTCGCCCTTTTGTACAGTTTTTTCAAAAGCTTCTTTTGCTGCCACTGCCGATTCTTCAGAGTGCAGCTGTGCTACAACAGCTAATGCAAGCTCCTTTTTCGCGTCAAGCGGATGAATTGTACCTTCTTTCAATCCTTTCTCAACCGCCTCAATTCGTTCCATTGGTATGTCAGTAACTAACTGCATGTAGGTAACAATCTGCGAGTCAATAAGCGCCATAATTTTTGCAAACATATCATTTGGGGGGTCATCTAACCAAATACAGTTACCTCTCGATTTACTCATTTTCCCTCCGTCCGTCCCCAAAATCATTGGAGTTGTAAGAACGAATTTTTCTTTAGACTTCATCTTTTGCATAAGTTCGCGGCCAACAAGCATGTTAAATTCCTGATCGGTGCCGCCTATTTCCAAATCAACGTCCATATATACCGAATCATATCCTTGCAAAAGTGGATACATTGTTTCGTGATACCAAACCGTATCCCCCGCATCAATCCTTCGTTGAAACATTTCCCGTTTAAAAAGCTGCACCGCAGAGATATTTGAAGCGATATTTATAATGTCTTGAAGTTTTAGATCTTTCAACCAATCGCCGTTTTTTAATATTTTAATTTTATCCCAATCAACCAATGGCGAAACTTGCTCACGCCAGCTTTTTATATTTTCTTCAACCTCGTCTTCTGTGATTAACTTTCTACCTGTGTCGCGCCCTGAAGGATCTCCTGCAAGGACTGTTCCAGTACCGAAAAGAAAAATGACTTCGTGACCTGCATTTGCAAAATCCATAAGTTTTCTTATTCCAACAGAATGCCCCAAGTGAAGTCTTCCGCCGGTTGCATCAAAACCCTGATAAAGTTTAATTTTCTTCACCTGCATAAGGCGCTTTAATCCGTCTTTACTTGGAAGAACTTTTTCTACCCTTCTTGTTAAAATTTCATCAATTTTGTTCATGTTTTATTTTTCAAGAAACTTGTTGATTTTGGCAGCGAGTATAAAATCGTTTTGAGACAAGCCTCCTATTGCATGAGTACTTAGAGTTATTTTAACCTTATTCCAGGAAAAAAGTGAAAAATCAGGATGATGTCCTTCGGATTCTGCCAGAAGTGCAACTTGGGTCAAGAAAGAAAATGCCTGGCGAAAATTTTTAAATTCAAACACTTTTTCAATTTTTAAATTTGCATCCGCTGACCAACCAGGAGTTTGCTCTAAAAGTTTTTTAACCTCTGAAATCTCCATCGGCGGCATTCCTCCCTCGCAAGGCACGCATTTAATTTTTGTCAGATCTTTCATAGCAATTTCAAGGAAACCGAGCTAAGCTCG
>Ga0155836_104_pt3 | contig 16709 bp, 14 predicted proteins | sample RifCSPlowO2_01_FD_107490 | JGI IMG/M metagenome (GOLD analysis project Ga0155836, IMG submission 107490) | Candidatus Woesebacteria bacterium RIFCSPLOWO2_01_FULL_39_10 | reverse complement strand
TTTATTATTAAACAGTAATCGTAATATAGAAATAGTCGAGATTGCCCGCACGTCGTGCATTTTTTTTGCTATTGAATATTTATGAAAAATGAAGTAAAGAATATTCTAAGGTAAGTACCCGCCTTATTTCTGCACTCGGCTTTTCCCGCCCGCATCGCATACGCGAAGCGTTTCGGGCGAGGCAGTTCTAAGACTTCGTGCATCTGACGATGTCGAACACGCCTCGTGCTGAAATTGGTTGGCGGGTTTCGCACTATATCTATATAATTAATGTGCTCGAAAGGAGGTGAAAAAAAATTAAAATATCACTTTGGCAAGAAGCGCTGGTATCTTCATGGGGACAGGTATGGAGTTCATTTCTATCTATTTTTCCAGTGATTGTGGGCGCTGTTTTAATATTTTCGGTTGGTTTGGTTCTTGCGTATTGGGTGAAACGATTAATTTTAGAACTAACGAAGTTTTTAAGAATTGAGAAAGTTTCAGAATCGCTTGGAATAAATCAGTTTCTTAAAAAGGCTGATGTAAAACTTGATCTAGCAGAGATTCTTGCTGTCTTTGCACAATGGCTTATAATTTTGGTATTTTTTCTTACCGCCGTTGACATTCTCGGACTTTCTGCTGTTTCTGTTGTACTTACCCAAGTACTTTCCTACATACCCAACATTTTAGCAGCATCTCTAATTTTTGGGGCAGGATATTTTGTGGCAGGCTTAGTTGAAAATTTAGTTCGGGGAGCGTTTACATCTGTTGATCATGAAGCGGCAAAACCTGTCGCTAAACTTGCAAGATGGCTCGTACAAGTTGTTACTTTTTTCGCAGCCGTTGATCAACTGCAAATTGCTAAAAGTTTAATTGCAACATTTTTTCAAGGTTTAACTTACACAGTAGTATTAGTTGTTGGACTTGCGGTTGGCCTTGGAGCAAAAGATTTAGTTGCTAGAATTTTAAACGATTGGTACGAGAAAGTAAGAAAATAGTTAGTACTCCATAATAGAAAAGTGGTAGAGAGTAAACTTGTGCATAAAAAGTAGAATCAATTCTGTAAACTTTGTTTCGGCTGGTCTATAATGAATAAGTTACTTTTCTACTGCCCATGCAATTACCACCTGAAATTATTAAAAAGATAATAGTAGGATCAGGATTTGTTTCTGAAACTGACTTCGACAGTGCTTCAAAAACCTCAGTTGAACTAAATAAAGACGTAACGGACATTTTAATTTTCAGAGGTCTTATTAACGAAGACACAGTTGGTAAGCTTGTGTCGGAACATTTTGGAGTACCTTTCGCAAACATTAGGCGTTTAAGTATTGGTCCGGAAATACTTTCGCTTATTCCTGAAAAAATGGCCCGTGTTTATAAAATTGTACCTTTCGAAGTTGAAGCCAAAAAGTTAAAAATCGCAATGGAGAATCCGGAAGACTTTGAAGCTTTAGAATTTGCCAAAAGACATACTTCTTTAGAAATTGAACCATATTACGCCTCAAGGGATGATATAGCAAAAGCTCTTGGTCAGTATCGAAAAGGCATAAAGGAAGATTTCGAAAAGATTATTGCTGAAAACATCAAACATATTGAGAAAGGAGAAGAGGAAGATCTTGTCAAGGCCGCCGAAAAAGTTCCTATTATAAAAATCTTCGATACGATTATGGGATATGGAGTATCAGAACACGCTTCAGATATTCACATAGAGGTACAGGAAGACGAAGTAGTTGTTCGCTACCGAATAGACGGAGTACTACATGATATTGTCAAATTTCCGCGCGGAATTGAATCAGCGATAGTTGCAAGGATAAAAATTCTTTCAAATCTAAAGATAGATGAACATCGAATTCCTCAGGACGGGAGATATAAATTTGTACTGGACGATGATGTAGTTTCTTTGAGAATTTCAATAATTCCCGGATTTTATGGAGAAAACGTTGTAATGCGTATTTTACAAGAAACAAATAGACCTTTGAGTTTAGAAGAGCTTGGTTTAACCGGACATAACTTGGAAATAGTAAGAGCAAATATTACCCGTCCCCATGGCATGATTTTGATAACGGGTCCCACAGGAAGTGGAAAAACAACTACATTATATTCTATCTTAAATATTCTAAACACGATTGAAGTTAAAATGTGTACAATTGAAGATCCAATTGAATATGGAATTAGTAGAGTCACTCAGATTCAAGTAAATCCCAAAACGGGGTTAGAATTTGCAACGGGGCTTCGTGCGCTATTACGGCATGATCCTGACATTATTATGGTGGGTGAAATTCGAGACCAAGATACGGCAGAAATTGCCATACATTCTGCACTAACGGGGCATTTGGTTCTTTCAACACTTCACACAAATACAGCAGCAGGGGCAATTCCGAGATTTCTTGATATGGGAGTTGAGAACTTTCTTCTAGCATCAACCATTAACGTTGTTATTGCTCAGAGATTAGTGAGAAAAATTTGTGCGAACTGTATTATCAAATACACTCCGGATGAGATAGTGCGCAAAAAACTTTCGAAAGATTTGAATATTTCTCTTGAAGGGCAAAAATTTTACAAAGGACAAGGATGTACTCAATGTAACCAAAAAGGTTACACCGGAAGAATTGGAATATACGAGGCTATCCCGATTTCAGAAAAAGTACGCATATTAATTACACAAAGGTCGACAAGCGACGTGATTCAGAAACAAGCCCAAGAAGACGGTATGATTAGTATGCTTCAGGATGGGTTGGATAAAGTTTCATCAGGTCTAACTACAATAGAAGAAGTAATACGGGTTGTTCGCGAAAATTAGTAACATGTCTTTATATAAATACAAAGCAAAAGACAAAGAAGGAAAAGTAATTGAGGATGTAGTTCAAGCAGCCAATAAAAAGGAAGCTGCTTTATTTCTGAAATCAGAAGACCTTCAGACTTTAACCATTAAAGGACTTGGGAAAAAGGGTATAGGAATATTTGGAGGAGGGGTTTCGGTTTCAGAAAAGGCTGCCTTCTGCCGTTTTATGGCAACTATGCTTCGCGCAGGGCTTCCACTTCCGGAAGCAATTGATATTTTAAGGCAGGAAACTCAAAGTAGAAAGCTTAAAGAGGTATTGTTTGATGTATCTTTTCATATTCGAAAAGGTGAAACCCTTTCCTCAATTCTTGCAACCTACAAGGAAGAATTTGACCCTGTTTTCTTGACAATGATAAAGGCGGGTGAGGAGTCGGGAACACTCGAAAAATCGTTTGACTATTTGTCAAAACAATTACTGACAAGCTACGAGCTTTCCCAGAAAGTAAAAAGTTCTATGATGTATCCTGCAGTTATTATTGCTGCCATGATTGCGAACGCGGGCATAATGTTGGGATTTGTACTTCCTAAAATGAGTGAAGTATTTCTATCCTTAAATGTGGAACTTCCGACAGTCACACGATTTATTTTTAACGTAGGAAAGGGTATTGGTGAAAATTTGGCAGTTACCTTTGGAGCGTTTTTTTCCGTTCTTTTTATTTTCGTTCTTCTTTTTCTGATAAGACGCACAAGGGTAGTTATATTTTCTTTTCTTGTACGTCTGCCAGTTATCTCAAAAGTGATGGATCAGCTTGATACTGCACGTTTTGCCAGAACGCTTTCAACGCTTTTGAAAAGCGGTGTGCCTATTATGGTTGCACTCGATGTTTCTTCAGATGTACTAAAACAACCAAATCTAAAAAAACAAGCGAAAGAGTTCAGCGCGGGTGTAGCTAAAGGACAATCTCTAAGTGATATTTTATCAAAACAGAAACGATCTTTTTCAGGAACTATGATTCAAACTATTAAAGCGGGAGAAAAAACCGGTAGTTTAGAGGTGGTTTTGGAAGAACTTGCAACTTTTTATGAAATGGAAGTAGATTTTAGTTTAAAACGAGCAACGGCTTTGTTAGAACCGCTTCTTATGCTTATTATAGGTGTTGCTGTAGGAGTGATGGTTGTCATCATGATAACACCAATTTATTCAATTGTAGGCGGATTACAATAAGGATTATAATGGCAACTCATAAGGAAGGAAGGTTTACTCCTAAAGTTGATTCTCCTGGATTATTTATACTGTTAGTGATATTTCTTTTTATTTCCTTGTCGATTCTTTTACTGGGACTAAAAAACTGGAGGAATGAAAAAACCACTCAAAAAGAGCAAGTTGAACTCCCCAAAGAACAGTCTCCAGAGGACGAATCACTGAGCGAATACTTTAAAGAAGAGTTTGCCGAAAAAGAAAAAGTGAATACTAAGACTGACGAATATTTGTTGGGAGATCCATTTCGCGAAATTTGCAATTCCACCTCGGGTGACGGTAAACCAGCAATAACTTCAAATACAGTTTGTCTTCGTTAGTTAGGGTCGTACCTCTTTCCAGGACAAGAAGTTATAGCCTCCATGTGAAGGGAAGTAAGGTGGTGGTTCTCCATAGTTTGTGGAATCGTAGTCGAGTGTTGTTTTGACAAATCCTGACGCTGGAGATTTGGGGCCACTACTAAAATTCCAATAAGACCTTTGATTACTAATGAGAGATCCGTAAAAATTAAATTCATTTTTTTGAGCAGCTTGTCCTACGCCCTGATCCCTACAACCAAAGTAGTTATAGTGGTGTCTTATCGTTCTTCCGTTTTGAGCCAATAAAGCTCCGTGCAAGTCAAATTCATCAGGCACATCTCTAGCAAAAATTATATCCTTCTCGGCAACCAACCCTAATTTATGATTTCCATCTTTTTGAAGATAAGTCAAGTCTCCCCGAATCCAAATATTTGTGCCATATGTTCCTAAAGGAAACTGAGCCGCTGCAACAGTTGTTTTTCCGTTTACAACCCCCTCAACCCATACGTGATCTTCTGCAAAAATTATGGGAGTGGTAGAAAGATTATATGTTCCGTATGCAGTCTCGCTTGCTATCACTTGGTATAAACTTTGGCATCCATCTTCCAAAGAATAACCCAATAAAGGCGAAGTTCCCGTAATTGTGTATACTGAAACAGTTCCGTCGTCATTGAATACCAAGTGATATCCTTGAGCCCCTGATGGTCCTAAGTAAAGACCTACACTCTGAGCATTAGACTTCATATCGCTAAAATCGACCTTGATGCTATCAAAATCAATAGCGGCAACAGGAAAGCTCCATAGTTCATCTATTTCTCCGTTCCCCCATACACCTGGTTTTGTTTCAGGTGATGTACAACCCGACTCAATGCCACAGGTGTAAGTTTGTTTGGCACTTTCAATGGTTGAAGTGTTTGTCCCATCTTGACGAATACCTCCATTTGAAAAAACTGGTCCGGTTACATCTATATCGTTTCCAAACCACATGTTTGAATTGTGTAAAAACGCATAACGTGTAAGAGTAATTTTTCCATATTGAACCTGAATTGAGCGCTTCACTCTTGGAAATTGGTTTAACCATGCGGTTGAGGTAATTGTGATTACAGGAAATGAGTCAGTCGGAGGATCAATCTCGAGTGAGAATGATCCGATTATGTCGCCTTGCGGATCTTTATAATCGTGTATATAAGGACCAGGCTGGCCAGTACCGTCAGTAAAATCGTCCGGGTCAACACTTAAAAGCCATCGATAGTAGTTAATTCCAGCTTCGGCAATATGAAGTGACCGGTCTAACGCAACTTGACGTTGAGCAAAATCAAACTGTAGTGATAGTATGAGCAAAAGCCCATAGATTACTATTATGAATGCACTAGTGATAACAAGAAGAGCGGGTGTGATATTTCCTCTATGAATCTTTTTCATTTTCTTTATTTTAGTCCACCTTCGCGAAACCCGAGGGTTCTCAACCCTCGGATGAAGCGAAGCAAATTCGCTTCGGCGGATTTTCGCTCCGAAGGAGCGTGGACCAAGATTCCGAGGGCTCTTCCGCCAAAGGCGTACGTTAGTAGCCCTCGGAGCTTCAATTAAGCATACGCAATCTTATGTCTGATTCCAAAATATAATCATTGTTTGCATCATTTGCTTTCGGGTTTGTTTTGAGAATAATTTTTATTTGTCGGGTGTCAGAAATCCGAGAAGCTTGTGGTAAGGGATTGTTTACAGTGTCCGTCGGCCAGTCGGAATTATAGTAGTAAAAGATAGAATCTGATGCATTTCGAACGATGTCTGTAATAACCCTAACCTTTTCGCTTCCGGATGGATATGATACTGGTGGATTTGTGGGTTCGATCACTCCCTTTGTCAAATCTGTTCCTGAAAAAGTGTAGCGTACTCTCTCAATCTCTCCGTCATAGTCGACGTCGGCATAAAACACTATTTCTTGATCATTTGCAACTTCCAGTGGATATGCCCCTGTATCACTTTGCCTCATATCTCGAAGTTCCCGAGCCATTATTGAGAGTGAAAAATTAGCATCCTCAATACTTAAATAGTTTCTCCATACGGTAACTTGGTTTTGACTGATAATATATTGTAGCCCTAAAAATCCTACGGCGAGGATAACTAATATTGCAGCAGAAACTAAAACCTCTATAAGAGTAAACCCTGAATTTTTGTGTTTTTTATTAACCATACGATTAAGGCGCTAAAACAACATCCGCTTTTGTATATCCTGAGACGTCAAAATCACCTGTAAAATCTACAAATCCCGAAGCAGTAGCAACTAAGTTATAAATTTGTTCCGTTAAATTAGAAAAAAGAACCTGACCGTGGTCTGGATTACCTGAATCTCCCGTAAATTTTGTTTCGTCGTAGGAAGACCCGTCGGATAAACTCGCAGAACTCGATGCAATGAGATTTTGAGCAGGGTCTTTAACAGTGAGAAAAAAACTATGATCAGTATGAAAATCTGTTGCAAAAGTAAAGTCAAGGCTTCCTCCTGGAGTTAAATAAAGCGGAAGGAGTGGAGAGGCGCCAGATATATCATATGAAGTAGAAGCAGGCATCTCGACTCGATATACATCCCATTCCATGCTTGAAAGAGCCAGAGTACCCGATCCATTGGTAATTAACGTTTGATCATACTTATAAACAGGTTGGGCAAATGCATCAGTACCTACAATTTTGTTTCCATACAACCTAAAGGATACGTTTCCAAGAGGATTAAAGTTATTTTCTCTTGAGTCAACTGAAGAAATATTCAAATTTCCCAAATCATCAATTGTAAAACTTATTTGAGTCACGTCATCCTGAAAGATGCTTGCATAGGGTTTTAATGGGTTTGTAACTTCCGAGGTTGAATACGTCCTGTCTGTACTCATCCCGGTTTTTGTAACAGTTATTTTATAACATTCAATACACGGTGTTGCCCCAGGAATTACTACTCCTCCGTTGCTATCAGTTTTAGTAGTTAAATTAACGGAAGGTGTAATGCCAGAGGATACTATTGTAACGTCTGCCTGAGAAACAGGGTCTCCATTAGAGTCAAAAACAAGGATAATTAAAGTGCCTCCGTCAACAACGGCTGTTGCAAACGCTGAAATGTCTGTAATTAAAACTACAGGGTTTTTTCTCGAAGCCGCAAGTCCTGCCCACGATACTTCTACCCGCGCTCTTTTATAGTCCTCGGGCGAGGTATCTGTCGGCGCAACATTGTCGTAGGAGTCATCAACATATAAAACATCGGTCTTTACTATATAATTTAAACCATTTCTTACGACATCTTCTTGCTGAGTCAGAATTCCATCAGGTATCCCACCGACTGTTCCGACGTCAGCGTAAGACAGATTTCTTATAAGTTCAATCTTTTCCTGGGCCAAGTGGCGTGCTGTAACTCTTGCTTTATTAAACGAAACCAGTTCAAAAGAAGAAGCAATAATAGTAAATAGAGCGTGAGCTAAGATTGCAAAGATGGCCATGGCAACAAGAATTGAAAGAAGCATTTGTCCGCGCAGAGAGTGTGTGTGGTAAGGCAGTCTGATACTCATGGGCAATTGATATTAAGTATACCATCTGTAATAATGAAACAGGAGTTCACAGTTAGTTCGTTCATAGTTCATGGATTTTGTTTTTATTGATTCAATATTTTTTTGTACGACGAACAATGAACTAATAACGAATAACTATTCTGTCCATGTTTAGAAAATCTTTTATCTCGATTTATTTTTTACCCGAGAAACTTCTAGTTTTTCAGCTATCTTCCAACAAGAAAAAAGTTATTAAGTTTGCGTCAGTTGAACTTCCGGCGGGGCTTATCAAAGAGTATAAGGTTGCAGATGTAAAGGGACTTGCAAAGGTTATTAAAAATGTATGGTCAAAGTTTCACTTAAAAGAGAAAACCGTTGGCATAGTCCTACCGGAATTTTCAACATTCACAAAGTTTATTAAACTCCCAAATTTGAATATTTCTGAGTTGGGCGAGGCTGTTGCTTGGCAAGCCCAAGAGTTTTTACCTTCTCAAGCAACAGATATGATAATGGATTGGAGAGTTGTAGAAAAAACCGCCCAGGGTTTTGAAGTGATGATAGTAGCGGTAAATAAAGAAATCCTTGCGAACTACGTTACCGCAGTTGAGTCAGCTGAACTTTTTCCTCTGGTAGTTGAGACGCCATCTGTCTGTTTAACCAGAATTACCCAAAAAGAGGATCGGGGAGTTTTAACACTCTACAAAAACTTTGGCGAAACTCTGTTAATTGTTTCACAAAAATTAAAAGTAATAGGAACTTCAGTAATTCACACCCAAAGTGACGATGAAATAGTAAAAACTGCATCCAGAATGATCTCTCATTACTCATCTACATCACAAAAAGAAATTTCTGTAGAAAAAGTTTTGGTTGGGGGTGGAGAGGCAAACGAAGATTTACTCCAAAAACTCACACCTACCCTGAAACTTCCTATCGAAAAAATTGTGCCTTTGGTCAAAGGTTTGAATGATCGGGAGCAACAAGAATATCTAATTCCATTGTCCATGCAGCTAACTGATCCTGCCGAACCGTCTGATCCATCGTCTTTGAACCTTTTGCCGGCTCCCCTTGTTGAGAAATATAAACGTGAACGTACCAAGCTTCAAGTGTGGAGTCTTACATTAACTATTACTCTTTTTGTATGGATTGCATTTTTGGTATCTATTGGAGGTTATCTTTTTATATCTCAACAGATTAGCGATTTAAAGAAGAGTAATTCCTTGCAAAAACAAATTTCACAGCAAAGAGAAACGAAGGCGAAAGAGATACAGGAAATAAACGAGGTAAGCAAAAGAATAATTCAAATTAAAAATCTTTCGGTTTTACCTCAAACTATTTTAAATGAAATAGAAAAAGCGAAACCACAAGGTGTTCGTATCGATAACTACGACTTGGATCTTGATAAAGGTGAAATAAGTGTTGGCGGTGTTTCAAGCGATCGTGTTACACTGCTAACTTTCAAACAGAGTCTTGAAACAAGCACTAATGTTTCTGAAGTAACAATACCTATTTCAAGTTTTGAGAAAGAGGCAGATTTGGAGTTTAGAATAAGTTTTAAGTGGTCATCTCTCACAACTTCTCAAAGCGGAGGAAAAAAGTGAGGTAAATTTTATGGTTGAAAAGGTCATGGCTGATAAACAAAATCAAGAGAAGAAACAAAGTTTAACCCCCGAGGTTGAGAGTGTAAGTAACTACCTTACAGAGATGAAGGAACTTCCTCCATCTTTCAGTGAGGCAGGTCAACTTGAGAAGGAAAAAAAGGTAACTAAAGTTCGTGTATCTCAAGCCAGTAAGCCCCAGGAGACCACAGAAAAAACGTTTCAAAAGGCTGTTCAGGTACCAACGGCAAGGAAAAAAGAGGAAGTAGAAACAAAGGAAGAAATTATTCAGGAATCTAGTGAGGAGGAAGTAAGGAAAAGTAGACTTCCCATATCTGGAAAAGACATTATTTTGGGAATGGTGAATTTAATTTCTTTAATTCTTTTAGTAATTATTTTATTTAAACTGCCCTTGTTAGCAGATGAACTGAAGAAATTAAGAGTTGAGTTTTATCTAAATCAGTCAAATGTTACTTATGAGTTTGCAGACGTTGAAGAAAGTAAAGCCAAAAAAGAAGAACTGGAGTCTCTTTTCGTTGATGAAAGCGGAGTAATTGCATTTGTGAACGATATTGAAAAATTGAAGGGTGAAAATTTACCAATTCAAAAGGTGGAGTTTGCGAACCAAAAGGTTATAAAAGATAGAACCGGAAATTTTGGTGTGCCAATTGTTATAGAACTTGTCGGAAATTGGGATGCGATTAGTCAAACTCTTCAGAGAATTGATAAGTTGCCGTATCTAACACGTGCCGCAAATGTAGACATAGTACGATCAGAGGAAGAGGAAGGTGTGATAGTATTTAAGTACGGAGTGTTTTTATATGTTAACCCAAGTCTTGGAGAAAGTCGATAAATTTTATATTGTTTTAGTAGTAACTCTATTCTTATTGGCGGCTGTTGAGATATTTGCATTTAGGGGGGTATTCGGCGCATACCTTACAGCTTACGAGTTTGATCAAGAAGATTTGGGGAACGAAGTAAGAGTAGATAGGGAAGTTTTACAAGAGGCACATTCATGGGCGTTCAATAAACAAACACAACCATTGGAGATAAGATAGTTAAAATTATATGTTAACTAAAGTAAAAAGTGGATTTACACTTATCGAAATTCTTGTAGCTGTAGCTATTGTAGGAATTCTTTCAACAATAATGATCGTATCGGTAAATCCCGGGCGGCAGCTGGCTAAGGCTCGCGATACTGAAAGGCAAACCCACTTAGTGGGAATCCTTTCGGCAATTTTACAGTATTCTCAAGAGCATAGCGGAGATCTGCCTGACACGGATGGAGATCCGGCTACGAGTAATTTTCCAACAACGGCTACTTGTATTGGAACGGATGTAAGTTGTTTTGATTTAGCCGGAGCAGGAGAAACCGGGGAGACAATTGTCCCGGTATTTATGGTTGCAATGCCGGAAGATCCGAAATATGCTGACCCAACCGATCCTCAATCAGATACTGGTTACACTATTTATGTTGATGTAAATGGCCGTCTTCACACCTCAGCCGTAGGTGAAATCACGAATCCTATCACTGTTGACCGCTAGTCAAACTTCTATAAGACTATACATCTCTCGATCTCTAAAAGTATTAAATTATCTGATAAATTTGATATTATCAGAAAAATTTCATATCCTATAAATGTACCGAAATTAGTAAAACTTTCCCAGAGGAAAAATAGTGTTATTTATTCTAAAAAACTGAATATTAAATTATGAATTTTGATAACCTTTTTAAAGATTTAATTACTTCATACAAACCTTCCACGACTGTTTCTTTGACGGGTAGTCAAGGCCTTAATTTAGCGTCGATAATTTCAGTTGGACAGGGTAAATCAAATGTGACTTTGGATATTACTGATAAATTTAGAGAAAGATTTGAAAAAGTTAGAGAAAAAAAATTAGAGCAAGTAAGTTCAGGAGTTCCTATCTACGGAACAACAACAAGTTATGGTGGTAGAGCAAGCGTCATTTTGAATAAAGGAAATGAGGAAAAAAGAAACGAAAATGCTGCTAAGTTATCACAATCTATAGTCCACGTTGATGTTTCTACAGGTCCGGCGATTCCAAAAGAGATTGTTAGAGCGGCAATGCTAATTAGAATAAATATGTTAATGCCAGGTTTGAGTGGAATTCGCATAAAGGTTTTAGAGGTTATCAAAGAGCTACTAAATAAAAACATAACTCCAATTGTTGGACAATATGGTTCAGTTGGTGCGTCAGGTGATCTTGCTCAAAATGGGCGTATCGTAAGCTGTCTTTTACAATTACCTTCTGTCATGGGGGTAGATAAAAAAGGGAAAATTTCGAAAGCACAAATACTTCTAAAAAAGAACGGGGTTTTACCTATTATTCTTGAACCGAAAGAAGGTTTGGCACTTGTAAATGGAGATAACTTTTCAAGTGCTGCAGCTACTTTCATATCCTACGAAACTCTCCAACTAATGCTTCTAAATTTGTACTGTAACGCTTTGACAATACAAGCATTGCAGGGAAGCATGAGAAACTTTCATTCAATTCTTTCAAAGGTAAGACCTCACAAAGGACAAGAGTTTACTTCTAACTTGTTACGAAACTTACTACAAGGTAGCAAACTTGCACGTCAGGATCTTAAGGAACCGGGTATTAGAGGCGAAGATGAGTTAATACAAGACCCTTACAGCATTCGTTGTTTACCTCAGTACTTTGGACCTGATTGGGAAAATCTCGCATCAATTTGGGAAACAATAACTATAAATGTAAATAGTGTCTCGGACAATCCAATTTGGACAACACCTGAGTATATCGAAAAAGGGGAAGAACCTTATAAATGGGTTAGCGGTGGAAACTTTCTTGCGATGCATATGGCCGATTCAATAGATCGCTTAAGAAAGATATTAATTCATATAATAAAACTGAATGACCGACACTTAGCCAGACTTGTTCATCCTAAATTCAGTAATGGACTTCCTGCTAATCTTTCCGACAAAAAGGCTATTAGTCAAACAACCTTTAAAGGACTTCAGACACAAATGGGAATGTATGACGTATACTCATCTTTATTAGTTAGTCCTGCAAGTACTGCATTTGGGATTCATGAAGAGTTCAACCAAGATGTTACATCTCATGCATTTTCTTCAGCAATTCTTTCTTGGGAATTGTTGCGCATAGCCCGTTATGCAATATCAACGAATCTTATTGCATCCTGCCAGGCAATAGATTTACGAGGCGGACCTAAATTATTATCATCTACTACTAAGCCTTTATATGAGTGGGTACGAGACTACGTTCCCTTTATAAAGAAAGAACAACCCTTGGGACACTATGTTGAAATACTATCAGATAATATGCTAAAGGATAATGTAGTGAAGTCAGTTTTGGCACACTTGGAATTATGATCTCCATACTTAGTAGATATCTCAAGTTGAAGTCAAGCGGTTACTATTATTCTCAAAACTACAAGAATTATAGAAAAAAATCTCATAGCAAAACTTTAAATCTATTCTACAAGGCTGCCAAAGAAATTCCTGCTTATAAAGATTTTCTTAAAAAAAATAAAATAAAATACGAAAATATCAAAAGCATTGAAGATTTTAAGAGAATTCCCGTAACCACAAAAGAAAATTACATTCAAGAATACGATTTAAAACAAAGATGCTGGAATGGTGAGATTACCAAAATCCACACCTTTGCTGCCAGCTCTGGATCAACTGGAGACCCACTTTTTTGGCCTCGAGATGTAGTTGAAGAGGTAGAGGGTGCGCAAATTCACGAACTTTTATTCGATAAAGTTTATCAAGTACGAAAGTATAAGACATTATTCATAAATTCGTTTGGATTAGGAAATTGGATTGCAGGTATTTACACGGAAATGTGTCTTTATTTGATGCGTTTACATGGATTGCCTTTTACACTAGCTTCTCCTGGTTACAATCAAGAAGAAACGTTTAAAGTTATAAAAGGATTTTCTCATTATTTTGATCAAACTATCATTGCTTGTCACCCTCCTATACTTAAGATGATGGTTGAGAATGGTAAAAATGAAGCAATAAACTGGGAAAAACTAAATATTAAATTTTTAGGTGCAGGGGAGGGTTTTTCTGAAAATTGGAGAGACTATTTACTTTCACTCGTTGGTCAACACGATAAATTCCGAACTATCATTAATATTTACGGTTCAGCAGACGCTGGACTTATGGGTTTTGAGACACCTTTAAGTATTGCACTTCATAGAGAAACGGCCGGGAATCACCTACTAAATAGAATACTTTTTAAGAGTGAGCGTAACCCTTATTTATATCAGTTTGATCCATTAAAGAAATACATAGAGTCAGTTGATGATGAAATTGTATTGACTATGAATTCAGCCATGCCTCTTCTTCGATATAACATACATGATAATGGATCTACACTAGAAAGTGCTTTCTTACTTGATACAGTCAATGAACGTTCACCGTTATTTCTCAAAACTTTGAAAGTTCTTAATATCCAACCAAAAGATTGGCAGTTTCCTTTCGTGTATATTTTTGGCAGAGGGCAATACATGACATCATTTTATGGAGTAAATATTTATCCTGAAAATATCAAGGCAGTCTTGGAGCATACGTCACTTCAGTCTTCAGTAACTGGAAGATTTGTAGTTTCTAAGGATGCAGATAGCTCTCAAGATCCTTATATGATTCTTCGAATAGAACTCAAGCCGGATGTGAGGATAAGTAAAAATCTTATGAACAAAACAAGAAGACTTTTTGTAAAAATATTAAAAGATATTAACAGCGAATATAATCAGGTAGAAGATAAATTTAAGGAAAAGATGCATCCGAAAATTATTCTTCACAAGTATAATGATCCTGTGCTGTTTCCTGAAGGAAAAATTAAAAAGATGGGGTAGATGGGGGTGATTCCATTCATGAAGTTAAGTAAAAAGATATTACATATGATCGAAACCGAGCTAGTAGAGAATGAGGGTTTTGATCCGGAAATTGCTCGGTTGTCTAAAGAAGGTAAAGACTTATCAAAATTAAATAGTTTGGAAAAAGACCGTTGGATTGAGAAAACATTATTTTTGTTACCTACAACCAGGAATAGATTGCTTATAACCTCACAAGAACAAAAGAAACTAAGAAAAAAAATAGTAACGGTTTTTGGATTAAGTGTAGGAAGTCATGCAGCCAGCGCTTGGATTATGGAATCTAGGGCTAACACGATAAAGATATCTGATCCAGATATTGTTTCACCTACGAATTTGAATCGCTTAGATTTAGGATGGGGATACGTAGGTCTTAGTAAAGTTGAGATTGTTAAGAATCGACTCAAAGAGATTAATCCAAACTGTCGTGTTGTAAGTTCCCAGGAAACAAGTTTGGAAAATATGAAAAGTTTGATTTTAAGTAAACCTAAATCTGACTTAATTGTTGACCAAATAGACGATATTCAAGGTAAAGTTTGGATAAGAAATATCGCAAAGAAAAATAAAATTCCTGTTATAATGGCGACCGACGTAGGTGATAACGTTTTTTTGGATGTCGAAAGATACGATAATGATTTTAGTGTATTGCCTTTCAACGGAAGAGTAAAAGGAATTGAAAGTATAGATTTTTCAAATTTAACCAGAGAAGAAAAAGTAAAATTAGTGATACAAATTGTTGGAGTTGAACATAATTCAGAACGTATGCTTCGATCCCTAGCTTCTATTGGCAAGTCCATAAAAACATGGCCACAATTGGGTACGACAGCTGTTATCGCAGGCGGTTTAGTTGCTAAAACGATAAGAAAAATCCTTTTAGGAGAGAAAATAGAAAGTAAACGTTATTATTTTTCAATAGAAGAGTTATTGGTCGCAGATTATAACAGTAAGAAAAGAATAAAACTGAGAGAGGAGTTATCTAAAGAGATCACCAAAAATATACCTCATGCTTTATGAAATTTACTAAGGATTTAATAGATTAGAAAGCTAATGCAAGGTTTTTACTCTTGGCGTAACGAATTGGATTAACATATAATCAAAATATGCCCATTCCTTCTTTGGAACTACTAGTTGCCTTAATAGCTTCCGTAGTCAATCTCGTTCTTGCTGTTTTTATATATCTTAATAATTCAAGAAGTGCTACAAATAAATTCTTTTCTCTACTTGCAATTTCAATTGCAAGCTACTTATTTACCAACTACTTATCATTACATCAGGATTCTGAGTCCATTACTTTGCTTTGGGTAAGGGCTGTAATGTCGATAGCTCCATTTACAAATCTTTTTTTTCTTCTTCTGGCCTCAAGTTACCCAAATGAAACTTTACAGATGAAAAAGAGAACATTGTGGTTGGTTATTATCACTACAATCTTCCTTTCAATTATTGCTCAGACGAAACTAATTTTTGTCAAAGCAGAACTAGGACCTCAGGGTGTACAGCCAACCCCGGGTCCCTTAATACCGCTTTTTCTAATTCATACTTTTGCATTTTTAGGGGGAGGGTTTTTTGTGCTTTTAAGGAAATTCAAAAGGTTCACTGGGACCGAGAGAAGACAAATCAAAATACTTTTATTGGGTGCCGTATTAATGTTCTCTCTCATTCTAATTTCCAATCTTCTCCTGGTAGTTTTATTTAATGTCTCTACGTTTGTAGGCTTTTTGCCGATATATACGCTAGTATTTACAGGTTTTGTGAGTTATGCAATTGTGAAACATAGTCTTTTTGATTTAAGAGTCCTTGCAACTCAAGCATTCTCAATAGTCTTATTAATAATTCTTTTCTCGAAAATATTTATTGCGGGAAGTACAGGAGAGGCAATTGTTGACTCATTAGTCTTTGTTGCTGGAGGCTTCTTCAGTGTATTACTTATTCGTAGTGTAATTCGGGAAGTTGAGCAAAGGGAAAAGCTAGAAGAGCTTACTGAAAAACTTAAGGCACTGGACAAACAGAAAGATGTGTTTATTTCAATGGCGGCGCATGAACTCCGGGCTCCAATGACTGCGATAAAAGGATATGTCTCGATGGTTTTGGAGGGGGACACCGGAGACATTCCCGAAAAAGCGAGAGGGTTTTTGGCAGACGCAAATAACATAAATGATCGGTTAATCCGGCTTGTTAATAACATGCTTAATGTTTCAAGAATTGAGGAAGGGAGAATGGTCTATCAAGTCGAAGAGGAAAACCTTTCCAATCCAGTTCGAGCGGTATATAGCCAATTTACTCCTGAAGCCGAGAGAAAAGGTTTAAAGTATACTTTGGATATTCCAAATGCGATCAAAGATAGGGTGAGTGTTGATCCTGATAGAATTCAGGAGGTAATAGGAAATCTT
>Ga0155836_133_pt8 | contig 17755 bp, 14 predicted proteins | sample RifCSPlowO2_01_FD_107490 | JGI IMG/M metagenome (GOLD analysis project Ga0155836, IMG submission 107490) | Candidatus Woesebacteria bacterium RIFCSPLOWO2_01_FULL_39_10 | reverse complement strand
TATATCAACTACAATTAAGTTTTTGACAGTTACTCTTTCATTCCCCATTCTTCCTGCCATCTTTTTACCCTTAAGAACTCGTCCAGGAGTGGTTCCTTGGCCGATTGAACCAGGAGCTCGCTCGCGATCTGACTGACCATGAGTTCTTGGACCACCCGAAAATCTCCATCTTTTTACTACACCTGCAAACCCTTTTCCTTTTGATGTACCAATTATCGTAACAACGTCCCCTTTTTTAAAAATATCGGAGACAGTTATTGTGTCTCCTACTTTAATTTCTGGTTCTTTTTCGAGTCGCACTTCTCTTAAATGTCTTGGGAAATTTTGAATTTTGCCTGCCTGCCGACTAGGCAGGGTATCTTGGAGTTTTTGAGATTTTCTAAAGTGTCCTTGAAGGGGTTTTGAAGTATTTTTGAGTTTCCTTTCTCCCAATCCGAGCTGTACTGCCCAATATCCATCTTTCTCTTCTCTCTTGATCTGAGTAACTGTACAGGGGCCGGTTTTAATCCATGTTACAGGCACCCTCGTTCCTTCAATAAAGGCTTGACCCATCTTTTGTTTTGATCCTAAAAGTGTACTAATCATATTGTTGCTATATTTATATTTTTAAATTTGGGCAACAAAAAGAGCGCCAGAGGCGCCCTTAATTTAAGTTCAGGCACTCTAGCAAGTTTTTTATGTGGCTATGTGACGAAACATCTCCACTGGGGGCAATTATATCAAACTGATCTTAGTATCGCAAGGCTTATACCTTCAGTTATAATTCATTTAGAAAATATAAATGAAAAGGCTTTATACAGCAGTAATAATATTTTTGTTAATAAGTGTAGCTTCGTTTTATCTTTACACAATATTTTTACTTCAAACACCTTCAACCCTCACAAAACCTTTTTCTAAAAGCAATTCTGTTGCCTCATATAGCTTTATATTGATGGGAGACACAGGCACGGGTGCGGTTTCTCAGTACGAAGTTGCCAAGTCTATCGAAAATTACTGTTCAGAGCGAGAGAACTGCAAGGCTGTCTTTATCCTTGGCGATGTGATTTACGATGAAGGAGTCAAGAGTATTACAGATACACAATTCACAACGAAGTTCGAAAATCCCTATAAAGACATATCGTTACCTTTTTATATTCTTTTTGGGAATCACGATTATTTAGGTTGCACTTCTTGCTATCTTGAATACGACAAGGAATCTCCCAAATGGGAAATGTCTTCGGGTTATTATTTACAAAAGTTTAATTCAATAAGTTTTTACGCTCTTGATACTGAAAATTTTGACGAAGAACAAAAAAAGTGGCTTACAACTCAAATCAAAAATGATACATCTACCTGGAAAATAGTTTTGGGCCATAAGCCCATAAAAACCTTTGAAGAAACGAAAGTAAAGGAAGATTGGAAGGGAAGAGACGAATTGAAAGAAATCGTTTGTAATTCTGCAGATTTTTACGTCTCCGGCCACTCGCACATACTGGAGGATCCAGGAACTATCAATGGATGTTATGTAAAGCAGCTAATTTCCGGAACCGGGGGTTCCTATCCAAGAGAAGTTCAAAAACCTTATCAAGGTAACTTTTTTTATGAAGGTAACGGCTTTCTGGTAATGACGGTGCAAGATAACCTAATGACGATAAATTTCTTTGATAAATCCGGAAAATCACTCCATGAAGTTACATCTTGGAAGTAATGAGAGCCAAAAACTCTTTATTTTTTCCTTTTTCTCCCAATATTGGTGACTCTACAATTTTTTCAACTTTTCCACCACTCTCTTTAATATCCTCCAGCGTTTTTTGAACCACTTGATCAACAATCTCATCAGTTAGTTTTGCGCGTCCAGCCTCGTAGTGCGGTTTAATCAATGAAATTACTGCGCCCCGCGAAGCCTTGCCCGCCCGCCGTACGAGACTTTGGGAGGCGCGGCGCGAAGTGGGGTTTTTCAAGTTTTTAAAAGCATTTGGAAGGATTTTTTCCTGTTTTGTCCAACCAACGTCAATTGTTATTAAATCCACTTTCTCAGGTAAAATTATGTGCATAGCATTTGTCCGCTCCATTACCACCACCCTTGGATCATTTCGAAGTTTCCACGCCAGTTCTCCATATGAGGTGTCAACCGAATAAACCTTCTTTGCACCGTTTTGGAGTAAACAGTCTACAAATCCACCGGTTGAGGAACCAAAATCGGCAACAATCAAATCTTTAACAGAAACCTTAAATGAGTCCAAGGCAAATTGAAGCTTTTCCCCCGCCCTTGAAGCAAAACTGTTCATATCTAACGGTATTCTACATGTTTTCAAACCAGTTTGATTATTCGTGCTAAAATCGCCGTGATGACTGCAGAAAATATAGTAGACAGGGAAAAATTACCTTATCGAGAAACTGTCGCAGCAATAGTAGCAGATAAGCAAGGTCGTTTTTTACTTGGGCAGAAGGTGTGGTACGAAGAAAATCAATATGATTTCCTTGGAGGAGGAATAGAAAACGAAACTGTCGAAAGAGCAGCTTTAAGAGAACTAAAAGAAGAAACTGGAAACAGCGATTTTCAAACCGTTAAAGAAGCACAAACAGTAAACACTTATGAATGGCTACCTGGCATTATGGCAAGGTATTTTGAGGCTCGTAGACAACTTTTCAGGGGTCAAAGACAGCATTACGTTTTAGTAAGGTTTACCGGAGATCCAGAAAACTTAAAACCGGATCCCCACGAAATAAAACAAGTGGCTTGGGTTACAAGAGAAGAGTTACCTGGACACCTCAAGTTTCCAGGTCAGTGGAACTCAGCCCAACAGGCTTTAAGGGAACTCTCTTCAACTGGCACAGAAATTTACAACCTCGGACCAGGTGTTTCCGAAGCAGAAATTGAGTCGCGGGACCCAAACCTTGAACTGAGGGCGCTCGATCCCGCAGGATTACTGAGACTTCAGGTAATAGACCACACGGATATTAACGATCCCCTCGAAGAGTATCCCCTTCCTAGAGTCTACGCTTCACTCGACCAGTTAAGAGAAAGGCCGCCTCTACGGATATTTTGGGGAAAGGCTCCAGTATCCTCTAATACCAGCGATGTGCTAGCAAGGCTTTTGGAAGGTTTTGAGTGGTATGTAACAGCTACAAGGCCGGGCTTTGGCATATCTACTTCTATCAAGATATACGAAAAATATACACCAGGAAAAGACGGCCGCAACTTTGTTTTTAGGATCTCAACCGCCGACTTGTACAACGCAATTCCGGGAAAAATTGAAGAGTTACACTACTTAACAGGAAACGACTGGACAGGCGGGTTCAGTGGTAACTTTGATATAGCATTAAGAGAGCCAACTGAAGAGGCAGCGGTTGCTCTCTTAGATGATGTTGGATCTGAAAAGGATTCCCCCAAGGCCATGGTAATACCTCTCTTAGACTTTGATACACAATACTCAAGAAACCCGCAGCAAGCGCTTACGCAAACCATAAACACATTAAGGTCGAACGGATTTTCGGGATGGATTGCTAACAGTGGAAATGGGCATCATTTTATTGGTGATTTTATGGTTCCCCGTGAACCTGGACTATGGCAAAGCTTGGGACTGATGACAAAACTAATATTATCGAGGGGCGGTGATTTTGACCGCCACCGAGAGTATGCCGACAGAATATACAAAGCCACATCTTTAGTCGAGGCTCGTGCGATTGCTCGAGAAATACTTGACCCTAATACCGGCATCCCAAATACCGATACGCCCTCCATTGGAGATATTAGATGGACTTCGCACTCAATCCTAAGAGGTTTCGCTATTCTTCGCTCGCAACCATTTTGGAGAAATCCGAATGCTCCAGAAGTATTAGCAAGGATTTACTAAAGCTTCCTAAAATTACATTTTGATTTCTATAGACACACCTGCCCCACAAATCTTATCTTTCGGCTCTGGCCCGGCCTAGAACTGTCCGTTCACGCCTCAAGATGCGATTAAGAGGGGCAATCGGCGTCAGAAAAGGATTAATCACATTTTTATTTCTATGCTGACGCCTGCAGGGAGATCGAGATTGGAGAGAGAATCAATGGTTCTACCTGTTGGTTCCAAAATATCAATTAATCGTTTATGAACCAAAATTTCGAAGTGTTCTTGGGCGTTTTTAATTCCTCGAGAAGTTGAAGGAACAATAGGAATAAGAGTTCTATTTGTGGGAAGGGGAATGGGGCCGCGAATTTTTGCACCAGTTGCCATGGCCGTATCTAAAATTTTCAACACTGCCTCATCAATCACTCTGTGATCGTAACTTTTTAGCTTTACTCTGAGTCTGCCTCCGGCTGCCATGGTATTTGGTTAAGGTGCAAAAACCCCGATATCTAATCGGGGTGACCTAAATAGTCATTTTACGCAACAACTTTTGTAATAACTCCGGCTCCGACTGTCTGTCCACCCTCACGAATCGCAAATCTCAATCCTTCTTCCATTGCAACAGGCTGAATAAGTTTTACTTTCATCTTTGCATTATCACCAGGCATAACCATTTCTATTCCCTCAGGAAGAGTTACTTCTCCTGTAACATCAGCCGTACGAATATAGAACTGCGGCTTATAACCTGTGAAAAATGGAGTGTGGCGTCCTCCTTCTTCCTTGCTTAGAATATACACTTCTGCTTCGAACTCTTTGTGGGGGGTAATTGAACCTATCTTCGCAAGTACTTGACCACGCTCAATATCGTCTTTCTCTACGCCTCTCAAAAGTACTCCGACATTATCCCCCGCTTGCGTGTCATCAAGAGTCTTTCTGAACATTTCAAGCCCTGTGACCACAGTTTTCTTGGTATCTCTTAATCCTACAATTTCAACTTCCTCGTTAATCTTAAGTTTACCTCTCTCGACTCTTCCTGTTGCAACGGTTCCGCGGCCTTTAATTGAGAAAACATCCTCAACAGGCATAAGGAAGGGTTTATCTGTTTCTCTTTTCGGGTCAGGAATGTTCTCATCGACCGCTTTCATTAATTCCAAAATTTGTTTTTCTGCCTCAGCATCGCCTTCAATTGCCTTCAAAGCAGAAACCCTAACAATTGGAATTTCGTCTCCAGGATACTGATATTTTTTGAGTAAATCTTTGATGTCTGATTCAACCAATTCAATAATTTCCGGGTCATCAACTTGATCGATCTTATTAAGTGCAACAACAAGTGCAGGAACGTTTACTTGACGAGCTAAAATAATGTGCTCTCGTGTCTGAGGCATTGGACCATCTGGAGCTGAGACAACCAAGATTGCACCGTCCATCTGAGCCGCTCCTGTAATCATATTTTTGATATAGTCTGCGTGACCCGGAGCGTCAATGTGGGCATAATGGCGCTTTTCAGTTTCATATTCGACGTGGGTAATATTAATTGTTACTCCACGTTCTCTTTCTTCGGGAGCATTGTCAATATCCTCGAATTTATAAGGCTTGGTTTGATTTCCTGGTTGCTTAGCAAGAACTGTTGTAATTGCGGAAGTTAATGTGGTCTTACCATGGTCAACATGCCCGATAGTACCAATGTTTACATGGGGTTTTGTACGTTCAAATTTTTGTTTTGCGTCGCCTGCCATAATTTAGTGATTAGTGAATAGAGATTGGTGATTAGTAGTATAACAAATCCCTATTCAAAGAAACAAGGGCAATATTGCCCTTATTGTGCGTATTATATAAAGACCGTATCGAGCCTGTCAATAGTTAAATGATAATTAGTTAATTTTATGCTCTTCCGAAAGAACCTGTATATTGGGAAATAATTTTTGCTGCGACATTGGAAGGTACCTCTTCGTAGTGACTCGGCTCCATGTAAAAACTCGCTCTCCCTTGGGAAATTGATCTAAGTTTTGTTGCGTAACCAGATAATTCCGCCAAAGGCGCCATAGCATTAATTACAGTCATTGTGCCTTTTTTCTCAGACCCTTGAATTTGGGCACGTTTACTGGAAAGATCTCCTATAATATCGCCCATGAACTCATCAGGGGTGGATACCTCAATCTTCATTATAGGTTCGAGAAGTACCATATCGGCTCGCCTGGCAGCCTCTTCAAGTGCAAGAGAACCTGCAATCTTAAATGCAATTTCTGAAGAGTCCACGTCGTGATAGCTTCCGTCATAAACAACAACTTTCATATCAGTCATCGGGTACCCTGCCAAAATTCCGTTATCCATTTTCTCTTTAACTCCTTTTTCGATAGGCGAGATAAATTCTTGAGGAATACTTGCTCCTTTAATCTCACTTTTCCATTCGTATCCTTCACCTCTGCCTTTTGGCTCAATGCGCAAGAAACAATGACCATATTGTCCACGACCACCTGTTTGGCGAATATATTTTCCTTCTCCCTCGGCAATTTTCTTAATAGTCTCTTTGTAAGCAACCTGAGGTGCACCGGTTTTCGCATCAACACTAAATTCCCGCTTCATCCTATCTACGAGTACTTCAAGCTGCAATTCCCCCATTCCGGAAATAATCGTTTGTCCTGTTTCAGGATTTGACTTAATTTTGAATGTCGGATCCTCATCGGAAAGCTTTTGAAGGGCTAAGCCCATCTTTTCTTGGTCTGATTTTGTTGCCGGCTCAATCGCCAAAGAAATTACTGGTTCAGGAAAACTTATCGACTCAAGTAGAATTGGATGGGAAGGATCAGAAAGAGAATCTCCTGTTGTTGTGTCTTTTATTCCAACGGCGGCAACGATTTCTCCTGCGTAAGCCTCTTCAATAATTTCTCTTTGATCAGCATGTAGTAAGACCAACTTTCCAATTCGCTCTTGTCTCTGTCTTGATACGTTAAGAATTGCCTGCCCCCCCCTTAGAGTTCCTGAATAAATTCTTAAATATACTAGCCTTCCTACATGAGGATCTGTTACTACCTTAAATGCAAGTGCAGAAAAAGGTTCGTCGTTTTTTGGTGCTCGTTTTTCAACTTCACCAGTAACAGGATTTTGCCCTTCAACCGGAGGAACGTCCAGTGGAGACGGAAGATATTCAACAACAGCATCAAGTAAAAGTTGAGTAGTTGCAGTTCTGTTGTCTCCACCCAAAATTGGGAAGAATTTACCTGCAACAACTCCTGCTCGAATTGCCTTTTTAATATCAGCTTCATTTAATTCTTGCCCTTCCAAATACTTGGAAAGTGTTTCATCGTGATATTCGGCTACTTTCTCAATCAATTCATTACGATACTTCTTCGCTTGGTCGACTAAATCTGACGGGATTTCTTCCTCTGTAAGTTTATTATCTTCAACAGCTTTATAGGTGTAAGCTTTCATTCGAACCAAGTCCACCACACCGCGTAGACTATGTTCAAGACCTATTGGAATCTGAACACAAGCAGCATTTGCCCCAAGTCGCTCGCGAATTGAGGCTATACTTCCTTCAAAATCCGCCCCAATTAGGTTTAATTTATTCAAGATACAAATCCTTGGAACGTTGTATCGATCAGCCTGCCGCCAAACGGTCTCTGATTGAGATTCAACGCCGGTACGGCCGTCAAAGACCATTACAGCGCCGTCCAACACTCGAAGTGACCTTTCGACTTCTGCCGTAAAATCAATGTGCCCCGGAGTATCAATAATATTTACCCGATAGTGGCCGTTTTCTACTGAAGATTCTGACTGAAGACCTGCCTGCGCACGCAAGTCCCAAAATGTAGTAATTGCCGCAGAAACAATAGTAATTCCACGTTCTCTTTCCTGATCCATCCAGTCGGTTGCTGTCGTTCCTTCGTCCACACTTCCTAATTTATAAGTTTTGCCGGTTTCAAAAAGGATCCTTTCGGTTGTTGTAGTTTTTCCGGCATCAATATGGGCAATAATCCCGATATTTCGGATCTTCTCCATTGGAAGATTCCGATCTTTGGTTTCGGTTACAACGAGAGATGCTTTTTTCTTTGCAACTTGTCCTGCCATATACTCCTTTCAGTCGCAGTACATAGAACAAAGCACAAAGGACATAAAATTTAGTCTCTATGCACTTTGCAATATGCGCTATGTTCTATTTTACAAAATAAACCGCTTCCTTTCGGAAGCAGCGTAAAGAATTTTAACAAACAAACGTAACCAAAGCAATATTTTCTGCGTGTACTCATCGGGTTAACAAGAAAGAATAGTCGATCTTATCGTCCTCTGCGTCTTATAAAAATCCCAGAAGCTCTCTCTCTTTCTTTAGGAGAAGGTTGTAACACGTCAACCTCAGCAAGTACTTCATGCGTTTCTGGGCCTTGGAGAAGTCTCCTGTGTGATTCCGTTCTGACTGCCGTTACTACCTCTCTAACATGACTAAGCTCGCCGGCCAGCTCTTCAGTAATTTCACCACGGGCTACAAGATCGTTAAGTTGACGATCCCTTTCTCCAAATGTTTCATGAATAACCACTAACTCTTTGTCAGGTATGTGTCCTAATAAATCTCGAAGTCCCATAATTTTTATATTACCAGGATTTTAACAACAGTTTTAATTGAAATCAACAACTTCATACATCTTAACTAACATTATTCGAGTTTTGTTTCTACTAAAATCAAGGAATACTGTTACCATGATTCGAATCATGATAACATGAATTGATAATATCGATATCGCTATGCCGCAAATTTCAAAACATCCAGCTTCCCCCCAAGTCGAAAAGCGTGTCTACGAAATTTTTATTGAGTCAGTAAAAAACACCAAATCTGCCGATGAGGTGATAGATTTTCTAAACGATCTTCTTACTTCGACAGAAAAAATAATGCTTTCCAAAAGAGTTGCTGTTGCCTTTCTTTTACTAAAAGGTGGCTACGACTATAGACAAATATCGAAAATCCTTAGAGTGAGCCTGGGAACAATTTCCAGAATCCATGCAGTTTTAACTTTACAAGGAGAAGGTTTCAGAAAAATATTATTTCCAATCATGAACAAACAAGCAATGAAAAAGGCATTAGGTGAATTGGGAGAAATTGTTAATATACTTCCGCATAAAGGAGCAAATATTGGCGAGTGGAAAAAGACAAAAAGGGAAGCAAGATTGAAAAGAGAAAAGCCGTTCTACTAAATGCCTGTTTCTATGATTCGAATCATGAGAACAGAATTATCACTAAATCAATATGATCATTTCAAGCATCTTAATTGACAAATTCGAAAGAAAGTTAAGCGAAGTGAGTCTTACCAGACGAAATAGAAAGATTTGTGACTTTGCTCAATAGAAAAATCTCCACTTCGCAATCTCAAATTTTAAGAGTCGAATTAGTAATAGAGGGGTTACTAGTAATCTAGGTCGACGTCAAAATCTGAATCTTCTGGAGTTTGTGTGTCACCTTTCAAATTTCCAGCAAATTGGTCTCTCTCATCTGGGGATCTGAATGGTCCATATTTCTGCCCTATCTGACCATTTAAGAAGAAGCCCTTCCGAGATAACTTAGGTTTTTTGCCTGATTGATTATCAGTAAATATAGTCTCGTCATAACCTGCCAAGGGACAACCGCCAGGCAAACCGGCAGGACAAACTACATAATATGTCTTCCTGCCATCTCTTGTTCGAGGCCCGGTGACAAAACTTGATTCACAATTTGGAAAACGATCGCAACTCATAATTTTAAAAGTGTACCTATAATATTACTTACTTACATTCTTGTCAATTTACATTACCATCTGAAATGCGCAAAAGCTCTATTTGTCCTAAAACTTCTTCCCACTCGCCTTCCCAGTACTACAACGCGAAGCGGTGCTAAGCTTTGCTTATTCGAACACGACTCGTGGTGCGAAGTAAAAGGACTTCATAGGTCTTTCGCTACCAGCGAAAGTGACTAAAGGCCCTGTTTGCTTCTGCAATTCGTTCCATTTCCTGGCGCTTTTTGACAGCTCCGCCAACACCCGCTGCCGCATCGTTAATTTCAGCTGCAAGCTTTTCGGCAAAAGTATGAAATTCTGAGTTTGAACGCAGACGCGACGCATTAATTAACCATCGAAGTGCAAGAGTTTCCCTCCTTCTTCCTTTTACAGGCATCGGGATTTGGTAGGCCGCACCACCAACTCGCCTTGATCGGACTTCTGTTTGAGGTTTTATATTCTCAATTGCTTGGGAAAAAACCTTCATGGGTTCTTCACCCTTCTTTTCAATAACTTCAAATGCACCATACACTTCTTTTTGTGCAACGGATTTTTTCCCGTCAAACATTGTACGGTTAATAAGCTTTGTGACCAATCTACTTTTGTAAATTGGGTCTATTTCTGGTTCTCTTGGTTTAACTAATCCTTTTCTTGGCATAAACATTTCTGACTTTCTTTAACAAAGAAAGTCAGACAAAGAAAAAAACACTAAGACGCGGCAGGTGCGGGGGCTGCCGATTCAGGCGCAGGTGTGGATACCTTAGCGCCCTTGACTAAACCTCCCTTTTTAGTTCCATATCTACTTCGTGTAGTTTTTCTACCAACGACGCCCGTTGTATCGTATTTACCTCGCACAACTTTGTATTTGACTCCAGGAAGATCTTTTACACGTCCCCCACGAACGAGAACGATTGAGTGTTCGGCTAACTCATGCCCTTCTCCTGGAATATAAGCCGTCACTTCCTGTTTATTGGAAAGTCTGACTCTTGCAACTTTTCTAAGAGCCGAATTTGGCTTTTTTGGCGTCATAGTACGCACTTGTAAAACAACACCTCTTTTGAATGGACTTGAGGCTTCACCAAATTTCCTATCTTTAGCATTAAACCATCTCCTTAAAGCCGCTTTCTTGGTCTTTTTACTAATCTTTTTTCGACCTTTCCGTACTAATTGTGAAACTGTTGGCATTATAAATAACTATTAACTATTGACAAGTAACAATTTGACGTTCAAAAAAACCCAGTCAAAAGTCCCCGAAGCAGAACAAGTTCGCTACGGGACAAGCAAGTGTTAAAGGTCAAATGTTAATCCTTTCCAAGGTACAAATTCTACAACAATCCTACTCTCGTGGCAAGGATGCCCGCTCAGGGGTCACAGGAATAAGACGTCCTATAATTACACTTTCTTTCAAACCGAGGAGCCTATCTTCTTTTGCCATAAGAGCTGCGTTTGTCAAAACATCTGTTGTTTGTTGGAAGGAAGCAGCAGATAGCCAGGATTCGGTAAATAATGCTCTTCTTGTAATACCCAAAACAACCTGTTGGGCTGTTGCGGGTTCGCCTCCGGCTGCCAGAACTTTTTCGTTTTCCTCCTCAAATATAGCTTTCTCAATTAATTCTCCAGGTAAAAGCGGGGTGTCACCGCTTGTAATAATGCGAACCTCATCGCTCATTTTTCTTACAATAACTTCAAAGTGCTTATCGTGAATTGGAATTCCCTGGCTCTCATAAACTCTCTGAATTTCATTTACAAGATATTCTTGAGCCGCTCTTAGGCCTTTAACAGTAAGAACTTCGCGAATGTCCAATGAACCTTCGGCAAGCGGCGTACCTACTTCAACCTCATCTTTATCGCTAACTGCCAACTTTACAGTTTTTGGAACAATATATTCTCTTTCTTCCTTTGGCTTAGTTTTACTTGAAGTGATAGTTACTTTCCACCCTTCCTCTGTATCTGCAATCCGAACGCGTCCTGAAATCTCAGATAGCGGCGCCATTACTTTTGGCATACGAGCTTCAATAAGTTCTTCAACTCTAGGCAAACCTTGAGTTACGTCAATACCAACGACTCCTCCTGCGTGTTTTGTACGAAGAGTAAGCTGTGTACCTGGCTCACCTATTGATTGTGCAGCGACCACACCAACAGGTACACCGATATCAACTTTAGATTTATTGGAAAGGTCTAGCCCATAACATTTGGCACATATTCCATATCTTGAAGCGCACGTTAGTGGGGAAAAGACTACCACCCGCAAAGCTCCTGAGGCGTCAATCTCCTGTGCTTTGGCCTCGTTTATATTATCACCTTTTGAAGCTACTACTTTCGCGGTTTTTCCGACTTTAACTTTCACGTCTTCTGCGATAAAACGACCTGCAATTCTTGAAGCAAATGATCGGGTCCGAATATCTTTTCTAATTTCATATCCATCCTCAGTTTTACAATCTTCCAATCGAATTATGACATCGTGTGCAACGTCCACTAATCGACGAGTTAAGTACCCTGCATCTGCTGTCTTTAAGGCAGTATCAGTAAGCCCTTTCCTCGATCCACGGGATGAAGTAACGTATTCAAATACAGATAGTCCTTCTTTGAAGTTTGATTTAATAGGAAGTTCAACAATTTTCCCCAAAGGATCAACTACTAGTCCTCTTATTGCCGCAAGTTGTTTCACTTGATCTCGTGAAACTCGCCCTACCTTTGCATTACTTATCATTTTTATAGGGTTTGACTCTTCCAAAAGGTCCCAAGTTTTATCTGCCAACTCCTCTGTAATTTCTATCCAAACTTCTTGTGATAACCTTCGTTTTTCCTCGGCGGTAATTAACCCTTGAGCAAAATTACTTTCTATTTCGGCTACCTGCGCATTTGCTCTTTTAATGTATTCAGCTTTTTCAGGAAGAATTTTGGAATCAAAAATTCCGTAGGATAAACCTGAAATAGTTCCCCCCATAAAACCAAGGTCTTTAATTGCATCGACCATACGAACAACAACTTCCCGGTCCATTGTCGTATAAGCATGCGTAAACAACTCTTTAATCTTTGAGGAAGTGACAGCTTCATTTATAAAATCAAACCCTTCTGGAAGCACCTCATTAAAAAGAACTCTCCCAACCGAAGTTTCTATCAACTTACCGTTTTGCCTAAGTGTAATTGTCTGTCGCAATTCAACTTTACCTACTTGGTGGACTTGTAGCGCTTCTTCTGTATCTGAAAAAACTGAGTTTGAAGCAACTATTCTCGGATCAATACTCGTCAGGTAATATACTCCTAATGCCATTTCTTTACTTGCAGGTGTAGTTATTGGGCTCCCATCAGCCGGACGTAAAAGATTATGTTGTGGAAGCATAAGGCTTCTTGCCTCATCAATTGCCTTTTTGGATAAAGGCACATGAACCGCCATTTGATCTCCATCAAAATCTGCGTTGAAACCGCTACATACTGCTGGGTGAATTCGAATTGCTGATCCTTCAATTAGAACCGGATAAAAAGCTTGGATGGACAATTTATGCAAGGTTGGTGCACGGTTTAATATTACCGGATGATCTTTTGTAATTTCGTCCAAGATGTCGAATATCTCAGGGGGCCTTCGCTCGAGCATATTTTTTGCCGATTTGACGTTGGGAGCAATCCCTCGGGATATCATTTCGCGCAAAACAAAAGGCTTAAACATCTCAAGTGCCATGTCTTTAGGCAGTCCGCACTGGTTCAACTTTAAATCAGGTCCTACAATAATTACCGAACGACCTGAGTAGTCGACTCTTTTTCCAAGAAGATTTTGTCTAAATCTTCCTTGTTTTCCTCTTAACAAATCTGAAATTGATCGAAGCGGCTGACGTCCTCTGCCGCGTCGAGTAGCCTTTCTTTGCGATGCGTCAATTAGGGAGTCAACCGACTCTTGAAGCATTCTTTTCTCATTCCGCAAAATTATTTCAGGTGCACCAAGCTCAATAAGATGCTTAAGCCTATTGTTTCTGTTGATTACTCTTCTATACAAATCATTTAAGTCGCTTGTAGCAAATCTTCCGCCTGATAATTGAACCATAGGCCTCAAATCCGGGGGAAGTACTGGAAGAACTTTAACAACCATCCACGATGCATTAATTTTCGCCCTTCTCATCCCGTCGACCAATTTTAGGCGTTTTGTCAGTTTTACATACCTGCTGCTATCTCCTTTAGTATCCTCCAATTCTTTACGCATACCTACAACCAATTCCTCGAGATTAAGTTTTTCTATAGCTGATGCAACAGCTTCTGCTCCCATTTTTGCATCAAGAAAATCAGATGCGTTGTACTGGACGAGTTCCTCATATTCTTCTTCTGAAAGAATTGACCGAGGTTTAAGTCCCCTTACGAGGGCTACTAAATTTTCAAAAAGCTCAGACGTTCTTTCAACGGTTGTTCGTTCTTCCTCAGATAGCGAGGTCTCGCGCTTCCTTAGATCAAGTTCTATTTCTGAAACGGCAAGTGCGAGTTGCTCTTTTTGCTTAATTTTTCTTTCAACCTTTTTCTTTTCTTCTTCGGATTTAGTTTTCAAAACTTTCCTTCGTTCGTTATAAACTTCTTTTATCTCTTTTTCCCGATCTTTCTTCGCACCTTCCAATCTTAGAATTGCCTCTTTTTTCGCTTTCTCATCGACGTTTAATACTAAGTAGCGGGCAAAATAAATAACTTGTTCAATAGCACGAGGGGGGGCGTCCAGTAGAAGCGACACTTTTGATGGAGCTCCTTTGAAAAACCAAACGTGGACAACAGGCGAGGCTAAACTTATATGCCCCATCCTTTCTCGTCTCACTCTTGACTGGGTTACTTCAACTCCACACTTATCACAAATAACGCCTTTATAGCGAATCCTTTTGTACTTTCCACAATAACACTCCCAGTCTTTTGTCGGACCAAAAATTCTTTCATCAAAAAGACCATCTTTTTCAGGCTTTAAAGTTCTGTAGTTAATGGTCTCCGGTTTTGTAACCTCGCCACGCGACCACTCACGAATATCCTCAGGCGAAGCGAGTCTAATCACCAAACTTTTAAAATCGGTTAAACTTCTAAGTCCTGATAAAGGTTCCATATATTAAGATTAAAGACTAAAAGAACGAGTGAATAATCAAAGCCAATGTATTTTTAAATCGCTCTTATGACCTTTCACTTACTCCTTTATTCCTTATTCTTCCTAACTAACTGTTTCTTCTACTTCCATCGGTCCACTTGGATTTGTTAATTCTTCTGTTGCGACAACCTTTGCACCCATTTCTTTTGCAAGTTCCTCTCCCTTAGAAACTTCTTCTTCGTTATCCTCAACGAAAACTACACCTTTTGCGTCAATTGCAAGGCCTAGCGAATTAAGTTCGCGAACTAAGACCTTAAAACTTTCAGGAACAGTTGCCTCAGGAATATCAGTTCCTTTAACAATTGCTTCGAATGCGCGGGCACGCCCTACTACATCGTCGGATTTAAGAGTTAACATTTCCTGCAGGACGTAAGCTGCACGGTGTGCCTCCAGCCCCCAAACTTCCATTTCCCCAAGTCTTTGACCTCCCATTTGGGCTTTTCCACCCAGTGGTTGTTGGGTGACTAAAGAGTATGGACCGGTTGATCTTGCATGAGTCTTGTCCTCAACCATGTGTTTAAGCTTGAGAACATAACCAATACCAACAACTGTGTCTTCCTTAAACGCTTCACCCGTTTTACCATCGTGAAGCCTTGCTTTTCCGTTAAGAGGAAGTCCCGCTTTTTTAAGTTCAGATACTAAAACGTCTTCATCAATACTTTGAAAAACTGGGATCGCTGCCTTCTGGCCGGTTTTTGCCAGGGCCCATCCAAGGTGTGCTTCAAGAAGCTGTCCTAAATTCATTCTGGCCAGAACAGACAAGGGCGAGATAATAATATCAACAGGAGTTCCGTCAGAAAGATATGGCATATCAGCCGATGGCAAAATCTTTGCAATAACACCTTTATTACCATGCCTTCCTGCAACTTTATCTCCAACCGTGATTTTTCTCATTTGCGCAACTCTGACAATTACTCTTTTCAAAACTCCTGGACCTAGCTCATCACCTTTATCACGATCCAGAATCGAAACATTTACGACAATTCCTCTTTCTCCGTGCGGGACTCTTAAAGAAGTATCTCGAACCTCTCGTGCCTTCTCACCAAATATTGCGCGAAGAAGCCGCTCTTCTGCGGTTAACTCTGTTTCACCCTTGGGTGCAATTTTCCCCACTAAAATATCGTTCGGGTCAACCTCAGCACCAATAACCACAATTCCGTCTTCTGCCAGATTCGCCAAATCAGTCTCGGCAACATTAGGAATATCCTTTGTTAGTTCTTCCGGACCTAACTTTGTATCAACCACATCCGCCTCGTATTCTTCAATGTGGATTGAAGTTAAAAGATCATCTCTTACCACCCTATCGGAAATAAGTACCGCATCCTCAAACCCATATCCTTCGAATGAGGTATATGCAACAACAAGATTTCGACCAAGAGCTAATTCACTTTCGTCAACCGCAGGACCATCTGCAAGAAGATCTCCCTTTTTTACTTTTTGGCCAACTGCAACCACAATTTGCTGGTTATAACATGTGGAATTGGCAGTTCTTTTGAACTTTGTAAGGTAATATACCAACTTTTTACCGTGTTCTGCGATCTCAATATCCTCAAGATCCCCCAAATCGTCTCGCGAAATGGGCTTTGACGTAACAACTTCAATTCGTTGTCCGTCTACATAGACTACTTCTCCATCGGTTAATGATTTCACGAAACGTCCCATTCCTTCAGCTATAGCCTGCTCCATAGTAGTTCCAACAATTGGAGATTCCGGTGCAATTAACGGAACTGCCTGACACTGCATGTTTGCACCCATCAAAGCACGGTTTCCCTCATCATGAGATAAGAATGGAATGAGGGATGAAGAAGCACCAACTACTTGTCTTGGACTAATATCTATAAGATCTACATTCTCGACTGATCCTTCAGTTACAGTTCCTTTGTGGCGGAGTGGAACTCGTGTATCCGTGATATATCCATATGAATCTACTTCTACGTTTGAGTGGGTTATGTGATATTCTTCCTCATCTTCAGCCGAAATATATATGATTTCATCTGTAATTTTTACTTTAGATTTACCGTTCTTCTTCACTTTCTCAACTTTTCTATAAGGAGCTTCAATAAATCCAAACTCATTTACTCGTGCGTATAAAGCAAGGTATGTAACAAGACCAATATTTGGACCCTCTGGAGTTCTTATAGGATCAATTCTTCCATACTGGGAAGAGTTAACGTCTCGGATTGAAAATGAGGCACGTTCCCTGTTAATGCCTCCTGGACCCAAAACTGAAATTCTTCGTAAGTTATCAATTTCGGATAAAGGATTCGTATCATCAAGTATTGTTGAAAGTTGATTTGAACGGAAAAATTCGTTCAGCGCAGCAATCAAAGGACGCGCATTAATAAGATTTGCTGGAAGAGGTTTATCATCGGGCGAAATCAAACTCATTTTTTCCTTTACAGAACGCTCAAGCCGCAAAAGACCAACTCTTAAAGCATTCGCCGCAACTAATTCCCCCACGCGTCTTAAGCGTCTATTTGACAGGTGATCAATATCATCCACTCTTCCTTCTCCGTTTTGGAGTTTAATAAGGTAGGTAATTGTGGCTACAACATCAGAGCGTGTAAGTACCCAATTCTCTTTTTCGTTGGGAACGGTTGAGCCTAAGCGTTTATTAATCTTGAATCGCCCAACCTTACCCAAATCATATCTTCGGGGATCAAAGAAAAGTCCTTCAAAAAGGGTTTCAGCATTTTCAAGAATCGCCGGCTCCCCTGGTCGCAGTTTTCGATAAATTTCCAAAAGTGCCTGATCTCTTGATTTCGAGGGATCTTTTTCAAGCGTTGAAGTAATATAAGAGTGCTGTTGATCTTTATCAACGTCTTTAAACAAAGACATAATTTCTTTATCATCCTCAACTCCTAATGCGCGAAGAAGTGCCGTTGCAACAACTTTTCTTCTTCTATCAATTCGTGCGGCAATAACATCGTTTCTGTCAACTTCAAATTCCAACCAGGAACCTCGAAGAGGACGTACTTCGGATTGATATAACATTCGACCACTGGAAAGATCCAAATCCCCTGAAAAATACACTCCAGGGCTTCTTACGACTTGGTTAATAACCACACGTTCAACACCGTTTACGATAAAGGTTCCTC
>Ga0155836_101_pt2 | contig 18197 bp, 14 predicted proteins | sample RifCSPlowO2_01_FD_107490 | JGI IMG/M metagenome (GOLD analysis project Ga0155836, IMG submission 107490) | Candidatus Woesebacteria bacterium RIFCSPLOWO2_01_FULL_39_10 | reverse complement strand
AGGTTAGACAAGCTATCCGCAAAGGGCCTGATGATATTTTGGATCCTGGTTATGATTTATACTCAGGTTACGGTAGAATAAACGCCGCTAATTCCATATCCCAAAGAGATCCCCTTTCGGTTCTTCTGACCGGAAAGAAAAAACAAACCAGCGACAGTATTTTAGACATATATGGAATAGTTGGAGGTCCAAACCTAGCGAGCTGGAGGATAGAATATGGTGATGGGGATACTCCAACTCAATGGAGCACACTTACTTCTGGTACTCAGTCGATAAGCGACACCTTAATTTATCATTGGGATCTATCTAGTGTTAATGATGGCGCTTATACTATAAAGTTGGTTGGTGTGAACTCTGAGGGGGTGGGTTACGAGGACAGGATGCAACTGACGGTAGACAGATTCTTTATTACTGAACCCCCTCCTAATGATATCCGAATTTATCGGGCTGGTACATTGATAAATATAAGAGGGACCGTTGCCCAGGCGAATTTAAACAGTTATAGAATTAAAATCCTAAAAAGCGATGGTAGTGAATTAACTTCAGCTCTTGTTACGCTGGTCAATAACGGATTGCAAAAAGTCTATAACGGATTACTGGGTAGTTGGGACACCAGTTCGGTTCCGGAAGGACACTTCAAAATTCGGCTAGAAGCAACTTTATTAGATGGTACTATTGATACTGCTGAAACAGAGGTTTTAATTGACCCGGCTTTGCGCGAGGGGTGGCCTATTTCAATGTTTAACATTTCTTCAATGCAACCAGCTGTTTCTGATGTGAATAATGATGGTAAGAAAGAAGTTATCACAGGTTCTGCCGATCGATCAGATCCGTTTGTCAGGGTATTTGATTACAAAGGGAATTTAATTAAAGAGTGGCAGGTTGACAGCGAATCTATAATCGGTCCTGCGGTTGGAGATATTGATAATGATGGGAATCAAGAAATAGTTGTTACCACCTTCGGTCAGAATAATTACGGATATTTATATGTTTTTTCTTTAAACAATGGCTTAATTTTGCAAAAAAATCTTGATTCTAATCATCCTGTTTTGTGTCCGGTTCTTACTGATCTTAACAATGATGGCAAGATGGAAATCATTACAAAAACCCTGGACAGTAAGATCTTTGTGCTTGATATATCCGGAAATAATCTTCCTGGTTGGCCACAAGACTTTGCCGAGTACGACATTTTCGGAACCAGTTGTTTAGCAACAGTTGACTTAGATAAAGACGGATTTAAAGAGATAGTCGCTACCAGGACAATTGATGGTGGATTTAATTCTGGGGATATTTGGCGCCGGTATAAGGGTGGGGTGGCGGTTTTTAAGTACAACGGATCAGTGGTTTGGTCAAAGGAATATACCCAGGAATCTCCTACTACTACTTATTATTCCCGGGCTATCCATACATCGCCGGTGGTTGCGGATATCAATAATGATGGGCAGCCAGAAATTGTGATTGCCCAAGACGTTTTTAATGCTAATAGCCAAAGTGATAGAGTTTATAAAAATAGGTATTTGGTCCTTGATAAAAACGGAAATATGTTGCCTGGTTGGCCACAAGAAGTTGATTCTCTAGGGGATCAGAACAAGAGTGCAGTTGTTGCTGACTTAAACAATGATAATAGGATAGAGATTATCGGAATGGGCAAGAAAGATCTCTACGTTTGGAAATCTGATGGCACCTTGCTTTTTAATCCTGTTGAGCTAAACGCCAGTAGCCTTGGGGAGTCTCAAATAGGTATTCCTTCAGTCGGGGATATCAGTGGAGACTTACAGCCAGAAATAATTGTTTCAACACTCAAGAACGTTAGAGTGGCGGGAGAAACTACTGATCCGAAACTTTATGCTCTTACTAATACGGGACAAATAATTACCTCTTGGACGAAAGATCTTATCGAAGTGGGATTAAGAAGCGTGCCGGTCATTACCGATATCGATAACGACAACAATACAGACATCGTGCTTCAAACATATTATTACTTGTTTGTTTGGGATACCAAAACAAAGTTTAATAAACCTCCTGCTGACTGGCCCATGTTCCAAAACAATCCGATGCATACAGGAACCTTAATCCCGGCTCAGGTAATTCTGCCTACTTTAACACCTACCCCTACATCAATACCTACACCTACTCCCTGTCCTTCGATTAATCCTCCAGATTGGAATACCCTGAATCCAAGAAGCGATTTTGTGGCTGGACAAAGACAGATTACATGGGGATCAGTTATTGGGGCAGTAAGATATCCACTAAGGATTGACGACAAGGCAGATGACTGGCCACCGGCAAGAGCAGGAGCAACTAATTCTTGTGCTGATGTGACCACGGCTCAGCAAAACGGAACAAATCTGAATGATGTATGTATCGATACTCTTTCTACTACTTCTTATACCTACAATTTCATTGCCAATCACACTTATGACTGGTGGGTTCATGCAGTCAACTCCTGTGGAAACTGGAGTAGTAGAATGGGACCTGTAGGAATAAGAGCACTAGCACCCACCCCAACTCCAACCCCCACTCCCACTCCAACTCCCACCTTAGTACCACCAATTGGATATTGGAACTTTAACCAAGGGGCTGACAACACCTGCATAGGGGGTGTAAATGACGCTTGTAATTCGGGAACGGGTGGATCTGCAATCGACGGCGCTCAAGCCAATATGGCAGTGCCAGCGACGGCTACTTCTGGTTGGCAAACTGTAGGTAAGTATGGCAAAGGTTTGGCTTTTGACGGCACTAATGATTATGTGACTATGGGCACTGGATCCGGGTTGAATATCATTAGGACATTCTCCACAACAGCTTGGTTTAAGGTCACCAACCCAACCGGATCCACATCACAATTTATTGATTCTCGAGACTACAGTTCCGGAAACAGAGGTTGGGGTATGGCCGTATCTTCCGGTAAACTGGTATTTGAAAAAGGCGGGGCCAATCTTTTAAACAGCAAGACTATACTGGCAGCCAATACCTGGTATCACGGAGCGGTGACTTTTGATGGCACCAGTTGGAAGTTGTACCTAAATGGAGTTTTGGAGAAAACGGTTGCTGGTTCAGCCATACTCTCTAACACCAGTGCCCAATTTAGAGTCGGGGCCCGTCATTATGTGGGAGTTGAGAACTATCTGGCTGGACAAATCGATGAAGTCCGAATTTATAATTATGCCTTGACTGCCAGTCAGGTGGTTACGGTTAAGAATGCAACCAAATAATATGAGGGAAAAATTGCTTATGGTTATTTTATGTTTGTTAGGCTTCTTTGCCAGTTTCAATACTAACATGGACAGACTTGGTTGAGGCTGTTTGTAATTAGATAGGAAGTTAGTACCTCTTAGCTAAGGCAAAGAAAATTTGCTAAAATACTACTATCTACTTTTTCCTAAATAATGAAAAACTTAGAATTTCCGATCATCGGTACCCGCCTGTCGGGCGGGCAGGCAAAAGTTATTAGCCAAAAGTTTGACCTGAATTCCCCTGGTGGAAGAAAAGAGTATTTTGAGGCAAAAGTTGGGGACGAGATTGAGCACCTTAGCAAATATCTGCAGAATAACTCTTTTATAGTCTATCTTTTGGGAAAGAAAAATTCCGGAAAGGGGACATATTCAAAGTTATTAACCGAGATTTTCGGCGAAGATAAAATCGCTCACGTTTCTGTCGGAGACTTAGTTCGCGAAACGGACGACTGGAAGTCATTTGTCAAAACTAAGCGTTTTTTGAAGCTTAAAAAGTATTATCGAGGATATATTTCCTTTGACGAAATAGTGGCCTCGCTTTCTAGTCGGTCTACAGAGAAGTTACTTCCTACAGAGTTTATTCTAGCACTTCTTAAGGCTCACATTGATGAACTTCGCGGGAAAGCCATTTTTATCGACGGCCTACCTCGTGGGATGGATCAGATTTCTTATTCTTTATATTTCAGAGATATTATTAACTATCGAGACGATCCTGATTTTTTTGTACTTATTGATATTCCTGAATCGGTTATTGATGAGCGGATGAAATATCGTGTTGTCTGCCCGATCTGCAAAACCTCGAGAAACAAGAAACTTTTGATAACTAGCAAAGTTGAGTTTAATCCTAAGGACAAACAGTTCAATCTTATCTGTGATAATCCTGATTGTCCGGAGGTAGGACGCGCAAGAATGGTTTCTAAAGAAGGGGATGAGAAGGGATTAGAACCGATTCGAGAGCGCCTACAAAAAGACGAAGAACTAATTAAAACAGCCTTTTCGCTTCACGGAATTCCGAAAATTCTTGCTCGTAACCATGTACCGGTTGCCGATGCATCGAAATATTTTGATGACTATGAACTGACGCCAGAATATTCATTTACTTGGGATGAGGAGAAAAAAATTGTCAAAGTGAACGAAAAATCTTGGACAGTTAAAGATGATAATGGTGTTTTAAGTCACAGCCTTCTAGCGCCTCCTGTTGTTATATCAATAATAAAGCAACTAGTCGAAGTTTTAGAATTGTAGAATTGGGCATGAATCCTATTGCTTTGCGAATTAAGAGCGCCTTGAGGAAATGGAAGATAAAAGCAGAAGTAGACCTTTTGGAAGCTAAAGATATAGCTATCCCTAGAGTTTATATTTCGGGCAAAAAAAACTCAAAAAAAACTGTTATTATATCTTCTGGGCTGCATCTTGATGAAACTTCCGGTCCACTTTTACTTCTTGACTCGGAAATATTATTGGCGATCCTTGCGCCTTACTTAGAAAGGGGAGTTAGCTTTTATCCCCCTTCGCAGAAAACCGAGAGCGTAAGCTCGCGGATGAATGCGAAGAACTTTCTGCTTCGGAGGGGTTTTGCTCCCGACGAAGCAGTGGGGAGAAGATACCACTTGCGTTAGCGAGTGGAGCTTCATATCTACCCAGTAATCAATAACTATGGTCTAAAGTATAACACGACAGACCCTTATAAATTTTTAAGATCTAACGAAAAAGGGATTAATTACAACTCAGGATGGGGAGTGAATACATCCAAGAAGTGTATCGAGGTAATGCTTGTCGAAGAAGATATTAAGAAAATACAGAGTAATAGAAAAGTGCGACTTGTATTAAGTCTTCATGAAGATTCTACGTCTATCGGAAAAGGCTATATTTGGACTAATGCTCTCGGTACCAAACTTCGGAGGTCTATCCAGGATAAATTAAAGTCAAAAATTGACAAAAAGTTACTGACAAATATGAAAGAAAATGAAGTTCAAGGAGGTAAAGTAGAAGTGGGTTTTACAATCGTAGATGCACAAGATGTGGGTTCGTTTGAAAATTGGTTGGCAGAAGATCTTAAGATACCGGTAGTTTTATCCGAGTCTCCTTTCGGTTTATCTCTTGCAACACGTAAGAAGTTTCATATTAGAATAATTGAAGCCAGTCTTTCTTCGATCGTCACTTAACTTGACGTATAAACATCTCCCTTGCCAAATAAAAATATTTTTCCAATTTTTCGCCCTCGCACCTTCGAAGGCTTTTTTAAAAGTCGACGCTAATTTTCATTTTCTCTGTTATCTGAAGCTCCGACATCCCTGTTGTTTGTAATCAGTTTACTTTCTCCTTCCTTTACCTCACTTGTTTGGGAAGTTAATATTTTCTAGTTTTTCAAAACTTATATCATTCTTGTTTAGAAAATTTGCCTTTTGACTTTGAATTGGTCTTATATATACCTGTTCTTCAATTGGATCAATCAACATAAATTCTAATTGTTGATCCGTCTCGTCGTACCCAACCAAAAAAATATTATCCATTTCTAGATCGGCAATATTAGGAATTGCTACCTTGACATCTTTGACAAAATCTCTAAAAGAATGTACCAGTATTTTCATTAAAGAATCATAATCACCCCCGAAATATTTATCAGACAACTCTGCTAAAAAATTCGAATATGCAAATTTTGAAGAGTAGAATGTGCCTGTCTGACTTTGTTTCGCGTCTATTGCAGCCTCGATTATACCTTCGACTGTCGGTCTATCAATTCTTTCCATAAACTGGAACTCTTGAATTTCATTGTTGCCCGGATTTCTTCTAACACTAAACCCATAAAATTCAGGTTTTCTAATTCCTGCTTCATCTAATTTTCTAAATAACCTCATTGTGTCAGTAAGCGCCATTTTTTGGACAATTTTTTTCCCAGACCGTCTCCCTGTTAATTCAGATAAAGGATCGGTATGTTCTGCTTTACTTGTTGCTTCTTCCATCAGTTCTTTAAGAATAAAACCTTTTTTACCGGTAGATTTTACGGCGATGGATCCTGCTGGGGTATCAAGTTCAAAGACTCTTGAGAATCCGCCTTTACCTTCACCCAACATTTTCATTTGGTTTAATCTTTGATCATTTTTTATTATGTCTTCTACGGATCTCCTTAATTCTCTCCCTTTTTCTCGTCCTTCCCGAGTTATAAAATGATATTCTTGTTGTGAAGGATCTACCACCAATACACTTCCGTCATCGTAAAACGAAAATTCTTTTCCAAATAGATTTTTTCTTTTTAGCAACGGAGAATCGGAAAGATTTTCGGCATCTCTTTTGGTATCCAATGCTTTAATTGTTGGTGATAATTCTGTAGCTTGATCTATCATTTTAGATTAATTTCTGTTTTTCTTAAAAAAATTATATCACTAAAAAGATTTGAGCTCGAACTTGTCGGGGTGGGCAGAATATGAAATTAGTAAATTTCATATCACTTCTGACGAAGTCATAAGCTCCGCTTGCCTTGCTTTGTCTCAATTCTGACGAATTTTCGAGTCGCAAGATTCGTGATTGAACCTGCAAGTCGGAGAGCCCGGACTCGAACTCCCGAACCATTCGGTACGGGACTAATCCAGCACCGGCTGGTGCTGGGCGGGAACCTTCTGGCACCAATTTTGGTCGGGGACCCGGGAATCGAACCCGGAGCCTCACGGTCCCGAACCGTGCGCTCTACCGTTGAGCCAGTCCCCGATACGCTTCTACCGACTTGTCCGCCAAAGCTTAAGCGTCGGCGGATGACCTACACTCCGTAAATTTATTAAATATTTGTAGCTATTCGCCCGCCCGCAACGCATATTGCGTAGCAATTTCGGGCAGGTTGCATTTGGACTCGCCTCGCTAAAGCTATGGCGAAGCGGGTACATTCGCAGATTCGCATTATAATCTATATAATTATATCAAATGCCGGGGATCTTATATATTGTCGCAACTCCGATCGGAAATCTTGAAGATATTACTCTTCGTGCCCTTAGAGTTCTGAAGGAAGTCGATCTTATTTTGGCTGAAGATACCAGAAAAACCAGTATTCTTTTGAAACACTTTGGTATCGATAAGCATACTTTGAGCTATTTTCAACATTCGGGCGAGGAGCGACGTCTGGAAATCTTAAATCACTTAGTTTCCGGTAAAAACTTGGCACTCGTGACAGACGCCGGAACTCCAGGAATATCTGACCCTGGAAATGAACTTATCGAATATCTTCTTTCTTATGCACCCGATATTAAAATTGTTCCTATTCCAGGAGCATCAGCAATAACAGCGGCTCTTTCAGCATGCGGCTTTAATATAAATAAATTTGTTTTTTTGGGATTTTTGCCAAAGAAAAAAAGAAGTAAACTTTTTGATTGGCTCAAAGAAGGAAAGATTACGTTTGCCTTCTACGAATCTCCGAATAGGATTATAAAAACTTTGGACATTTTGGAAAAAGTTTTCGGAAACAATAGAAGAGTATTTATCGCTCGCGAGCTTACAAAAATCCATGAGACACTTTACAGGGGAAGTATTAAGGAAGTTAAAAACCAACTAGAAAAAGAGAAGGTTAGGGGAGAGATAGTAGTTATTGTTGAGTAAATTGTGTGACGCTGGGAGGAATTGTCCTCCTAATTTTAGCTTTTGCCTTTTCAGTATTATTCATACACGGCTCAAGCTGCAATTTTAGGAGGATCCGCCTCTGGCGGAAACACCCATCTTACCCTTAGGACGGGTTTGCCCCGCCTGCCAAAGCTTGTGATCCCGGAAGGAATTGAACCTTCATCGGAGGTTTAGGAAACCCCTGCTCTATCCGTTGAGCTACGGGACCAGGTTGCGGCGGGCAGGTCTGTCCGCTTGCCCTGAAAATTGCATTGCAATTTTTACGGGTTGAGCTACAGCGCCATGCCCATATTTTACCACAGGAGGCACACAGTGTTATTTGATACTAAGCGAGTAGAGGTTTGGAAGGGAAGAGTTTGCACCGAGATTTGTTAATATTAAGAGGCGATCAAGAGATAGGGTTGGAAGTGCGTAAGGTGTAACATAAGATCCTGAATAAACAATTTGTCTATTTGTTCCGTCATAATCAAGAATAGTAATTTTTGCATCTTCTGCCAGAATAAGATGTCTTGAGGAGGTATACCAGGCCAGGCTACGCATCGAATTTCCAATTTCCCCGCCTACGCCGAGGCTTCGGCGGGCAAGCAATTTCCAATCGCCAAGTTTATTCAATCTAACATAGTTTGGAATTAATCCTGTAAAATCAACCTCTTCATCTGTAATAAAGAAATTGCGATCCTCTTTGATATCGTACAAATAGGTTTGACCTTGTTTGATATCTCTTTGTTGGCTTTGGGTTGAAGCACCGGGAAGCTCCCGAATAAGTTTTTCGGGGATAGTTGCAGACCCGCTTGCCGTATAAACAATCATATCTTGGTCAGGAGAAAAAAGTATTTGGGAGGTTTTTCGGTTTAAAACTTCCTGTAGGTCATCTGGAAGTTGTCGAACCTTCGCTTCAAGTTTTTCTTTCCTTTTTTCTTCCCAGTTAGCCAGTATTACTGTCCGATTAGCAACAACGTTTGTCCTTTGTGCTTGGGAAGTAAATTTGGAGGTGTCTAGCAAAAAATCACCTGTCGGGGATGTTAAAAGAATTTCACTGGCGTCAGGCGACCAAACCCAAGTTGAGCTTTCCAAATTTCCATCCGTAATTCTTTTTGGATCTCTTGAAAATCCCAGAGGCAGATTAATTGTGTCTATTACCCAAAGTCCTTCCGAATTCTGGTTACCGGCTAGTGGAACAATGTAGGAGATTTTAGTCATATCGGGAGAGGGACTAGGATTACTTACTCCTGAGAAAGTTGTAGCCGAAAGTGACGGTGCAACTCGGAATAGATGTGCGGTTGCTTCAGTTACTACTTCTTTTTCAATAGTTAATCTTTTGTTCCAGCTTAAGTAACCCTCTTTTTTTACCGATATGTCGTAGGTTCCTGGTGGGATTGGAACAGTTGCATTTGTTGCAGTTTCTAATTCACCATTTACAAAAACCTGGGCTCCATCTGGGTGTGATTTTATTACAAGTAAGCCATTTGGAGAAAAAGAGAGGGTCTGGCGATTTAGTCTGTAACCTTGAGCGTAAAGAAAAAATAATGTCCCAATGCTTCCCACAACAAAGAACGTGAGCAGTAAAAGTAGTATTCGAATTTTGGTCATACTTATATTATATCTGATATGATGATTCTTTTCTCCACAGTGAGATGTTTCACTGCAAATCTCACGGGGCACCGTCCCGTTAGATATGAAATTATCTTACGGGACTGGGACTTGTTGAAGGCGTACATTGTAAATATAATGACCCAGAATATGTTACGTAAACGTATAGCAATCGATTTGGGAACCGCCAATACTCTGGTTTGGGTTGCTGGAGAGGGACTAATTGCGAATGAGCCGACCGTTGTTGCGATCTCGGCAGAAGACAGTAAGGTTATTGCTGTTGGAGAAGAAGCAAAGCTTATGCTTGGTCGTACTCCAGAAGCTCTTATTGCTTCAAGACCTATGCGTGAAGGCGTCATTGCTGATTACCAAGTGACGGAAGCAATGCTTCGGTACTTTATAGGGAAAGTTGTAGGACGATTTCAGTTGTTTCGTCCTGATGTAATGATTTGTGTACCGGCGGGTTGCACACAGGTTGAGCGCAGAGCCGCACTTGATGCAACACTAGCCGCAGGTGCAGCCCATGCCTATTTAATTGACGAACCGTTAGCCGCTGCAATTGGAGCAGGTATTCCTGTTTCCGCCCCATCAGGACATATGATAGTTGACATTGGTGGTGGAAGTTCGGAGGCAGCTGTAATATCCCTGGGTGGAGTAGTGGTACACAAATCGGTACGCGTTGCCGGCAATAAGATTGATGAGGCAATCCAAGATTATCTAAAGAAAAAACATAATTTGATTGTTGGAGATCAGACTGCTGAGGAAATAAAAATTAAGATTGGGTCAGCTACTAAGGTAGCGAAAGAAGAAAAGATCGAAATTTCTGGGCGTGATCTTGTATTTGGACTCCCAAGAAGCATAGTAATTCTTTCCAAAGAAGTAACGGTGGCGATACAGGGAACATTAATGCAAATAATTGGTGTAGTGAAGGGTGTATTAGAAGATACTCCTCCTGAATTGGCAGCAGATATTATTGACAAAGGAATAGTAATGAGCGGCGGTACAAGTACATTGAAGAATTTTGATCGTCTTTTAACAGAAGAAACAGGAGTGCCAGCCCATGTTGCTGAGGATGCGCTTTTATGTGTTGTTCGTGGAACTGGAATTGTAATGGAAAATATAGAACTTTGGAAAAGAAGTGTGATGACTAGAAGATAGAATAGAGAAGTTAATAGTTCGTAGTTTGTAGATCGTAGTCAGTAATATACAACAATATAGGTTAACTATATAATTATTAATAATAACAAAATATTTCATCACTTTCTTTTAAAGCGTTACACGTTGGCAGATCCTATATAGTTAAGTATTTTTTTTAAATCTATTGTGGAGCAAATGAGGATAAGTACCTATAATACAAGATTGGAGGTTGAAGAGAAAATTTGTACAAATTGTGTACTTCTTACCCTCGACAGCAAAAGTAGATTATCCTGTAATAGTTACTAATTTTATCAATGCGAGAGATTTGCATGGCGGTGGTACAAGTAGTATTGGGGTAGCTTATAGGCTTTTTATTGAGTAATATTATGGCGAGTAGTACACTTTAAATTAATGAGTAGATGGGGTAATAAGGTATTTAAGAGAAACGAAAAGAAGATTCAACTAAAATCAGAAGCCGAATTATTAACAAAAGTTGCAATTTAGCATGAACAAAATAGCCCGTAGACAGGTAGATATATTGGGAGTCAAAATTGATAGCAGTTCGACAAGCTCACTGCTAAGATTTGTTCGGTCGCGTTTGAGTAAATTCCCCTCTGAATCTGATAAAAATGAAAAGTTCTATATAGTTACGCTGAACCCAGAGCAAGTTATGCGAGCCCAGACTGATCCTGTTTTTGCAGATATTCTAAACTCGTCGGACTTGGCTATTCCAGATGGAATAGGTTTGGTTGCAGCCCACAAATTTCTGACTTTACCTCGAACAAGGAGCATATTTTTGCGGCCGTTTCTATATTTCGCACAAGGTTTGGGCGTAGGATTTTCAGTTCTATTTGATCGAAAATGGTTGGAATCAGATTTGAAATCCTTACAAGGTCGTATTATTTTTATGGACCTGATACAACTTGCAAACGAAAAGGGTTGGAAAGTGATTCTAATAGGCGACAAGAATAAAAGTGCGCAAAAAGCTGTAACGGCACTTTCTAAAAACTACAAAAAAGTGCACTTAATCGGAATGGAAGGTCCAAACCTAGATGAAGATGCTAACCCCAAAAGTGAGAAAGATATAGAGATAGAGAAAAAGGCTGTCGAGAAAATTCAACAAGAAAAACCACATTTATTATTTGTAGGGTTCGGAGCGCCAAAACAGGAGAAATGGTTGTACCGATGGTACGATAAACTACAAATAGGTGGAGCAATGGTAGTTGGCGGTACATTCGACTACATTTCCGGTAAAACAAAATTTCCACCAATGTGGATTGCCAACCTAGGCTTGGAGTGGTTATGGAGATTATTGACCGGTTCGCAGAAATGGGAGAGAATTAAAATAGCAGTGATTGACTTTCCTCTTAAGATTTTTTGGGCAAAGTTAGTAAACGGTTACTGACAATTGCAGTAGGTCCACATTGTCGGAATTCCATCGCATGTAATTCCCGCAGGATTCGCTGGAGGGAAGTTGCAGTCTCCGGTAATATAGTCACACGTTCCATTTGGAAGGGGAGCTCTATATCGACCGTCGACTGCTCCAGTTGCCACGAAAGTTGTACCTATACCTGTACAACTGCTGAAACCTCGGATAAGACATAGATCTGTGCAGGTTAGCCCACTCTCCGAGTTAAGACAAATGTTCCCGGAATTTCCACCACAAGAAAGTGGAGGAATGAGCGTCGGTGTGGGTGTTGAGGTTATTCCCCACTGTTGTGAAACCGGTTGAGATGTGCAGAGGTTCCCCGAGCTATCCTCCCAAGTCGCGGTCAAGGTGTAGGTACTTGGAGGGATAAGATTAACTACAACGTAATTAAAGTCGAAAGATATTCTTGTACCTTGACCAGGAGATAAGGTGCTGAAACTGGGTTGGCTGGTAACAATATATGGGGATGTGGCGGTGGGAATGTTCCAAACTACTTGAGCGCGTTCCCACATTTGTATTATCTGGCGACCGCTGCCAGCTGGCCAAGTGAGATTAATATTATTCAAGCGATATGAAGTACTAAGGGTGTTGAAATAGTCGTACGAGATGAAAGTGGTCCCAGCAGCACCGAGAGCAATTCCAGATAAACAAGATGCACTAGGTGTGGGAGTTGGTGTTGGAGGTGGTGGTGGTGGACCTCCAGTTGATGGACAAAAGTAAGTACCAACGAATGAAATATTGAAAGGTCCTATTGCAACATTTCTTAATCCTATTCCAAAGAAACATTCAAAGAGGTTTAATACTGCAAAGGTAAGAAGTAGAACGGTAAGTCCGACAACAGCATGAGTAACTCTACTTCTGGCAACCTCAATTGCCACTTTGTCTCCACCAGCAACAATCCAAGAAACTGCTCCAAAGAGAAAGTAGAATACAAAAGCAAATACTCCAACAACAAAAGCTAAACCAATTAATGCAGGAATAAGTTGAGCAAAGAATTGAGGTCCAGGTAAACCACCAAGTCCACCAAGTGCTGGATTATGTATTACTTGGGCTAAAGAGCTTATATACAAGTTGATATACATTTACTTCCTATTGTAGCAAAATATTTAGGTCTTAAAATAATCATTATAGAGTAATCCCAACAGAGATGATTAGAAAAAAATTACCTATTTCCCCTCAATATTAGTCAAGTACCACACGTCTTTATCTTGCACAAGTTTTAATGTGTAAGTTGTGATTTTGTTCTCATATGAAACTTTGGCGTCTACAAGAGCAATACCATTTGGGTCAATATTTGAATTCACAATTTCGTAAGTGATGTCTTTCCCAAGAAATGAAACCAGGTTGTCAATATCTGCAGCTGGGTGAGATAAGGCCTTGACTCCTTCTAAATTGTATTCTTTACTTAGATCAAAATAAGCAATAACAACGTCGTTAGGTGCAACTTTTGGAGTATTAAGGGATTCAGTTTGAGGGGGAGTTGGTGCATTTAGAGTGTAGCTTTGCGATCTATTTTTTATTAAAAAAGTAAGAAAAAGAAAAATGACAGATACAAACCCAATAATAAATATTATTTTCTTAGTATTTTTATTAAGTAAAGGTCTTTCTGGTTCTTGGGTAGAATCAGGCGTTTCGTTTGCAACTTCGGAAGATATTGACTCGGGTTGGGATAATATGTTCTCCTGATAATCATTCATATAAAGGCCTTTTCAACTACAAGAATATGTCGACCTTTTGACTTTGTCAACGCGGTCAAAGCTTACTCGCTTAAAAAATAGGTGTCAGTTGCGTCGTTGATCTTCCTCTTAAGTTCTTTTTGAAAAAATTCTTCTTGAGCTAGCGATCAAGTTAGTATCGAGACGCTTAATAATATTTTCAAACTACTGCCGACTTACCGACATTGACATAATGTCCAATCACATGCTCTGGTTGGATTTCCTGGGTCGGACATAACTGAGGGGACCATTACTTGATTACAATCAGCAATTGTATCAGAACAGTTGCCTCCAGCTCCTCTTCTGTAGGTATTATTATTAGCTGTAGCATTCGTTCCTATTCTAAAACATGATAATCCACTTAAGGAACATACCTGATTACAGGTTTGAAGTGATGCTTCGTTGGCTACAATTATTGAAGGTGGTGGTGTCGGTGTTGTCGTTGCTGGCGGTGCCAAACAAGTAATATTACTGTAAACGGTAGTTGAACTATTACAAGTTCCTATTGGGGTCTGCACGGCTGTTACCCCACAGTTCGTACAAGTACCACTAATAGCACAAGGTTCGGACGTCCTACTTGGGTCATCAAGCACTGGGCAAATGTCAGTAGTCCCGTTACCTAAAAGTACTTGTATAAAACCAGGTTGACTAATAGGGGTTGGTGTTGGAGTAGAGGTCGCTATGGGACAGTAAGTATTAGGAACAGAAAAGTTGATAGTATATGATCCTGAAGGAGTTGTATTTGAAATACGCACCATCCAAGTTTGAGGGACGAACTGTATACCAAAAGTCATACCCGTAGGAACTGTTCCAATAGGCTGAAGCCAGTTATTGTTTGATCCGGGAATAATCGTACTATCTTGGTTTTCAAGCCCGAACCAAGCGGATCCAGAGGGATTAAAGGGAATTCCTTGTGTATGTGACCCTGTTGTATAGCTAGGAGAATTTTCAACCCACACCAACGGATTGGGAGGCCAAAGTGCGTAATAGGATTTAGTGAGTATTGTGGGGGTAGCACCGTTACTACAGACGGGTACAGCTGTCATTATCCAATACCCACTAATGGGTGTGGGAGTAGGTGTTGCTGGTGGCAAAGGACTGATTTGGAAGCAGTAGAAATTCATTGAAAATGAACAGTTTATGTTAACTACGTTCGACCATAAACTATTGGTGCTTGACGTATTACCTATACTCGATACCTGAGAAGTGCTACCAGATGTCCAATTTGCGCAGTTAGCCCCAGGAATGTTGAAACCTGTAGCTGTGGTTCCTGTTCGCACATTAGAATCTGGATTAAATACAACGGTTGTGTTATTAGCATATCTATTTATAGGAACATTAATTGTTCCATCAGTAAGATCAGTAAAATTAGCGGCTATCTGAGTAACCCCATCAGGTAGTCTATAGGGTAGGCTTGGATTACTTGGAGCAATATTAGTTCTTGCATTTACTGAGTCAGTACTTAGCCAAGCTCGGAATGTGCCGGATAACCCTGCGGCGGTCGCGTTTGACTGACAGATTGAATTTGCAGTTGCTAAGCTACCAATGTTTCCGTTTGCTGGATTAGAGTTAGATACAAAAGCAACGTAATAAGAGGAAGGTGGTAGTGTAGGCATCGGTGTTACTGTTGCTGTCGGTGGAACAGTTGTTGGTGTTGCCGTTGGTGTAGGAGGGGGTGGGGGTGGACCTCCAGTTGATGGACAAAAGTAAGTACCAACAAAAGATATATTGAAAGGTCCAACTGCAACATTTCTTAATCCTATTCCAAAGAAACATTCAAAGACATTTAAAACAGCAAAGGTAAGGAAAAGAACAAAAAGTCCAATAACTGCATGAGTAACTCTACTTCGAGCAACCTCAATTGCCACTTTATCTCCACCTGCTAATATCCAAGAAACTGCTCCAAACAAGAAATAGAATACAAAAGCAAATACTCCAACAACAAAAGCTAAACCAATTAATGCAGGAATAAGTTGGGCAAAGAATTGAGGACCAGGTAAAGACCCAAGTCCACCAAGTGCAGGATTATATACACGTTGAGAAATTAATTGAAAGAATGAGAAAAACATTATTCTTTTAATAATAGAGTATTTTGTTCGGGGTATTTTGTCAATGTGATTTGGGGTTGAAATACCACTTGACCCCGCTTGAAATTTCGCATTCGCCTTTCCCGCCCGCATAGCCTAAGCTTTAGTCTTGGCGGGCGCGGTCAATACTATACGTATACGGCTCATGCCAAATTCTTACGGGGTCTACGCCCCGTTGGGTGTGAAACTACCCAACTGGGGCTTGACACGAGTGTTGCCCTTTGATACTTTGTGATTATGGTTAGATATACTTTAGCTTCAAAAGTGTATCAAATCATATATAAGAACCTCGCACTAATGTGCGAGAACCTTGGCCACGTTCAATTTTATGAACGTGGTAAGTAGAAAGAAAGATGCCTGAGTCAAAAAAGAAGGTAAACAAATTGAAATTAGAAAGTCTTCCTGACCTTTTGACTGTTCGCGAAGTTGCCGAACTTCTTAGAGTTTCACCCTTAACAATAAAAAGATGGGGGAAACGCGGTAAACTTCCGGCGATCCGAATAAACTCTCGAGGCGACAGGCGTTATAAAAAAGAAGCTGTACTATGGTTACTCGGGATTCAAGAGAAGACCGAGTAACTAACCCCTCGAAGCCTTAGCGAAGTGGGATGTCTTCTGGGAATTCAAGAGAAAACAGAATAGATCTAACCTCAAAATTTCACGGTAAAAACCTGTGCGAGAACGTTTTTAATAGTTGTCGAAAGAATGTTTAAGTCAATTGCAAATGAGGCATTTTCAACATACTCTCTATCAAGTTTCATCCATTCGCGAAATGTTATTGAGTGAGATCCTTTTATGACCCAACTACTCGTTAAACCCGGCGTTACTAATTCTCTAATTCTCTGAACTTTTGAAAGTTTATTAGCTTCATAAATCGGTAATGGTCGGGGACCAACCAAACTCATCTCTCCATTCAATACATTAATGAGCTGAGGTAATTCATCAAGTCCAGTGTGAGCTAAGAACCCACCAAAAGGAGTATAGCGAGGATCGTCATGAATTTTAAAGACAGGACCATCCGCCTCATTTAGATGTTTGAATCGCGCTTTTTGTTTTTCTGCCCCAACCCTCATTGTTCTGAATTTTAATATTTCAAAAATGCGGCCATTTTGACCTACTCTTTTTTGTTTGAAAAGTATAGGACCTTTGCTTGTAAGCTTTATGAGCGTGGCGACTATAGTTATTGCTGGAATAAAAAGAATTATTCCCAAAAAAGTAAACACAAGATCCACTATGTTTTTGGCAAAAGAGTTGTGATAGAAACCTACCGAGATTTTTTTTCGCATCCAGCTAGTATATATTAAATTCCAGGTGTTAAAGTATAAAGTATGTCTGTGATATGAGAAAGATCTTTGAAAAATTCGTTTCGGTTTTCTTAATTATATTATTTGTTCTAGGTGGGCTAGGGCTTAGTCTTGGGTTATTTGTATCGGTTTGTTTACTTTATGTTCTCTGTTTGCTAATAATAATCCGTCCAAAACTAAAAGATTTTCGATTTCCTCCAACTTATGGCTTGTATAGTCTATTTTTACTCTTCTTCTTTATAAACTTTTTGTGGAGTGAAAATGAAGGCCAGAGTTTAATTTACTTTTTCTTATTTCTTTACGGCTTTTTCTTCTGGGGCCTTGCATATAACTTGAAGGATAAGTTAGTAAATTTTAAAAAGCTAGTAATTACCTTAGGAATAGTTTTTGGTGTTATTACACTAATCTATCTAGCATTCGATAACACACTTAACATAAACGCTTTTAGCTTAGTTCATTTTGCGGTTGCGCCATTGCATCACCATCACATTGGAGATTTCTGGGTAATTGTTCTGATTGTAATTGGAAGCGAGTATACAAAACGTAAGAACATGAAGTGGTTGATATTTTTACTATTCGGATTTTACTTTTTGTTTTTATCTCTTTCTCGTTCGGCATACTTAGCTCTAGCTTTAGGATCACTTTATTTTATTGCTAAGAGTGGAAAAGCGAGGAGTATATCGATTTTTAAGATTTACATTGTTATCGCAGTTGTTTTGTTTTTGTACTCATCTTTTCAAAAAAGTACACTTTTTGCCCATATTGGATACATCGGACAAAGTTTAATAGGATTTATAAATAACCCATTCGGAGTTGGTGTTGGAAATTTTGAAAAGATTTCAACCGACCCAAGAAATGTATTTTTAGGGTTGGGGAGTGGTTCGACATCGACTCACAATATAATTTTGGAGATAATGACCGGGATGGGGATTTTGGGAATAAGTTTTATTGTCTGGCTTTTCAAAATATTGAAAAGTATAATTAAATCAGAGGTCGACGAGAGTTTGTTGTATAGAACAGTTTTTATTACTCTGACAGTAAACTTTTTGTTTGACTATACTTACTTAATACCCACGATGCTTTGGATTTGGTTTG
>Ga0155836_111_pt8 | contig 19390 bp, 12 predicted proteins | sample RifCSPlowO2_01_FD_107490 | JGI IMG/M metagenome (GOLD analysis project Ga0155836, IMG submission 107490) | Candidatus Woesebacteria bacterium RIFCSPLOWO2_01_FULL_39_10 | reverse complement strand
AGCTTTGTTGTGCAAAATCTTTGCTGGAAGACTCATATAGTCGGAGTGTTCTCCTCTTTGTTCATTAATACGAGCGAGTGGTCCAATGTCTGCAAAAAGGCCCACTCCGACTGCTCTTGAATAAATATCGGTTCGAGTAAGGTCTTTAATTAAAGGTAAAACTGCAACTAATCCAACTAATCCTGTCAAAACGATATTTTTAAAATTTGTTTTAACTTCCTTCCAGTAAATAACAAGAAGCCCCAAAATCAAAAGTGGAACTATAATTCTTGCAGCGTGATAGGTGTAAAAAGATAGGGCAAAGCTTACAAAAGAAACCATTAATACAGGTAGACTATTTAACCCCTTCAAAAAAAGCAAAAGTCCTAAAACAATAAAAAAAGTGGCAACATTCACTTCCCAACCGCCCCTTGAGAAATGGATGTGCCAAGGACTAATTGCAAGAAAAAATGCTGCAATTATTGGCAGTGACTGGTGATTAGTGACTGGTGATTCGTGATTTTTGAATAATTCTTTGACCAATAGATAAATTAAATAAACAGTTGCAACACCAAGAAATGCTCCGGGTATTCTTACCGCCCATTCGTTTAGTCCCAATAATTTAACAAAAGGTAATACTAAATAGAAATAAAGACCTGGTTTATAATCATTAAACGATTGGAAGTGGATCGGCCACGAGTTCCCGTGTTCATCGTGTCCAGTTTGAATCAAAGAATAAGCATTATATCCAATCGCCGCCTCATCAGCATTTAAGGCCGGATAATCCCCAAGTCTCCAAAACCTTAAGAAGGCAGCAAGCAGAAGTATTAAAAAAATCAGGTATTTTCGCGTCTTTTGTATCATGTTACATATATTGATATATCATGCATAAGGTTATCTCACTTCGATTATTCTAAAGGCATCGGTTCCATCAAGATATTTAATCTCTTTTATAGTATTAAAAAGTTTTGGATCATTAGAATCCTGGGGAGGAATTCGTAAAGAATCTCCAATGATTAGTGACCCACTATCCCCCCTATTTACGGACCAATCAATTCCAGTAAACTCTATGTTATCCAGGTTTAGTACATAACCTACATCGCCTTTGTATTCACTCTCCACCAATTTAGAATTTGCTTGATACTTCGCAGGGTCGTATTTTTGAAAGAACAAAAAATAAATATAAGGTTGAGCGAAAGATTGTTGAACTTTTATAGTCTTATAATTACTCTGAATTGGTGTAATAGTTTCTACTATTTGTTTATAGCCATATTCCCAAAGTTTGGAATCATGCCTTGGTAAATGTATAAAGTAAGCGTCGAAGTAATATGTTAAGTTTCCAAGAAATACAACGGAAAATAAAAAGTAACCTGAAACACGTATCAATCTAACCGGCATCCTTCTAATTCTTTCAAAAAGAAAGACCAACCCAAATGCTGAAATAGAAACTAGTGGGATAATTAGACTTAAACTCCTTACTGTTTGGACCTGATCGCGTGAAAGGACCGCAGGAAGCGGTGCAAGTACTAACCAAAGAAATACAAAGACCTTAAATTTTACTTCTTTCGTCTTTAGAAGTGCAACCAAACCAAAAGTGAGCAGTACCAAATCAGATAATAACAGCATTCCATGGTTTGGAGCTGAATGCCGGGGGTTTTGCCAATCACCTTCGAAAAATAATAAACGTCCTGAGAAATGATTAAACCAGCGCCCTATAATTCCTCGGGTAAAATTCAGTGTTTCAGGATGAAATAAGTAGTAGGTGAGGCTTCCAATCTTCTCGTTTCCTTGGTCAAGAAAAGTTTGAAGGTAGTCTGTAGGCCTTGGATATGAAAAGACGCTAAAGATCTCCAACCTTCCTACTTTACCCTGGACCAAACTGAAAAGGATCGGCGATGTAACTATGAGACCAACTATAATTGAACGAATTAACACCGTTTTTGTACTTAAAAACTTTCTAATATCGTTCCAAAAAATAATTGCCAAGATGAATAAGACGATTAAAGTTGATAGCTTTGCTCCTTGGTAAGTTAAAAGTGTTGAAGCGAAGAATAAAGAAGAGTAAATCAAAAATGCAGAATTCTTAAGTGATTTTAGAAAAAAATATATCCCGGCCAGTGTTAATGTAAGAGATAAGTTTGCTTCCCAAGCACCTCTAGAAAAGTGAATGTGCCATGGCGAAATCGACAGTAATAATGCTGCGATTGTCGCGAGTGATTCGTGATTCGTGATTCGTGATTCGTTGTTCAGAACTTCAGAAAACAACAAAACTATTTTGTACAAAAGCCAAACAGCAAATACCCCCGCTATAGCACTTGGAAGTCTTACTGACCACTCATTCAAACCTAAAATGGCGATGAGGGGTGCTGTAAAGTAAACATAAAGTCCGGGTTTAAAATCACCGAAAGACTTAAAAATAATTGGTAAAAGTTCCCCGTACTCATCCCTTCCTGTTTTAAGTATTGAATAAGCGTTGTAACCCAAAGCTGCTTCGTCGGGAGTTAAATGTGGGGGAATACTTCCTAATTTCCATAATCTTAAAACCGCCGCGACTAAGATGATTATTAAGAGTATGTATTTTTTAGTTCTCATACATTTCAAAAGCTACCTCTCCGTTTAAAAAGTTAATCGCTTTAATTTTATTCCATCCTTTTGGAACATTATTAGGACTAGTTATTAATAAACAATTACTCTGTTCACAATTGAAGTTGTCCCCACTTTCCAGAACGAAATCTTGCCACTCTTCTTTTGGGATGCTCCAGTCATTGACGAAGTAAAACTTATCAAATGAATCAACCCAGTACCAATTTGATTGATAAAATCGCTTTATATTGAGGTCTGATCTAAAGTCTTTAGGGTTCCATGGCCAGTAGAATAAAATAAATTCGTGTGGTTCTCCGTACTTTTTTGTAATGATAATTTTATCGTAGTCGTCGTAGTTCTCTTTAACAAATTGAAATACTTGTTTGTAGCCATACTGCCAACTCCATGAGTAATTCTTCTTGTAATTCACAAAATAATCATTTAAATAACTCTCTAAAAAGACAACCGCTACAATGATATATATCATTGTAGCAACGTACTTAAACTTCTTCTGAAAAAGGTTGATAATTGTTAGTAACCCCAAACTTGTTACAACCATTGGTATCGGTAAAATCGTAATGCTACGAAGTACATGAGGAGCCTCTCGAGTTAAACTTGAAGGTATGGGCGAAAGCATAAGCCACGCCAATAAAAGGGCACTCGTCTTGTCTTTTTTAAGTGCTTTAATTAATAAAATAATTAGTCCTAATACGAAAAACGGCAGGTTAACTAAATATATAAGTCCATTATTTGGGACACTAAACTGATAGTGGCTTCCCCCTTCTAGGAATAAAAACCCAGGAGAAAAGTGAGAAATCCAATTTTTAACGAAATGACTCAAAAAATATGTCGGTCTGTTATAAATCAAACGTGTGATTTGTGGACCGAAAGATGATTTCTCCCGTGATTCAATAATTTGGGCAATTGCCCCATCATCAATAATTGCCACTTCCCCATAACGAGCTTGACCTACAGGGTTTAGCAATTGGAAAAACATGGGTATCAGAAATAGAGCTGTTAGGATTAAGGAAAGGCGAACGAAAGATTTTCCATTTTTATAAGCTTCTAAAAGTTTGTCTTTAAACAAAAAAACCAATGTTACTAAAAGCAATGGTATAAAAATACGTGCGGAGTTATATGTCCAGACTGAGAGTCCAAGAAGAAATGTTGCAGGGACAAAAAACCTAGAACTGTTTATTCCCTTAAAGAAAAAATATATTCCAGAAACAATGAAAAAAAGTGCCAAATTTGCCTCGAATGCCCCCCTTGATAGAAATAGGCTCCATGGCTCAATCGCGGCAAGAAGTGCGGAGAGTAGGGCAATTTTTTTGTTTTTTAATATTTCATTAACAAGTAAATATGTAAATGCAACTGTTGCGATTCCTGCCAACACTGAGGGTAATCTTACAGAAAATTCACTAAGCCCTAAGAAAAACTCAGAAATCGCCGTCAAATAAATATAAACTGGTAGCTTATAATCCCCATAGGCTCGGAAAATTGTTGGGAAACTTTCGCCCCACTCATCTCGACCTGTTTTAAGAATTGAATAGGCATTATAACCATGACTAACTTCATCCCAATTAAGTGATGGCGGCATTTCACCAATTGCGACTAGTCGTAAACCAGCTCCCAAAAGGACTATGAGAATTAAGATTGGGTTTTCTCTTGCGAAATTAAAAAGTTTTTTGAGCATACGCTTCGGATGTTGGTTGGACAACAATAACTGCCGGTTTCCCAGTAAGATAAGAGAACTGTTTTATAACAAAAACGTCTTTCGGGAACTCTTCAAGTTTCCCTACTAGTAAAGACTTTGACATTGTCTGATCAGCCGGGTATTTAATACTTCTGAAGGTATATTTGCCAAGTTTATACTCTTCTAGTTGATCAATAAAAAGTAAACGCTGGTCTTTATAAATTTTCCATGCTTGTATTTCTCTCTGATACTCTTTTGGATCCCAGACATTTGCAAAAGCGATGTAAATATGGGGTTCAGATAATCTTTTACTAACAACAACTTGTTCTTTATCTTGTGAGTTCTCTTTTAGCCAACTTGCCACTTCCAAATTCCCATAAAGCATTCCTTCGGCAGATTTATATGGGCTAAGGAGAAAATAGTCTTCAAGAAACGAGACGGTAAACAGAAGCACTATTACTGTGCCCAAAACAGGAGTCAACCTTGTAAGTGTTCGTGGCAAGTTATGTTTAATAAATCCATATAGTGCCAATGCTCCGTAAGCCAAAGCTATTTGAATTGCAGGCAAACTTACAACTGCTCTATTTGCAGCAAATCCCTTTCCGGTGGTGAGAGCCGCAGGGATTGGTGCAATCAAAATCCAAAATAAAATAATTAGAAGTGGATTTTTCTCCTTTTGCTTAAAAAGAGCGTAAAGAAAGCCGAAAATTAATGGTAGTTCAAACCAGTAAAGTACTCCACGCCCAGGAATCATTCCGTAGGTAGTTTCGGCAGGACCATCAACGAATAGAAATTTTTGAGAAAAGTAAGACGTGTAGTTATTTAAAAATCGTTTAGCCGCAACTTCGTATTTATTATGAAAGATTCTTGCAACCGTTGGAGACATACCCTGGTATATTGCAATAATTCGTTTATCCGATGCTTCATTCAAGGCACCGGAAAAGATACTGATATCTTTTGCTCGGGCCGCTCCCCCTATAAATAGAGTGTATGCGCTTAATATGCAAAACATCCCAAATAAAAATGAGGGTATGATCTTACTTTTTAAGGAAAGTTTATTAATCTTATTCCAATAAACTACAACTAAGATAAGAACTAAAAGTGGAGTAACAAAGCGTGCTGAATGATAAGTAAATAAATTAAATCCAAAAACAAGTGCAGAAAGGTATAAAAGATTCACTTTCTTTAAGCCTTTTAAAAAAAGAAGGATCCCCAAGGGTAGGAAAAACGTTGTCAAATTGGCTTCAAATGCTCCTCTACTCATCATAATGTGCCATGGTGAAATCGTAAGTAAAACTGCGCTTATTATCGCAATTGATTTTTTACCGGCGATAAGCGAAGCTTGGCCAGCTTTGCTGGTTGATAATTTGTTTCTCATACTATTTTGCAACTCCAAGACTAAAAGATATGTTATATAGACTGCAAAGGTTCCAAGTAATGCATTCGGAAGTCTAACTGCAAACTTATTCAAGCCAAACATAGCTACTGACGGTGCACTTAGATATGCATATGCTGGGAGTTTAAAATCCCCGAAGGACTCTAAAACTAGTGGAAACGAATGACCCCACTGATCTTTTGCAGTTTTTAGTAAAGAATATGCGTCATATCCAAAAGAAGCTTCATCAGGAGTGAAACCAACGGGAATAACATCTAGTGCAAATACTCTTAATAAAAAGGCGGAAGAAAGAATTACACCAAAAAGGAGCTTTCTCATCTTACCCAAATTATATCTTCTGAAGTTTCAAATGTCGAAGAATGATAGCGAAAGTAAAAAGATTAACGAAAGAAATTAATAGTGAAAATGTGGAATTTTGATAAAGACTCTCTAGCCAAGGTAGTGGCGGTGCCCAAAAAAGGTGGTACAAATTTAATAGATGAGTTGCTGAAAGAATTATGTAAGGTATCCAGAAATGAGGGAGAAAACCTAAAAGAATTGTTCCATACGGGAAAAAAGGATACAAATATCTTTCATGGATCCTTGTTAAAAAAAGAAATGAAAGGAGAGAGGTTATTATTAACGATATAAAAATTTTTCTTTCGCTTATTTTCCGTTTAAGCCATATCATGACAAGGATGATCCCTGTCAAAACTACAGCAAATCCCCACAACCGGGCGGGTAAACCCAAATAAACTGTTGAGTCGAACCTTTTTCCGGAATCGATAAGCCACCAAAAATTAAAAGCATTTGCCGTTAAATACCCGATCTCTCCCGGTAAAATTCTTTCTCTGTATAAATTAATTAGCCATACCGGTAGATCTATCCTCGGATGAAACCAAATAGACACCAAAAAGGCAGTTACGAGCATGTAGATTGTTGCCTGCAACCATTTCTTCAATGAGTACTTTTGAGTGTAGGCAACGAACAACAAGACCGGAGCAAAGATTGCAAGGGATCCTTTAAAAAGAACCGACAACACAATAAAAATTGCAAATTTGATTAAGTTTTTGTTTAGAAGTGCAAAAATTCCTATTAAGCCTAATAAGTTGACAATTCCGTCTGTTTGTCCCCAGATTGCAGAGTTATACCAAGTTATCGGATTAAATAGCCAAAGGGCAGAAAGTTTAAATCCAAGTTTTTCTTTGTTCCTTTGTGCAAAATACTTGTAAATCAACAAGCCAATTCCTAAATCAGCCATAGTCGATGGAAGTTTAACTAATAATGTCATTCCCTTGCCTTCCCAAAACCAAATGAAAGTTGATGGGAAAAAAGAAAAACGATTATTTAAAAACCAAGAAAGTTTTTCTATACCAATCCAAATAACTCTTGTTGCAGCAAGCATTAAGATTGTTAGTGGTGGTTGATTAGGAGCAGAATACGGCCAACTTGCCTCGCCGTAGCTTTGCGAAGGCGGGTCATAAAAACCATCCAGACCTCTCTCAACGGCCAGGGTTGCCCATGAGATATTATTATTCAGGTCACCATGGTACGCAACAAATAGCAAAGATAGTCGAAGAACTAAGGCTCCGAGAAAAATAAGCGTAAGAATTCTATAAGATCCCACCAACAAATTGTACATCAAAGCATCTAACGCTAAAATAAGTTAAAGAAAATGCAACACTTAGCTGTTCTTCTTGGGATTTTGTTTTGGCCGACAAGTTTATATTTTAAAAATATTCCTCAAGATTTTATAACTTACTTAATTCCAGCTCTCTTAATTCTCCTGGGTTACTTTCTTTACAATAAGGGTTGGAAATTCTACACCCTACCTATACTTATAATTCCTTTTGTTGAACCAAAATTAAGTCTATTCCCAGTAATATATATTTTATTCGATATCATTTTCGGAAAAAAAAGTATTTATAAGTTCACGCTTTTGGTAATTTCTTTTGCAGTTCTTTTTTCCCTTTGGGAAGCGCTTTGGGGACAAACTATATTTATCCCAGATTATGAGGCCAGACAAAAAGTGATCCGTGAAACACAACTGTACCCATCAGTTCTACTGGCGAGAACATTTCACAACAAAGCAAGAATTATTACGGATAAATTTACCGCTAATTTATTTGCCATAACTGAAGCTAATAATTACTTTTTCGGCTTCGCTCCGAGGCAATCTATAAATAACCAAAATTTACCTAAATTCCCGTTCTTGGGAATTATATTTGTACTCTATGGAGTATTCCATATCAACAAAAACGAAAACAAAAAATTTATAATAACTTCTTTTTTGACTGCAATAATATCTTTGTCAATCCTTACTATTTTTGATAGAAATGATTTCATTTTATGGATTCCTTTGAGCCTAATCCTTATTCACGGTATTAATTTAATAAAACAAAATTTCAAGTTTTACTTTTTGGTGCTTATTCTATTTGTAATTTTTGCAATTCCAGAAGCACTAAGAATTTTATTAACTTTATAAAATGAATAAATATTTAACACTCGGAGCTCTTATTATTAGTATATTTTTAGCTATTATCACTCGTTTTTATGAATTAGGAGAAGCACCGGCCGGACTTTACTTAGATGAAGCGGCACAAGGGTATAATGCGTATTCTATTTTAAAAACCGGAAAAGATGAGTTTGGAAAATCGTTCCCAATCGTGTTCAGGTCCTTTGCCGATTTTAAAACACCGATTTACATTTATTTAATAGTTCCACTTATACCGTTATTTGGATTAACAAAATTTACAGTCAGGCTTCCCTCGTTCATTTTCAGCATCCTCACATTTCCAATTTTATATCTATTGATTAAAGAAGTGGCACCCAAAAGATATGCCCTTTCTCTAAGTCTTTTGACAATTGCGATACTTTCCATTTCCCCATGGCACATACTTTTTGGTCGAACAGCTTTTGAGTGTAACATCGCTTTATTTTTCTTCCTTTCTGGAATTTATTTTTTTTATGTCGGACTTAAGAGTCCAAAAAACTTACTTTTTTCGGCAGTTTTCTTTTCAATTGCTATAACGTCATACCATGCACAAAGAGTTCTCACTCCGATAATGTTGGTCTTACTTTTCTTAAGGTATAGAAAAATAATACTAGGACAGACACACAAAAAATACTTGATTATTGGAATTACCCTAGGGTTATTACTCCTTCTGCCAACCATCTCAATAGCAACAACTCCGGGTTTTTTGGCAAGAGTAACTGGGCTTAATATTTTCTCCTACTCGCGTCAATTACCTGCAGGCTTCCTCGAAGATTATGATGGCTCACTTGAGTTTCTTGTAAATAATAAGTTTTTTTTGACAACTCGAGAATTTTCTTCACTTTATCTTTCGTACTTTTCACCTCGAAATATGTTCTTTCTTGGAGACCCTGATGCCCGATCTTCATTCCCGTATCTTGGAACTTTTTTCTTATGGCAATTCCCCTTCTATGTTTATGGGTTATATGTTCTTGTCAAAAAAAACTTAGGTGAATTGAAATTTCTCACTTTATCTCTACTATTAATTTCACCTCTTCCTGCTGCAATTACACGAGATCCGTATTCCACAATTAGATCTTTGCAAATGGTAATTCCTCTTACTGTCATCATTTCATTTGCTTTGATCGAAGCTTATCAAAATGTAAGTCAACTATTTATATACAGATTTAGACTTTTGGGAAAGAGTTTACTTAACCTAATTACTTTTGCCGCACTTACAACAATTTTAATCTATTCACTCGCAAGACTCTACAGCTCCGCAATAATCCTCAATGAGTACGACCACGCCGCAGAGTGGGGCTATGGATATCAACAAGTTGCTGATTCTTTCCAAAATCTTGATCAAAAACTACCAATTGTGGTCGATAACACGAGAATAGAATCCTACAGTGAGCTTTTATTTTTTCTGAAATTTGACCCTGAAATCTACCAAAAAGAAAATTTCGAAGTATCAGCTTCAGAGTACTACACAAACTTGGAAAGAAATAAAGTGAAGAAAATAGGAAGAATTATAACAAGGCCTATTGATTGGGAAAAAGATTTGAATGTAGAACAGTATTTGGTCGGCGATTCATTAGCTGTATCTTATGAGCAAATCAAGAGTCATAATTTAACTTTAATAGATGAAATTAAGTATCCAGACAGTTCCATCGCGTTCACGATTGTTAAGACAAATCCAAAATAGTTTCGAAGTTAGTTTGTCTTTTGAGTGAATAAGTAAAATGCAGGTTCTCCAGACGGGTAGGGAATAGCTTTCAAAAGTTTAAGGTTCGCAGGTGTTCTCTCCGGTTCCATAATCAAGTTCGCACCAATTTCCGAAGCTAGTGCCAAGTAAAGAGTTTTATTGTCAATATAAGTATCAAGATCGTAAAGACCTTTACCTTCAACATTAAAGGTTCCGAAATAAAATTTATCAGTGTGGGAAACTTTCCCGAATCCTTCAACATAAACATCGTTTCCAATTGGAAATTCTCTTTGCCATTTGTCTGGTGGGTATTGGTATAAACCTGCAAAAAATATCCATGCAGGTTCTCCAGCCATCGAAATAATTACTTTATTGTACTGTTCATCAATCTCCTTAACGGCTAGGATCGCTTCTTTGAAACCAGCATGCCACCATCTTTCTGAATCCCAAGGATTATGAACCCAGTAAGTGTGTTGGTAAAAAATAAAACTTAAAGCGATAAGCAACAAATAACATGAAGTAAGTAAAAATCTAATTTTCCCTTTTAATCTGCTGAATAAATCAATTAATCCATAAGAGATTAGAAAAAGAAGTGGAGGCAAAATGATAAAAAGACGAGTTGCATGATTACCTCCATCCCTCGTTAGCTCCGCGGGTAAAGCTCCTACGATTATCCAGAAAATTAAAAAGGCTTTTATTCTCCTGTCAATTTTAGATGTAAAGAAAAATACTACTCCTAAAACTAGAGCAATTACTTCAATTTTATAAAATTGTCCAGTCCCTTTTATTGAGTGACGTAGATTAGAATCTCCTTCTTCAAAAAGAAAGTCGAAAGAAAAACTTTGCAAATAATTCTTACTAATATTTTCCGCCCAAAAGGTAACTTTGTTATGGAAAAGTCTTTGTCTAGGAGCAGGTATGTAACCCAAGTCCAAATTGTTAGCCATTACGGCGTCGCGAAACCTTGCAGTTCCTACTTCGGGCTCAATTGTTGGATCGGTAAAAACACTTGTATATGCAGCCCTTTGCGTACCACCGCCAAATAGTATGCTGTAAGCTATCGGCAATCCCACAATTATGCCAGCAATTGCTCCTTTGACAAGGATCATCCTTGTCATACATAAAATTTCTTTTCTCCAAACTATAAATAGAAAAAGTAATAGAACTGGAGTAAATAATTTTGCAGTACTATAAATCCATGGAGTTAGTGTTAATAATAATACTGAAACCCAAAGGAATTTCGACTCTCTCAAGCTTCTAAAGAAAAAATATAGTCCGAAAATTAGAAATGCAAAAAGCTCAGTAACTTCGAAAGCCGCCCGGGAATATTGGATATGCCAAGGTGAAAGAGCGAGAATTGCAGCAGATAATATAGCAACGCCTTCAATTGAAATGTCGCCTCTTTTAGTCGCGATGCTCAATAACTCTTTAATTAAAAGGTAAATTCCAAGTACTCCGAGAATCCCAAAGGAGGCTGCAGGCAAGCGAACACCCAAAGGACTTATCCCAAAAAGCGCAACAGTTGGGACAGAAGAATATAAGTAAAGAGGGGTCCGCCACTCGGCAAGAGATTGAAAATGCAGCGGCATAAAGTTGCCCGAGTAATCACGGCCGGTTTTTAGTATTGAATAGGCGTGGTAACCAACGTCGAGTTCATCACCAAAAAGTGATACCGGAACTTCAGATATTTTCCACAGGCGCAAAAAGGAGGCGATCGCTAAGACTACAACCAGAGTAAATTTCGTATATTTTTTCATGATCTTCTAGTTGTATCCACAAAAATGAATGCCGGCTTTCCGCTTGGATAATCAACTTTTTTGACAATCATAGATTTCTCAACTTTGTCCGGCGGAAGGTCCCAGTATGAACCGATAACCAGAGAATTTTCGGGAAAATTATCCTTGTCCCACACCATTCTTTTTATTTTAATCTTTTCAAAACCGGAATTGAAAGTAAAATGTGCTGTAGGATCAATCTTACAGTAGAAAAGAATATAAAGCCCAGGCAAACCAGTATTATTTGGAACTATGCTCCCAAAAGTATCTGTTATATAAATGTTGTCATATCTATCCTGATTCTGACAAACATACAGCGAAATTTCTTTGTAGCCGTACTGCCAAGACTCAGAGAAAAAACGAGGAAACTGTCGTAAATATATGTCTGCGAAATAAATTATGTTAATAAGAAGTAAAAGTACATAAACGAATAAGTACTTTTTGTTTCTCTTAAGAAAATTGTAAGTTGCTTCAAAACCAGCCGCTGCTGATATACCAAAAAATGGAATCCAAATTAATGCTCTTAAGGGGTGCTGTTCATTCATTGTAAAAGCTGCCGGAATAGGTCCAACAAAAAACCAAAAGATTGCAAGACTTCTGAGGTTCTTATTCTTATGAATAATCAAGCTATAAATTCCTACTAAAATAACCAAAATGTCGACGGCATAAAAAAGACCCACATCTAAAAATCCCGGAGGGGTATACTGCATCCCTTTCCAAAACCAAAAACGTAAATCAAAATAGTTAAGATACTTTCCTAAAAAATGCCTAAAAATTAGATACAGATCATTGTCAAAAACGGCTTCACCTGTGCTTTGATACTTTCCGTAATTAAGCTCGCGAATCAAACTCTGTTCTCGTAGTATTGATGTAGAGATTGCCCTTTCTTGAACTACTTTAGTAAAAAAAGTTAAATGAATGAAAGGGATAATTAAAACAATAAATGGTATTAATGATATGAAAAGTTTCTCTTTTTTTTTAACTAAAAACCCTAAATCTTTTCTGTAAATAAATAGCAAAAATAGCAAAAAAAACGGTGTAAATAACCTTTCCGCGTGGTACGCCCACAAACTTAAAGCAAAAAGGGCTAAGGAGAAGGAAAAATAAATAAGTGATTTTTTCCTAATGCAAATCAAAAACCAAAGTACACCCAGAAGTATAAAAAACAACGCTGTTACAGCTTCAAAACTTCCTCTAGAAAAATGTATATGCCACGCAACTATAGCCAGCCAAAAGCCGCCGAATAAATAGCCAATCCTTTTAACCTCAAGTTCTTTCAATAAAAAAATAAAAACAATTACTGATAACGACCCCAAGAGTGCGACAGGAGCACGTACAGCAAATTCGGTAAGCCCGAAGAAAGCTATCGATGGAACAGTTAAATAAATATTTACGGGTGGTTTATAATCCCCTACGGATCGAAAAGCTAAAGGAAAGCTTTGGCCCCATTCATCTCTACCAGTTTTCAGAATTGAATAAGCATTATAACCAATGGAAACTTCATCCATCGACAAACTAACGGGGTGCTGGCTTAATTTATAAAATCGTGCAAATAGTGCGACGCCAAAGATTAGCAATATATAAAAAATCTCTTTTTTCCATAATTTACCTATTAAGAAAGCCATATCATTCTCCCTCCAAGAAATATGCTATAGACAATCAATAAACCGATAAATAAACTTTTATGTTTCTTATTTAGTGCAAGAAAGCCTTGAGAAGAAAACCATATAAAGATGAGCGCTATGGGTAAAAGAAAACTGAAATTTTTAATTCCAGTAGAATAGGCCACCAACGTGAATATAAACAAAAACAGGAAGGGTTTTGTTTTATTTTTTTTGATCGAATTGATCAAACCAAATAAAAAGAGGGGGAATAATAGTATAGGCAAAGGTTCGATACCAGGCGGCGTAAATATTGATCCGTCCCCCGCTTGAAAATAAATTCTTGGAGATATGTAACTTAAAAAGTTAAAAAATTCATCTATAATCAGATCTAACCTGTTGTAAATAACTTTTGAGAATATCTGTAACCAACCGGAATCATCAATATTCGCCCATCTCATTAGCCCTACTGCAACTAACCTCTCCTCGGTAAAAACAGTAAATATTTTTTGGTTTAAATAAAAAGGAAGTTTTAACAAGTCTCTAAAAACTTCCGGTAATTTAAATATGATCCACCAAAATTCCGGAGCTAAAATTAGGAATCCAAGAAATATTCTTTTCCTACTGATAAAAGCTTTTAATTTCTTCATTACCAATATCTTTCACTCTCCTGAGGTAATAAACCTTCATCATACGCTAGATCTGTGTCAACCATATAATTTAATCCCTCTGGTAAAGTAGCATTTTTCCTTTGGGAGTAGGGAACAAACTCAATTAATGTATAAGCCGGAACGCCGTCGCTGAAACGTATAACGTCCAACACAATTGAATTTTGCGGAATCTCCACCCCCTTGCAGACATAAAGCATTTGAAGTCTTCCAATTTTCGGACAATTGGTGGGCATTTTGAAAACTAACTTTTTAAACTCATTAACGTACTCCCATTTTCCAATTTCCACTTTTTCTAGCTTAGCCTCCTTAATAAACTCATCTGGACTAACTTTATTATAAAAAAGAAAGAAAATATAAGGATCGTCCGGGATTATAACTTTTTGATATTTATTTTCATACTTACCGACTGAAGCAACTAACTTTCTCATTCCCCCATCGGTATTCCAAGGTTCATGATACTTATCATGTATAAAATATTGATGATAGAAATAAAAAAAGTTTCCGAGCACAATAAGTCCGACAATTAGACTAACAAAAACCTTGGCTGTCTTATACTTCGGAACATTCAAAAGATAAATCAAACCCGTTGCTGACAAGATTTCCAATGCCGGAAAAACAGACAACGCCCTGATGGGATTTGGGGTTTCTATTGTTAGGGCCGATGCCAAAGGGGAAAGAAAAATCCATAAAGCCAATATATAGATTGATTTACTCTTACCACTTTTTGTTAAAGCAACTATTCCAAGTAAAAAGGTTGCGAATTCAAAAAAATAAAAAAGGCCAACCCCGGGAATCGAATATTTAAATATCAAAGGGTTACTCTCTGCAAAAAGATAAGTGGGAGCAAAGTGGGCTAAATAACCTTTGAAAGCAAGGTAGGAATGAGCCAAAACCTTATTGTGAAATATTCGAGTTAAAAATACATTTCCTGGAATTGAGATTCCATCTTCCCAAATCGACTGCCGAATATTTTCACTAATTTTGTAGTTACCAAAAATGGATATATCTAATGCTCTAACTCTGCTTCGTGGATCCAAAAATGCCAACGAAACTACAAGGATTAACAGCAGCGAAAAAATTAAATAATTTCTCTTATTCCCAACTTTTAGTTTTTTATCGAACATCAAATGGATCCCGAAAAAGATAATAAACGCCGGAATGAAAACCCTGGTTGCAGAATAAGTAAAAAAAGAGAGAACAAAAAGTACACCTGACAGAAATAGGTATTTTAATCTCTTCGCTTCAGAATATTCAAACAACATCCAAACACCTAAGGCGATCCAAAGGGTTGCCAGATTTGACTCAAAGGCGCCGCGAGAAAACATTATTCCATACGGTGAAATAGCTACCAAAAATGCGGCAGTGAATGAAATTTTTTTCGAAGAAAAAAGTCTCTGGGTTATAAAATAGGTAATTACTATTAGTAAGGTACCCGCTGATGCAGAAATAAACCTGGATGAAAATTCCGACAAACCAAAAATTGCAACTGGTAACGTTGTTAAATAGGCATATACAGGATATTTGTAATCTCCGATGCTGGGAAAAAATAAAGGTAACTTATTACCGTATTCATCAGATAAGTTTGTAAGCAAAGAATAACCGTAATATCCAAAAGCCGCCTCATCGCCATCAAAACCGTAAGGTATTTCGCCAATCTTAACAAATCTTAATACTATTCCCAGGATTACTATTAATAGAATTAATTTTGGAAGTTTCATTTTAAAAACGTTTTAGTTATGGAGATTTAATAGGTTCTTCCATTTTTGACCCGACCATAAGATGAAATTGAAAAGATTGTGTTTAAGAGTTCCGTGATAAATCTTGCTTGAGGGTATAAGGCGTTTCCACGCTTCTGAAGATTTTCCAGTTTTTTCCCCACTTGCTCCGTGGTGATGTACTATTTCGGCAGCAGGCAGATAATACATTTTTAATCCTAAATGCCTCACACGTCTACAATAATCCAAATCCTCAAAGTACATAAAATACCGTTCATCAAGTACTCCTACTTTTTTTAAAGCAATAGGGGTTATTAAGAATGCCGCCATGACTAAACTTTCAACTTCTACTGGATGATCAACATCAGGGGTGTATTTATCAAGTAAGTTCTTGTTTCCAAACCAATATTGCTGAATTGCACGAAATATTGTTGGTAATCTAAAAACAGACGCCTGAGGCGTACTATCGGGATTTATTAGCCTACATCCGACCACGCCCGCATCAGCATTGATGTTTGCAAAATCAATAAGTTTCATCACTGCCCCTTTCTTTATTTTTGTATCCGAATTTAGAAGCAGAATATATTTACCTTTTGCTACTTTAATACCCTGGTTGTTGGCTTTGGCAAAACCTAAGTTTTCTTTGTTTTCTATTAACTTGACCCGATAATTTCGAATTGTCTCAACGCTACCATCTACAGATCCATTATCGATTACAATTATTTCTTTGGATAAACCTGATGTATCCTCAAGAATCGATTTAATGCATTGAACAGTTAAATCTTTTGTGTTGTAGCTGATAATTATTATAGATACATCAATCATTTTTAAATTTATCGAAAATCGCCTCATCGGAAATTTTACTTTCTTTCTTTTCTTTAACTCTTAAGCGGTGTGCAATACTTATCTTCGTTAAAGCCATAATCAAAATAATAATATAGCCGGGATGCTTTCCAATTCGAGAAATTATTCCTGAAAGATGTCTCCTAAAAAGAGTGGGTGAAGTCAGATTTTTCAATGTAAAAAGTAGCTGGTTCCTTTCTTGGATTTTTTGTCTTTTTAGCCTAGAAATCTTACCAATTGTAGATTCGTGTTTATGAACGACTTTCGAGTTTGGCTCCCATAAATTTTTCCATCCCCGTTTCGCTGCTCGATATGAGAGATCCACGTCTTCCCAATAAAAAGGGCTAAATAACTTTTCATCCATACCTCCTAATTTCATCCAATAACTTCTTCTAAATACTCCGCTCCCTCCATTTACCCAAAATGTTTCTTTAGCCGAACTACTTTCCTTCGCTGGATCATGAACAATAAAACCAGCTTCCAGTTTTCCTTTCGCAGGTCCATAACCTTTCTCATGGAGAGAAACTCCGAATACGTTTTCGTCGTTAAAATGTGATATAACGTTTATTAAAAATCTCTTTTCTGGGCTTACATCAGAATTCAAAAGCACCAAAAGATCTCCAGTTGCGGTCCTTGCACCAGTATTTACTGATGCCGAAAACCCTCGATTTGCCTTGTGTCTAACTATTTTTATCTCTGGAAAAAATTTTTTTATAAGTTCAACGCTGCCGTCGGATGATGCATCATCTACTATTATTATTTCAAGAATCTGATTTCTTTTTTCTTTTTTTGATAAAACCACACTTGGTAGATTCTCTGCAAGTAATTCCCTTCCATTGTAGTTTGGAATTATTATAGAAACCCGAAAGTTATTTTTATCCATTTGCCTTTTTGTTTGCTCTAACAACATAAAGCGAATAAATCAATATTAAAATTGTGGAAAATATGCTTACTCTTTTCCCTATTCTAAACGATTCGGGGTCGTAAATGAAATGAACAAAGTGGTTTCCTTTTGGAAAAAGGATAGTTTGAAAGACAAAGTTCGACCTTAGAATTTCGAATGGCTTACCGTCAACATATGCTTTCCAACCAGGGTAATATGATTCTGATAAAAAAAGTAAAGAATCCTTCGAAGCTTCTGCATTAAAGCTTATTGTGTTAAAATTTTGTTTAAAATTAGAGATTTTATAATCGAGTTCGCCTTTTTCAAGATTTAAACCAGGTTCGGACTCCAAAAGTATTGTTTCATTTGAAAGATTTTCAGAATCTTCGAGGTTAACTATTAGCTCTGGCTCGCTTCTTACAACTTTGTACCTATCCGAAAGCCAGACTCTCGGTTTCGCTTGTAGATTTTCAAAAACCTCAATTCTCCCTTCTCGGATTAGGTTTTTATACTTTGTGAGGTCCTCTATACCATTGGAATACATCCCTTCTTCAGATATACCCCCATAAATATCTTTTTTATAATCAATAACATACTTAACACCAGCATAGTTCAAAAAGGGGGAAGCAAAATTATGCACCTGTCCGTATCGGCCGGTCAATGCATTAAGGCTTCCTGAGTTTACTAATGAAAACCATTCACTTGTCCTTGCGGGATAAATAGGATCATACCCTTCGGCGGACTCTAACCCAAAAAACATGAATAGGTTGAGAGGAATTCCGCCGGCAATACGGAAGGGTTTTGGCTGTTGTTGTAGGAAGTTAATTATTACAGTTTGCGGAAATACAAATTTTTGAGGTGCAAACGACGTATTCTTCCATCCAAACCAGAGTAGCTCCGAAGTAGCTAACAGTAAAAAAAAGATCGGGAAAAAAACATGTGTAGCTCTTACTCTTTTAAGTATTCTTTGTAAAAAAACTATGGAGGCAAGAATCAATAAAACCATCGAGGCCGGAATCATGTTTCTTAAAGTTACCTTAAGATTAGAATAAATAGTAGGCAGATTTTCAGTATTACCGTGTTTTATTAAAAATATAGATACAATAACTCCCAATCCCACTCCTAGTGTTATTACAATATAAAATATGACAGCTTTTGTTATCGACACCCTTCCTTTTAGCCATTTAGAGAAGCCATACGCGCCTAATGTTGCCAGTAAAAAATCAACTAAAAACAATATCCTGCTTGCAGAACTTGTACCCAATCCAGGAATTTCTAATTTGAAAGGTATATATGCCAAAGGAGTGGGAAAAAGAAACAATAATGAGCCAAAAAGGGTAATCCAAAAGAATTTCTCAATCTTTTCTTTTTTGGAAAAAAGAGACGATGTCAAAAAAACTAGCGGGACGACCCCAACAAACCCTAGATATTCGTGAAATCCGAACTTTCCCCAATAGTTGCCTGTAACTACATTTCCAAAAAAGTCGGGCCAAATAAATAGTGCAAGTTTTTCCCAATGCATTATTCCAAAAAAATATTCTTTAATATAAGGATCACTAAATCTTACTGACTGACTGAAAAGCTCAATTGTGGGGAGAAGTTGAGGTAGTGTCACAAAAATACCGAGTAAAAGTGTTGCCGCAAGTTTTCCGAAATTTTTTGTTTTTTCCTTCATACCAAATATTAAATATGTTCCAAATAGTAAGTAAGTGATTGTTATATAAAAAGGCACCTGAAAATCTCCAGCCGTATAAATGAAGAAGAAGACAAATGGAATGGGCAGAAACCAAACAGCCTTATTTTCCTTCAGGAATTTAAGTTCAAAAAGAAGTAAAAGCGGGAGCCAAAGTCCTGCATGCCCGCCTGTGGCGAATTCAAGCCAAGCAATCATATACCCCGAAAATGAAAACGCTATTGCTCCAAAAGAGCAGGCTAACGGATGAAGTTTGAGATTTAGCAAAAAAAGATACATAAAAAAACCTGAAAGTATAAGTTGTAAAAATATAAGTAAAGACCACGCGCTAACATCGCTGAAAAATACATACAATACGTTTAATGGATAAAGGGACGCTGAGTGCCAAGTCGCTAAAAACG
>Ga0155836_128_pt3 | contig 20107 bp, 27 predicted proteins | sample RifCSPlowO2_01_FD_107490 | JGI IMG/M metagenome (GOLD analysis project Ga0155836, IMG submission 107490) | Candidatus Woesebacteria bacterium RIFCSPLOWO2_01_FULL_39_10 | reverse complement strand
CCTCCGAAGCCTCGGCGAAGGAGGACAAATTCTTAGATTAGTTACAATACAAGGTAATGAAGTTTTTTCCTAAAGATAAATATTTATTTCCTTTCATCTTCATTTTTTCGTTTCTATTCTTTCTAGCCCATATTGCATATACAAAAACAGCTCTTTATTCTGATACTCGGTTTTATTATGCGTATACCCGCTCTCTTGTAATTGATCGAGATATTCTCCTAACCAATGATTTCCAACTCCTGGGGATAGAGCCTGCAATAAATTCAGAAGGATTTGCAGTAAATACTTTCCCGGTAGGCACATCTCTCTTTTGGGTACCGGGTTTTTGGCTGGCAGACAGCTTCATGAAGGCTACACAATTTTTGCAGTCCAGTTCATTAATACCTTCTGGTTTCGAAATTCCATACCAGATTGCAACCGCCGCAACAAATATTTTTCTCGGAACTCTTGGACTTTACCTTTTATATTCTCTTCTTCGAAAATATTTTTCTGAAACTATCGCCCGTTTAACAGCAATTACACTTTTTTCAACAACTAACCTTCTTTTTTATTTTGCCGTTGAACCATTAACATCCCACGCCACATCCTTTTTCGTATCCACATTATTTGTCTATTACTTTTTAAAGCACAAGAAAGACAAATACTATTATTTAATTTTAGGTCTTCTTGGAGGGTTTGCAGGATTAGTCCGTACACAGGATGCTTTAATTCTGGTAGTTCCAATCATACAAATCATTGTCAATTCAAAGACTTCTCTTAAATTTCTTGTTACTAACTTCATTTTGCTTTTCGCAGGATTTTTAGTAGGTTTCGCACCGCAGATTTTTCTTTGGAAATTGTTTTTTGATTTTTACTACCCACCTCCTGGCTGGGGGTATGGATTTACATTTTTAAGCCCTCATATTCTTTACGTTCTATTTAACCGCGAAAACGGTCTATTTATCCTAACTCCCTCAGTCTTTTTAGCATTTATTGGACTATTTTCTCTTTTTTTACGAAAATGGCACATAGCTTTGTTTTCATTAACTTATTTCTTTCTCCAAATTTATTTCATATCATCATGGCAAGAATATTTTCAAGGAGGATCCTTCAGTATCCGAATGATGATTAGTTCGTACCCTTTTTTATCTTTTGGACTGGCAGAAATTATGACCGACACAAGAAATCGCTTTGGATATAAAGCCTTGTATCATGCGATAACACTCTTTTCACTTCTTAATTTCGGACTAATTTTGCGTTATCTTTACATAACCTAAGCAATCCGCATTGAAACTACCTTCGGTTTATATAATAATGGTTTGAAAGTACAATGCCTGAAAAATCGCCAAATCAATCAACCAAATCTATAAATGATTCTCTGCTTGCCCTGGATATAACGCCCAAAAGCTTATCTACCTCAAAATCCAAATTTGATTTACAGGCTGTTTTTACGTCTCCTTATGCTTCTATCTTTGTGACATTAAGTCTTCTTCTTTTTCTTTTTGGACTATCCTATTTTATTGCTTACAGCTACATTACTAAGCCAAAAGCGCCGGAAAATTACAGTGAATGTGTCAAATCAAAAGGCAGTCTGATTCGAGAAAGTTATCCTGCTGTTTGTGTTGCAAAAGACGGAAACGAGTTTATTCAACCATTATCTCCTGAAGAACAAAAACTTCTTGAGGTTGCAAACTAACCTTTCTTGATTCGAAATTGACAATCATATCTTTTAATCATCATAATCTACTTGATGGGAATAGTTGAATGGGTAAAGAAAAATAAGTTTAAGGCTTTAGTTGTTGTAGTCGTTGCATATGTCCTCCTTCAACTTTACAGGACATTTTTTGGAGTAAATGCTTTATACCTTGACGGAGGAGGATCCGCTGCGGGCGGAAATTTCGGGGCAATTTCCAACCCATCGATTCCTTCATACTCACTTCCCTTCCAGCAAAACTACACTCCCCAGCCTGACGTAAAAGACCGGCTAGTAGTTCAGGAATCAAATCTGTCACTTTTGGTAAAAGATGTAACTGATGTCAGAAACAAAATTGTTAAATATGCGCAGGATAGCGGCGGGTATATGGTTTCCTCAAACGTCTCAAACCAGCAGGATGCACCAACCGCGACAGTTGTTGTTCGTGTTCCTTCAGTGAAACTCGAAGAAGCGCTAAACTTTTTCCATTCTCTTTCCGTCAAAGTCGTATCAGAAAATTTGGTCGGTACAGACGTAACAGATCAATACGTCGATATCGAAACTAGAATTGCCACCCTTGAACAAACAAAGGCACGTTTTGAAACTATTCTTGAATCAGCCACCGAGATCGCAGACATTACAAATCTCACGCAGCAAATTTTAAGTTATCAAGGGCAGATAGATACTTTGAAAGGGCAGCAAATGGCTCTGGCGAAAAATGCCGAACTTGCTAAATTGACAATTTATCTTTCGACTGACGAAATCGCACTTCCCTATCAACCAAGCGAAACATTTAGACCAGGGGTAATTTTCAAGCTTGCAGTCAGATCATTGGTAGGGTTTTTAAGAAATCTTGCAGAACTTGCAATTTGGGTTGGGGTTTACGCCGTTGTCTGGGTCCCTGCTCTTGCCATTTATATTCTTGTTCGAAGATGGTTGAGCAAAAGAAAATTAAGAACCGATAAAACAGTCTCTTCTATTTAGCTTAAAAGTGAATATAAACATAAGCCCCGTACCAAAATTTGTTTTGGTCCGGGGTTCAAGGGGTTTAGCCGATCTTTTTCTTATTACCGGAATTGCTATTTTAGTAATCGGTGGACTCCTTTACTACTCTTGGCAAAGGGGATTGATAAGGATAATACCTCCAATAAAAACTACTTCTCCGCCCACCCTTTCGCCCATTCGCCCTTGCAATTCCTCAGATCTTCAGGCTGAACCTGTAATTTGGGACGGTGCTGGAGGCTCCCTCGTCGGTTTCGCTAGTTTAACCAATATCTCTTCTACTCCCTGTCAACTTGAAGGTTACCCCGAAATTCAACTCAGAAGTCCCCAAGGAAAAATTGTTGAATTTAACCTTGGCCACTACTCTGAAGAATATATACAACCCAAATCTATTCATCTCAATCCAAACCAGCAAGTTAGACTCGAACTCACCCAACGCAACAATTGTCTAAAAGAGCCAGACTCTTACTCCATTCTCTTTTTTCTCCCCGACGATCCTAACTCTATTCTCACCGAAACTACTTCTCATGGCGCTCGCTGCGATAACCCAGACGGCTCCATAGTCATCTCTGTCGGCCCCTTTTACAACGAAGTTTCCCCCACACCCTTTCCTAGACGCACTTGTCCAGAAAGCTGGGAAGAATATATCCCACCCACCCTTCCCTACGGCCCGCAGCCAGCTAAAAAAGAGTACATCACCATAGGCGACGGTAATAAATACCCTCCTGAATGGTTTGACTTAGAATGGATCAAAGCAAACTGTCAGGTAAATGTTCCCCAAATAATCAAATAAACAACCATTGCCTAAGAGGCCATGGTTTTCTAAAGAAAAGTTTGTTCACTGCTTCGCTTCAGCCACGCGCTAAGAGCACGTGGTTTTCGCGAAGTTTGAATAAACAAAAAAAGGCCTGTGATATAATGAGGCCAAATGGGAATAACAACAATTCCGGTAACAATCACAGACCTTACGGGAAAAAAGAAAGTAAGTAGCGAATTTTTAGTTGACACAGGCGCTGCCTATACGGTGGTACCTAAAAAAATGGCTGAAAAACTTGGTCTTAAGCCCATTAGAACCCAAAAGTTTAGTCTAGCCGACGGTACTACAGTACAAAGAAAATTAAGCTCCGCCATAGTTAAAATCGACGGGAACGAAGCTGCTTCTACTGTTGTAATTGGTCAAAAAGATGATTCTCCACTTCTTGGGGTAATCACCCTAGAAGGAATGGGTCTGATGGTTGATCCGTTTAAAAGAAAACTTCGCCCAATGCGTCTCATGCTTGCTTAAGAGCAATTCACTGCTTTAAAATAATTTAGTGAACAAAAACTCAAAAGGTATCGCTCATCTTTCTATTTTGATTGTCCTTGCGTTGGTAGTTGTGGGAGGAATTGGATATTATGCATATAAAAACGGGCAGATAAAAATTCCTTCACAAAATTCTGCCAACGTTACTTCCCCCACCCCAACCGGTACTAATGTTGATATCACTAACTGGAAAATCTACTCTGATGATAGATTCGGTTTTGAATTTAGTTATCCGTCTAAATTCACTTATCAAAATAACGGAAATTTATTACCGCCATCCTCACGAGGTACAGTAATCGGATTTCTCAATAATACCGAAGAACAATTAAACGAGTTTATGATCGTCGCAGTCCAAACAGATGTCTCATTAAACGAGTACATAGAATCGAGAAAAATATGCACTGATTCAACATTTACACCTTCATGTCGACCTACTGTTCCTGGTTCTATTCTCAATTCCCTCCAGATTGTAACTAACGAAGGCCAATATAGTCGTGTTTTTACTTTTGTTAAACATAGCGATTTACTATTCGAATTTTCTCACCAATCAGGCAAGGTAGATGAACAATTCCTCATTGAGTACAACCAAATCCTTTCTACTATTAAATTTACAACTCCCAAATCCCCAATTCTCGACTGGAGTAAATTCTCAAACATAAATACATGGGCGCACTTCAATACTGATTTCAAAACCATCCCGAAGCGTAACTTTTCTTTCGCTTATCCACGTATTTTTACTGTTGAAAATCAAGATAGTGGAAGTGTTACGCTACATACGGATTACTACACTTACGTATCGATGGAGCAAATTCCATCTATAAATTCCTTTCCAGGAAACTCGTTGGATCAGAAACTCCACATCCTTTACCAAAACAGTAATTATTCACCACTTGAGTCCAATAATTTCACCGAAATAATAAATAGGGGTAATTTAACAGCTTATAGAATCGAGGTCGAAAGAGAGGCTAATTGTAGCCTGGTTGATGTTTTTGATTCTCCGAGGTGGAACTGTTATGTCGTTTCTTTAGGAGACAAAGGAGTTGCTATTGCTGAATTAAAACCAGTACCAGAATCTGTAATGATCGAATTAATCAGAACAATACGTTTTAAATAATTAGAATGAGAAATACTAACAAACAAAAAGGTTTTGCGCATATTATACTTCTGGTCATAATCCTATTCGTAGGAGTTGGTATCGTTGGTTTTATTGCATATAAAAATGGATAGATAAGAATTCCCTCTCAAAAATAAGCTTCATTAACTCCCTCCCCAACTTCTTCGCCCGAACCGACTGTAAACCAGGTACCGACCGGTAATCTGGCAAATTGGAAAACTTACAACAGTCTCCAACTTGGATACTCAATTCAATATCCAGACGAAAACCTCTTTAAGTCATTATCAACCAAGGAAGGTGGTGAGGAGTTGACATACTTCTCGCTCAAAAATGGCGAAAAGAAAGAAGCCTTCAAAGTTTATGTATCAAGGCAAAAACCGGAGTACAAGAACACGCTCGAATTAAGCCAGAACTGTGCCATGTGCACTCTAACAAAACTAGGAACATACGATGTTGTATCAACCATTTCCGACACCGTCCCACCAGATTTCTGCATAAACTACAGCCTAATCCACAACCACCTTCAATACACCCTCCATGTCCCCAATCTTCAACTCAAAGCAGGTTGGGAAAGTGCTTGCAAATTTAACATAGACCCAATAAGCATCCTCTCCACCTTCAGGTTTTTAGAATGAACTGGTCCTTCCGAAGTTTCAGTTAAGGAGGATGAATTTTTAGATCGTTGACTTAAATCTAATACAATTATACAATTGTATTAATGAACTGGATTACCACAAACATAAGACTTTCTGAGGAAGACTACATGGAGCTAAAAATAGAGGCTGCAAAAAGAAGAACCAGCATTGCAGCGTTAGTGCGTGAGAAAATTTCTACGAATAAACCTAGTAAAAAAGTGGGTGTTAATAAAATCATGAAAGAAATAAACACCGTAGCAAAAGAGGTTGCAAAACAAAATCCCGAACTTGACTTGACAAAAGCTTTAATTCAAATGCGCTACGAACAATGATTGTAATAGATGCATCAATTGCGCTTAAATGGCTAAAAGAAGGGGAAAGTTACCGGGATGAGGCTTTGAGCCTGTATCAAAGACACAAAACAGGTAAGGAATTGATAATCGCTCCCTCGTTAATTTTTATAGAAATTGCTAACGCCTTAGTAACAAAGTCGGCAACAACCGAAGAAACAATTAAAAAAAGCCTTAGTATTGTCTTTAAAACTAACCTAAAAATTCATGAAACTGATAACGAAAATTTAATACAAGCGTCAACTTTTGCAAAAAAGTTTAAAACATCAGTTTATGACATGCTTTATGCTGTCGTTGCAAAAGAAAGAAGTGCAATTTTATACACTGCTGATGAAAAATTCATCGAGAAAACAGGGTTTAAGTTTGTAAAACATATCAAAGACTTCTAATATTAATAAGTGAGTAATAATTCAAAAGGTTTTACTCAAATTATTATTCCAATAATGCTAGCTGTAATCGCAATTGTTGGAATTGGATATTGGGCATATAAAAACGGGCAGATAAGATCGATCCCTTCTTTTTCACCGACTCCTACCCCCAACTCAACTGCAAACCAAACACCAAATGGTGACCTGGCGAGCCGGTCGCCGAATGGTGATCTGGCAAACTGGAAAGATTATATAAACACAAAATATTATTATAGTGTTAAATATCCTGAAAACTGGATTTATAAAGAACTTAGCAAAGATTATGTGTACTTCAACCCACAGGACGTTTCCGACAATGATCAATCCATTTCTATAAAAGTTACCAATAGCAAATCAGTCATCAATCCAGTCATAGCAGAATTTGAAACCGTAAGAGATATTACATTAAATGGTCAGAAAATAGAAATTAAGAAGTATAAAAGCGGATCTTCCGTTTATAGATATGTTGCAACATTCAAAAATCAGGACGATAATTTTACATTCGGTTTCAGTAGATATACAGACAATAAATATGAACCCTATTTTGACCAAATCCTCTCCACCTTCAAATTTCTTGAAAAGAAATGTAAAGAAGGAGAATCTTTGAATGAATGTAAATTGGGTCCATGTTGCTGTCCAATTGGGGCAGATTGTGATTAATTAATTTTCCTTTGAATTACCTTCTTGACTGCTTCAACTATATCCTTTGACTTCATTTTGTATTTTTCCAATAGTTCATCGGGTTCTCCTGATTCACCAAAGGAATTTGGCATACCGATGTATTCCATTGGGACCGGGTAATTTCGTGTCAAAACTTCTGCAATTGCTGACCCCAATCCTCCGTTTACTTGGTGTTCTTCAACTGAGACAATCGCTCCACATTTTCTTGCGGCTGAAATAATCATCTCCTCATCAATTGGTTTTATTGTATGACAATTAATTACCATCGTATTGACAAGGATCATCCTTGTCAGTTGCTCAGCAGCTAAAAGTGCCTCGTAAACCAACGGACCACAACCAATAATTGCTACTTGTGGATTTTCGGATTCCCACAATATTTCCGCTCTCCCAATTTTAAAAGAAGTGTCTTCGGTCGTAAAAACAGGTGTTTTTTCCCTAGCAAATCGAATATATGTTGGTTTTCCGTTTTTTGCGGCCTCAATTGTTGCTTTTTTAGCTTCAATTGAATCGCAGGGTGCAACAACAATCATATTTGGCATTGCCCGCATAATTGCAATATCCTCAAGCTGTTGGTGAGTCGCTCCGTCAGGACCGACAGTTAGACCTGCATGAGCTCCGGCGATTTTCACCGGTACGTCATTTAGTGCAATTGTTGTCCTAATCTGCTCCCAATTGCGCCCAGGAGAAAATGCGGCATAAGAGGATATAAAGGGAATTTTTCCGTAATTTGCCATTCCTGCAGCAAGTGTCGCCAAAGCCTGCTCTGCAACACCAACTTCAATAAATCTATCCGGAAATTTCTCTTTAAAAAGAATCGAGCGGGTTGATTCAGTCAAATCCGCACACAAGACAACCACCCTCTCATCTTTCTCCCCAGCAATTACCAAACCTTCTCCGTATCCCTGTCGGTTGGGAATCATATCAATATCTTTTTGGAAAATTTTTGTTGATAATTCAGCTTTTGGATTTAACATGAGTACTTATTCTTCTAATTAATAAGAATATTCCATAAAATAAAATTATGATTATGTATACAAAAATTATCTTTCTAAAGAAAGTAAAAAGGTTTGAAACGTCGAATGCGTAATAAAGACGCGAAAACACGCCACAAGTTTCGGAAACTTCTGATCCGCCTCCGACAAAATCGTCGATGTGGAGAGGAGAACAAAAGACTTCTATTAAGAATAGTATCAATACTAAAAACAAAGAAAGAACTACTTTTGAATAACTCGGTTCTATAATATTTTTAATTTGGGTTTGTAATTTTGAACTTTGCATTCTTAGTTAAAATTTGCTAATATATTTATGCGAAAAGCAGTAGGCGTAAGTCCAAGTGCGATCGGTCCTTCGGAACGAAGGACCAGCCGGTATTCTGAATTAATCAGAATCGTCGGATCCCTTGGGTGCCACTGCTTTTTGCTTTACTAAACTCCAAGATAAACGTTCCTCACTTACAACATTCCTTAAAGATTTAGGTAGCGGCTCTTTTTTGTTGTAAAACTGCCCATAAAAGCCTACAACAAAATCGGCTAATTTGATACCGTCCTCACTAACACTATCAGCAAATCGTACCCTGTCTATTTGAATGCCTTCATTTTTAAGAACACTCACAAGTTCTAATTGATCCCTTTCTTTATCAAATTTTCGATCCACAACTACTTCCTCCCATCCCAATAAGGAAAAACCCTCTTTTAGTACCCAATTCAAGACAATTCCATAATTTTCAGGCGTATCTGCGATCCTTCTCCCAATCTTATCTACCACAAAAACAAAACAATATAGATTTTCTGATTCTAATCGTTTTACTAAATATTCCCTTAATCTAGCTGAGCTACCAGAAAATTTTAATTCCTTACCAACCTTACCTTTACTTCTTCCCAAAACTCTACGAACTCTTTTAATAATTCTGCTTGGCAGTTTCTCATCTTTAACAGAAACTACAGCAACAATAAAAAATGGGTTTTTGTCTGCAAGATTCCCGGATTCATCAATATAAGCAATATTCATACTCAGTCAAATCCGCACACAAGACAACGACTTTCTCATCCTTCTCTCCCGCAATCACCAACCCTTCCCCATATCCTTGTCTGTTCGGAATCATATCAATGTCTCTTTGGAAAATCTTTCTTGATAGTTTTGCTTTTGGATTCAACAAATTTAACCTCCCAGATTATAAACCGGACTAACTAAATAGCTCATAACAAATGCCATTATTAGCAAATAAAAAAATAATACCCCGACCCCTAATATAATTACGAGCCTGTAATTTCCACCTTTTCTTTTTTTATAAATAGCAATCCATATCGTCCCAACAATTATTGCTACAAGTCCCAACCACAAATAAGACGAAGTTTTACTAATAAGATTTAACTGATTTTCAACATCCATTTTAAAAAATCACTCACTTGGATTTTGCATTTTGCCTGTCCGCCTCTGGCGGAAATTTTTAACTTAATCACTTACGACTTTGTAAAAGTCGGATTCATTTCTTAGTATCTTTTTTAACTACTCGTGCTCCCCTCGAATTTTTCCGCCCAAGGTTCTTAGCTCATGAAGGGCAATTTGGGCTTGCTTTCCTTTAGGAGGCTCGCCGGGTATGTCTGCTACACCCGGTACGGCTCCGTGCCACTTGGGATCATTTTCCATATAATCGACTCCTTTGCCAGGAATCGTGTGGGCAATAATCACAGTCGGATTCTCATAAACTGCTTTTGCGTGGTTTGCTGCATCAATTACTTCTTCAATATTATGTCCGTCGACATGCAAAACGTGCCAATTGAAGGCTTTGTATTTTTCATCAAGCGGTTCCAAAGGCATCACGTCTTCTGTATGACCATCAATCTGGATATTATTCCGATCAACAATTGCGGTTAAGTTATTAAGATTATTTTTTCCTGCAAAAAGTACGGCTTCCCAGTGATTTCCCGCATCATGCTCCCCGTCGGAACATACGCAATAAACTCTGAATCGCTTGTTATCCATCCGACTGGCATACGCATAGCCTGCTGCTTGTGCTAAACCAGAACCCAACGGGCCTGAAGTTGTCTCAACTCCCGGGAGTCTTTTTCTTTCTGGGTGCCCTTGAAGCCTTGTTCCAAGCTTGCGTAAAGTCATCAATTCAGAAATTGGAAAGTATCCAGCATGAGCCATTGCGGCATAACGCACTGGACAAATATGGCCGTTTGACAAAAATAGTCGATCCCGATCACCCCAGTTAGGATCTTCAGGTTTATGATTCAAAATTTCGAAATAAAAAGCAGTGAATATATCCGCCATCCCCAGTGGTCCAGCAGAATGTCCCGAACCTGCCTCAAGAAGCATTTTTATAATATCCTGCCTTACTTCGTTAGCCTTGTGCTGTAACTCCTCAATTGTCACAAAAGTACCTTCCTAATCTCACTTGCCCCGTATAAGCGCTCTTGCGACGCGAACACGTAGTGCTCGGGAGCAAGTAAGCTCTGTGCGGGGTTGGCTTTTTTCTGAAGTTCCTCGATTGTCATAAGGCAACCCGTCTTATAATTACTTTTTCCCGTCTTCTAACTTAATTTCCTGCATTTTCTTTTCAAACTTTTCTATTGTCGGTAAAACATCTTCACGCCGTGTAACAATCTCAAAAACGTCGAGTTCTTGTCTATCTATATTCAAGTATTTTTTAATAACTTCAATTATCTCTGCCCAATAAGCCCCGTAAAGTATAAATGGCTTATGATGTCCGTAATAAATCTTAGCTAGTACCCAGGCTGTGCCGAATTCACTAATTGTACCTGACCCGCCTTTAAAAATGATAAACATATCCGCGTGTTCCAGAAGTTTAAACATCCGATCAATATAGTTTGTGGTTTTAATCTCTTTGTCTGTGATGTTACCTATATAGCGGCCTTCAAACCCGGGAGCGTTCTTTGGTTTAAAAGTGACAGAGAGGGTTTCTCCACCTCCGGCCTCAGCCCGCTGGGTTGCGGCATTCATCACTCCAGGCCCTCCCCCATTAACAATAGTGTATCTGTGAGCCCCCAAAACTTTAGCTACTTCATAAGCGTCTTTATAAACAGGATCTTGCTCAGGAATATTGGCATCTCCAAAAAAGGCAATATTTTTAATCAAAGGTCTTGGTAATGAATCATCCATGGGAATAAGTCAATTAAGTTGATTAAGTTAACTAAGAGATTAAGAATATTTTAAAACTTAATCTCTTAATCACTTAGTCACTTCTTGTACTCCAGCCCGTGTGCCGCTCTTTGAAATTTTTCTATATTTTTCGCAAGATCTCCTTCAAAAATTCTTCTCCCTACCGAAACTTCGTCCGCGCCGATCTTGTGTACATTATAAATCGTATCCACTGTAACACCACCGTCAACTTGAATTTTAAAGGGAGTTGAATCTCTATCCCTTATTTCACTTAATCTCTTAATTTTCTTAATCACTTTATCGCTAAACTCCTGCCCTCCATGTCCTGCGGGTACACTCATCACCAATACTACATCTATACTTGTAAGGATAGTTGGATCAAGCTTGTTTATAGGAGTCGCAAGATCAACACCAAGCCCAACATACGAACCAGTTTCTTGCACTTTACCAACAAATTCCAGTTGGTCTTCCATATGTTCGATATGCCCAATGATTCTATCAGCGCCTGCCCTCACACATCGTTCAATCCAATTTATGGGTTCTACAACCATTAGTTGGAAATCAAGTTTTAAATTAGTATCAAGGTCAGCAAAAACGCTTGGGTCAATAGTTTTATCCGCCTTCGCGGAAAACTGAGAGCGTGAGCTCGCAGATGAATGTGAAGAGTTTTCCGCTTCGGTAGGATTTTGCTCCCGATTGAGCGAGCGGAGAAGATTCCCCAAGCGTAAGCTCGCGGGAGCTTCATTTTCGGCAAACTTGCCGTCAATAATATCGATGGAAACGCGTTCAACCACACCTTCGCATCGGGTAAGCATTTCTCTTGCCTCAACGGGATCATTGGTAAGAATTGAAGGTATTATTTCAATCATAAATTTAAGTGACTAAAGTATATTAAGAGATTAAGCGACTAAGCCAATAATTTTATTGAGTTTTACCTTTTTTTAAACTATTAATGTATGCGTTTATTCCTACTCCTAAACCTTCATACTCTTTATCGAGTTTTTCAAATTCATCTTTTGTAATATATTTTAACTCGAAAGCAACAGATAAATGGCTTTGAGTTTCTTCGCATTCACCTCTTGCTTGATATAACACTCTTACTTTGTCAGCATAATGAAAGCGCCCATGAGCTTCGGCAATTAACGCAATGATAGAAATTGCAGATCTATCTATTTGATCTTTCAAAGCATATTTTTCTTCTGAGGGAAATTTCTTTGTTAATTGATAAATCTTTTTCAATAATTCCAAGCCCTTTCTCCAAATCTTTAAATCTCTAAATGAACCCCTTTTCATAAACTTTAATCGCTTTAATCACTTAATCACTTTTATTTGCTCTTTGATAAACTCGTCCAATGCTTTCTTCTGTGATTCCTCAATATGCACTTCCGGGCGTTTTTCTTTAATAAGCTCTATAGCCGCGTCAAGATTGAGTCCTTGGTATTTCATTAAATAAGCGGCAACCATTGAAGGGCTTCTTGCGTGGCCGTTTTTACAATGAATAAATACAACTTTACCGTTTTTTATTGCTTCATGCATTGCCGAGATTCCAATAGCTAGTTGTGTCGCACTCGGTGCGTACCCGTCAACAACCGGAAGCCAAATATAAGTTTCAATCTCTTTTGGTGGAAGTTCATTCTCCTCTTGACTAAGGTTTAATTCAACACTGACCCCCAATTTTTTGAATTGATCGGCGTGAAGTAAACACACACCACCGCCACACAAGTCAGAACCAATAATAATTTGTTCTGTAATTTTAGAAAAGTCGAAAATATGACCGTCGTTTCTTCCTTTGGGTTCCATAATAAGAGTGAATCCTCCCCAGGCACTTAAGGCCTGGGGCATCTTTTTTAAAGATACGCCTTCGGCGAGGTCTTCTAGCCTAGGTTCATCTCGCCTCGCTACAGCTACGGCGAAGCGGGTCATCCCCGAGTACTTAAGACTCGGGGAATTCTGAAACTAGTCTTAAAAGACTACAAGAATTAGTGATAAATCGATAAAAAACTAAAAAGATTTTTCATTTACTCTTTTATTCCTTATTCTTTGAATGAAAGTGTTATTGGATCACTTGGAGCGTTTTCAGAATCAAGCCTAAGACCTACTCGAATTACTTGCTCAATAAGCCTATTTGCGTATCCCCACTCGTTATCGTACCAGGCAAATACTTTTACCATATTTCCTCCGACAACTTGAGTTAATGATAAATCAACAATTGATGATTCGGATCTTCCAATAATATCTGAAGATACCAAAGGCTCATCAGATACTGCCAAAATCCCTTTATACAAGGCATTTTCAGCAGCATTTTTAAATGCATTATTTACATCGTCGACACCTACGTTCTTTTTCAAAAGTACTGTGAAGTCGGAAATAGAACCCGTTGCGGTTGGGACTCTAAGGGCAACTCCGTCAAAGATTCCTTTCAATTCAGGAATTGTTTCAGTTGTAGCAATTGCAGCTCCGGTTGAAGTGGGAATAATATTTTCAGCTGCAGCACGAGCGCGCCTAAGGTCTTTATGAGAGTTATCCTGTAAATTCTGGTCGTCAGTATAGGAGTGGACAGTTGTTAAAAGTGCTTTCTCTACGCCGAATTTTGAATGCAAAACCGCCATCACGGGGGCTACACAATTTGTTGTACAACTTGCGTTTGACAAAACCACAGCCTCCTTTGGCTCTCGCCCTTCCGAAGCCTTGTGCGAAGGAGGGTCATTTACTCCAATTACATAAGTACCAACATTCCCGCCTTTTGCTGGTGCTGAAAGAATAACTCGTTTTGCGCCCCCAACCGCATGCTTTTTTGCATCCTCTTCTTTAGTGAATGCACCCGTAGCCTCAATGACAACCTCAACACCAGAATTCCCCCATGGGATTTTTTCAGGATCTTTTTGCGCCAAGATGGGAATCTTTTTATCCTTACCTTTAACAAATAAATATCCTATCAACGGATCCGTGTCCGTTGCCTCTTTTGAATCTCTCACTTTTTCTGAATCGATCTCCAATTCAAACTTTCGATACATAGTATCGTAATTAACAAGATGCGCCCACCCATCAACATTCATACTTCCTGAAGTGTTTATTGCGGCAATTTCTAAATCATTGGTGTGTTTAAGAAGTGCAATTCTAAAAGCAATCCTCCCAATTCTCCCAAAACCATTTATTCCAACTTTAACCATAATTTAGTTTATCACAGGAGGATTTAAATTAACCACCATCCATACTTTATTTTTCAAGGTAATATGTGGCACTTAAAAAAATACCCCAAAAAGGCACTTGCTTTACATCCTTGAGTTTAAAACCTAGTTTATTAAAAGTATGTTTCCACCCAACGTCGTCTTTATTTGAATGAGGATTAACAAAAATTTCAAAGTTACTAATATTATCCATCGCATAGGTTAAGTATTTTTGGACGGCAGTGGTATAAACATCCTCAATAACCACCAACCTTTTAGAAACTCTCTTTGCCTCAAGAAGCAACCTTTCAGGATCGGGAGTGTGGTGTAAAACAGTAATTAGCAAAGAAAGGTCAAATTGATTGTCCTCAAAGGGAATAACTATCCCGTCATAGATAGTCGGTTTAATCCCTGGGACAAAGCTTAAATCAATAATATCAAGGGGCGTGACGTTGAATCTCATGGTCCTTAATATCTCAACTAAGTTACACGTACCGGATCCAATATCCAAAATTTGGTCACCCTTTTTCAGGTAAGAATCAATTCTGTCGTACATCCATGAAGTTCGTTTGAAACCTGCTTTGTAGATTTTATCGTTTAAGAAAGAGTTTTTTCTTGCAAACTCAATCAATCCCTGGCGCGATAAAAACATAGATTCAAGTTTATCCTCAAAACCAATACCATATACACAAACACTTGTGCCTTTAACACCTTATGTGAAGTTATTTTGGCAAACCCCACTATTTTTTCTTGGTAAGCATGGCGTACGCACCCCAGACTCCAGCTGCTCCGACGAGAACATAAAGAACCCTAACCAACATTGGCCAGCTACCCAAGAGGCCATCTACTAAATCAACTCCAAGGGCACCCTTGAGTCCAACCTCCAAAGCTCCCAGTACCACCAACCATTTTGAGACAGTTTTTAAGACTAGTTTCAGAATTCCCCGAGTCTCCGTACTCGGGGATGACCCGCTTCGCCGTAGCTGTAGCGAGGCGAGATGAACCTAGGCTAGAAGCCTGTCGCCGAAGGTGACTACTTTTGAAAAAGATGCCCCAGGCCTCCGTGCCTGGGGAGGCTTCACTTCCACTTTCCTCACCTTCTTTCTATATTTAGATTAACACTTTTTATACTACTGCAATAGTGCTTCAATACCGGGAAGGCTTCTTTTTGTCAAAAATTCAAGCATTGCGCCGCCGCCGACTGATATCCAATCAAACTTATCATTCAGACCAAATTCAGTAATTGCTGCTTCAGCATCTCCTCCGCCGGCAATCTTGAAAGCGCTGGTTGCTGCAATTCCCTTGAAAACCTCAAGAGTTCCCTGTTTGTGACCTTCATCTTCGTATTTACCTTGGACTCCGGCAACAACAATTGTGCCAGCTTTCGAAATTTCTTCTTTGAACTTTTCTATTGTATGAATTGTAATATCCTCTTTATCTGGAGTAAGGTGAGCCATAATTATTTTATTTGGGTCAGGATTCTCATCTCCAAAATAGATCGGAAGCCTGCCTCCAACTAAGATTTTATCGGCTAATCCAGTAAAATTTTTAATATACTCAACTTTATCTTCTTTAATACCACCGATAACTAATACAACAGGTCTTTGTGGTGTTTCCAAAACTTTGCTTAAAGTTTCAACTTCTTTAACAAATCGAAAGCCGGCGTAATGGGGTAAAAACTTCGGAATTCCTACAATTGAAGCGTGAGGACGGTGCGATACCGCAAATGCTTCGTTAACATAAACTTCACCCAAATCAGCTAAATCTTTAGAAAAGTTTTCATCATTTTTTTCCTCTCCAGTGTCGAATCGTAAGTTTTCCAAAAGAAGAATTTCACCCCCCGGTAACATTTGCACCCTCTTTTGTACCTCATATCCAGTGATGTCATGGAAAAAGTTTACCTTTTCGCCAACAACCCCACCTAAAACATCAGCAAGAGGTGCTAGGGACAACTCGGGCAACTTTTCCCCCTCAGGTCTTCCTTTGTGTCCAATAATTATTGTTTTGGCCATATTCTTGACCAAAAAATCTAATGTCTCTTCTGCGAACTCCAACCTTGAGTAATCTTCGTCAACGTCCAAATCCATCCTTACAATTACTCTTTTCCCAGAAACATCTACATCAGAAAGTTTTGGAAGATTCATACAAAAATAGTAGCACGACTTGACATCAGAAGCATATCTCCTATAATACACTTGATATGTCAGAAATATTAACGTGTGATAGGGGTTTCCAATTCGACGCAGAAGTTCCTACAAATACGGATATATTTACAGGTGAGCCTTACGCAGATTGCGCAGATATGGATGCGGTTATCGTAAGAGGTCTAGGTGTCGTGGAGGCATGTAGAAATAAAAGTAATTTAGTCTGTCCCGAGGGTTGTCCTATCATACAACGTGTTCACGAACTGAATAACCAAGGTTAATTATTCGCTTCGATTTTTTCAATATCTGAATGTCTTCTTTTGTGTCTTGCCCCTTCGTCAAACCTTGTTTCTGAAACCATATTATTCAATGACATCCTCCACGGACTTAGGTCCGTGATTTCCGCGTAAGCGAGGATGACATATCAGAGTTCGATTCATCTCTGGGCTAAAAGTCCAGAGTTTTCTCGAAATCTGCTATAAGCTCAATATCTCCAAGGTCTTTCGCTTTTTTATAATATTCCTCGTCGCATGTCAAAAAAACTGCATTGTGAGCTTTCGCTAAAATGTGATAAGAGGTATCGTAAACTGTCGCATTTAGCTTATAGGAAGTTGATAAACTTTCTTCATATAAAGCATGGTTAAAATCTATAAATTTTATTGGTAACTTAAAAAACACACTTAATAATTTTGTGGATTTCGATAGATCTTTCTCATTGAACCTTAATCCATTGCATACTTCCATTTTAAGAAACGATGAAGAGTATAATTCGAGTTTATTGCCTTCTGCCTGAACAAAATATTCTCTAACTTCATCTACAACCGTCTTTTGATTCTCAAGGATACCTGTTAAAACAACTGATGCATCAACCACATATTTTTTCATGTTCTTCCCTTGTGAATTCCGGCCAAAATTTGCTTGATTGTCCTCTTTGTGGTAATTTTACGAAGTGCAAAAAACTCTTCAACCGGAGTTTTCTTATATAATTTATCCTGCAAAACCCTTTTTTGGGCGACCTCGGCTAATAAACTGCTAATGTTTCCTTTCCCGTAGAGAGTAAGAAGGTCTTCATATACACTTTTGGGTAAGCTAACGGTAATCCTTTGATAATTCATAACACAATTATGAAATAACTTCATAACTTTGTCAATATTTAATGATTTGTCACTTCTTACTTATCATTTATCGCTTGTCGCTAATAATCTTGACATTCACACACACAGTCTATAATTCACCCTGGTATGTCAAAGACTGACTACGAACAATTTTTAGAGGCACCAAACGGAGTGATCGCTGGAGAAATAGCTACTCAGGCACATGGCCGTGTTTATGGTGTTTTAAATTCGGTTATTGATGATAAAAGAACTCCTCTTGCTGCAAAGCCGGTATTAAGAGCAGTTCGTGAAACTTTTGCTCGCAAGGCTGATGAAAGATTAGATCAAACATACGGCAAACCGGCCTCAAAACAAGGTTAATTATTCGCTTCGATTTTTTCAATCCCGCACAGACCTTGCTTGCTCCAAAATTCTACGAGTTTGCGTCGCAAGGGCGGTTATGCGGGACGAGAGTAGCCAACTTAACTACTCTCTCTTGAATTATAGCAGCCATCTCCTAGTTGTTTTGTTCTATCCTGCTGATATCTTCAAGTCTTTTCTCAAAACGTGATTTACCGGAGAATTTTGTTTCCAGAAAAGCCTTAACCATTTCTTTCGCTTCAATTTCCTTCGTAAAGTCAGCGGCGATAACCAAAACATTCATATCATCATCATTTCTCCCTGCTTTTACTTGGGCGAAAGATTTCCCAATTGATGCTCTCACCCCATCGAATTTATTTGCTACAACATCTACCCCTACTCCGCTCCCACAAAGAAGAATTCCAAAAACGTGTTCGTTTTTGTCCCTCGAAGCTTCAGCGTAGTGGGACCCAACTAGAGAAGCCACTTTCTCTGCATAAACCGTATAATCGTCATCAGGATCCAAGTGATCAGCTCCCATATCTTCAAACTCATATTTCCGCTCAAACAACCACTTCGCTATTTTTTCTTTTAGTTGGAATCCTCGGTGATCCGAACCTAAATAGATCTTCATAAATAGATAGTCTGACTTGCCCCGCATAATCGCTCTTGCGACTGCCCCGTTAGATAATTTCATATCTAATGGGGGGAGCAAGTAAGATCTGTGCGGGGTGGTCTGAACCAATAAACAACCGAGGGCTAAGAGCCCTCGGTTTTCTCGCAAAGGCTCGAATAGTTTGTTCACTGCTTCGCTTCCCTGTACCATACGGTACAGGACTGGTCCAGCACTGAATGGTGCTGAGCATCCGTCGAGTCAGACTCGACGGTTTTCGCGAAGTTTGAATAAAAATTTTCATGCTCCCTTTTGAAATTCTTTATACCACCAGTAAGCAACAATAATAAGTAGAATAACTCCTATTACTAGAAAGGCTGAACCTATATTAAATCCTTCACCCAATAGCTTAGACGAAGTAATTCCGGCAAAAATCAGGGCAAAACCAATTAGTGCAATAAAAGATTTGATGTAATTTCCTCGCCAGCCGCTCATATGAATCCTTGTACCAGATCCAAGATTTCTTTTTTAGGATCTTTTGCAGTAACGATATCTGAGGCAACTGCGACCCCAACTGCTCCAAGTTCTAAACTTTTTCTCACATCTTCATAGGATTTTATGCCGGCACCAACAATTAATGGAAGTTCGTGTTTTCTGGTAATCTCAACTGCTTTGGCAATTATTTCAGGTTTTGCCCTCGCAACCGATGTTATCTTACTTCCTACAAGTTCTGGTGGTTCGTAGGAAACATATGAAGGATTCAATTTCATAATGTTTTCCAGTTCGTTCAAATCCGCAGCAAAAATAAGCGTTTTTAATCCAACTTCTTTTGCCCGTGAGTGAGCTTTTTTGAGGTCGTCGAAGCTCTCAAATTTGTGCTCTGAGTGATTTAAGAAAACTCCCATTGCTCCGTCTTCAACAACTGCCTCTGGTAAAACGTAGCCCGTGTGTGCACCAAATTCGACAGGATCTATATGCTGTGCCCAAACCTCAAGTTTTGAAGTCATAACCGCTTCTTTTACGTCTGCTGCTTGCACAACTGGAATTATTTTCACTTGGGATTCATGCGAAATTTCTTCCAAAAGTTTTATCAGGGAAATTGCATCCCCTCCTGTTCCTTGTTGGTAAGTTTTGAAGTTAACGAAGATCATTTATCTTAAAGTATCACGCCTGTCAGCTAAATCCAAGTACTTCATCAACCCTATGCTTGTCAAAACCTATTATGGTTGATTTGCTTCCGTCTTCTTTTGCAACAACGGTAAAAGGAACTCCTAAAAATCCTCCCGATGCCTGCATCATTTCATCTCTTGCGGCGTCATTTTGATCAACCAACTTTTCAACATAGCTAGTACCCTTACTTTCCAAATAATCTTTCAGCATTTTACAGTAAGGACAGGTTGTTGTCGTATATACAATTACTTGCATAAAAATCCCCCCCAA
>Ga0155836_122_pt5 | contig 20248 bp, 25 predicted proteins | sample RifCSPlowO2_01_FD_107490 | JGI IMG/M metagenome (GOLD analysis project Ga0155836, IMG submission 107490) | Candidatus Woesebacteria bacterium RIFCSPLOWO2_01_FULL_39_10 | reverse complement strand
CCTGCCATACTAAATAGCCACCTACTGATGCAACAAGCAAGATTCCAATTATGGCTAGAATTTTTTTCACAATATTCATATTATACCTAAATTAAACAATCTTATTCACTTTCACATCCAAAATTGTATACTGGTAAAGTGACAAAATACAAAGCATATTTTTTAAGGATGTTGGACGAAAATAGTGAAGTTTTTAATAATTTCAAAAAGCTTCACGATGAATATGCCCTAAACCCTGATCCCAATCAAATTAGGTTTAACTCTGAGGGTGAAAAGATTTTAGAAATTGTAAGAGAATATGAAAATAGGTTATGTTCCGCAACCGAGCGTGGGATGTACAATAAATTCTCAGTTAAATTAGCCGAAAAATTTCAAAACGAAGTAAGAAACCATTTTCCAATGATCGATCATATTGGGCTTATTCCAAACGAGGCCGAAAACGGAAAGATTGAAAACTTCTTTTTGAAGAAAATTAACCTCAATTAATTTCCCCAATCAAAATCCCGCACCAATCTAAGTTTATGATGCGGGATCATTTAACCAAAAAAGGGTATTACCTTGAAACCGAGATTGTTTGTCCTTCGGCACTACAAGCACTTACAGTTATTATTCCGCTACTAACTTGAACGGCGTATTCTGTTTGTGCTGCAGTTGCTCCACCTGGATCTAACGGAAAGCTGGACAAATATGGATTAAGGTCCGCATCTCCGTCAAGATCGAGACAGGCTGCTGCTGCTCCAGCGCAAGGAGTAGCCCCACCAGACGCACAAGATCCTATTTGGCTTAATGCCAAGGTGGGTGTTGCAAGACCACAGATTGTCATATCTCCATCGTTATCTATTACACATTCATGCAACGCAGTAAGAACCTGGTTAACGTCGTTCCATCGCCTTGCATTTCTAGTATCTTGTAACCTCGCTGCTGGGCTAAGTGCTGCAAAAACTACCACCAAAAGTATGGAAAGAATTGCAATAACAAGAAGTATTTCTATTAGAGTAAAACCCCGCCTGACGGCAGTCAGGCCTTTTTTAATATTGGGCAGATACTTCACAACATTTTCACCCCCCTTGTCCCGTCCTATTAGATATGAAATTATCTAACGGGACTGGGACTTAATTATCTATTATCAGTATAGACATAAAACCTACGCTCTTGTCAATTTGTATTTTTTTACCTTTCTACTCCAACAATAACAACAATATCAAAATCAGACGAGGCATCCAATGAAGTTTCCACAACTTTGAGCGTGTATCTGCCTATAAGAGCTTTTTCAACTATTTCAATAACCTCCTCGGGAACAGCGTCCTTGATTCGTAACTCAGTTTCTTGGTAATCGAATGAGTCAGCGTTTGCCGTTTCTATATCTGTAAACCCTTCAGTTTCCAAAATTCCAGCAACTTCATCAGCGCCGCCTTCGGTTCCTGTTCCATTTTGCACCTGAACTTTAAATTTAGACAGGTCAAGTGTTTTTTCTACAGCTTCCGGTGTTGGGCTCACTTTTTCAACAGAGGTTGTTGGAGTAATTGTCGGCGTTGGAAACTCTTCATTACTCTCGAAAGGATTTGAGCGTATGAAAAATAGCACTCCCAACAGGAAAAAGATTATTGATATAAAAAATATAATTCTTACTTTTAAAGATCTTTTTCCTCCCGTTTGTGGATCTTTATCATCTGACTCACTTGATTGCTGTATTCTTGTTTCAGTAACTTCTTTTTTCGTTTCGGACTCGGATGGTTTTAAATTTAAAACTTCTTCATCCTTACCGGAAATATCCTCCTTCATCGCAATTCCAATAATTGGGTTAACGTCACGGGTTCTTGCAACAGTTTCCGGTTCAATTGCTTCCACTTGGAGGTTTGTCTTTTTTATTGCATTTTTTAATATCCCATAAAAATCACTCACTATTGCAAACACTATCACATCCCTTGTTGATCCAATGCTATCTCCTTTTTTTTCACTGCCCACAATCTTATAATCCCAATCACCCTCTTTTAAGTCATCCGGAATCTTTTCTTGAATATTTTGACCAACGTACTCTCTTTCTTCATCTTTAGTTACTTCTGAAGGTACACTAGTTCTGACAACGTAGCTTAAAGCGTCACTTACTAAGATTCTAAACTGGGAAGTTTTTAGTCTTTTCTTTACTTCATTAAATACGAGATCCAAGGTTTCCGGCTTCCAACCAAATTCAAAAGAGGAAACCAGCTTTTTACTATCTAACTTTACTTCTGAAGCAATAACTTTGTCTTTTGTAATTGCGATAACCTTTTTTGTGTTTGTAAGCATATTCTTAGGGTATTTGGCTAAAATTTAAAATATTTATGCTATTTCCTAATGTCCTTACCGTTACACTTAGCCTTTTTATATAAATTGAAGGTTCAGATACTTGGGCTGCTACATCAATAATTTTATCGGCGCCCGATGGGCTCACACTTATACTACACTCCCCGTCTCCGACGATCAACGCGTTAGCCCCCGTACCCGTATAAGATGGGTCGTTTTTAAGCCTTAATAGTGCCTCTTCAACACAGCTTTCGGCGATTTTCAAAGTTTCCTGGCCTTTTTTAAAGTCAAGTGAACTTCTCGCTTCGCCAATGCCCAAGAGTGAAATGGACATTGAGATTGCCAGTGCAACTGCCGAAACTACCAGAATACTTATTAAAGCTGCAAACCCACCAGTTAAAGTTTTCGAGTCAATATTATTTTTGTTCATATTTCATTTACAGCAACAGGTATCGGCAGTAGGACCTCCCGTACAATATTGATTTCCTGCAGAGACACGAACTTCACCATTATTTATACATGCCTGGTTACTTGCTCTGCAGGTTCCTTGTGAGTATCCATTACTTTGACAAACAGTAGTGCAAGAAGGGGCGGGCGTTGGAGACGGCGTGGGTGTTGGAGTAAGCGTCGGAGACGGTGTCTGAGTAGGTGTTGTTGTAGGAGTACCGCCTGCCGCAAGGGAAAATTCTGTTATAACTCTCGATTGGTCTCCCATCATGTAATGCACTTCTAAATTGGCCCCGGACATATCTGAGTCAAAAGTAAAATTATTTATATCGACGCTACCCGCTGCCGGACTTAGTGTAAAATCATTAAGTTCAACTGTGGTTCCGCTTCCCTGACTTCCCGTCCACTCAACTCCCCCACCGCCAATTTGAACCTCTGTTATATTTTCGCCACCGCCTGTTCCAGACCAAGAAACTAATAATTTATCGATAATAATATCTATTGCACCCGAATTTTGTATTGCAATGCCCTCTATGGTCGATCCCGAAACCAAGTTTAAGTTTGTTAGATCAACCAATAATCTCCTGGATTGGCTAAACTGGCCTTTAAGTTCAATCCCTACTTGGGCTGAAGTCTGCGCAGTTAACTGTCCTGACACGGCTGCCTGCACCTGACGAAGAGAAATACTCACATTTATATTCTTGGAGTCATTTGTTGGAGAGGAAAATTCACCAAAATTTAATGCATCAACAGACACTTGGTTTGAAGTCAAATTATATGGTCCTTGTCCACCGGTTGTAATCTGAACATTCTCACCAGAAAGCTCGATTGTTGTTGTAGAACCTCCGCCATTATCTAGAACAATCTGATTCGAATTCACACTCTGAATATCATTAGCTCTTTCTATTTCATAAGTAATCCTTCCTAACGCAATTCGTACATTTTGTTGGACAATTTGTTGTTGGTGAGATTTTTCTCTTCCATAAATAAGATCAAGTGAAAAAAGGACAGCCGATGTAATAAAAATTGCAACCAAGGCAACATACAAAATAAGTTCGATAAGAGTAAAACCTCTTGTCGTTTGCGAATTTAGCCTGGACTTTTTAACGTTATTCATAATTTTATGGCCGACAACAACAAGTATCTGCATTGGGTCCACCTGTACAGAATTGATCACCACCCGATTGGTAGACCTCCCCGTTTGAATTACATTGACTCGGGTTTTTGCGACATGTACCAACACTATATCCGCTACCGAGGCAAACGGCATTACAACTGTTAAAGGTTGGGGTTGGCGTCGGTGTTGGTGTTGAAGTCGGTGTTAATGCAGGACTTGGGGTTATTTTTACCTCCTGCCAATTTGTGTAGTACGAAGTCAACTCAACGAGCGTAAGTTTTGAGGGAACAAAATTCCAGGAAACCTGAGAAGAGACTTTTTTGGTATCCACATCAACCGTACCTCCTCCGGAAACTATATCGCCGCTTGCGTCCCTTTCCACCGAACCTACAGTTATCTTACGGGTATATTTGCCAACCGGAGGATCGCTAGTCCCAGAAAACGACCAGACTCCTAAGGTACTATTTAAACCATGATCTCCATCAGTAAGATTATCCCAACTCTGATTTCTTATAGAAGTAACTGCATCAAGTCCTTCAATAGCAAGAAAGGTAGCATTCGTTTCTTCCTCACCTTGTCGAGATGTTAAAAAAGAACCCAACACTGTCACAACAGCGCTTCCTGCAATAATGATAAATATTGCAACGGCAATAATTACTTCAATGACACTTTGCCCGTTTGACGAATTTGATAACATTTTTTAATTTAGATCCACGATGCCTACTTCATTTAATGAAACTGTGTATGATTCGCCAATATTATTGGAAAGTATTACTGTTAGAACTTGGTTTGGATTACCGGTTAGCTTATTAAATGCGACTTCAAAGGAAGTTACTGTAACACTTTTGGGAATCGAAAATTTTTCATCATAGGTTGGATCACGTGATGCGTATGAATCCCCCCGAAACAGAATTATGTCGTCAGTAGTAGCTGTAACTCCCCAGCGACTGTCCCCTTTTGAAGAAATAGAATTTAGTTGTGCTGTACGAAGAGTTGAAACAACTTCATTCACTTTGTTTTGCAAATTATTTCTTACAAGAAAATTCGAAGCGATACTTCCCGAAGTTACACCTACAATCAAAAAAATCGAAATAACCAGAAGAAGTTCGATAAGGGTGACACCTTTGTGTGTGAAACCCGTGCTTAAGAATTCCGATTTCCTAACATATATCATCGTCTGATCGAACCAGTTAATTGATAAATTGGTGAAATGATTGAAAGTGCAACAAATCCAACTACAAGTCCTATTACAATAAGTAAAATCGGTTCAAGAAGAGTCGACAAGTTTTTACTCAAATCGTCAACCTCATCGTCGTAAAAATCTCCAAGATAAAGAAGTGTCTCGTCAATTTTTCCGGTTTTTTCTCCAACAGCTATCATTCGGGAAACTATCGGAGGAAATTCAGAAAACCTTGATTTTCGCATAGAGTCCCCGATGTTTTTACCTTTATCAAGAGACTTTGCAATATCTAAAAGATCATTTTTGAAGCGAAGATTACTTAAAGTGTTTGCTGTAATCTCCAAGGATTTATTTATAGGTACTCCGCTTTTGATCAAAGTTCCGAGATTTCGTGCAAAACGCGCTAATTGGCCATATGCAATTAGTTTTCCGAAAATTGGAAATTTAAGCATGGTATTGTGCCAAACAGGTTTTACCATAGATTGTTGAGTAATTAAATGAAAAAGAATTGGTAAAAGAACAATTCCACCGAGAACGAAAATTCCGTAATTTTTCATAATCTCTGCAAAAAATATAAGTATTTTTGTGCTAAGTGGCAATTCGATTTCAAACGACCTGAAAAAATCGACGAGTTTTGGCAAAACATAAAAAGAAATAAACCCGCCCATAATCAAAGTAGCTGATGCAACAAGACCCGGATAAACAAAGGCTGATTGAATCTTTTTTCTCAATACATAATCTTTAGCAAGCTGTTTAGACAGAAATTCTAAATTTTCTTCCAGCGTTCCTGCTTCCTCTCCTACCGCAACTAAACTTACAAAAAATTGATCAAAAGCTTTTGGATGTTTTTTAAGTGAAGCTTCAAGGCTTTTTCCGTTTTTAACGTCTTCCAAAACTTGCGACAGAACTTTTTTAAAATACAAAGACCTTGTTTGCTCAACCAAAGTGTCTAACCCTTCCGCGATAGGGATCCCGGCTTTTAACATTGTCGCCAAGTGTTTTGTAAATAGAAGCCTGTCTTGGTGTGAGACTTTTTTAACTAAAGTTATCTGGGCAGTTACAAGGTTCATTTTTCAATCTTTTGTTACTCTAAGAACTTCTTCGATTGTTGTTGTCCCATCTTTGATTTTTTCGAATCCGTTCTCAATCATTGTTCTCATACCGTTTTTAACAGCAATTTTTTTAATTTCGGATGCATCTTTCTTGGCAACAATTGCGGCTCTTACTTCATCGTCTACCACTAAAACCTCGAATATCCCCAGTCTGCCCAAATATCCGGAATTATGACAAACGCTGCAGCCTTTACCTTTATAAATTCTTACGTTATCTAAGTTTCCAAAATATTTTTTAATGAATTCTTCCGGAAGAGTTGAAGAAAACTCTTCAGAATCTTGTTTTTCCACTTTTCCCAACTCTTGTGAAACTCTGCACTGGACACAAATTTTTCGAACTAACCTTTGTGCAATTATAATATTAACTGTCGATGCAACTAAATAAGGTTCAACTCCTAAATCCAAAAGCCTGGGAATTGAGGTGGCCGCATCATTGGTATGAAGTGTTGAAAGTACAAGGTGCCCTGTCATAGCAGCGTTAACTGAAATATCAGCAGTATCTTCGTCGCGAATCTCACCAACAAGAATAATATCTGGATCTTGCCTTACAATTGATTTAAGTCCTGCGGCAAATGTTAAGTTGGTCGCAGCATTTACTTGAATTTGATTTACCCCCTCGATATCGTATTCGACTGGATCCTCAATTGTCATTATATTTACATCCCGTCTATTGAGAAGTTTTAATATTGCATAAAGAGTTGTTGTTTTTCCGCTACCTGTTGGTCCTGTTGCCAGAATCATTCCGTGTGGTTTTTGGTAAGCATCTGATATCTTTTTGAAATCATCGCCGACGAAGCCCAGGTCTTGGAGAGAAAATTGTCTTGAACGTTCGGACAAAAGCCTCATTACAATTTTTTCCCCGTCAACAACAGGAACAATTGAAACACGAATATCCAGGTTCTCGCTTACGATTTTGACACTTATCTTTCCGTCTTGCGCCGACTGATGTTCATCGGTCCTTAATTTAGCCATTATTTTGACTCTTGTTACAACTTGGGAGTGTAGCTCAATGGGTAAATGAACAATATCGTGAAGAATTCCGTCAATCCTAAATCTAATAACTGAATCTATATCGCTTGGTTCGACATGGATATCCGACGCTTTGTTTTGATATGCATACTGTACTGTGGTATCAACTATTTTTATAATCGAAGGTTCAGGTTTTTTTGTTCCTCGGGCCTCCTCAATACTTTCTTTAATTATTTCATCGAATACTTTTTTGACATCTTTAGAATAAAGATTTAATCCATTTTCAATACCTCGAGAGGTTGCATAATAAACCTTCACAGGTAGGCCTGTTTTTTTATTGACAAATTCCTTGATTTGGTTATTTGCCGGATTAACCATAGCCAAATGAAGGCCTTCCTTATCTTTTTTGAAAGCAACAATTTCCTGAGATCTCGCATAAACTTCCGGAATAACTTTAAGAGCGCCTTCATCTATTGTTATCTCTTCGAGGTTGGCAAAAGGATAGGATATTAGTTCCGCAATAACTTTCCCAAGATTTGCGTCAGAAATAAGATCCTTCCTAAGAAGAAGTTCGTTAAAGGGGATTTTACCTTCAAGACTTAAGTTGTAAACCTCCTGCAATAAATCAAGCTTAATGACTTCGAGTTCTTTTAAAGCTTCAAATAGATCTTGATCCGAATAAAGTCTCATATTTTATTTTTATGCAAACTCCGATTTTATCGGAGGAGTGCACAAACTTTGTTTATACTACTTACATATTATCAACCTTGGAAGCTTTTGAGAAGCCGATTGTTTTTTTTGGGAGACTTAAAAAATAATTAATTCTACTCACCAGCTAATTTTTTTATTTTCTCAATCAAGCCGGCCATGGAAAGGTCAGTTTTTACAACGTAATCATTTGCTCCCAAACCCATAGCCTTATCAACATCCTCTTTCTGTCCCAAGTTAGATGCAACTATACAAGGAATATTTTTCAGGGTATCTGATTTTTTAATTTCTTCTAAGACAGAAAATCCGTCTTTCCCCGGCATAACCAAATCCAAAATCATTACATCTGGCATAAACTCATGTAGTTTTTGCAATGCCTCAACCCCATCACTTACAAGCACAATATCGTATCCTGCTTTTGTTAACTTAACGCGATACGCGTTTGCTAAAAACTTATCATCCTCGGCAACTAATATTCTTTTCATTTATTTTATTTAGCCAACCTTCAATTTTTCTTTTACTTTATCCACAACTTCGTTTAGATTCCAATCCGTCTTTACCAAATAATCACTTACTCCCTTTTCCCTACCTTCATTAACCATTTCTGCATCACTTAAGTTTGTAAGTATTATGACTGGAACTTTAGATCCCCAATCATCTTTGCGAAGTCGATCTAAAACGGTTATTCCATCGACAACCGGCAGAATAATATCAAGTAAAATTAAATCCGGATGCCCTTGAAACGCTTGCACCAATCCTTCGTTGCCGTCTGTAGCAACAGTTACACCATATCCTTCTTTTTCTAGCTTTCTTTTTATTGCATCTAATAGTAATGGCTCATCCTCAACTATCAATATTTTTTGTGTGTCTGACATGGAAGTATAGCTTAACCTACAATTATACCTTTTTTCCCGTCACAATTTCTTTGATAATTTTTATTATTTCTTCAAGTCTGTATTCGGCTTTAAGAAGATATTTTTTGACGCCTAGAGCGAGCATTGCTTTTCTTTTTTCTTCACTTGCAGAATTACTAACAACAACTACTGGTATTTGGGACCACCTCGGATCTTTCATAAGTAGCTTCATAAATTCCAATCCGTTTGTATCTTTGAGATAATAGTCTAACCAGATGACGTCCGGAGTTTCGGGCAAACTTTTCAGGTAGTCAAATGCTTGAGAGGCCCCTGTACAAGTTATAGGTTCTAGTCCGTCATTCGAAAGTTTCCTCGCAATCGCTTCAAGAAGCAGTTCCTCATCTTCAATTACAAGTACCTTAATTTTATCATTCATTTCCATTATTAGTTTAATTTATCATGACCGACCCTTTCCTATCAACTCATCAGGTATCCAGTGAAACTTCACCCTTTTTCTCGACACTTCCCGAAATAGGTAGAGTGAACCAAAAAGTTGTCCCTTTCCCCTCGCTACTTTCAAACCAAATTCTTCCTCCTGAAGACTCGACTATCGTTTTTGTTAGATAAAGTCCGAGCCCAGTGCCCTCTGTTTCAACTTTGACTATATTTTCTGCTCGGAAAAACTTTTTAAAAACCTGTTCGGCTTGATTTTTTGGAATACCATAGCCGCTGTCCGATATTTGCGACACGATCTCCCTACCCGACCTTGACACCATGACTACAACCTCTCCTCCCTCAGGCGTATATTTGATGGCATTTGTTAATAAATTCATATATACATGCCTCACAAGTTTCGGGTCAATGTTTATAGCAGGTAAATTTTCATGAACACTTATTGCAAGATGGTGCTTTTTCTTATCAAGCCTTGGTCTTAATTCCAAAATCACCTCATTTATTAGTTTTTTCAGATCAGTCGGTTCCGGATCAATTATCAGTCTGCCTGACTCAATCCGGGAAATATTCAAAAGTGTGTTAACCAAACTGATCATTCTTTCATTTGAATGATAAATATTGTTAAGCACTTCTTTTTGTTCTTCATTTATGCTACCCACATCTCCGTCTAATATTATTTCGCAAAACCATTTCATTGCAGAAAGAGGAGTTCTAAGTTGATGCGAAGCGAGTGATATAAATTCAGTCTTCATCCTATCAACCTCTTTCTCTTTTGTAATATCCCTAAAAACAACAGCCCCTCCCAAAACTTGTTCAAAAACGACTATTGGAGTTGCAGTCATCGCTACAGGAAATTTAGTGTTATCGCGTCTAACATAAAAATAATCACTGGTTGCGATTTTTTTATTCAGGTAAAGGGCATTTCTGACTGGCGTTTCATTAACTTCTACTTCTTTGTCGAATTTATCTACCATCTTTAATGAAGTCCAAATAGGTTTTCCCATCAGTTCGCTTTGAGAAAATCCAGTCATATTTTCCACAGATTTATTTGTGAATATAATTTCGCCTTTGTCGTTTATTCCTATTACCCCCTCACCGATATTCTCGATCATTGCATCATGTTTAGCTTTTTCTTCTTCCAACTGTCTATTCCTCGTTGTCAATTGCTCTTGAATCTCGGTGAGAGTTTGTGTATTTTGATAGTTAACTACGTTTTTCAACATCTCAACTTCAACCCATGCCGACACGTCTTTAAAAGTTACACTTTCAACACCAGTTAGCTTTCTTGGAAATCTATCTGCTATAAACAAAACACCAACTTTTTCTGCGTTCATCACCAAGGGAACTCCCGCATAAAATCTAAATTTCGGTCCTCCTAAAACTAGTGGATTATTTTGAAACATAGGGTTATCGTGGGCATCTTCCAATATGAAAACTTCACCATTTTCTATTACATGTTTTTCAAAAGATTTATCTCTTGATATTTCTTTAAGGTCAAAATGTTGCATCGATTTAAACCACACGCGCGACTTATCGATAAATCCAATGCCGGCATAAGGAGTACCAAAAATGCGTATAGCCAAAAAGGTTATACGATCGAATCGCTCCTCGTTTGGGGTATCCAAAATTTTTAAACTATATAATGATGAGAGTCTTTTCTCTTCGTTAACCAGAGTTTGGGCAGGGTCCATTTCAAATTTAAGTATATACTCCTCTTACTCAAGTTTCTAACTCTCGTAAGAGATTATATATTCAAAAATTCTCATTTACGAAGGTAAATTCGAATTTATTGAGCAAAACAATAAAGTTAAGGCCTTTTCAGAAGAGTCTTTACGAATTATTTTCTGCAATTTGTAGCATATACTCACTCCTCTGTAATAATTTTCAGTCTTCCCGATTCAAAAACGGTTGTATCAGCTGTTAGCGACCTTGCTTGAATTTTATAGTTGTTATACCCTTCCCAAAGCGTTACCGGACCTGTTGTTACAAAACTAGACTGCTGACTTGAGGTTGAAAGTTCACTACCAGGTACGGCAACTGAATGAGTAGCATCGTACAAACGTACGTAAGCTACACCATTCCCGTTAACAAGCTTAATATTTCCTTCAAAATAAACTCCTACTAATCCCTGATAATCACCTTTAGTCATATAAAAATCAGTTGACGGAATTGAAGTCCAAACAGTTTCTTTCGTACTCCCACTACCCGGGATAGGAACGTAATTTACTTTTCGGATCTTTTTAGGTGATTGTGTTTGTGCGATTGTCCCTGCAGTAGGCGTAGGAATGGGCGCTGCTTGTAAACCTTGGGCAATTCTTTCATCAATATACGTTTTGCAATCCTCTCCGCAAGTACTTTCTGAACTGGCTTCGAAAATTGGATTTTCCTTGGGACTTATTTCAGAACCGATACCAACTCTGGTTTTAATAAATAATGTATAAAATAAAAAACCAAAGGAAATATCTAAAACGAGTAGGTTGAGAGCTAAAAATATATTTAATAGTTTTTTCAAGGTTATTTAAAATGCCTTGGTCTCTTGGCTTTATCCTTAAAAACGAACGTTGTAATCTAATGTCGGAGGATAAAGTCGATCTTCTTTTATGCTCGTATTGGATAATTCACGCACAAGAACGAGTATGTCTTCTTCCAACTTCAAAACTTCTACATCTTCGGCGTAGACCGAAGGGTTATGCGGGATATAAGGTACGGGTGAAGGAATTACATTATTGGGCAGTTGAACGGTAGTATCATCATTACCTCCATTTGACAGTAACTGAACAATCCTTATACCAATAAAGGTCAGAATCAGTAGGAAAAAAACTACTAATAAAACTCTTATGAGGTTTTTAAGTGGTGATTTTTTGGTAATTCCTGCTGGTATTTGGGGAGGTTTAGGTAGGGAAGCAACCTTCCGGGGTTCCACTTTTTGAGTTGAAACTGTATGACCAACGGTTTTAACAAAGGATTTAAGGCTTTCAATATCTTGAACTATACTGTCCTCTTCCGGAGGAATTTCAGGCTCACTCTTACTAGATTTTGTTTGACTCTTAATAGGTTGTGCAGGCTTACCCAAAAGTGCCCTGAACCAACTTAAGATTCCACCACTTGTTTTATTAGGTTGATTTTCCATCTATTGTTCCTTTGTTTTTACCTCTCTAACAATCTCGTTCATAAAAGTGCTCGCCTCTTTGAGTAAGGTCTGGGCTTGACCGAGAGTCGCAATCACTTCGTTATAAGAATTGAGCCCTCTTCCTTTTTTAGTTGCAAATTCGGATATCTTGTTCTCAGCCTCAAGCTGCACATCCTTACTTTGTGTAATTCTTTGTTCAATCTCAGAAACCCACCTACCCAAAATATCGAACTTCTTCTCACTAAAAACATATTCCTCCCTTTCATCTTGCTTAATATCGGCAATCTTTTGCCTCAGAGCAGAGAATGTTTCGTTCGTACGGCTGGAAAAATCAAGAATCTTTCCGTAGGAAATTGTTGAAAGTACTTCATACATCAAACCCTCATCACTCTTCCACCGGCTTTCTGCCTCCTTAGTTTTATTAACTAAATCCTCAAGTGATGTTGCGCTTGTAATGGAAGCCTTATGCTCCTCAAACCACTGAGTCTCGGCGTCGAAGGCTAAACCTAAAGATTCAATTCTAGCCTCAGGTACACCAGTAGAATTAGTCAAATGCTCTTCAAGCGCATTAAAGTAAGAAATCACAACAGTATCCCTTGCCTGCATCATTGCCTCTGTTGCTTCTTGGGCATCCTGTCTTGATTTAAGAGTACCGAAACGAAGATACTGCGACTTTCTTTGAAGATAAATTTCATGGGCACTTTCGTAATTCGCGACTGCTTCTATATAAAGTTTGTAAGCTTTGTCTGACCGGAGCGTAGTAACCGTTGCTGGTTGTGGAGTAACTTCAGTCTCCTGAGAAAATACTTGCTCAGGAAAAGTTGCTAAAAAGCCGAAGATGATAAGACCAACGAATAGGAGGTGCTTAGCAAATGTTCGCCTAACTTTTTTTCCAGCACTAATCATACTCAATTCTACTTTACACTTAAGGTAAGGGTTGTGGCAAGTTGAAGCTCCGAGGGTTAAAAACCCTCGGGTTTCGCGAGGGTGGACTAAAGTATCTGAATATTGATTATTTTTAAACGATCGTGTGTTTTTTGTCAAAAAGAATTGGAAGAACTTTCAAAGTGCAGCGATTTTATCAGGAGTAATTTCCGGAAAGTTGTTGACAACCAAGTTTGCTTTTTTAAGAGTTTCAGCGTGTTTTTCGTCCCTTACAATAGCAACAACCCTCATATTAGCTTTTCTTGCTGCTTCTATTCCTGCCGCTGAATCTTCAATAACCAAGCAATTTCCTGGGTCAACTCCCAGTTTTTCTGAGGCCATCAGAAAGATTTCAGGGTCAGGTTTTTTGTACGAAACTTCCTCTCCGGTCGTAACACTATCAAAATAATTTTCAATTTCTATATGACCAAAAACTTTTTGTACAGTATTCCAAGTACTTGAAGTTGCAAGTGCAGTTAATATTCCGGAAGCTTTAACTTCGCTAGCAAATTGTACAAAACCTTTATTCAAAGTTATTCTGGGAATAAGTTTATGATATTCATTTAAGGTTTTAACTGTTAATTCAGCCGGAGTTTTTGAAGTATTTATATTGTACTTTTTAATTAACATCGGCCAGTTCTCTTCAATTCCAATTCCTCCAATATGTGGAAAGCTTTCAACACCTTTTACACCTAATGACTTTAAAACCTTCCCGAAGGCCTCTCCCCACTCGTCCTCGTTAGCAAGAACTGTTCCGTCGAGATCAAAAATTACAGCTGAAAGAATCATAAGGGTTTATTATACAAAAAGATTAAATTATTTACTTCCTCGTAACGGGCGAACGACTGTCCCCGCTTGTGTATCCTCTAAAGTAAACCCTTTTTCTTCAATACTTCTGCGCAATTTGTCGCTTTCCTCAAATTTTCCTTCCAACCTTAATTTATCGCGATCAATAAGTAGTTTTCTTATTTCCTCGGGAATTTCCACTTTTATATCCTGAACTTCTGCTAGCTTTAGTCCCAAAACTTCGTCGAAACTTAATGCCAAATCGTACTTGTCCTCGGAAGGAATATTACTTTTCAGTGCTTCCCATAAAACTGCTAAAGCTTGGGGAGTATTCAGATCGTCATTCACGGCATTTACAAATCTAATACTATAATCATCAACCTTTTTTCTTTTCTCTGTAGAAAGCAAAGTTCGCGTAATCTGAGTCTTTGCGGCCAAAACTTGTTCACGGAGTTTGTTAAGAGCAATTTGAGCCGAGGACAGAGAATCCCATGTAAAATTCAGTGAATCTCTATAGTGCGCAGTTAAATAAAGGTAACGTAAAGCCAAAGCTTCATATCCTTTATTCTCGATATCATGCAAGGTGTAAGCATTACCTAACGATTTTCCCATTCGACCGCCATCAACCTTTAAAAATTCTCCATGCAGCCAGTATTTCGTAAAAGGTTTACCGGTTGCACCCTCAGATTGAGCAATTTCGTTTGTATGGTGAATCGCAATGTGGTCAACTCCACCCGTGTGTATATCCAAAGTCTCGCCTAAATATTTCATACTCATCGCAGAACATTCAATATGCCACCCAGGAAAACCTTTTCCCCAGGGGGAATCCCATTCCATGTGGCGACGCGAAGCAGCGTCATCCTGAGCGGAGTCGAAGGATCTTCCGCCCGGGTAGGAAAATTTCCAGAGTGCAAAATCAAATGGATTTTTCTTTTCCGAATCTTCTTTTAATTCTTCCCTTGTAGCTGCTCTTTTATCAATCATTTTCTGCCCTCCAAGTTTCCCATAGGAAGGAAATTTTGATACATCAAAGTAGACGCCCATTTTTGTTACATAAGTTAGCTCCTTTTCTTCAAGACGTTTAATAAGATTTATTTGATCCTCTATGTGATCAGTTGCTCTTACAAAATGTTCGGGAGTTTGGATATTTAACTTTTCCCTACTTTCCAGAAAATCCTTTATGTAAAAGTTGGCAATGTCCCAAGCCGTTTTCCCTTCCCTTTTGGCCGCGGCTTCCATACGATCTTCACCCAAATCAGCATCCCCAACGTTGTCCCCAGTAAGATGGCCTACATCGGTAGCATTCATAACTTGAACTACCTGACATCCGTTATAAATCAAAACTCTCCTTAGAATATCTTCAAAAAAGAATGTTCGCCAATTACCAATATGAGGATAATAATAAACGGTGGGACCACAGGTATACATTCCAACACTTTGTCTATTTATTGGTTCGAATTTCTCTTTCTTACGAGTGAGAGAATTTGTCAAAAAAATATCGACCATGAGCCTATTGTATCTCAAGTATCCTTATTCGTAAAATGGCTTTGATATAAATAAAAAAAAGAATAAAATCTAATTATGACAGAGAATTTACCATCTGATGCTTATAAAGAAACTCGGGGTAACGCTTTGGAGATTCAATTCACAAATGAAGATTTGCCGTGGTTGAATAAAGAAGAAGTAAAGCAACCAGTACCCTTAACGCTAGTTACTTTAAAAAGCGGGAGCAAATTTTATGTAGGTAGCGCAGTCAGAGGAAAAAAATTGAAGAGTCTGGCAAACTCACTAAAAGAAGAGGAAAGTAGCCAGGCACAAAGACAATTTTACAATCATTTACCAGATTTTGTTGAGAATGGTTGGAGTTCGGATATTTTTAATGTAGAGGATCCCAAAAGCCCATGGGCAACATACTACGTCAAGCCAACTGGTGGTATAAAATTAAGAACTTTCTTCCTAAGATTAGATGATATCAGCGGGTTACCTGCTATAATAAAAATTGCGGTTTCTAGAAAAAGCAATGAAATACCTGTGTTGAAGGAAATTTCTCGCACAAGGAAAGAAAGATAAATTATGCACGAAATCTGTCAAGAGATAGCTAACGCGAAGATTGAAGATGTCATATCAGCGAAAGATTTTTATCTACGAATTGAAGGGAAAGATTATATTATAACTGTTACTTCACCAGAACATGCTCATTTATATAATGAGGGGCAAGAAGAACAGCAAACTGCATTTATTGTGGGTGATCTTTCTGATCCTGTAAAAATTTGTCAAACTCTTTCAGAAACTCCATTTGAACAACTTCGCCCCTTTTTGACTATGCAAGAAGAGTCGTAAAAATTTACCCCGATATCTGTTTCCCCATTTCTTTCGTTCCTTGTTTTTTTGCAATCTCTCCCATCATCCCACGTTTCGGTTTTGTTGTCGGTTCTACCATTGGTTGCGCCGCAGCGGGTTGAGACGTTTGTGCCTTTAATTTCTCTTCTTGCTCCTTAACCCAAGCCTCCTTATTCTCTTCCCTTTTCCCCCGCATTCTTCGTAATTCTTCTTCAAGTTCCTGAATCCTGTCGCGGGCTTCTTTTTCTTTTTTTGCAATTTCTTCAGGCGTTATATCTGGTAACTTATCAGAAGTTAAATTAATTGGATCTTGTATGTTCGTATTTTCATTCTGCATAACTTGAGAGCTACCTGATTTCAATAATTCAACCGGTTCTCTGGCAACCTGCCTTGCAGCCTGTCTTGCAATATCAGCCGTAGTTTTTCCAGCCTGTTTAATTATTCCGTTCGACATTTGTGGTTCGTCGTTAATCGTTATTCGTTCATTGTTATTTCTCTCCTATCGCTACGATGAACTATGAACAAACTAACGATCTAACTATATTATTCTCCTTCCTTCGAGTGCTTCTCTCAGAGTTGTCTCATCAGCATATTCTAAATCTGCCCCAGTCGGAATTCCCATTCCCAACCTTGTAACCTTTACACTTTCACCGTTTAGACCCAATTCTTTTATTTTTTTGGCGAGATACATTGCCGTTGCGTCTCCTTCCATCGTCGGGTTTGTCGCAATTATAACCTCCTCGATTTCGGGTTTGACTTTAATTCTTTTGAGCAAATGATCAACAAAAAGCTCATCAGGCCCGATATTTTCCAATGGATTAATACTTCCGTGAAGAACATGATACAGGCCTTTGTATCTGCCGGTTTTTTCAAACGCCATAACGTCTAATGGTTGCTCAACCACAAGGACCATATTCGTTTCGCGGTTAACATCGCTACAAATAGAACAAGGGTCTGTCTCGCCCACATTTTTACAGGATGAACAAAGTACGGTTTGCTTTTTTAAGTTAGAAAGAGCATCCGAAAAATCATCAAGTTCAGTCTGGGGAACATGAAGTAAATAATAGGATAATCTTTGTGCACTTTTCGGCCCAATTCCGGGTAGTTTCTGGAAGGATTCAATGAGTCTTGATAGCGGTTTTGGAATTCTCACAGATTAATTCTATCAAAACTATAATTTAATGTCACAGGACAGAATCGATATACTATATCTCAAATGACTGGGGTGTGAAGTTTCCTTAACCTAAGTCTTTTTTCTCTTCTTTTTGGAAAACAAAATTTCCGGAGTTTTTATCCTTAGTCCAGTACCCTCCTGACAGGTTCGAAACAACTCTTCTAAGAGCATAATGGCGTGCTACCGTATCTGGCTCTCCATTTTTAAAATCGTCAGTACCTTGAATCTCATTCAATTGTTTTTGAAAGTCGGTAATTGTGCCAGACGTCAGTCTCCACCTGTCTTCGCCTCTTAAAAAACCTAAAAAACCTGTAGATACTCGAGTTTCTTCAGTCGAATCCTGGTTCCCGTCGGGCGCTAAGTCAACGAGTAAATTGTCCACCTCCGTTGCGACTTTCAAAGCCAAGTCTACGGCTAATGGATCGGCTCCATATTTTTTATCCTTAAGATCCTCAAGTCCTTTTTTCGCCTTTTGTCGATCAGTTGCATTAATATTTGGGTCAGAAAGAGTTTCGAGATGCCCCTGAATACGTGCATCACTATTAAAACTAACGGCTGCCTCTTTTTGACTTTTTATCCTCTCGCCTTTCACAACTTTTTCTTTTTCCTCCTTAAGTCTTTCCTCAGCCGTTTCTTTTGCTTTTTTAGTTGCTGGGTCTTCCGCTATAGCTCTAGCTTTATTATTCACAACTTCTAGGTTTTGGGCTTGAAAAACTTGCTCTGCATCTGAAGAATTAATTTTATCCCAAACACGTACAAACTCTCTTGAAAATTGATCATTCCCTTTTTTTATATCGTAAACGCTGGTATCTGCCCCTGCCAACTCAGTCAAAGTCTTAGCAACACCTACTGACGTTTTTTGATACTCCTGCGCCTGCGATTGAGGATCTGGCCTTTCTTTAAGAGCACCTGCTGCATATCCTAAAGCCTTCATCCTTAATTCCTCCCTATCTTCGTCTTTTATTCCCTCGCTTCTTGAAAGTCTGGCGGTAATTTGCCCAAAAGTATCCGGGATAACATCATAAATTTTTAATTCATTCATCGCTTTTTGTACTCGAGGTACGTCAAATCCCTCTCCCAGCAGCGTCGCAACGTCGCTCGCGTCTAAAGTGTTAGCTTTTATCTTCGTTCTTTCCCGGACTTTAGAGTAAAGTTGAAACCCTTCTATGTGGTTTTTCCATCCAGAAACTTCGCTTCTGGTCACATCGTCTAATGTTTTTTCATTAACCATCAACCCTATTACCCTGCTTTCGGCCGGTCTTGCAAGCTCTTGTGGACCTTGATGTATTATTTCTTGGCGGAAAGTGGAAACAACTTGCTCTCTAAAACTTTGATCCTGCAAAGCTTCGGGATATACCTTAAGGATATCGGCAACATTACCCCAACTTCTTCTTGAATTAGCGTTACTTTGGACAAATTGTATTGCTTTTGCTAAGGTTTCGGGATCAGGATCTTCTCCTTCCTTTCGTGCGCTTGTTAACCCATCTTTAAGTGTTTGTAACTTTTGTTTATCCTTATCTTTTGCACCGGAACCAAACGCTTTATCACAAACATTTTCAACCTCAAGCCTTCCTTGAGCTATTCGTTCACCAAGTAATACTTGCTTATCTTTCGCAACAGGAGTTTCTAGTTCAGTGAGAGACTGACCTAAATGGGGACGAAGAGAGCTGCTTGCTTCAGCCTTGGCTTGAGCAAGTTGAACTATTCTATTATCTTCAGAGATCATCCAGTTAGAAAGCGCCGCGTCAGCTTCTTTGATTTGCTGAATTGCAGGAGAGACTAAGGTTTCGGCACTAGCTTCTGTTTCCAAACTAGTTTCAGTAGGTATTGCATTCGACATAATCAATTATGCAAATAGGTATTTAGTTATTATAACAACAAAAATCCAAGAAAGCAGGATTAAGTGAAGAAATTTACTGACCCATTCCACCAAGAAGCCCCGATAAACCTCCGCCCATTTCCATCATTTTCTTGGCTGACTTTTTCTGAATTTCTTTCATTGCCCGATTTATTAAGTCGACCATTTGCTTTTGTTCTTCGCCATTAACCTCAAGACTAACTATATTTTGCGTTCCATTAACTGTAACTTTCATACCATCCCGCTCTTCAGTGTGACGGATTTGCTCCAACTCTCCCTGCAACTGCTTTGCTTGCTGTCGTAGTTTCAAAAGATCTTTTGCTTGTTTTAATTTGTCAAACATTATTAAATTCAAGATACCAATATGCTAATTAGTACCAATGATACAAATAATGCTAATGTATTTGTACCTAAAAGCCAATAATTTGAGGCCAATTTATTCGTATCCATTCGTAGCATTCGCATGAATTCGTATATTAGTATCTCGTAAATTAACTCCCAAAAATTTCTTTCGCGACTTTAATTATATCTTTATCTTCCCCCTCAGTCAAAACTGTATCGGAATTACTTACTGACTCCTCAATTTTTTTATCAGCTGGCTGACCATCCTTTGGACGAATTGGAGGTTCGGTCAATATGCAAACAACGCGTATCGGATTTCCAAATAATTCTTCCACAACATTTCCTAAAATCTCCCTATGCGGGTTTGATTCTAACCGCTCTTTGTGGAATCGATAATATACTCCTAAGGTCAGGGTCTTTCCATCAAATTCTACTGGTTTTGCAGCACGTAGGAGCGCTTCAGTTGATGCATTTATTGGACGTATTTCTGTCAGAACTCTTCCCCAAACTTCTTCGATCTTTCCGTTTACGATCACTGACGGCGCTGAAGTTTCAGAGGCCACTGAAAAAT
>Ga0155836_120_pt1 | contig 21623 bp, 25 predicted proteins | sample RifCSPlowO2_01_FD_107490 | JGI IMG/M metagenome (GOLD analysis project Ga0155836, IMG submission 107490) | Candidatus Woesebacteria bacterium RIFCSPLOWO2_01_FULL_39_10 | reverse complement strand
TATATTTGATACTTACTCTTTATGGGTTGTTTCTCAAATTGCTGATGGAATGGTTTTTCAAAAAGGTCTTTATAGCCTTTTTGTCGCTGGAGCAGGTTTAATGGCTGTATCACTTTTAGCAAAACCAGTTATAAACGTGCTTTTACTTCCGATAAACCTAATTACTTATGGACTTTTCCGATGGGTTTCATCGGCCGTTGTTTTATATTTAGTTACACTTATTGTAAAGGATTTTAAAATAACATCTTTTATTTATGGAGGTTTTAACAGTAAGTGGTTTGATATACCCGCTCTTCATTTTGAGGGATTTTTAGCATTTGTCGGATTTTCTTTCATTCTTTCAATAATTTCTTCCTTCATCTACTGGCTTATAAAGTGAGGACTCTCCGGCTTTCAAGCCGGAGCTTCACTTTAGAATCCGAAACCACGTACCGAAAGCCCCGAGAAGACTACCATTCATCCCCACCCTGAAGTGTGGGGCTTTCTGGTACTGTGGTAATTCGCATCATCCCAGAAACTAATATATAATATCCAATATGCACGCTTTATTACTTAGTTTACAAATTCTTCTTTCCGTATCAATCGTAGCTTTCATTCTCATGCAACCACGCGGAACGGGGTTTGCCAGAAGTCTAGGAGGAAGTGCCTCGTTTACACGTCGGGGTCTAGAAAAATTCGTTTTTAGATTAACTTTCGTTGCCTCTGGACTTTTCCTCGTTGTCTCAATACTCACACTTACCTTGTAACTCTTTGCATGGGTAATTTTAAATACTTCATAAGATTATCTTTGGCATATTTAACTCGTTTTAAGGGTGTATTTATTTTGGGAGTAATTTCGGGAGTAGTTATTTTTACTCTAATAAGCGTGTTTTCACCGGTAATTTTTAGGGGTCAAACACAAAAAATAGGAATAACCGGTCGATATCATACGAATGAATTGCCTGATTCACTCCTTGAGCTTTTTGGAAGAGGCCTTACAAAAATTACAGAGTCAGGATACGTTGAGCCTGACTTAGCATACTCTTGGGAAACACCCGATAAAGGTAAAACTTGGGTATTCAAATTACAAAACGATATTATTTGGCAAGATAAAGATAAACTTACAAGTGACACAGTTTCTTACGAGTTTTCAGACGTAACAATTGAGCGCCCAGACGCTGAAACTTTAGTCTTTAAATTAGAAGACCCTTTTGCTCCCTTTCCTTCTGTTGTTTCAAAACCTACTTTCAAAAAGGGACTTTTAGGGGTAGGAGAATGGAAGGTTGAGAAAATCATACTAGCCGGAACTTATGTACATGAGATAACAGCTGTAAATTCTACGAAAGACAAGAAAATATTCAAGTTTTATCCTACTCTTGACAGAACAAAGCTTGCATACAAACTTGGCGAAATAGATATAATTTCGGAGACCTTAGATTCAAGCCCATTTACTAATTGGAAAAATACAACGGTGGTAAACACTCCTTATAGAAACCATGTTGTTGTTCTTTTTTTTAATACAAAGGATCCAACCCTTAGCGAGAAATCATTAAGGCAAGCTTTGACTTATTCAATTAATAAAAGTTACTTCGGGGAACGTGCGATAAGTCCAATATCACCTGACTCATGGGCATTTAATCCTCAAGTCAAGGAGTATGAATATGATCCGGAAAGAGCCAAACTATTAATTGATGAGCTGGACGACGAAGTTAAAAGTAATCTAAGTATAAAATTAGTAAGTTCTCCAGTTTTATTGGAAACAGCCGAAACTATATCAAACGATTGGAAAGGAATTGGAATCGATACCGTTGTTCAAGTTTCCTCGGTTGTTCCAACAGATTTCCAGGCGTATTTAACTATTCTTGATATACCAAAAGATCCCGACCAATATCCTCTCTGGCATTCAACACAAGAAAATACAAATATCTCAAAATATTCTGATCCAAGAATTGACAAATTACTTGAAGACGGCAGGAGCGAGTTAGATATAGAAGAACGTAGAAAAATTTACTTAGATTTCCAGAGATTTTTACTCGAAGATCTACCTGCAGCATTTCTATATCATCCTAACTACTACACCATAACAAGGAAGTGAAGGAGTGCAAATTCTTCAGAATTACTCCGGTATTTCCACAACTTCTTCTTTCTTTTCTCGCAAAAAACTTGTCCACTCTTCAAAGATTTCTATAATACTTTTCAAAGGCGCTTCTATCAAAAAGTCCAAAAATATCGTAAAAAAGTTTATTTTCGCAAGTCCTTTAGAGAGATAAAAACCAAAATTTAAAAAGGGGAGAGTTAAATAACTTGCTAAATGACTAGAGAAACTTTCACCATTAACTTCAACCTTTAACTGATTGGCGTTAAAACGAACGCGATATGCAAAAAGCATAACCAACGAAAGAAAAGCAAAAAATATTAAGATTGCAAACACTGTAAAGTTAAGAAGAGTCAGAAAGTAGGTAATCGTTCCAAAAACTAAAATAAACATGAAAGCATAAAATATTGCAAACAATCCTGCTAGTGAAGAATTTTTACCTGATTTACTGATAGAAAATGGTTGAATTGATTTTTTTTCAACCTTATATACTAAAGAGCCAAGTCGGGAAATTATTGTCTCTGTATTTTTAGCTCCAGGCACTCGAATAGAAAGGCCGATAAACCACATTATCATAGAGGGTAGAATAATATTTATTGTTAGCGGAAGAAAACGTACGTCATCGTAAACAAAAACTTCGTAAGGTATTTCAATAAGCATTGCAATAAGGACTTTAGTCAAAAATATATAAATAATTGAGCGGACAATTCCTGTACTTACTCTTCTTTTTATCTGTTTGTATTTTGATTCACAAATATCACGAACTTTTTCTTCAAATACTTTACGGTCTTCCACGAGTCCTCTTAAGTTTTCTTTTTCCAATATTGATATCACATGGAAAATATCAAAAGCAGCAGCGTGTTTTTGAACCCTTCTATACAAAGAAAACCTTCCTGGATAGCTAAGGTGGTTCTCAATTTCATCATAAACACTTGGGAATTGAAGTATTAATTTATTAACTTCAGACTTGTCTGCATTCCGCCAGTTGGGAAATTCTTTAAGCAAAAGGTGGTAGCGCATAATTGGGTCATCTGATTTTGGAAATGCTCTATGAATTGCCAAATAAATTTGTATTTCTTTGTCGTGCTCACTTAGGGTTGTATCTGTCCATTTATAATAATCAACAAACCAGTCGTACATAAGTTGAACATAAAGTTCTCTATAAGAAGGATCAACTACATCCTCGATTTCGCTGGAAGCAAGTCCCCACATCCAAGTACGCATTTTTGATGCAGAAACGCCTGTTGGAACATTATCGAGATTTCTCAAAAAATAAATATATTTTTCAATAACTTCTTCAACTTCTCTTGATTTATTTTTTGGTACAACTCCGTTTGGTAAGTAACGAGCCCAAATTAATTCTTTAATAAGGGTTTCGGCAACTTTACTCGTGTCGATATTTGAACGTACAGTTTCTTGTTCCCAAACAAGTCGCCTTAACATTCGTTCTATTGCGTTACGCCTTAGAACGTGTTCACCTTTATATTCAACCGTTGTTCGAATTCTTTCATACATTCGTGCCAAACCCCCAAGAACCTCGCTTACTTGGGTTGCTGGACCGTCACCGGTTTTAAGTTCGGAGACCCTTTTCTCAATCTCATTTAAGAATTTTTCAAGGTTGGGAGATAAATTACCTGGGTTTCCCATTTCTAAAGAACTCTCTTCTTTTAAAGAGTCATTCCCGTTAACATCATCATTTGTTGGAACACCCGCTACCTGCTGATTATTATTTTCGTAAATTGTAACCATAAGGTTGACCCTGATTATACCATTGAGGAGGCGTGTAAATATGTTTAATATTAAAGATATGTTAAAAGTATTATTAGTATCTAAAAATCGTCTTCTTTTTTCATTAGTTATACTTTCCTTACTAGCAATCCTTACATTTCATAATCAACTTTTAGCTCTCACAAGTTTTTTACTTATTGTCTTTTCTGCATTAATTCTAGAGTTTGTCTTAGAAAGATTTAGCAAACTCAATACTTTTAACTACAGAGGGGCGATTACCTCCTCGCTAATTATTTTTCTTCTTGCAGACCCTACGGCTAAAATTTACCAAATTCTAATCGCGATCTTTGCGGCAGTATTACTTAGCATTGCGATTCAATCGAATAATCGACCTATCTTTAATAAAGCCGCATCAGGCCTGTTAGTTGCCTCTTTCTTTGGTCTTCCAATCACATGGTGGGGTTTTATTCCGGGCTTCATATCTTCTCTTGTTATTATTATTCTCGTAAGTTTTATGAATCTTTCTATACGAAGGCAACTTAGAATTATTACTCCGTTCCTAGCCGTCACAATGTTATTTTCATTTCTATCCTCTTTTGACATTTTTACTACAGTAATTCAGTTTCTTATTGGCGGATTTTGGTTTTTTACACTTGTGATATTACCTGAAGAAAATACTGCTGGACACTACACAAAAACAAAAATTGCCTATGGCATTTTAGTCGCATTACTTGCCTTTTTGATACCGCGCATAGGCTTCACTACAGATCCTTTGCTCACCTCCCTTTTAGTAGCCAATCTCGTTATATGGTATTTAGAGAAACAAAAATTTTCCTTAAGGTTTCCAGCATTGAAATTTTTAAAGAATAAGTCTAGACTGAAATTAAACTGAAAATATGTTGAAAAGGTACAGTTTTAATTTATTCCTCTTGGGTTGTATTTCACTCTTTTCTTTCTTAGCCCTCACGCTCGCCTTAAATAGTAGTACTCAAAATACTCAAAGACTCGTTTTGAGCGATACAACATCTCCCACACCTGGATGTTATCCTCCATCATCAGGATGTCCATACAATTACTACTGGGACACATCGAGCTGTACTTGCAATCAATATAATCTTACGCCCTATCCTTGTAGTGAACCATCTGGAGGTTGCGGCAGTAATTACACCTGGAGTTCGTCAAGTTGTTCGTGTGTTTCTAATCAGACCACAGCGTGCAGCCCCCCAAGTACCGGTTGTGGAACGAACTACTATTGGGATACGGCAAGTTGTGCCTGTAAACCTTCGTCCGGAACAACAACTTGTTCTCAGCCTTCTGGTGGGTGCGGAACAAATTATTATTGGGATTCATCAACTTGCTCCTGTCGTACAAGTTCAACTTGTTACCCACCATCATCAGGCTGTGGAACGGATAAATATTGGGATAGTTATTACTGTTCTTGTAGGTCTTCTTCGAGCGGTAGCGGTAGCGGAAGTGGGAGCACTGGTTGCATTTCTCCGACTACAGGCTGCGGATATAATTACTATTGGGATTCATACTCCTGTTCTTGTAAGTCTTCAACCACTACATGTTCACCACCATCTAATGGGTGCGGTTCAAATTATTACTGGGATTATTACAATTGTTCATGCCAGGCATACCAACAAGGTGCAACTCCCAGTTGTACGCAACCTGCCTCAGGATGCGGTTATAACTATTACTGGGATTCGAGTTCCTGTACATGCAAAATTAATCCTGGAGTTACAACATGCCCAGTACCATCTGGCGGATGCACTACAGGTAGTTTCTGGGACTCATATTCATGTTCTTGCAAATCTGATTATCCTTATTACCAACAGGAAAATTTTGACCGTTTGGCTTACGAATCAAGTGAAAGGATTGAGTGTGTAAAATCGATACTTAGTCAGTATGAGTACGAGAGGATGCGATACTTCGTTCCAACAAACTCGGCGGAGCAATCAGAAATATCTAATTTAGGTAATAAAGTTAGCTCTTGTTGGGGATATTCAGGTTCTACAACCACTCAAGGTGGCGTAAATCCCACACTAAGTTCTTCTTCTTATAAAGCTCCATACGAATACGAAAACTGTTTATCTAAAAAACTTGGCCAAAAGGCATATCGCGACATCTTTTACGGCGCACGAAAACCAACTTACGATGAACAATTAGTCTATGAACAATGTTTGGGAGGAACACGACCGACAAGTGCTGTAGTTTACTACACAAGCGATAGTTCTTTTTCAAGGGAAACTAATACTTGTTTAAGACAAACGCTTAAAAACGATTATTCAAGAGTCAAATCAGGCCAAACCGAAGTGCCATATGAATTAAAAGAACAGGTAAATAAATGTTTTGGAATAAACCCTCAGCCTTTTGAAGAAGGTAGAGTATATAAAGCACCTGACCAAGTGAAAAGTTGCTTGATGGAAGTTGTTGGACAAGATCGCTTCAACCAAATAAACACAGGAGTAAGTCAACCTAGTGAAGAGGAGAAATCAAGGTCTCAAACGTGCTTTGAAAAGTTACACAAAGATCAGCTAAACTTTTTACCTCCTCCGCCCGAACAAGTTCCTTATCTTGAAGAAGCTCCGGATATCGTCAATTTTTCTGATGTTCAACAAGAAACACAAACAGTCAAATCTCAAAATTATGGCGGTAAAGTAGTTTTTTCAGGAAAAGCACCTCCTAATTCCTCCGTAACTATTTACATTTATTCAGATCCTATTGTTGTTACGACAAAAACCGATGAAAATGGAGATTGGATTTATGAACTCGAACAGCCTTTGAGCGGAGAAAAACACGTTGCCTACGCAACGGTTAAAACAACTTCCGGGAAAATTGTAAAATCAACCGTATTTGACTTTACGGTAATTGCTGCTGAGGAAGATCTGCAAAATCGCTTAATAAATGAAGCTGAACTGTCACAAGATTCTGGAAGAAAACTTATTACAACGGCATTTCTTCTTGTCGGAGGAGCGTTAATTTTGCTTATGATAGGTTACGCACTTTACCACCTTAAAAAAGTGAAAAAGGAGGTAAACGATAGTAAACCGCTAAGTAATACTATTAAAGTCGTAAAAAGAAACGGAAAGGTAGAAGATTATAATCAGGAAAAAATTGTAAGAGTTCTTAAAGTATCAGGTCTAACAGAGGATGAGGCAAAAAAGCTGGCTTCATCGGTAACAACTTGGCTTAATGAAAGCAAGAAAGACAAAGTTACCTCTTTACAAATCCGAGATAAGGTTGTAGTTGAAATACAAAAAGTAAATAAAGTAGCTGCCGACAAATATATTTCCTACGAAAGATACAAAGATAAAAACTACGGAGTAAAGTTCTGACTTAAGAAAGATACTTTTTAACAGTTTCTGCCATCTGTTCCAAGGAAAGTGTCCCTTTTACAATATACTCCTGAGCTCCCAAATCCACTACTCTATTCTTGTCTTCTTCCCGCGCTAAATTAGACCACGCGATTACAGGAACCTTTTTACCCTTTGGCGTTTTTCTTAATTTTTCCAGAAATTCTATTCCTGATACCCTAGGAAGCATAATATCAGTAATCACAAGATCAATTTTATTTTTTTTAAATACGTCACCGGCTTCCTCTCCGTCGATTGCCGTTAAAACATTATAACCAACGCTTGTTAGCTTCTGAACGTACATTTTCATTAATACTTGATCATCTTCAACAATCAAAATAGTCTTCTTTGCACCAACTTCTGAGGGATTTCCTTGTGTATCTGAAGAACCTGTATCGCTTACGTCGTCCATAATTAATATTAAACATAATTAACAAATAATTCAATCTGAATAACAATTGACAGTTTTTGTTTCACGAGGTTTAATAAATATATGGCATTATCTAAAAATGATCTTACTCAAATAGATAGACGTTTGGAAAACCAAAAAGGAGAAATTCTTGAGAAAATTGATGAGAAACTCACTAAGCTCAGAAGTGATTTTTTTGAGAAAATAGATCCTATTTTGAAAGAAGTGGTTACCGCTAGGGAAGAGAGACCTTTAATCGAAAATAGACTCGAAGTTTTAGAAGAAATTCATCCCGAAGGAAAACATCCTTTAGCTTCTTGAAATTTTTCAAGTAACTCCACTTTTCATATATTTGACCTCAAAAACCGAAGAATATACAATCTGAGCATTATCTAATGACTGACGAAAGGAAAATCGAAGAAGGACTCCCCAATGTTTCTTGGAATATCGCTCCTGGGGTTAATATTGAGGTCGGACAGAAAGTGCCTATTTTTGAACACAGCTTCAAATGCTCAGGACCGTGGGGAACAGTAGTTGAAATTGACCTATCTGCGAGATCATATAGAGTAACTTGTAATAAATGTGAAAATGACCGTGTATTTATAAACACTCAAGCTTTAATTGCTGGTGAATAACTTAACTACCAATTAGTGTTCTTCTAAGAACTTATTCATTAACAAAAGGGTTGGGTTTAAACTTTGATAAACTTCAAGAATCAGACTTAATTATTTGATTTATATATTTGACACATTTTGATATATTCAATATACCACATCGAATGTGTACTAGCTTGACACCTGAGAATCCACATATCCACCTCGAATGTGTACTAGCTTGACACTTGGGATACTTTTACCTTAACTCAGCAAACATAATTTCGTTGAATGGGTAGCCTACCGAACGATATTCGAATGTATTACAGAGCTCTCTTCAATCACAAGATTTACTGTTTCACAAAATTGTTTTTGCTGCCGTCGTTTGCGTCGGCCGTCGGCTCGACAAAGTCGGCCTTTGGCCAGACGAAGTCGGCCGTCGGCTCGACGAAGCCGGCTCGAGAAGCACCCCATTTTTTGATACATAGGGTTCGGTACATAGGTTACGATTCCAGCAACACGGTCTTCGCTTTCCGGCCTTGAGCATCGCGAATGCGTTCTCGATCCGTCGCCTACGCGTTTCCGGTTGCTTGGTCGAGCCTATCCAGCGGATCCAGTCCCAGCGAGCCATCGGCGTAATCTCCATCCATAGGGTATGTGCCTTTTTATCATCTGCAAGTGCGGTTTTCAAATCAGTTGGGATATTGGGCTCCGGCCACTCTTTAATCGGCTCAACGCTGAGCTGGACAGTGTCACCCACATCGACTTTAGCCCCTTTGCGCATACTTTCGTCGATTTTGAACCAGTGACTACCGCGTCCGTCTGGTTCAAGTGCGGCTTGAAAGGGAAATCTATTGATGGTTCCCTCAACCATTGTCATACCTCGCGAGGGTAAGCTAGCACTTGCGCTCTTAGGCACAACAAGTACGGCCCATGGGCCGATTTTAAAGAGTTTAGCGTTAAATTCGATTGCCGGCATAATATTTATTATACCAAAGGTTCAAACTCGGTCTTGGAGTGTAATAATTTAACCCCGATTTAATCGGGGTTAATATATTATCTTGAGGCTTAAAAACTTGGGGTTGTTTACCGAACGATGTTCGGACTTATTATAGTACCCCGCCGCCGCAGGATTTAGTGTTTTACAAAACATTGTTTGCCACTTTATGAGGCAATGAGACAAAGATGGGTGGAAATAAAAAACTACTTATCTTCTGGCTGCGCGTCGAATTCATTTTGGAACTTTTCCATCCACTTTTTAACTGCTTCTGGATTTATATTCGCATGTTGTTCTTTCATTGCCTCCATAGCTTCAACATGAACTTTATCTCCTTTAGAAATCATTTCCATTGCGTGTTTTTTACTATTCTCCATCATTTCTTGAGAAGATTCACCATAGATAAGTGCATCACACGGTCCATACAATTGTTTGCATGTCATTGTTTTCATATAATCATCTCCTTATAAATATTATAACTGTTTATGCTGTAGTTTGGAAATTGAAAATAAAAGATAGATAATAAAAATAAGTATATCAAACTATATCGATGGGTGGCTGATGGGGATCGAACCCACGACCTCAAGGTCCACAACCTCGCGCTCTAACCAACTGAGCTACAGCCACCAAATTGTTCTTATTTAGAAAATTCTTTTACTATCGCGATTTTTACCCTTTTGCCAATTCCAGTCTTAAAAAATTTCTCTCTAGATATAGAATCTTCCAAACAATAATAAGTTTCAAAGTACACTAATTCAAAGGGTCTATTTACCTTCGTCCATTTGTTCACACCTTGATTATGCTCTTTGACTCTTGTTTTTTGCTCCTTTAAGGTTCTACCAACATAAATTTTGCCATTTTTTAAACTTTTTGCAAAATATACGTAAAACATCAATCGTATCTAACCAACTGTCAGCCAAAGGCTGATCGTCCTATGGACGAAGCTATGACCACCGTAAAACTCCTATATTCTAGCAAATCTACTCGCTTAGGAAAAGTGATATTTGACAAAGGGCTACTTTTTATTCCAAAATGGATATACCATGCCCGACAAAGATAAATCTTCAAAGCCAAAAATTAAAGTTGAGGAATTGACCGAGGAAGTTGAGGAAAAGGTTGAAGAGGTAAGTAAGGCATCTCCAGAACCCACGGAAGAAGCAACTGAGGCCAAGGAAGAAAAGGAAGAAGAACTTGAGAAAAAAAGTATTTTAGAACCTCCTATGGTTGCTTCATTTAGTCAATTAGATGCAAGCGCACCTAAAGCAGGCGAGCCTAAGGAAGAGAGTTTGGAAAAAATGGCCTCGGATGAAGCGGAAAAGGAAGATCGTTTAGAATCTAAAGAAGAACCGTCGGATGAGCTACCCAAAGAGGGTGAAAAAGAAAAAACTAAAGAAGGGGATGTTTCTTCAGATGAAATTAAGGAATGGCTAAAGGAGGTTCGCCCGGATACGACTAAGGAAGTAGAAAAAAGTGGCGGGCCAAATTTTAAAATTATTGTTGCCTTTGTTCTTCTTTTCTTGGTTTTGGGTGCAGTAGTAGGAGGAGTACTGTACTATAAAGATTCGTTATCTCAAAAACAGTCTGAGGAAACGACGGAAAAAACATCGGAGGCAACAGAAACTCCAGTTCCAACGCAAGTGCCCGAAGATGTCGATCTTACTGCATATTCATTTAGTGTACTGAATGGTTCAGGTACTGCTGGCGAGGCGGGCGCAGTTGAAGACCTTCTTGTTCGAGAAGGATTCTCCGAAGATAAAGTTACTACAGGTAATGCAGATTCATATGAATATAAGTCGACAACCGTAAGTCTAAAGGAAAACCTGCCGGGTGCCGTATTTGAAGCTATAAATTCAGCATTAGGTGATACATACGAAGTCGTGAAGTCCGATGACACTCTTGATACAGATTCCTCCTACGACGTTATCATCATAGTCGGGGATAGAAAATAACATTCTCTTCTTAATTTTTAAGAAATTTACAGAAATTCTAGTACTCCTCAATCTTAGAGTAGAACTGTATAGGCTTAAGCGGGATAAGATAATCTTGTCCCTCTCCTCGTTTCACTCGGAGCGGGATAGGGGAGTCGAACCCCTCTTCTCAGCTTGGAAAGCTGATGTTGAGCCGATCAACTAATCCCGCAGATAATTACTCTCTTGTCGGAGTGCCCGGATTCGACAATTTTGTAATCAAAATTGGTTACTTTCCGGGGACCTCCGCGTCACTCAAAAATTGTGTAGAATTTTTGAGTGTCGGGGATGGCAGATTCGAACTGCCGACCTCCGCGTCCCAAACGCGGCGCTCTACCAGCTGAGCCAATCCCCGTTAAAAATTAAATATTTCTCCACCTCGTCCAAAGGACGATTAGCCTTTGGCTAAAGCTGAGCCACACTCCGTTGTAAAAAAACGGGAAATTATGGGTGTGCCGAGGGCGGGACTCGAACCCGCACGTCACAATTGTGACACCAGATTTTAAGTCTGGGCTGTCTACCATTCCAGCACCTCGGCGTGTCGCAATGCGATGCGCCAATCGTATCACAATGCTCATCGCATTGGATACTTCGGATTATCGATTGCTCCTTTTAATCCCTCAACTTCTTTCGGGATTGTTTTATAATTTCTTTGCCAGACTTTCTTTTAAAAGAAAGTCTGAATATGTATTTTACTATTTTGAAACAATTGCTTCAATAAAGGAAAGAAAAATGGGGTGGGGGGAGAGGGGACGGCTAAGATACTCGGGGTGAAATTGAGTACCGACAAAAAACGGGTGATTTTTAAGTTCAATTGCTTCAACCAGCTCGCTATCAGGAGAAGCTCCTGAAATTATAAATCCATTTTCCTCGTACTTTGCTCTGAATGAATTATTAAATTCATACCTATGCCTATGACGCTCGTAAATTAGTAATTGGTGATTAGTGATTTGTGATTGGTGAATGCTAAGGGGGTTGGGTTGAAACCAAGGACTGTCCTTTCTGGCTCCATATCTTTTATATGCATACTCCAGCTTGGTTCCTTTTTTGACTACACAGGGCCAGGCGCCAAGGCGAATTGTTCCGCCATACTGTTTTTTGGCAAGATATTCTTTCTGGTTTTCCATAATATGAATAACCTTGTAAGGGCTTTTAGGATCAACTTCCTCTGTATTGGCCTTTTTTAACCCCAACACATTTCGGCCAAACTCTATCGTCGCCATCTGCATTCCGAAACAAAGTCCAAGGTAGGGAATTTTCTCCTCTCTTGCAAATTGAATTGTTTTTATCTTTCCCTCTGTTCCTCTCGAACCCCAACCTTGTGGGACTATTATTCCGTCATAACCTTGCAAAATCTCTGTGCCTTTTTTCTCAATTTCTTCCGAATCAATCCAAACCATTTCAGAATTTACTTTCAATTTCCAGGACGCGTGTTTGACAGCTTCAACAACCGAAACATAAGAATCAGAAAGTTTGTAATCTCCGGTTGCAAAGTACTTACCAACAACTGCAACTTTTACTTTCTTTCCATTCTTTTTTTGAGTATCAATAAACTTCTGCCATATATCGAGATTTGAATGTGGACCTAACTTCAAACCTAACAATTTTAGACAATTCGTGGCAAGGTGACTTCCTTCTTTATGGAAAAGTAAAGGAACTTCGTAAATGCTTTTCAGATTTGGTGCAGAATAGATTCTTGCAGGATCTATATTACAAAAAAGAGCAACTCTATCCAATCTTTTCTTATCAACAGGCTCTTCACTTCTGGCAATAATTACATCCGGCTGAATTCCCATTCCATTTAAAATATGAACTGATGTTTGGGCTGGTTTACTTTTAAGTTCCCCAACATTGGCAAGGAAGGGCAGGTAAGTAACATGAATATGAATAAGATCATTAGGGTGTCGTAGCTTATAAATTCGTGTCGCCTCAAAAAAAATGCCGTTTTGGTATTCTCCGACTGTCCCACCAAGTTCAACCAAAACTATTTCTGAATCATGAGTTTCACCGGCTAAGATAAGGCGTCTAATAATTTCGTCGGTTACATGGGGAATCGCTTCCACATCCTCTCCATCATATTCAAAACTTCTTTCTCGACGAATTACTTCTTGGTAAATTTGACCAGTTGTAATATAGTTTTCCCGGGTTAAATTTTCGTGAAGGAAGCGCTCGTAATGACCAAGGTCTTGATCGGTCTCGACCCCGTCATGAGTAACAAAAACTTCGCCGTGCTCCTGAGGCCGTATTGTTCCAGCATCAACATTTAGGTACATATCAATTTTTACAGGTGTTACTTTGTGGCCTCTTGATTTGAGAAGAAATGCTAAAGAAGCAGTAGTTACTCCTTTTCCAATACCTGATACGACTCCTCCCGAAATAACAATAAATTTCACCTTTTGGTTATAAGCGAGCTTGAAAACTACATTTGCAAGCGAAGCTTTCAAACTTGTTTATAGCATACGCTTAAGGACGTGTGTCAAGAAGATAAATCTCCCTCGAGCTTATGGTTCGACTTTGCTCACCATCCTGAGCTTGCCGAAGGACGCTCGCAGTATCTTTTCCCCTCGCTTCGTAGGGAGAGAAATCCTTCCGAAGCGAAATATTCTTCGCTTTCATTCCTTCGACTTCGCTAAGGATTTTTCGCGAAGGGGGATAAATTTATATGTGCACCCGGGAGGAATCGAACCTCCACCAGATGGTCCGAAGCCACCTACTCTATCCGTTAAGCTACGGGTGCATATCCAGGTTAAGAAATTATACCTAAATTCAGTTATAATTTCACATATGACACAGTTTGAATCCAGAAAGAAGGTTGGCCAGGATAGAACAAGGGCTGATGTTGACGCGCAAATTGAAGCTATAGAAAAGGAAATCAGAGAAACTCCCTATCACAAGGGAACTGAACATCATATCGGAAAACTTCGCGCACGTGTTGCAAGACTCAAAGACCGAGCTTTTGAACAGTCTTCCAAAAAAGGGGGCGGTGGGCGCCGCCGGCTCGGCCACTGGCCCGGAGGGAGAGCCTCTGGCTCGGAGAGAGGATACGCAGTTAAAAAGCAAGGAGACGCAACTATAGTTCTTGTTGGTCCACCTTCTGTCGGAAAATCAACTCTTCTAAACAAATTAACAAATGCGCAGTCAAAAGTTGCTCCTTATGCTTTTACTACAGTTACAGTAATTCCGGGAATGATGGTATTTAAAAACGCTCAAATTCAAATCCTCGATGTCCCAGGGCTTATTGAAGGAGCGGAGGAGGGAAAGGGTAGAGGTAGGGAAGTTATCTCGGTTGTTAGAGGAGCAGACTTATTAATTATTATGACCGAAGTGGGCAAGGAGGATGCGATCGATCGGATTAAAAAGGCTCTCGAAAGAAACGGCATCAGGCTCAATACAGCGCCACCTGACGTTCAAATTGATAAAAAGTTAAGCGGTGGCTTAATTATTCATTCGAACATTAAACAGGATCTTGATAAAGTAACTATCAAAGAAATCGCATCGGAATTCGGAGTCAAAAACGCCGAAATTTACATAAAAGAAAAGGTTACGATGGACGCTTTAGTTGATTCTTTTTCAAAAAACCGTGTTTATGTGTCTGTTATCCAGGTGATCAATAAAGCCGACCTTAAACCTCCAAAGCCCAGTGATCTTTCAGAGGAAATACTTTTCATAAGTGCAGAAACCGGTGGAGGATTACCAGGTCTTAAGGATAAAATATGGGAGGTACTTAACTTTATTAACGTGTATCTTGTAAACCCAGGCGAAGAGCCAAATAAAGATATTCCGATCATCGCAAAGGTAGGTGAATCTCTTTCAGACATTGCCCTAAAAATCGGGTCTGATTTTGCTGAAGATAAAAAAGAGGCAAAGATTTGGGGTCCTGGCGCAAAATTTCCCGGTCAAGAAGTTTCTTTAACCACCAAAGTTCAAGAAGGTATGCAGATTAGGTTCATATAATTTTTGTTAAAATAATTCTATGGATTTCGATACCCTTGCCAAAAAAAGTGTTGTAGAAAAAACTGCCGATGCGCTCACCAAAAAAGGATATGAGGTTTTTGTAGTTGGAAAGGGGAGTCATGCTTTGAAAAAAATTAAAAAGTTAATTCCTGAGGGAGTGTCGGTTATGAACGGTTCCTCGACAACTCTTGTTCAAATTGGGTATTTGAAGCTTCTTGAATCAAGAAAGCATAAGTTGAACGATCTGCATGCAAAAGTTACTGCAGAACCCAATAAAGAAAAAAGACGAAAGTTAAGACGCGAGTCAGTTCTTTCAGATTATTATCTTGGAAGCGTTCACGCCCTCATCGAAAACGGGGAATTTGTCATAGCCTCAAACACAGGCAGCCAAATACCTCATATTGTTTTTACTTCACCAAATCTCATATTTGTCGTTAGTACAAAAAAAATAGTTCCAACCTTGGATGCAGCAATGGATCGTCTAACAAAACACGTCGTCCCAATGGAAAATAAATATATGCTTAAAACTTATAAAGTCGGCACGAACCTTAACAAACTTCTAATCTTTAAAGGAGAGCTTCCTTTGTTGGCAAGAAAAATCACATTTATCCTCGTGAACGAAAACTTAGGGTATTAAATCTTATGTCTTGGTTTGTACTTGCATTAATTGCTATCGGGACAACTTCAATAACAACGCTTATTGCAAGGGTCTTAATGAGAGAGGAAGAAAGTAACCCAATTGCTTCAGCAATTGTATTTCAATTTATGCTTTGTGTTTTTGTTGCCATTTTTACCTTTTCCTTAGGAAAATTCGCATGGCCTCCTCCTGATGTCTCTATTTTGAGATTTTTGTTATCGCATTTCTTTGGACGGGCAGTACTTTTTTTAGCTTTCAGGCGATAAAACTTCTTGGCGCAGGTGAAACAACAATTATAATTTCAGCTAGCGCTGTAATTTCAATTATTTTAGGAGTTTTATTTTTGAATGAAGTATTAACTTTAACTATTATTTTTGGATTTATCTTTATCTTGGGAGCAGTTTTGATTGTAAATTCAGAAAAGTTATCTTTTAACTCGAAGCGTGGAGTTACTTTTTCACTTTTGGTTGCTCTTTTTTCGGGAATTGCTGTAGTGAATGATGCCTATATCTTGAAGTCTTACGAGGCTTTTTCTTTTACAACAATAATGTCTTTTCTACCGGGAGTTATTTTGGCTTTAGCTTTTCCAAAAGAGATCGTAAAGATTAAAAAGATTTTAAAAAGCCGTGAAATCAGATGGATGATAGTTTTAACTTTTTTCTACGCAATACAGGCAGTGTCATATTATCTGGCTTACCAGGGAGGCGCACCAATTTCGACTCTAGCAACTTTGACCAAAGCATCAATTGTTGTTACCGTAATCTTGGCGGCAATTTTTCTTAAAGAAAGATCAAATCTTCCAAAAAAGGCGGTTGCTGCGGCTATGGTAACTATCGGAGCAATTTTATTAAGTTAACCGGGAAAATGCTTTCAACCTCTACAGTCCTTTTATTTCTTGCAAACCTATAATATAATTACGACTTATGTCAGAAGAAAGAGGGGAGTCTGGAATTTGGGTTGTTAGGTTTGACCCTTCAATGCCTGAGCGCGATACTATTACTTACAATTATGTTGAAAAGAAACTTTCCGGACTACCTTTAGCTTCAAGGTATCGAGCAATGTCAGTAAGACCTATGGCTTGTATCATGGCCGTTGATGCACTTAAAAGACTTCAACCTGTTTTTTCTGATTGTCAATCTGATGATCAATGGGTTCATTTTGATAGAGCCGTAATTGACCATTATGGTTTCAAAGAGACTGGGCAGGATATGTTGAGTATTCGTCTTCCAAAATCTGAAAACCAAGTCACCTTAGATGTAGCCGGGTACTTATTTGGTTTTCCTTTTGAAGAAATGCTAGTTACCGCGGGTGGTGTGAATTACTTAGGGGAACAAGCGACTGAACATTACAGAAAAAAATATCCTGATATTACTGTTAGTGCTCGTATGGGGCCTTAACCGCAAAATTCTATTAGTCATCAGAGAATATGCCTTGACTTGCTAGTTGTTCGTCCCAAACCTTTTCAAAGCTTTCATTTTGGCACGGGCTTTTTCAATCTCTCGATTGCGGGGGGTGGCATTAGTCACAAGAGAGTTAAGAAGTTTTTGAGACGCATTTGCAATTTCTTCGTCGGTAAATTTTGATTTGCCTTTTTTTCCCTTTAGTTTTGCTAAGTAACAATAAGAAATTTGTTTAAGATTAAACATTTTCCTGTATTCTATAATTGTGCCAACTTCGCCGAGAATTTCGATCTCTGATCCAATCTCTTCTTTACATTCTCTTTTGAGTGCCGTAATTTTGTCTTCACCTTTTTCTATACCACCTCCGGGTAATTTATAATATTTTGATTTAGTGACGTGTAAGGGTGCGATATTCCCATCACCATCTTGAACAATTGCCCGAACTGCTTCGCGAACTGAATAGTTTTTAACTTCCTCTTCACCAACTTTCTCAGGATTAAGTAACAAGATTTTTTTCATAATCAAAGTATATCAGGTTCGGGGAAATGGGGACGAAGTTGACGAAGCAGTCACTTGATTTGAAATTTGTAAACACCAGCCTTTTTACCAGAAACCAAAGTGTTATATTTTTCCATTAGTTCCAATTCAACAAACTTCAAGTGTATGGTTTCAAGAAGTTCCTTTTGAGCAGTCAGTATTACAACAAGCCCTTTAGGTCTAACAATGCGACAAAACTCTTGAAGCATCATGGAATAATATTTATTAACATCGAAATTTTTGGCATTGTATAATCCCCAAGGCGGATCTGTAACAATTTTACTTATTGAATCTTCCTTAAAGTCTTTTAAATCATATGCATCAACTCTATTAACAACAACCTTATCATCTCGAGTCCATAATTTTTTACTAAGATCCATTACAAGTTTTTCATCTTTGTCGCCAGCAATGATTTGTTTGAAAGGAAAAAAAGTCCGCTGCTTTGGAATTGAACCATACCCGGCAAAAGGATCTAAAAAGATATCATTTTTATTAGGTTCAGAAATTAAACAAAGGATACTGGCAAGCGCGGGGTAAATCTCTCCTTTTTCCAAAATTTTTTCGTAGTTTCCTCTGTGTGTAAAACGAAGCCCTATTAAACCGAATCCTTCACTTCTAACATTTAGCAGAAATTCAATATCCGGTAGGCTGCGATCTAGTTGTAATTTTTCAGAAATTTTCTCGACCTTTTTTTCAAGTTTTTTAAGTACGTCCTTGTCAATTGAAACAAACTGGTTTTTGATAGAAGCCCGAATCCTGAACTTCACCCGTTTTCCTTTTATTGACCTTCTTATGTAATTTTCTATCTTATGTTCATAAAGAAAAATTTGCATCATATCATTTATGGGATCAGCCGTAAGGTTATCTACCTTTTTAAGTAAAACGAAACTATTATTTAAAAACTTGATTTTTTGGATTGCGTTCGGCGAGCTTGAGGTTTTGTAAACAATCAAACCGTCGGCAAGGAGTTCGACTTTAACATTTTTCAAACTATTGATTAGTGCAGATTTTACAACCGCACCAAAACCAGTAATAAATGTAGAATAATACGAAATCATAGTCAAAGTATATCAGGTTCGGGAGGATAATTTACGAAGCCATAAATAATTTTAATTAAACCTTATCTCAAGTTTTTTCCCAAGTGCCTCGGCGACTTTTTCCAAAGTAGATAGGCTGCGCCCTTTGTATGATGGGCTCTCAAGACGAGCGATTGCTTGCTGAGAAGTTCCAACTTTTTTCGCAAGCTGACTCTGAGACAACTTATTCTCGGTTCTTGCTTTAATAATCTCAAAAGCCGTGTCCAAATAAACATCACCCGTTGGTTCACCCCAGGCCTTTTTAAACTCAGGATCTTTGAGGCGTGCTTTCAAATCATCTTCGAAAGGTACACCTAAACCTTTAGACCTGTTATTTTTGTAAAAGTCTTTGCTCATTTTTATTCCTCCTTTCGTAATCTAATTTATATTTGAGCGCTTTCAAAACTTCGCTCTCTGGAACTTGATCTGTCTTTTTAACAAATCCGTGAGTGATAACAATATCGGTTCTTTGAAAGAAAAAATATAACATCCTGTATTCATTCGGACTAAATTTTACTCTTAGTTCATACATTCCGTCTCTTAAGTAATCTGCATATGGTCTTCTTAAATTTCGCCCTTCCTTTGCCAAAAGTGAAACGTGTTTTATGATTTTTGTTTGCACTTTTGAATTCTGTTTATCAAGAAAATCCGAAACAGGTACATCTCCATGATCGTTCTCGTAATAAACTATCTTGTACATATTAACATCATAATTGATGTAATGTCAAATTAAGACAAGTTGGATGTGTAACAAAAGTATATCAGGTTCAGCAGTAGAAAATGTCGAAGCACTCTACCGATTAAATCACTCCAGATTTCGCAGCATTCGAGAGCATCTCTTTGACATCATCATCCTGCAATGCTTCCTGCACATTATTCCAAAGTTGTAAGTTGCCTTTGGCCCACTTTAGATATCTCTCTTTTGCCAATGATGTATAAAAATAAATACCTTTCTCTATCAGTGGATTTTGTTCGGAGGTAACCTTCTGAGCCAGCCTGTAAATATCTATCTTATTCTGGGCTATAAATTTGCTGGCAAAGAGAATTGGAGTAACAGGAAGTGATTTAAATAAGGTATCAGCATCGCTTAGCGCTTTTCCTTCCTCAGAAATGACCTCTCCGCGCGTTCTAGTATGAGACTCGAGAACAATCTTATCGATCGTATCCATGTCGGATGGAGAATAACCGGCATCTGTAAGATATTCCCGCCTTAAAGCCTGACCTTCTTGGGGCTCTGAATTTGGTCCTACTATATAGTTTAAGTCGTGAGTTAATGCCGCTGACTCGACAAGAAACAAGTCCGCATTGATAGAATTTGCAAATTCAAGGGCTTTTTTTCTTACAAATTGAATATGGTGCCAGCCATGAAACAAAAGCATTTTGCTGTTTTTTTCGTAAAGTTTTTTGAGCTTAGAAGTCAATTTCTTAAGTTTTTCTTGTGCGTCCATTAACTTATTATATCAGCTTCAGAAGCAGAAGTTGACGAAGCACTCACTAAGTCTTGAAAATTTCCTTTTTAAGACTCCTCGCCAGTTTTAAATAAAAGTTCTCCATATCTTTTCTTTTGAAAGGAACTAGAAGTTTAGGGATATCTTTATAAGCAACTGCCTCGGTAAACGATTGTCCCAGTTGTATAGGGTCAATAGGCCAGTCGAATTTTGCTCGAGCTAAGTCAATCAGTTTTCGCAAGGAATAATTTTCTTTCTTCATAATAAAATAGATATCTACAAAATCTCTTTCTCTTGGTTTAGTTGAAATGGTATGAATTTTGTTTGCGGCAATGTCTTCTAAGCTATCAGTCGCTAATCCCTGCCATTTTTTACCTTTGTTAATCCTCGGAAAAGGGTAGTAATTAAAATCGACTTTTAATTCATTTGTTGAGAATTTCAGCGTGTATGAGTGCAGACCCAAATATCTTCGATGAGTTACTTTTTTGGCTTTCAGTTTTTTTCCGGCAATACCTACAAATTTATTAATGCTTGGTAAATGAATTTCTTTTTCGCTGAATAAATCGATGTCTCGTGATTCACGATGCTTGAGATAAATTTCTGAAAGAACAGTACCACCTGTCCAGTAGAAGTTTTTTAAGAGATAGGGTTCCTTTAGGACAAGTGCCAAAAAGTTTTTTTGATGTTTTTTGAGGACGGTTTTTTCCCCCATAACAGATACTCTAAGTATATTTTAGTGTTGGGATCAATCCTCTCTTTTATTTTCGGCCAGGCTTTTTTGACTTCCTCTCTGTCTAGTTTTTCACCATCCAATCCATAGTTAATTAGCTGAGTTAACCTCCACAGACGGTATTCTTCGGGATTGTGTTTTTTGAACTTTTTTTCGTCTACCGACCAATTAATCATAAGTAAATTATATCATTTTTCGGGCTCGTTTGAAAACGCAAAGCAAGCCGCTTAGTTAAACATATCAGGTTTGGAAGAATAAATTTAAGAAGCACTCACTTAGCAAGACGTTTACTGAAGTGGTTTTTTGCAGAACCTTCTGGAAAATCTTCTAACTTTCCGTAAAGTTTGTATCCCAATTTTTCATAAAATCCCGGTGCTTGATACGAAAATGTATTTATATAAGCGATTGTACAACCTCGCTTTACTGCTTCTTCTTCCACTGCAGTCATGAGTTTTCGGCCCCATCCTTGTCGGCTTATCGAGTCATCAACCCATAACGAATTAACTTCCATACCGTTCCAAAGAAAAGTAACTATAACGCCTCCCAAAACCTTTCCGTTTGTACTCTTTAAAAAAATCGAATATTTTTCCGACTTTCTGGGATGGCCATTTTTTGCATGATGAGCCAATAAACCTTCTGACAAAACCTTAAAATCCTCTTCACGGGGTTCACCTTCTGATGCCACCATTTTAATATCGTTCATAGATTAAAGTATAT
>Ga0155836_106_pt1 | contig 22239 bp, 25 predicted proteins | sample RifCSPlowO2_01_FD_107490 | JGI IMG/M metagenome (GOLD analysis project Ga0155836, IMG submission 107490) | Candidatus Woesebacteria bacterium RIFCSPLOWO2_01_FULL_39_10 | reverse complement strand
AAATAAGATGCCAAAATAGCACCCGTTAATTTTTGAGAAAAACCGTTGGCAGGCGGAGTTAATCCTGGCCCGCAGACTACTTCAACTTTTTGTTTTTGTAAGTGAAGGAGAGCTTTTTTTAACCAATTTCTATCAGGGTAAGAGTCGTCGTCCAGAAATGCTATATATTCTCCTTTAGCTTTGGAAATTGCGAGATCGCGTTTTTCGCCAGGACCGGTTCGACTTTGTCTGGTTTTCATAAATATTACTTTGGGGTGTCTTAGTGGTAAATTTATCCCCTTATCTATACCTATTATTATTTCGTAGTTAGAGTAATTAAGCTCGAGGCATTTGTATACAGCCTCATAAAACTGGGGCGCAACTTTATAAAGTGGAATTACTATGCTAATTAACGGCTGTTTTTTTTTCATAGATAAATGAACCTCCGAGAACAAAGAGTCCTCGGTTTCTTTTCATTTTTAATTATAAATAATGTTTGACTGTCAAACATTATCTGTCGGTTCTTCACTGCTTCGCTTCATCCGTGGAATTAGATTCCACGGTTTTTGCGAAGTTTGAATAAAATCATGCCGGAAAATATAAGTACAGACGAAGAAAAGATTAAAAATTTCTCGAATAAATTTTGAGGCGTATAGCTCAAATTTAAATTAAAATTGCCCCTCTCCGTTACAAGATATCCATTTGCATAACCATTTATTATAAAGCGCTCTTGCTTATTCCCATTTCTAGTTAGTTCCCAACGGGGATTATATTTCTCCTTAAATATAATCATAAAATTCTCCTTGGCTCCTGTTACAGAAATTCTTAGTAATGAGTTTTTAACCCTCTCAAAAGTTATAGAAGGAACATCTTTAGTATTATATTCCCTATCTTCAAACGTGTATGCTTTTTCGGAATTGCCGGTATCAAGAATTTTTTGTATTAATTCTTCATTCGAATTAACCTTCTCTACGATTTTCGGAACGGTAATTAATTGATCCGAAAATCCCAAATTAAATACTGTTAACCTGCCAATCTCTCTTTTCTCCTTATAACCTAAATCTTCGATTAAGTTTAGAGATTTGCTGATTTCTTCTTCTATCGTTTTTTCTTCTGCCATATCTCTGAATAAAACTTCGTTGTGAACAACCACAAAACCAATATTAAATAATTCTAAAATATTATTAAATTGCTCAACAGAAATCGATTTACTTGTTAAGAACCTAAAGTTAGAATATATAGCCTTAAGAAATTCGGAATTATTTCCCACAGTTCTATCAAGAGAAGGGTTATCAAAAAAATATCTGGATGGCTCCCCACCTTCATATCCCCATTCATATCGGACTCCGTGGCCTGCTAGGGGTAGGTGCAAAATTCGCCTTGTATCTTTCTGTTCATTAATATAAGTATTTGCTTGGTTATAATAGGAAGGAACCTCAACACGAACGTCGCTGCTGTAAACCTTTCCGGCCCAGAAAGGCCACATAAAAAGCCCAAGGTATAAAAATACACCACCCATCGGAATGACCTTGTTATACCAACGTTTTCTTTTCTTTAAAATTTTTGAAAGTCCGTAAATCCCGTATGCAAAAAAAAATGAGTATGTTAAAGATGTAAGGACTCCTGTTCTCTCATAAGGGTTTCTGAAAGATGTAAAGTAGGGATGTAAGTAAAAGAAAAATTTATAAAATACTTTACCTAAAGGCGCAGAGGCGCCTTTTGCCAGAAAAACCGCAAAAATAAACAATGGCAGCCAAAAATTCTTAATCTTTTTATCAGGTCTAGTTTTTACCGAAAGTATTACTAATGAAAGGGGCAAGAACGAGAGCAACATTACCAATGGGAATTTGTAAAAGCCACCGTACACAGTGTTAAAAAGAGAATTTTTTGGGTACATTCTTAATATATCAATCAGTCGAAAACTCTCACTTACTGCAAGAAGTGACCCAAAGCTGTTTTCAGCAGTATCTATACCAGTTGCATACTCAGACGAAGATTGAATATAGGGTACAAACCACCAAATATTAACTAAGAACCAAAAAATAATAAAAATTGCTGATTTTTTAAGCAGATATTTCCACGAATTCTTATCTTCTAAAAAATAATACAATGCATAGAAAGTAATCGGTATCCACATGACCAGAATATGAGCAGGTGCGGCTACTATATAAGCAAAAATAAATGAAAATATCCCGGCATAATAGACGTACTTAAAATTATTTGACTCAAGATAACTCCTATAGAAGTATAAAAAGCTTGGTATCAGAGGGATAAGTAAAATCCCCTGAATGAGGTATCTCTTCCAGATTAAAAAACTTAGCGGATTGATCATATAAAAAATAGATCCTATTAATGCAAAAAAATACGGTAATTTAAATGAAGTGAGAAGTTTAAAAAAGGCTACTCCGGAAATAATAAAAATAATTAGGAATGTAAATGCTTGGACTAGATAATTTTCCGGTCCGAGTTTTGAAAAAAGATATGGTATTAAATAAAAACTGAAACCTGCTACTTGAGAATTATAATTTAATCCAAGAGAATTTAATCTCCAAGCAGATCCAAATAATTCTAATGTTTTTTGAGGGTTATAAAACGGTAATTCGGTTTCACCTGTTGCAATAATCCTTTTATCATAAAACCATCCAAAGATAATAAAAATCGATATCAATACTATGACTAAAATACTTAAAATAGATTTGTATTTGTTTTGTTTAAGCATCCAGTATTAATTTATTTCTTTTACCACCTATCATACGCACCTACAATCGTATCCACATTTTTTTCTGAATATCTATTTTCGGCAAATTCTCTTGAACTCCTAGATAATTTTTGGAGCTTGTCTGGATTTTTGTAAAAATACTCTACCTGCTTTTTAATATTTTGAGGTGTTATTCTTATTAATCTGCCTACACTTTCATCCATTGCTTCGGGAATTGCACCGCGATTTGCAGCGATAACTGGTGTTCCGCATGCCAAAGATTCCAGTATTACTCTTCCAAATCCTTCCTCATGAATGGAGGGAACTATAACAAGATCGGCGGCACTGTAGTAGGCGGGTAGTTTTTTATTATCAACTTTGCCTAAGAATTTTATATTCTTGATTATTGTTTTTTGTTTACTGATTACTGATTCCAACGGCCCTGAACCGATAATGGCAAATTCAATATTTTTGTTCCACGTTTTTGCGGCTTCAAGTAAAACCAAAATTCCCTTTTCTTCAACCAATCTCCCAACAAAAAGAACTACGAATTTATCTTTCCATCCCAACTTTACTTTTGTATTTTTGATCGGCTTAAACTTTTTCAAATCAACCCAGTAAGTAAAAACCTTTACTTTATTTCTATTGACTCCCAGAGTTAGAATCTCTTTCTTTGACTGCCTAGAAAGAGTAAGCGCAACGTCTGATTTTTCAAAAATAAACTTTGCAAATTGTTTGTAAAATCCCTCTTTTGGAAAATGATAAATCGAGTGCGTAGTTGTAATAACTCTTTTTCCGAAAAGTTTTCCCCAAAAAACTGCCACAAATCCGGCCAGTAATCCGTGACTATGTATAATATCCGGCCTAAAAATAAATAGGATTAAAGGTGTTGTCAAAAAAAGACCTGGGACTAAATACAAGAATTCAGCAATAGGATTACTAACAAATTTATAAAAAAACCCCGGAAGCCAAGGAAGTCTAACTATTTCAAAATTCCTCTTTTTCTCGTATGACTTCCAAGAAGTTTTGGTAACAAGAGGTCTGTAGGTGAGCACAAAAACTTTATGTTTTCTTTTATTTAAAGCTGAAACTAAATCATCTAAGTGAGTTTCAACCCCACCAATATTAGGAGAAAAATGGGTAGTCAACTGGAATACTTTCATTTTTTGACAAATTTACCGACCGAAAACCCCACACCTCCATAAAGCAACTCTAGCGTTAACATAAATACCATTGCCAAAGACAGTAAAGGGTGAGAAATTAATCTTTTCCAATTCTTATAAAAGACGGGTCTTAAAAAATAAACAGTTTTAGAGCTAAGGGTAGAAATCTTGTGTTTTTTTAAATATCTGTGGCTTTTTAAAGCATAATAGTATTTTTTTCTGGCCACCTTAAAAGGCGACGCAATTCTTTCGTGATGATAAATAAGAGGTTTAACCCTGGCAATTTCAAAGCCCAACCCCCTTATCGTTTCCGGCAAATCCCAGTCCTCTGGCCCGGTTAAGGATTCGTCGTAGCCGTCCGCTTTGATGAAGGCGTCTCTTCTGAAAAACCGAGCCGCATCGATTTGGCTGTCGCCTTGCAAATTATAAAACGATCGTTCAAACCCTTTTACCTCTTCCCAAAAATTCGTGGCAACAGAGATCTCAGGAATTACAATTGCCCCGACATTTTTATCATTTTCAATTGCCTCAACACACTCTTTAACCACACTCTTAGAAAGTTCCATGTCTGCATCTAAAAACAACAAATATTTGCCTTTTGCCTTCCTCGCCCCAAAATTTCGCTGAACGCTTCTTTCCGCGTGCTTTCTTGTAAATACTCTTGAGGTGAAACCTCTAGCAACTTGGAATGTCCCGTCTGTTGAGGAGTCGTCAATAACTATTACCTCTATCTTTGGATACGATTGTTGTTTGATTGAGACTAACAGATTCTTAACAACTTTTTCCTCATTATACGCAGGAATTACTATGGAGACTAGTAGATTTCTATTCATATATTCTTTAGCGTTTACAGATATCATTTGAAACCATTATACTAAATATATTTACCAAACTAGAATGAAGCTCCCACGAGCTTATGGTTCGACCTTGCTCACCATCCTGAGCTTGCCGAAGGACGCTCGGGGTATCTTCTCCCTGTCGCTTCGTCGGGAACGAAATCCCTCGCGCCGCCGGCATAGCCTCCGGCGACGCACGGCCGAAGCGAAACTTCTTCGCTTGCATCCACGGGCTTACCTGCGCTTCGCCGAAGGCTTCGGCAAGGCGAGCGCCCGAGGTTTTTCGCGAAGGGGGATAAATATGCCAATTTTGCCTCTAATTACATTAACCTCTGCCTTTTCTTATTTTGAAACCTTTCCAAGATTTTTGAAGCCTTTTTGTGGAAATGACTGGCTTGTAATATCTGGTTGTGCATTAGACAAACGAATTCGAGTCTAGCAAAATCGCCCTGAGCGCGGATACGTTGGAAATCCTGAAGCGTATCTTACACATTTAAAAATGAAAAAGTATCTTTATCAAGATCTATACGAGCTTGAAGAAAAACACTGGTGGCACATCTCCAAACGAAAGTTAGTAATTGAGTTTATTAACAAATTTAAGCCGTCAATAAATCCCAAAATACTAGATCTGGGTTGCGGATCTGGCAAAAATGTTGAAGTCCTCGACAAGATTGGTAAAGCTTGGGGTATTGATAAATCAAGGGAAGCAATAATGTTTTGCAAAAAAAGAGGTTTAAAACGCATCAAGTTGGGAGAAGGTGAAAATATACCCTTCAAATCACAAAACTTCGACGTTGTCACCCTTCTGGACGTATTAGAACACGTTCAAGAAAAGCCCACACTTGAAGAAATTTCACGCGTGCTCAACAAAAGTGGTATCCTTATAATAAATGTCCCCGCTTTTAATTGGCTCTGGAGTCAGTGGGATGAAGTTTTGCAACACAAAAGAAGATATACTCGAAAAATGCTTGAGAAAGCCTTATCCGAAAACGGTTTTAAAATTGTAAAAATTTCATACTGGTTACCGTATCTTATTATCCCTGTAATATTGATTCGCTTTGTAAAGTCGAAAATTTTCAAAACTAACTACCCATCTGACTTTAAACTTTCTTCTCCAATTATCAACTGGTTTTTCCAAAAAATCTCATACATTGAAAGACAAATAGTAGCAAGATATTATATTCCGTTTGGAACTAGCTTGATTTGTGTCGCCGTTAAAAAATGAAAAATAAAGGGCCAACCTTTCTTTCCGTAATCATACCCGTCTACAACGAATCTAAAAGGGTTTATAAACTAACTAAAATTTTAAAATATTTAGGTAGAAATACTTTTCGAACCGAAATTATTGTTGTCAATGACGGAAGCAAAGACAACACCTTACTCAAGTTGAAAAATTTAACCAGTAAAAAGTTACAAAAAAACCTAAATGTTAAAATAATTTCCTATCGAAAAAATAAGGGCAAAGGTTACGCTATTAAAAAGGGGGTACTTAAAGCAAGAGGAAAACACAGATTATTTCTTGATATAGACCTCTCAACCCCAATTAGCGAGTTCCAAAAGTTTTTAACTCATTTAGGAAAATACGATATTTTAATCGGATCAAGAAAAATAAAGGGGGCTAAAGTCTCACAAAGACAATCCCTCATTAGAGAAGCCTTGGGAAAGAATTTTACTTTTCTTTCCCAAATAATCCTTGGTTTAAAAGTTAGTGACTTTACCTGTGGATTTAAATGTTTTTCAACAACAGCCTCGCAAACAATCTTCAAGCTTCAAAGAATTGATAGATGGGGTTTTGATTGCGAAATTCTTTTTATTGCTAAACAACTTGGATTTACTATAAAAGAAGTCCCCGTAATTTGGAAAAATGACCCTAATTCAAAAGTAAGGTTTCCACACGATATTATCAGCTCATTTTTAGAACTTTTGAAAATACGCATCAATTACTTCTCAGGTAAGTATCGTTTGTAGTGAAGCCTCCCCAAGTCTGACTTGGGGCATCTTTTTTTTAAAAAAATATCGCCTTTCGGCGAAGGCTCCTAACCTAGGTTCATCTCGCCTCGCTAAAGCTATGGCGAAGCGGGTCATCCCCCGAGTCTGACTCGGGGGAATTCTGAAACTAGTCTTAAGTTACACCACCAAACATTCCATCCTACCAAACCTACACCTGTCTATCTCTATAACTATTTCTGGCGGTATTCAATAGTCATAGGAAACTACAATCCAATACCTACCAACGGACTACTTTTATATGCTTCAAAGAAATTTCCTTCCAGTGCTCTAACAAGATTGCTTGCTTTCAAAAGTTCTTCGTAATCGTTGATATTAATATTGTGACCTTTCAAGCGATGACCATAAGCCTTACCCAACTTCGCCAATCTATTTATTGTATATGTTATTTCTTTTTCTTTTCTCAAAGGATGAATAGGTGTCCCTCTTATATAATCAAAAATATCTCTTCTAAAAAGATAGATCCCACATCCCCGTAGCATATAAGGTGGATCCTCGGGTTTTTCAATTATTTCATAGATTTTCCCGTTTGCCCTTAGCTTAACCGAACAAGTATGACGCAATATCTTTTTGTCTCTTTCTCTAACCACACCTTCCATGACAACCCCTCCTGTTTCGAAAAATTTTTTAACCATTTCCTCTAAGCTACTAGTCACAGTACAATCATCCCCATAAATTACCAAAAAGGGCGAATTATCAATATACTTTTCTGCTAAGAGTATTGCTTCCGCCGTCCCGTTTAACTTCTTTTGCTCAATGAAGTGTAATTTCGCTCCAATATCCAATTCGACTAAATTAAAATATTCTATTATTTTTTCTTTAAAAACATTCACTACAATATAAATATCACTAACTCCTATTGATTGCATTTGGTCGACGACATGGTGAATAATGGGGCGGTCATATAAAGGAAAAAGGGCTTTCGGCAGAAGTCCAGATAAATATCCTAGCCTTTTCCCAGCACCCGCTGCAGGAATTACGCCAATTTTAATTTTATTAACCATCATTACGAAATTTTAAATAATTTTTTATTTTTTTTAACCCATTCCACCAACTCTGTAACTCCTACACGAGGTAAAACTCTGGCTTGCCAGCCGAGGTACCTTTCTGCTTTGCGAGTATCGCATGCAAAATAAATCAGGTCTCCCATTCTGGATACCTGATATTTCACTTCTACTTTTTTATCCAATATATCCTCAATCAACTGTATGCAGTCAATCAAAGAAATCAAAGTCGGTCTTCCCCCGCCTATATTGTAGACTCCCGGTTTTTGTTTTTTAAAGAATGCATCAAATGCCTTTACCAAATCGGATACATACAATATATCCCGAGCCTGTTTTCCGGTTCCAAAAATGACTAATGGGTAACCCATAACTGCACGAATTGCAAAATTGGCAACCCAACCATGGTCTTCCCCGCCGAATTGTCTCGAACCATAAAGGCCTGTAAGCCTGAAAGACGCTAACGGCAGTTTATAAGTATCAATGTAAGTCTGAACATAAAGGTCTCCGGTTCTTTTCGAAGCATGCAAGGGTGTAAGAACTCCTTCAACCAATCTGTGACCTTCATCAATTTCCTCTGGGCGCCTAATATAGCGCGTTTTCCCTTCTCTTACTTCTTGGTTGATTTTATTGCCATAAATATGGATAGTCGCGCAGGAAACCATGGGAATCTTATATTTTCTGACAATTTCCAATAAATTAAATGTACCGACAACATTTGTAGAAAAATCAAGCTCCGGATCTTCCCAGGAAATTGTCATGGCAGGCTGGGCTGCTGTATGAATGATGTAATCTGAGCTTTTTGCATAAGATTCCAAAGTTTTCCTATCTCGAATATCCTCCTTAGCAATATTAACCCCTATTTTTTTGAGGAAATCGACATTGTAAAATCTTGCTTTTTCTGTTGAATAGCCCGTTCTTCTTAACTCAAATTTTGTTAAGTTGTCGTAGGCAATAACTTTTGCACCTTGTTTTTTATAGTATTCGCAAGTGTGGCTCCCCGCAAATCCCGCCCCTCCTGTCACCAAGACTTTCATATAGGCAAAAACAGTCTAACTAATAAAAAATAACTCGTCCAGAAGCAAATTTTATTTTTTTCACAATAAAATCAATTTTATGTATCCTAGCTGTCAATAAAATAAGCCCTATTTTCACGATATTTGACAAGGTTTTGGCCAAACTGATCGGAGTCGACGATCCTTCAAAACTTTTAGAAGTGGTTGATCAAAAAGTCATACAAAATATAGAAACTTCTTAATTTTAAGCCAAGCCACCTTCTCGAGGTACAAATTGCCCTTGGGAAAAATCAGCAACTAAAGTCGCCTCGCAATGTGAGCAATCGGCGATAACAATGTCTACAGCATCTTCGCTATCTAAACCACGCCTAACGTTTGTAGGTCCCGCTTGAGCTATTTCACTTCCGTCGTGTCCTACCACTCTAAATTCTGAAGCTTGTTTTAATAATTGATCAAATTCCATAGATATTTGGTCTTATTTGCAGATTAATTATATATCTGAAAGAAAGGTAGTCAAGTAGTGTAAACTTTATATCTGGGTTAGTTACGACTACAATTAACAGCCATGCATCAAGTAACTTCCTACAAAACCAGAGAGTGGGAATTAACAGAGTACGAAATAGCGGAATTTAAGCCAAAAAAAACAAAATACGCTTTGGTTACCCCCATTATTAACGAGGGAGAAAGATTTAAAAGGCTACTAAGGGAAACTAAAGGATACTCAAAGCTTTTAGACATCATCATTGCTGACGGAGGAAGTAACGACGGGTCTACAAATAAAAAATTTCTAAAAGGAAACGGAGTAAGAACACTTCTCGTGAAAACCGGTCCAGGAAGACTCGGCGCGCAACTTCGCATGGCATTTGCCTATGCAATGTGGCAAGGTTATGAAGGAGTAATAACTATGGACGGAAATGGCAAAGACGACACTGACTCCTTAGCTAGCTTTATCAGTGCACTTGAAAATGGCTACGATTATGTACAAGGCTCGCGATTTATTAGAGGAGGAAGAGCTGTTAATACTCCTTTAATCAGGCTATTTGCAATAAGATTTCTGTTTTCACCTATTTTAAGTTTAGGAGCAAGACATTGGTTTACAGATGTTACAAACGGGCATCGTGCCTACAGTAAGAAATTACTTACTCACCCCAAATTAAAACTTTTTAGAAATATTTTCGCCAACTACGAAATACTTTTCTATATAACTGCAAGGGCCACCAGGCTTGGCTTAAAAGCTAAAGAAATACCAGTAGTCAGAAAATATCCCAAGGGAAAAACTCCAACAAAAATTATAGGGTTTACTAAAATTATGGATGTGATTCTTAGCGCAATAAAAGCCTCAATCGGATATTATAATCCTTAAGCCCCATAAGAGATGAATTGTCACAAACTCTCTACTAATCCCAGACTTTCTTTTACCGCTTTCTCCCAGGTAAATTTTGTTGCCCATTTTTTACAATTTTTTTGAAATTTTTCATAGGTTCCTTTATTCCTAACCAATTTTACAGCTGTCTCTGCCAGACTTCGATAGACGCCTTTATTAACAAGTATTCCTGTTTTGGCGTTTATAACCGAGTCCCTCAAACCATGAACGTTGTAGCCAATGACTGGTGTTCCTACGCTATTTGCTTCAATATTTACGAGACTCCAGCCTTCATGAACTGAAGGATTAATCAGGATATGCGCGCGGGCCAAAAGCTCAAACTTTTTTTTCTCAGAAACAAATCCCCAAACTTTTAGTTTCATCTCAATACCCAACTCTCGTACCAGTTTTTTCAACTTGCCCAAATACTCCTCACTTCCAGGACCTACAATCCAGTACTGCCAGGTGTCGTCTTTTCTTTCTATTTCGGCAAAGGCTTTTATTGCATCCAGGGTTCCTTTATCTTCACTTATTGCTCCAAGATACATTGCCGTGTTTTTAACTTCTTTTACGGGAAGTTTATTTGGCAAGAAAAGTTTTACACCGTTATGAATAACTGTAACGTTTGACTTCGGAATTCCCCAGGAAATTAAATCATTTTTTGTCGAATTAGATACCGTCATAAAAGGAACTTTTGTATAAAAAAGTCGAAAAACCCAAGGTTCTAACAAAGTTCCCAGTATAGAAGGAATTAAATTGAAAGGTTTTGGCCAAGGATTAAGCTTCCAAACCTCTTTCGCAACCTCGTGTATAAATGCCAGTTTTCTTGATCTTACATAAATAGGTGTAAAAAAAGGAATTCCGTGGATTTCATCAACTACCAAATCAAACCTTTGATGTTTTCCAAAAAAATACCATAAGAATGCTTTGAACTGAACTTCAAAAAATTGCCTTCCTGCTCTTTTTATTTTTACCCCATCGATAACACCCTCTTTTTTTGCACCATCGAAAAAAGATGTAAATAAAGTTACATCGTGACCTCCTTTTATCCATCCTTTAGCGTGTTCAAAAGTTACTTGCTCTGCTCCTCCCGCATTAGGATGTCCTGGACCCCTCCATGAAAGTATAAGGATATTCATCAGTTTAAGTTTGTAAAGCCAGATGAGGCTCTATATATAATAGAATAAAAGACAATACTTCCGACAGTTATCGAGTCGTAAATAAGGTGTGGAAGTAATGCGAACAAAATTAGGGTAAATACCGATTTCCTCCCTTTTTTGTATGATAAAAACGCCAGCGCAATTACCCACTCCCAGGCATGAAAAGGAACGTATGCCCTTCTTGTGAGTTCAAAATAAATTCCTGAAAGGAATTCAGACAAATTGAAAGTAACTCCGTAATAAGCAAAATAATCCACTAAATGATCCAAATCTATTGCATAAGACAAAGCAATAACTGACAACGCCGATTTTGAAGACTTAGTTTTTTTCCAAAGAAGATATGCAAAAGGGATGGCGAAAATCCCATGAAAAATTTCTTGTATAAGCAAATCTTTTGAGATATAACTTTCCATTTTTTATTTTTTTACTCTCCAGATTGCCGCATTAGCATTTTCGTAAACTTTTTCAATATTCAAATCTCCCGGAGAAAAGGGTACTTTTTCAATATATTCTCCGTATTTAACAACGTATATATAGTCCACTTTAAGCTTATCAAATTCTTCTTTAGCTTCTTTCTGGTTCGTTGCCTCAAAAACCTTTATGTTACAAACAACCTGATGTTTTCCAAGCTTTTTAACATATTGGCGTTTGTTGGAAAAAACTGCCGGTTTCTCATTTGAGTACCAAACACACCCTAAGCACTCTTTATCATAAACCAAAACCCGGCCAGGTGGTAAGATCGACAATCGATTAAGCGAATCGACTTCTGCCTGACTCACGTAATAATATATTGAATTTCCTCTGTACCAAAGGTAGGAAAATATAAGTGGCGCAAATAAAATAAAAGTAAGTAGCGTTATTTTTTTCCTTTCTGAATACTTAGACCTAAGGATCAGCGATGAAAAAATAACAATTAAACTTAAGGCTCCCGATACAAAAACGAGTACTCTTCGTGATTTTAGTTGGTGAGTAGCAACATCCGTGAGATCTCTAAATACATATCCATTTGGACCGATTAACCAGTCATCTTTTGGCCTAATTTCGAACTCATCCAGTTTCGAACTAACTTTCAGAGATCGTGACTTATTTATTACATCTGGCAAAACTACTCTTTTTCCTTTAATACTAAATTTATCTTCTTGAAACTCCACTTCTCCATCTTCAAAGACTAAGAGGGTCGAGTCCCCCGTTTTCTCTTCTCCCTTTAATTTACCAAAATTCAAAATCCATATATTCTCCTTATCACTTATTTCATCAAAGTAAGAAGGATTATTTATTCTTAAAATAAACTCTTTATTTGGTATCTCATAATAGGGTTCCTGAAAATTTGCGTGATAGCTTCTGAAATCAAATATCTTGGTCTCGAGTGTCTCGTAATTATGAACTAAGCCAAGTCGATATTTTGGAGATTGATACCAAAAAACTTTAATTTTTTTGCCTAATATATCCTCAGTTTCAATTAGCTGTTGCGGTGAAAGACCGGGAAATGCATTCTGATACCACTGGCTAAAATCTCTAAGGGTTATGGCTTGGTACTCGCCACTTTCCACCAAGTTTTTTGTAATATCCATCTGTTTGGTAAATTCACCCTCATATGCGCCCGGTGACAGGTCGCTTTCCAGTCCGATTGTGATATGACCAAATTCATTGTTATTTTTACTCGCATAAAGACGTACCAACTTTTCAAAATAGGAAGTATCCTCTCCCACAGGATCTTGTAAATAATCTTGAGTACTGTAATAACTATGAAAATAACCATTGTATGGATCGCGGGGTGCCCATTGGATAGTTACAACATCCAGTTTTACCGATAATTCAGATGCAGGGAGGCCGGCGTGGTACTTTGATGGATAAAATGGGGTTGACCAATATGACCCCCAAACTTGATACCCATCCGTTGAAAATTGATCAGCAAGCCCCAAGTTACCAGTAATTCCATACTTTTCTTTCATATACTCTAAAGAAAAACTATCAATCCACCATGCACCGACAGATGAAGGATAATATCCAAAAACATTTTTAAATGCTTCAAAAAGTGTGTCGATGAGTTTCATCCTCTCTTCTTGGCTATAACCAGAAAGAAAAACGCTAGTTGCATGATGCCAAGAACCAAAGTCGTTATAAGCAACAACTGAAGCTTTGGCAAGTTGAGGTGTAATCTCAATAAAAAGCCCGATATCTTGATTTTTATCGAACCGTTCGATGGCTTTTTGTGATCCATCGTGAAAAATAGCATCGTATGTCAATAACCAAGTTGCAGGCAAACCTCTTGATGAAATTACTTGGTTTTGAATCTCCAAATTCCTTTCAAGCTCCTGTGTATAAATGGAAACCCTAACAGGGTTCACAATAGTAATAAATTGATTTGTTGTAGAAGCATAACTGTGACTTGGAAAAAGAAGAAGGATTAAAAAACTTAATAATATGCTCGAGAATCTCATTAGCTTTTGATGAAGTCCTGCTTGGTTTTGAGCGTCAAATATTCTGGAGTAATCCAATTTTTCCTATTACTTAAGTCGTAATAATGTAAGATTTTTAGTCTATAAAAAACCGCGAGTGTGTCCCAGAACGTCAAAAAAACCACTCTAAGAAATCCCTTACTCACAATCGTCGAGCCTCCAAATTTCATATGTAGTTCAACCGGCGCTTCAAATATTCTTCTGAACCCCAAATAATACGCCACAGACAGAAGTTCGATATCAAATGCAAACTCTTTAACTAGCACTCTTGGAAGTACTGCCTCCAAAACCTCTCTTCGGAAAAATTTAAGACCAACTTGAGTATCTCTTACTTTGACACCAAAGAGAAATCTGACTATAAGCTGGTATCCTATTGACACAACTTTTCTTTGCCATGAGTATTCAACTTTTGAAGCAGGATGCCTTTTGGAGCCGATAATTATATCAGCATCATACCATTCGAAGTGCTCCAATAACATGCTTATACCGTTTGGATCTATATCAAAGCCTGCATCTATAAATCCGATTATGTCTCCCTTTGCTTGAGCCATTCCGAAGCGCACCGCGTGTCCTTTACCAAGATTTGTTAAATAACCCACAACTTTCATTTGAGGGTATTTATTTGCTACTTTGGAAGCATTCTCAAAAGATTTATCCGCAGATTGTCCGTCAACTACACATATAATCTCGTAGGAATAACGGATTTGGTCAAGGACTTTCTTTATTACTAAAAGGTCTTTTGCGATAAACTTTTCTGCTTTATATGCAGGAATAATTACTGAAATTAGTTTCTTTTGAGTCTCTTTAATTTCTTTTCTTTTTTGTTGCATATCCAAAGTATATTAGCACTGAAACTAAAAAGAATGAAGACGAAGCAATCGAAACGTTAATTACAGTCAAAAGCGTGTCATGAAATAACCAAATACCAATTCCTTGCATTAATGCTGCCACAACAATCGCAAGGGTTACTTTCGTTTTCTCTATTGAAAGAAAGTAGCTAAGAATTAAGGAACCTAATGTAAATAAGACCATAAAAATCCCCATCCATATAAGTAGAGGTGCACCTTCAATAAACTTCTCACCAAAAAGAAGAGATATAGATAGCCTGGGAAATATTAAGTAGATAAAAAGTACTCCTAAACCTATGGCAAGCGTTAGCATTAGGCTTAAAATAAAAATCTTACTGTAATTTTGTCCTTTAGCGTGCCTTTTGGATATCATCGGAAACATAACCGCACCAACAGGTCCTGCGCCAAAAAATATAATCTTTCCCAAAGTTGAGATTGAAGCATAAATTCCGGCATCGTGAGAATTAAAAAAGTGTTTTACTAAAACAACATCTGTTGAAAACATAGAGTTTGTAGCTACCGTTGCAAAAAAAATCGGTATCGCATAACTAAAGACTTGTTTTGAGTTAGAAAACTTCTTACTTATTTTTAAAATTCGATAATCCCGAAGGTAATGTCTTAAAATTAGAAAGGCAATTACCGAAGATAGTAAAATTCCAAGCATTGCCCCGAAAGCGGATAGTCCGGCGTAAATAAAGATAACTCCCAAAATAAGCCTTGCAACAAAGTCAGCGTTTGATGAAATCACAACTTCTTTAAATCTCATAAGGCCTTGTAAAAAGGAACGATATACAAATGTAAGAACTGAGAAAGAAAGTATCGGAACTAACAGAAAAAACATCTCCTTATTTATATGAAGGAAGTTGCTAAAAAAAGGCGTCAGTATTAAAACTGCTATAGATAATCCAATACCTGCCTTAAGTGCAATGCTCGAAAACCAACTGTAGATACCTTTTAGTTCGCGTTCGTTTGCTGAGGACGCAAATTTAACAACAACCAAGCCAATAAAATTTAAAGAAGTAAAAATCAAACCGAGTACGGATATGACTGCCGCCAGCTCTCCGTAGGAAGCAGGACCCAAGAGTCGGCCAACGATAAGGTGATACATATAGGCAATGAAGTTGGCAAAATTTGAACCCATTATCATAACTGCACTGCCTGAAAAAAGGGGGTGTGTAAGGAAATAATTTACAGAAAACTTATTATTGAAAATTGAAAATTGCTTGTCCGCAAATTTGGCGGAAAGATTTAAAAACTTGTTTATCATGATACCCAATAACCCCTTACAAAAAGTGCGGTGGCAATCCCTAAAGTAGTTAAGAGTAATAGAGAAATTAACACCTGAATACCTCTTGATAGCTTAGTAAAGTATATCGCACTTAAAATAAAGACAGGAAAAATTACGAGCACATATCTTGGAAACGAAGAGAAACTTCCCGAAAACGTTGGAATCAGATAAACGATTGCTGAATATAATGCGTAGCTAAGCCTTAATTTGAAAAACGAAACTATAACCAAAAGAAGAAATGTTGATGCAGTTAATAGCTCGAGGAATGTTGTAAAAACGGCCGGAAAATATTCATAGTTTATATTCGGAAGAATTTTAAAAAGATATCGGTAAAAAACTTGTGGCAGTAAAATAAATCCGGCTGCTCTTTGCGATCCGAAAATTTCTACAGAATGAAAAAATTCGAGAGGGTCCCCAGTTTTTGCATCTAGTATTGATGAATAATAAATTATTCCAAGCATTACACTAAACGCTGAAATCATTGCCAGCTTAAGATTTCCTTTTTTTTCTTTCCACTGCAAGATGGCCTCAACAATAAGTGCTGGAAAAAGAGCAATTCCAACCACTCTCGTCGCAGTTGAAAACGCTCCGAATAATCCTGCCAACAACCACTTTTTTTTCCTTGCAAAATAAAAACTCCAGATAACCAATGCAAAAAATAAACTTTCAGAGTAAAAACTCCCGAAATAAAAAGAGGTCGGAAAGAAAAGAAGTAAAAGTAAGGTTGGTCTAACTAATTTTTCCTTAAAATCTAGTTTAATCAAAGATGTCAATCCAAGTAACCCTGTAACAAATGCAATGTTTGATACCAATAACCCAGTCCACGCAGTCCCAGCAAAATCATTATTTGTAAAATTGGAGACTAGCTTTGTTAGGTAAGGAAATACTGGGAAATAAAAATAAGTTAGGGATTTATATCCGGAATAGGCGATATCAAGATAATGCTCGCCATCGAAGTTAATCCACGCCCAAAGCAGAGGATTTTTAAGGTAATTTTCTAATCCGCCTCCTAAAAAGTTTAATTGAAGCGGAAAAGTCTCAATTGCCAATAAAAGAAATATAAATAGTAAAACTCTCCAAGCCAGAAAATAAGTAATTATTTTTCTTGTTTGCATCTGTTGTCTTGTCACCGGTTACATGTCATTAGTTACTTTTTTGTATAAATCTATCATTTCCCTCGCTGTTTTTTCCCAACTGAAAAATTTTACTCTCTCAAAGCCCTTTTTTATAGTTTGTCCTCTTAATGCTGGGTTATTTATTAAACTTGAAATCTTATCAGCAAAGTCCGTTCCATCGTTTGGATCGGCAACCAACGCTGCCCCATCAGCAATTTCTACTAACGCCTGAGTTTTTGCAATAACTACTGGTACACCACAAGCGAAGGAATTAACGACCGAAAGGCCGAATCCTTCATAAAATGAGGGTTGACAACAAACAGTTGCACAATTAAAAACTGCTGCAATATCTTCATCCGGAATATAACCTGTTCGAATAATATTTTTGTTATTGGAAAAGAGTTTCTCTAATTCCCTAAAATGTGCCGTCTCGGGATGGGGTTTACCTAAAATAAACCTTATCCAATCCCTCGGACCTTTTACTGCTTTTAAACTAATTTCCCCGCTCCCAACCTCTGTCGCGTGTTTTCCTCCTATAGCTAAAGGAAGTCCGGCGATCTCACATGCTTTAATTAAAGTCGGAATATTCTTGTTGTAGTTTACGTCTCCTAAATAAAAAACGAATTTAGAAGGCAAATTATATTTTCGTCTGACATCTTTCAGTTTCTCTTTGTCATTAATAACCTTATAAAAAGAGGTAGGCGCCAGATATATAACGTGAATTTTCTCGGCGGGAATTCCTAGAAACCTAACTATATCTTTTTTTGAAGTTTCAGAAATAGTTATTACCGCATCGACATTTTTGAGTCTTATCCTTTGTTTATAAAAATTTAATTTCCCTCTTATTCCCGGCGGATAATTGTTGGGATAAATAAGTTGAATTAAATCCTGTATAGTCACAACCATCTTTTCCCCGTACTTACGAGAAGGCAAAGTTAAAGCGTAAGGGAAAAAATAAGGGTAGTGGACGATATCATAATGATTTGTGATTAGTGATTGGTGATTAGCGGCAAAATCGAATGTTTCTAACTTAATCGCCTGATCACTTAGTCTCTTAATCGCTTGTATTTGCTCCTTCACCATCACACCGATCCCACGTACTGAATGCCCACCTGATAAAGGCCCCGAATCAATCGCAATACTAAGCATTGAAGATATTATAACTGATTTCGAAACCCGCGAGTTGAGCTTGTCTCAACAAGCAAGTTTTTGAACTCAGTTATATAAGCTGGCGAAGCCTCAAAACCGCAAGGTTTTGTAATAGCTTTTATATCCTTGAAGCTTTCTAAGTACCAATCCCCATATACTATATACAATATTCTATCTACTCAAACTTTGTTCCTTCCTCAACCGGAATATGGTCTTCTCCTGTCCAAGCAGGTTCAGAAGTTACTTTTACCCAAGTTTCTTTTCCTTTTGCAAGGTGGTACTCCCCCGGTTCTATAACCAACTTTTGCCCAGGAGAAAGGTAATATGTTTTTCCACCCTTTGTTAACTCTAAATTTCCTCTTAAAACTTCATACGTTACTTTAGCAATACGATGATAATGTTTTACATTACTATCCAAAATTGCAATGGCAACGCTTTTGTCCGGATTAATACTACCCGGTTCTATCTCGCAAACTATTTCAGTTGGTGCATCAGGAGGATTCAAGATAATATTCTTCCCCGGATATTTTCTTTTGAGTTCATCAATAACTTTCTGTACATCCATTACAATAAAGGTTTCTTATAAAATTCTACTATATATTTATTTACTTTTTCTAAAATCGCAGGGTCGTTCTTATAAAAATGATTCATTCCTTCAATTTCCACAAGTTTTTTTGGTTCACTAGCTGCTTGATAAACTGCTCGGGTTTGCTCAGGATCAACTGTTGCATCTGCTAAGCCCAAGATAAATAATTTCGGAGATTTTACTTTACTGGCGTAGTGTCCGATATCATACTTCTTTGCGTCTAAGACATAGTCGTACGGAACTTTGATTTTACCCATTCTTGAACTATCGATTTCCAGATAACCCTTTTCTTTCCACTCTTCCAATTTTTTACCAAAATCGTCTTTGGTAGCAAAAATGTCAGGTGGAGAGACTGAAACAACAGCATTTATTTCAGGAATCTTAGACGCCAAAATAATCGCAAGTGCTCCACCCATACTTTGTCCCATTACTCCTAAACGTTTTTGGTCAACCCAAGGTATAGCTTTCGAACTATGATATATCATAGTGGAATCATTAAGATAGTTAGATAATCTGTATTCTTTATCGAAATCCCCTTCGCTTTCTCCAAAACCCGATGCGTCAAATCTTATTGACCCAATACCAGCTTTCAATAGCGCTTTTGCCAATTCTGAATAAGTCGGTTCTTCTTTATAACCCTTAAATCCATGAAAAAGTAAAACTGTTGGAAACCTTCCTTTCTGATCAGGTCTCTCAATAATTACGGCAAGCTTAAAGCCTTTCTTATTAGGAATAAAAACTTTCCTTCGCACTTTTTATGAAAATAAAAACTTCGACAATTTTATAATCATCTTGAAAGATTTATGATCAATCGAGTAGTTATTTTTATTAATAAAGTTCTCGATTTCACTGGGTTTTATCCATTTTGTATCCATTACTTCAGCCATATCCGGTTTCAAGACAGGTTTACTTTTTATTAGAGAGTAGTAAATCCAAAAAAAGCGAGCTTCATTTCCATCCTTACTTCTCCAAAATTCTTTTGTGAAATAAACAGGCTTGATCTTGAAACCCAACTCTTCATAAACTTCTCGCGCAACGGCATCTCGAGGATCTTCTCCAGCAGAAACGTGACCAGCGACTGTAATCTGCCACTTTCCTGGGCCTTTAGATTTATTTAAACTTCTTCTTTGCAGTAAAACTTCTCCATTTTGATTGAAGACTGCTACTGCAATTTCTCTATGAATTAGTTTTGGATTTTTATGAGCCTCACTTTTCCAAACAGTACCTATCACCTCATCCTTTTTATTTACCAAATCCAAAAGTTCGTCTTTGTTCATTTGTCTACTAAAAGATCTAAAATAAAAGGTAACTTCCTAAACTTCTCTCCCCCAGTTGAGATACTGAAATGTTTATATCCCCTTTTTATTATCATCTCGGCATGCAATTTTTCTTTCAATAATTCACCGTGTTTAAGTAAAACATAGGGATCGTCATCGGAATGAATTAATATTATTTTTCCTGCGTTTTTCCTTATTTTTTGCCAATTAAAAGGTTTTCTAAAAAGTCCTTTTAATTGGTCTCAATTACGTCTTCCTTAATCAAGTCTGTAAACCCTGAAACAAGGATTGCTTTTTGAATCTTCGTGTTTATTTGTCCTAATATACTCAAGGCTTCAACTGAACCTGCAGAATGACCAATTAATACTGTATCTTTATTTATATCCCAGCCTTTAAGGACATAAGGGTCCCAGTTGTGAACATCAGGCCAGTCCGTTTTTGGCAAATTAGGAACCCAAACCTTCCAGCCTCTTTTTTCAAGTTCGGTCTTTAACCATAGGAACCAATTATCTTTAGAACTATTCCCCCAACCGTGAAGAACAATCGCATTTTTCATTCCTTTTGTTTATAGAAAAGCGGTTCAATTAATTGAAGGTCTGCGTCTGGTTTATAATCTGTAACGCTTTCTAAAACTTCTTTTGTTTCGGGATCTTCCAACATTAATACCCAATAACCTCCTGATTTATTAAATATACAGTCAGGAAATAGTGCATGGTGATGCCAAGGTATACCTCTTTCTGTGAGTTCGCCTGCTCTTTTCGCCATGTTACTAATTTCTAATGATGTTGCACTTTCAGTCTTTTTGTATGATTCGTCAGTCTTAATACCATGCAACAACTCTAGTAAAATCTTACCGGCTTCTTCTTGTTTTGCTTCCGAATAGTTAACAAGAGTTTGCCTATCCGAAGAATTTTCCAAGACTAAAGCATAACTTCCTTCTTTATTAAAAACACAGTCCGGAGTTAGCAAATGAAAATGCCACTTCTTCCCATCCTTTTTTAGCTTCTCAGCTAATTTCACAATTTCTGCAATACTTACGATTTTCATACTTACTCACTATCTGAAGAGATAATTGTGGGTGGTTTTGTGTTGTAATCTGTATATCGAAACCAAGTGGGAGTAAACTTCAAAAAAATTGTTGCGGGGTCGTTTTTAAATTTTTCCGAATTTGGATGTTTTGGATAATGAATACTTTGAACCTCTTTTAGTTCTACTTCATCAAGAATCGCTTGGACACTACCATCCATCTGTAATGTAATCCATTCTTCTTCACTAAAACCGATAACAACAGATGCTTTACCCACTTTTCCATCTTTTAACGTCTGACATTTTCTGCTCGTATTTTCGGTTGAAAAATAAAGTTCCAAAGGATTTTCCTTGTGCGAGTAATGAAGTGTTGCTCCATGTGGAGTTCCATCCTTTAAAAGAGTCGTCAAAACAGAAACCCTATTTTTCCCTAAAAACTCAAGAACTCTTTTATCCATTTTTGCTTGGTTTATTGTTCTAACAAACGAGACATAACTCTTTCAATAAATCAATTTGATCGTTTTCTATCTTTATCATTTCTTAACCTCTTTATGCTGCGCTGGATACCAGGCTGGGGCGCAGGGAACAAAAAGGGTCATTTTTCCATCAAAATAATATCTTTCACCTTGTTCGATTAAGACTTGATCGCCTTCCTTAAGTAATACTTCTCTGCCATCCACATTCAACATTCCCTCTCCTTTTACTATTTGTACTAATTCTTTGCATACCTCGTTAACAACTCTACCTTTGTCTGGATACCTGCCTGAAAGTTCGATAACTGCTCCGTTAATTTCTTTATCGCCAGTAGGATATTCGTAAGCAACACAAAACTTATTATTTAAATGTTTTACTCTATCTTTTTTGGCAACAAATTTCATTTTGTCATCGATCAAAATATCTGAGCTCTTTATCCGATACTGTAATCTGTTCTGCTTGTTTCATTTCTTCTGGTGTATAGATTTTTATTATTTTGAACTTTCCGGAAGTCATTTCTTTCAAGTTATCATGGTGAAGTTCTGTAATAAGGCAAAGCCCCCAGCAGACCCATCTTCCGTCCCTATTCTCTACCAAAAAATTTCTGACTGGAGGAAGTTTGTAAATTCTAATTTTTGGTTTGTCTTTAAATTCAAAAATCTTATTCTTGAAGTCTTCCGTGTTGTAGGGTGCTTTGAGATGCTTTTCTAAATTCAGTTCGTCAGGCCACCCCTGTTCTTTCGTAATTTGCAAAGTATCGTTAATTTCAATAAAGCTTCCCATATTAAAATTCT
>Ga0155836_117_pt2 | contig 22414 bp, 25 predicted proteins | sample RifCSPlowO2_01_FD_107490 | JGI IMG/M metagenome (GOLD analysis project Ga0155836, IMG submission 107490) | Candidatus Woesebacteria bacterium RIFCSPLOWO2_01_FULL_39_10 | reverse complement strand
CCATATAAGATCGTAAAGTTTTCTATGATCGTTTAATAACTCGCCGCTTAATTCATGTTCATCTTGGGTTTGCATCACATTTGTTGGACGGATTGCTTCATGGGCTTCTTGAGCCAACTTAGAAGTTTTTTTGAAAAAACGCGGGTTTTCCGGCACGTAACTATTCCCGAACTTCTTTTCAATATATTCCCTCGCTTTTGCAACTGCACTTGATGCTAAATTTACAGAATCTGTTCTGTGATAAGTTATTAACCCTTCCTCGTAAAGTCTTTGTGCAATACTCATTGTCCTTTTCGCAGACCACCCGAATAGCCTTGCACCAGCTTGTGTCATAGTTGAAGTTGTAAAAGGCGGATAGGGGTTTTTCCTAACTTCACGCTGTCTTAAATCAACAACCTTATATTTGGATTTTTCCAGATCATCAACGATTTCTTTTGCAGTTTTTCCATCTTTTACTTCCGCTTTTTTCTCACCGACTTTAATCAATTGAACAACAAACACCCCCGAGGTGTGAACACCTTTCACCTCGGGGGTGGAAGAAGCTACGTCTGCAAAAATCTCCCAATATTCGACGGGTTTAAACGCTCCAATTTCTCTTTCTCTTTCTACAATTAAACGTACTGCAACTGATTGTACACGTCCGGCTGATAAGCCCCGACGGACTTTCTTCCATAAAAGTGGTGATAGATTATAACCAACCAACCTGTCAAGCACTCTTCTTGCAATTTGGGCATTAACTAAATTTTTATTGATACTTCGGGGGTTTTTTAAAGCTTCTTCAAGCGCTTCTTTTGTAATCTCATGAAATACTATACGAGTTATGGAGTGATTAAGTGATTTAGTGATTAAGGTATTTTTTCCCTTTTGACTTAATCGCTTAGTCGCTTGTTCACTTAGTATCTCCTTCACATGTTGGGCAATTGCTTCTCCTTCCCTGTCAGGATCTGTTGCGATGTAAATTAATTTTGCATGAAGTGCTCCATCTTTTATCTTTTTAATGCTTTCTTCCCTTTTAGCAACAACTACGTAGTTAGGCTTGAAATCGTTTTCGACGTCAACTGAAACTTTATTTTTTGGCAAGTCCTTAATATGCCCCATTGTCGCTTCCACTTTATAATCTCCCCCCAGAAAACGGGACAACGTTCTAGCCTTGGTAGGACTTTCCACAATAATCAAATTCATGTTTTTAGGGCTTTCGCTCGCCCCGTACAAACGCCTTCGCGACGCGAGGACGTAGACCTCGGGAGCGACAAGTTTTGTACTGGGGTTGGAGACTCAACAACTATTAAATTCATAGCTAAATTTTTTACCGCGATTTTGAAATACTAAGAATCTATTCTTCAGGAATATCAAACTCGTGGCCAAGAAAATATCTCAAGATATTTTCTTATACACTCCATTTCCAACATTTTTTACAATTCCTCTTAATTCCATAATAGTCAGTCTAGCAGAAATTGTTGAAACCGATAGTCCTGATATTCTAACAAGCTCGTCAAGGTGAAGCGGTTCGTTAGCCAAAAATTCAAGTAGTTTTCCCTCGTTTGAATCTGCAGGCATTACTTTACTTACTGCTTCCATATCAACTTGAAGTTGCAAATCAAGTTCTTCCAAAATATCTTTTACATCTGTCACCATTTTTGCGCCGTTTTTTATTAAATAATGTGGGGCTCCGCTCATGGGGGACGTTATTTGACCGGGTACGGCAAACACTTGTCTTCCTTGGGAAGCTGCATGATTTGCGGTATGAATTGTTCCGCTTTTGATCATGCCTTCAACGACAATGATCGCTTTGGATAACCCCGAAATGATTCTGTTTCTATAAGGAAAAAAATATTTCTGGGGTACTACTCCTGGCGAGTACTCGGAAATAATCGCACCGCCCGACTTTACTATTTCAAGACCCAACCACTCATTTGATCTTGGAGTAATTATATCTACGCCTCCTGCCAAAACCGCGATGCATCTTCCACCAGCATCGAGAGCACTTCTGTGGGCCGCAAAATCAACTCCAAATGCAAGTCCCGAAACTATAGTTACGCCTAAACTGGCAAGCTCAGTTGCTAACTTCTGAGTAACTTCCTTCCCGTAAGAAGTCATTTTTCGACTTCCTACAACAGCAACTGAATTTACATCACTAGTTTTTAACTTACCTCTGACATATAAAACGAGCGGTGCATCTTCAACTTCTTTCAAATTTTCTGGATAGTCATCGTCATTTACTGTTAAAACCTCAATCGATAATTTCTTTAATCTATTAAAGTAGCCTTTGAAATCAAAACTTTCACGATGTTTTACAAATTCGTCGGCCACACTCTCCTTAAGTCCAATTTCCAGCAAATCTTTTTTATCGACATTCCAAGCGTTTTTGGCTGAACCGAAATAAGAAACAAGAAGTTTCGTCCTATTCGGACCAAAATAGTTAAAAGAGTAAAGTGCGGCTAAGTATTCTCGTTCCTTCATTGGGGGTTGATTCCAGTCTGCTGACCAAAGTTTAATCCAGGCGTTGGAGAAAGTGTTGGTTGAACTTTAAACCAGAAGTTAAAAATCTCTCTTGCGATTGGTCCTGCGACTTTCGATCCTTCACCTCCGTTTTCAACTAAAACCGTTGCTACAATTTGGGGTTCTTCTACGGGTGCGAATACAGTAAACCAAGCATGAGGTTCTCCTTTATCGGTTTCTGCCGTTCCTGTCTTACAGGCAACATCGACTCCTGCCTTTTCTTTAAAGTCAAAAAATGTAAATCCTGTTCCGCCGGAACTGCAAGCTCCAACCATCCCTTTTTTTACCAAATTTATATTTTCTTGGTTTACGTCAAGTTTTTTACATCGATAGTTTCCTGATACCGAATCTTCGTTCGCCAAGTGTGGCGGACAGAGATTACCATCATTGGCTATGGCCGAAATTGCCCGATTTACAGCAATTGGCGTCAGGGCAATATCTCCTTGACCGATAGAAAGGTGGTAGGTATTTCCCAAAAACCAGCGTTCTCCTTTGACCCTAATTTTCCAAAGTGGTGTTGGTACAAGTCCGGCAATTTCACCAGGAAGATCAATGCCGGTTTTTTGGTCTAACCCAAAACGCCCTGCCCACAAAGTCAGCTTATCAACACCTGTTAATTCTCCAATTTTATAAAAGAAAGTATCTACCGAGCGGGCAATTCCCTTCTCTAAACCAATCTTTCCTTCAGTACCACCATACTGTGTAAAGTACCAATTCTTGTACGAAAAATCGCCGTATGGTGTTTCTATATTTATAAAACCAGTATCATCGTAGGTATAATCTTCATCAATAATACCTTCTTCTAAGGCGGCTATGGCAACAACTGGCTTAAAAACACTCCCTGGATGGAACATTCCCCCAATAACTCTATTGAAAATCGGTAAGCTTTGGTCATTTAGTAATTTTGTGATCTCATCTTGCTTTCCCTTGTTTACAAAAATATTAGGGTCATAGCTTGGGGAAGAAAAAAATGCAATTATTTCTCCTTGGGTGTCACTTACAATTACAGCTCCGCTTTTACCCTTCATAAGTTCTGCAACTTTACGCTGAAGTGGGTAGTCGATTGAAGTTTTTATATCCTGTCCTGGAATTGGCAGTTTTCTACCTAATATTCTAATTTGTTTTCCGTACGCATCAACTTCTACCAATTCCTCGCCATCGATACCGACTAGAACACAGTCATATTGTTCCTCCAACCCACCTCTCCCCATAAGTGCTCCAAGTTTTTTTGGTCCTTTTTCCTGACATTCTGCTCCAATTTTTCCCAGTTCTTCTTGTGAGACCTCACCCAAGTATCCACTCACGTGAGCAAGATCAGATCCTGTTGTGTAGTCTCGAATCCACTCAGTTATTACATCTACTTCCGTCGCCGTATCCTCAACTTCCTCTTTTCTGAAACCAGAGATTGAATCAAACACCACTTTTTTCTTAACTATCTTATTACCAACCAATATTTCTCCGCCGCGAGCATAAATCGCACCACGCGCCGCAACAATAGGAATCCTTCGAATTCTATTCTCCTCGGAAAGCGCCCTAAAATATTTTCCTCGTATTATCTGAAGATCGATTAGGCGTGCAATAAGTATTAGAAATCCTAATATTAATAAGCCTCTTAAAAACCAAACCAGCCAACTTTGAGTTTTTGTCGAAGACAGCGTCTGCATTAAAAATTGAAATTAACTACAATCCTTTAACTTCTCTAATCCTTGCCAGAAGTGATAAATCCTCTAAAATCTTACCACATCCACGCACAACACAAGTTAATGGATCCTCTGCAATAGATACTGGCATCTTTGTTGCTTCAGAAATCACTTCGTCAATTCCGGGAAGTAATGATCCACCTCCAGCTAGAATAATCCCTCTTTCCATAATATCGCCAACAAGTTCTGGTGGGGTTTCCTCAAGCGTATCAGTAATATTTCCCACAATCTCTTGAATTGTGGGGGCGAGAGCTTCAAGAATTTCTACACTCGAAAGCTTAATTGATTTGGGAAGCCCGGTTTCTAAATCTCGGCCCCTTGCCACAAAAAACTTTTCATTTTTGAGATTTTTACAGCTTCCAATTGTAATTTTCACTTCTTCCGCAGTCGGCTCACCCAAAAGCAATGAATATTTAAGTCTCACATAAGATACAATTGCCTCGTTCATTTCATCCCCAGCAATTCTTATTGATCGTCCAACTACTGTTCCGCCCAAGGATATCACTGCCATCTCTGTAGTTCCTCCTCCAATATCAATAATAAAAATTCCATCAGGCCCTTCGATCGGTAACCCTGCCCCTATTGCTGCCGCCATTGGCTCTTCAACAAGGTGCGCTTCACGACTTCCGGAAGTAACCGCCGCATCAGCAACAGCCCGCCGTTCAACCTCCGTTACTCCTGAGGGTATTCCGATAACAACCCTGGGCCTTGGAATTTTCGGAATAACGCCGCCAGATTCATGAACACGTTTTATGTAGTGAGAAAGCATGGCAGCTGTTGCATCAAAGTCGGCAATTACGCCGTCGCGTAGTGGCCTTACAGTCTCAATAGTTGAAGGAGCACGTCCCAACATTCTTTTGGCTGATGCACCAATTGCTAATATCTCTTTGGTCTTTCGATGCCTGGCAATAACTGATGGTTCACGAATCACAATTCCCTTTTCTTTAACCCAAATAAGGGTGTTTGCAGTACCCAAATCTATCCCTATATCGTGCGAAAATAAACCGAAAAATCTATTGAGGTTTAGAAACGGTAAAATCTTTCTGATTGTTCGTGATGAAGATCTAATTTTCATTTCATTTGCAGTATAACTAATTACTTAAAAGTTTCAAACCTCAAATCACTTAAGTTTGAGTGTATTTTAGGACAGCAAATCTTGGCAAAAAACCAAGGGTTTTCAATCCTCTGCTGTTTATTGTAAAGTTTGTTATACATGGCCAATATTGCAAAAAAAATAACCACAGTATTTTTTTACCTCCTTTTTTTCTTAACTCCACTTGTCTTTTTTCCTAAAACTTCAGAGCTTTTTGAATTTAACAAGATGGTACTTACTTACGCATTTACCGTTCTTATTATCGGCACATGGTTAGTAAGAATGGTTATTGAAAAAAGATTCATTTTCAGAAAAACACTTTTGGATCTGCCGCTTTTAATGTTTTTAGCTTCGCAAGTTCTTTCTACGATATTTTCTATCGACACAAGAACTTCGCTTTTCGGGTACTACTCCCGTTTCCACGGAGGATTAGCATCCAGCATATCTTATGCCCTTTTGTATTGGGCGTACGTTTCAAACTTAGGGAAAGTTGAGACCAAGAACGTTCTTAAAATACTATTTTCGTCCGCCATAATTGTCTCCCTCTGGGCAATATTTGAACACTTTGGCAGATCTCTAAGTTGCTTCATCATGCCTGAGTTTAGAACTTTTGACGTATCGTGCTGGGTTCAAGACGTCCAAAATCGAGTTTTCGCAACTCTAGGCCAACCAAATTGGTTAGCTGCATGGGTTACTACGCTCATTCCACTAACCTGGGCATTTGCTTTAAATTCAAAATGGAAAATGGAAAATGGAAAATCAAAAGTTAAAAACTTAAATTTTTTACTTTGGGTTTCTCTCTCCTGTGTTTTTTTTACAACTCTGCTATTCACTAAGTCTCGGTCTGGAATTTTCGGTTTTGTTATTTCAGCACTAATATTTTGGCTTACCACTGGATCGCTATGGATTAAAGGCAGATTAAAAATTTTTAATCTTTTGTATGCATTTTTAATATTTAATTTTTCATTTCTGATATTATCTGCTCTTTTCGGCACTCCCTGGACCCGGGGCCTAAATCAAATTATAAATAGCGATTCTTCACCAGTCACAAGTCACCAGTCGCAAGTCACAAGTTCCGGTCCAGCTCTTGAAGTCGGGGGAACTGAATCTGGAAAGATTAGAAATATTGTGTGGAGAGGCGCAATTGAGATCTGGAAACACTATCCAATACTTGGTACTGGGGTGGAAACATTTGCTTTCTCCTACTATAACTTCAGACCACAGGAGCACAACCTTGTGTCGGAGTGGGACTATCTTTATAACAAAGCGCATAACGAATACTTGAATTTCGCAGCAACAACAGGAACGTTGGGTTTAACATCCTACCTTATTCTCATCATCTGCTCGCTATATTTATTTACCAGGAATGTTTATAGCGTTATTATTTCGAAGAGCTATAAAACACCAACTACCAAGCTTACTCAATTGACTATTTACTCTGTAAATTATTTGAACATAGCGTTAATGTCAGGTTTTATTTCTATTCTTGTAACAAACTTCTTCGGTTTCTCGGTTGTTGTTGTCGCTCTCCAATTCTTCCTCTACCCCGCATTTGCAAGCTCGCTTGCAGAACAAAGAAAAGAGAGCAAAGAACATAGTTATGAGCTCAAGAAATTAACGAGCTTACAGATCTTTCTCTTCATCTTTGTTTTATGTTCTATGTCCTATGTTCTATTTGCTATCGGCAAATACTGGTATGCAGATTATCTTTTTGCCCAAGGTAAGTTCCGAGGCGATGAAGGTAACAATATTGCCTCCAGAGAATTATTGTCTCGTGCAGTTGAAGTTTCTCCTAAAGAAGCTATATTTTGGGATGAATTGGCACAAACTTCTGCAACAATTGCGGTGACGCTTCAGGAAGCAGGCGAAAATGAAACCGCTCTTCGTTTATCCCAATCAGCTGTAGCTGAATCCAATGCAGCCGTTTCACTTTCCCCTGCCAACGTTAATATTAAAAGAAATCGAGCAAGCATGTTCATTAAGCTGTCGGTTTTTAATCCAGAATACTTGATAAATGCCAAGAATAGTCTCCTGGAAGCATCGAAGTTAGCCCCAACTGAGGCTAAAATCTTTTATAATCTTTCAATTACTTATCTAAGAACTGGAGATTATGATAACGCAATTAAAGTAATGAAAGAAACCGTGGCCATGAAACCAAATTATTATGATGCTCACTATGCGCTATCTCTTATGTACATAGACGTTGACGAAAAGGAAAATGCCAAAAATCACTTAGAATATATTTTGACAAACATTAATAAAGATGACGTAAATGCCCGTCGCGAGCTTGAAGAGTTGGAAATCTAGAGTATAATTTCACGGCATATTATGCTAAGAGAAATTTTGAATGCAAAAGATCCACGATTACGGGAAGTTTCTAAACCGGTTAAAGCAATCGATAAAAAAATTAAAGCCCTAGTAAAAGATCTTAAGGACACACTGGTCGTGCAAAAAGATCCTGAAGGGGTTGGACTTGCCGCACCTCAAATAGGTAAAAATGTTAGGGTTTTTGTGATGATGCCGGAAAAAGAAATTAAAGTTGTGATCAATCCAGAAATTGTAAGTCTTGTTACCAAAAAAAGTGTTAAAGACAAACCTGAGCCAAAAGGGAAAAGAATCATGGAAGGCTGTCTTTCCCTTCCTCATTATTATGGCCCAATCGCTAGGATTAAAAAAATTGTATTAAATTACCTTAGCGAAGATGGTAATGAAAAAAAAGAAACTTTCGAGGGAATGGATGCTCAGATTATTCAACACGAAATTGACCATCTAAATGGCGTACTTTTCATCGACCGGCTATTTGAACAGAAAAAGCCATTATACGAGTATAGAGACGGAGAGTGGGAGCAGGTTGATCTACCCCTTTAAAGGAGGTTCCCTTAAGGGTGGCGCAATAAAATGAAAATAGTTTTTTTTGGTACACCGGATTACGTTTTACCAGTACTGGATGCGCTATATAGAACTTTTAAATCCAGCCACGAATCACCCATTGTTGCTGTTGTAACTCAGCCTCCTAAGCCTACAGGCAGAAAGCATTTTTTGGAATACTCTCCGGTTGATGTCTGGGCACACAAGAAAAAGATTCCAATTTTTTTCGATGCAAATGAAATTGCCAAAAATAATGTGGAGGCTGACCTGGGAATCCTGGCTTCATACGGTGCAATCATTCCAAACACTGTTATCAGTCACTTTCCATATGGGATTGTGAACATTCACCCATCACTTTTACCCAAATGGCGAGGTTCCTCACCGGTCCAGGCAACACTTATTTCGGGTGAGAATATTGCGGGAGTAACAATTATAAAAATTGATAAACTCCTCGATCATGGACCAATTATTACCCAATTTACTGAAAGTGTTGCACCTGATGATACAACTGAGAGTTTAAGAAGTAGGCTTTTTGAAAGGTCAAGTGAGGTATTGACCACGCTATTGCCGGCATATCTTGGGGGTAAAATCAAACTCCGCGAACAAGACCATAAAAATGCTACTTTGACTCACGAAATCAAAAAAGACAACGCATTAATTCCACCTAACTATATTAGTGCTGCCATGACAGGGATCATCCTTGTCAAAGAAAAATGGGAAATTCCGTTTATTAAAGATTTTGAGATAGAATCAACTCCAGAGGCTATTGAAAGATTCATTCGCGCCATGCAACCCTGGCCAATTGCATGGACCCTCCTTCGCGCCTCCTTCGCCGAAGTAGCTACGAAGGTCGAGCAAGGCTTCGGAGGGCAAGCTAAAAGGTTGAAAATTCTAGAAGCTCACCTTGAAACTCTACGAACTACGAACCACCAACTACGAACCACAAAGCTCGTTCTTGATGAAGTCCAACTAGAAGGCAAAAACTCTGTCTCCTGGGAACAATTCAAACAAGGTTATCCTAACGCGAAATTCTCGTAAACGTTTGTAAATTACTGTTCTCCAAGAGCACCCTTAAGAACGACAAATAACCAACCCATATTCTCGCCATCAAAGGTCTGTGCTGACTCCCGAGCGCCCTCTGGAGTTATCAAGTCAAAATCATCTAATTCTCTCGAAAGTTCAGATAATTCTTCTTTTAGCTGTTCTATACCCGTCGGTGTAAGGGTCAACTTATTTATTCTCTCCAGCTCTTCTTTCCTCCAATCAATCAGCCCCTGAGTTACTTCTTCCGATGATATATACCTTAAATATGCTTCTTTCTTTTCAGGATCCATTATGAAGTTCAATAAGTAATCTAAACTACAGTAATATTCGTGTATTGTCTCAACGACTTATACTTTTTTATCCGCTTAAGACATTCTGTGCAGATGCGCATACTTTTTCTTACGTTATTGATTTTTAATGTAATTTTTTGAAGATTGGGCTTAAATAATCGTGGTGTAACCGGGGCTCTTTTTTTCCAGCGCTTCCCCGCAACACCACGTCCGTGGTGCTGGCTTCTTCCAACACTTACACTTTTACCGCAAATTTCACAAGCGTAACTCATAAAAAGTCCTTTGCCAAAGTTAGACTTGTCAATTATACTATAAACTGCCGAGAACTAGTAGTCCTCGGCAATCTCGCCCGTCGGGCTCGATAAGTTTGTTCACTCCTCCGCTTCGCGGAGTTTGAATAAAAGTTACTTATCACAAACCATATGTCAATTATTGCTTGGATTCTCGCTTTTATTATTGCAATCACAATCCACGAGGCGGCTCATGCGTGGATGGCAGATAGACTTGGAGACCCTACTGCCCGCTTGATGGGAAGATTGTCTCTTAATCCACTTGTTCATTACGATCCTGTCGGAACAAGCCTTCTTATCTTTCTTATTGTGATGAGAGAGTTAACACAAAATCCTGGGATCATCCCTTTTGGCTGGGCAAAACCTGTTCAGTTTGACCCATATAACCTTAAAAACCCGCGTAGAGACTCAGCCTTAATATCTCTCGCAGGCCCTCTGGCAAATCTTTTTGTTGCTGTTGTTGCATCACTACTTATTCACCTTTTTCTGGATATTCCCTTTTTAGCAATCGTATTATCAGCAGTAATTATACTAAACGTAGTTTTAGCAATTTTTAACTTTATACCTATTCACCCTTTGGACGGTGGTAAAATTTTTATCGGATTATTACCTGAAAAAGATGCTTATGAAGCGGACTTATTTTTACGCCGATGGGGAATACTTATCCTTTTTTTCTTGATTTTCCCAACTTTCGGAGGTACTTCTCCACTTTTTCTTGTAATTTCCCCCGTAATAAGGTTCATGTTAAATCTGCTTCTACCTGAAACTACTTTCATCTGAATTCCATATCGATATATTTTAGGTATTCCAAATAGTTGACCTTCTTTGCTACAATGTATGTGACCCTGTCTTAAGGGACCAGGAAAGCCTTTTCTCACCAATACAAACACTGGGAGGGTGAAGTTCTTGGTAACCGCTGAGACCTGAGGCAAGCTTAGCGAGTCGAGGGAATTAAGTTCTGAACGAGCTAAACAAGTCGAAGGATTCAAACGTTTCTGAGGCAACCCACCCACCTTAGGTGATCGGGAAAAGTCTTCTTCTGGAACTCCCCGAGGCAGGGTCAACTTTTTGGAAGAAAATTTATATCTCCATAGATTCAAAGCTAACAATAATTCTGGTATAATTTGTCCTGCGCCGGCGTAACTCAGCGGTAGACCTGCCCGCAATGCTAACGCATAGCGTTTGCAGGCGGGGCAATTGTTTTGTCCCAGTACATTCGTGCTAAAGTTCGAAGAACTAGCCGAATGTACGGGATCCCGTAAAATCGGTCTGCCGAGATAGCTCAGTGGTAGAGCAACTGTTTTGTAAACAGTAGGTCCAGGGTTCAAATCCCTGTCTCGGCTCACAAATAGAAATTTATTTATTAACAAAATTACGAAGTAATTTTGAGAGGAGGAATTGACGAGCGTAAGAAGTTTTGCAAATGCAAAACGAAAAATCGCGAGTCGAATTCCGACGAGTTGCGGTGGCAGAGCGGCCAATTGCACCAGACTGTAAATCTGGCGCCCGAACGGGCTACGCAGGTTCGAATCCTGCCCGCAACACATATTTAATCCTTTACAAACTGGGGTTGGCCAGATTTAAACATGTAAGTCTTTTGTTGATTTATACTTTGAAGCTCGCTGTCCAAAAAGTTTAATTCAACAACCATCCCCTTCTTCGTCTCCTCGCTCCACATTTGATCAAAGACAAAATTACCCAGTGAATAATAAACAAGTGTTGAATTTGATGGACAAGTATTATCCTGGGGTGTGAACCTATTCCACCCTAAGGGTGGAATTGTATCTACACCTTTAGGTTTTTCAAAACATTCTATTCCTTGAACCCAGTGTGGGTGATGACCTGATATCACATCTGCACCTGCATCCGCCATTTGTCTAGCCCACTCTCTTTGTTGTTTTGTTGGCGTTGAGGTGTACTCGACCCCCCAATGAACTGCCACGATCAATATATCAACTTTAGTATCCGACTCTTTAATTAGTTTTAGGTCAGCTTCTGTTGGATTTTTTACAGTGAAGTCAAACCCGAGAAATCCGAATACCTGTCCATCGCGCTCAATTGTAACCAACCTCCCCAATCCTGTTGCCAATATTCCATTATCTTTTAAAATCTTGACGGTTTCTTCTAAACCCTTTTCCCCAAAATTTCTTGAGTGATTATTTGCCAAGTTCACTACATCAATTCCTGCAAATGTTAAACCTTTAACCATCGCGGGAAGTGCGCAAAAAATAAAACCGCTCTCATATTTTGGACAATTAGCGATAATTGGGTTTTCCAGATTCACAAAAGTAATATCTGCACTTCTTAAAGTGCCGGCTACTTTCAGAAAAGGGTAATTTGGATCGCCACTTTCCAAACTTTTAATCATTACAGTTCTTCCCAACATCACATCACCTGTAAGTAAAATACTTACGTCTGAGTTAGGAATGGTATCGGATTTTGGGGAAAGTGAATTACCCGACTTTCGACCAGAATTATTTTCAATTGGACTTTTTGATGAAGAATATAAAAGAATAAGCAACAAAAAACCTATACCAAAGAGGGTAAATTTTTGAAGTGAATGCACACTTAAGTTCCCTGCGCAACCCTTAACTCATAAATATAAGGGCGGTAATTAAAAAAGCAAAAACCGCGCAGGCAACAAGCATGTGCAACAATGTGTTGTCTTTGTTGTCAGTTGCCATGGTTCTAAAGAGCTAAAAGTACTGCTCCGACGATTACTAAAATTCCAAGACCAAGACCAAAAAGTGTCGGATAAGATACTCCTGCATCAGGCAACTGTGCTGTCGTTGGAGTAGGAGTTGTTGATCTGGTCGGTGTCGGTGTACCTGAAACTTTCGTTGTCGGCGTTGGTGTTGTTGTCAAACGAACAGATGGGGTCGGAGTCAATGTAACTTGAGTTTGAGATCCGGCAATTGTAAAACTACCAGTTGAAGCCGGAATAAGAAGAATGTCTTCATTGTCGGATTTCCTTGTAATAACTGATTTTGCAGGGTCAAAACGTAGTACCAAGGGACTTACGGATGGGGCACGATCCACCTTCAAAGTTACTGTCGCCAGTAGTGTATCGGTATTTGCCGTAAACCCAGCCGAGCTTGTATTTGCACAAGCAATATCAACAATTACATTAGAGCCTTCTATGTTTGAAGCTTGAGTCGGACAAGTCCAATCACCTGATGAAAGTAATGATTGATTGATTTGAATAGATTGCACACTCACCTCAGGTGTTGCTCCTGAAAAAGGGTATAAAAGCCGTACTGCTACTCCTGAAACAGGTATATTTGCTGGATTAAACGATACGTTTGTTTGTACTGTATCCCCAACATTTAGATTTCCAGTTTCCGGTGTAATTGAAACTTTAGCTTGGCCTGTTGGAACTGCGGCTTCCTCAACAAGATTTTGTTGCTCGCGAAGTAAAACCAATCCTGCGACAAACCCACCAATTGCTACAACTATAATTAGAAGCGCTACAATGACCTTTTTTGCGGGCATGGTATTTTATTAAAGCATTAACGAGTTGTGTTTTGCAAGTGCTATTTTGTAAATCTATGTTATTGTCTTATAGTCTCTTATCTTGTAAAGACTTATCTTGTAAAGACTAATATCTTAATATCCTTATATTCTAATCTCCTTCCTCCTCAGGGCATTCTCCCAAAACATCGCCATGATTAAGATGTTCTTCTAAATTTTCTGATGTAATCTTTATTTGCTCCCAAGGCTCATCAGGATTAAGTGTTTTGTGGCAAACATCGTACATATTTTCTTCTTTCTCTTTGGCCCTATTTCGAAAATCCTGGACCTGCGCAACAAGAAGTACTCCAGCGGCAACACCAAAGATAAGTATAATAATTCCAAGAAAAGTTGAAAGGTTACTCTTTTTTGCCATAAATGTTTACCAATTCAATGTAACGCTGCGAGGTCTTATTGTCAATTAGATTTGAGATTAAACTCGGTTAACAATTCTGATATAATGCGTTCAGGTTTCGGATAAAACGATTTCAGATACGCCGTTTAGCTTAAGTTGGGTAGACCTGCCCGCCAGAAGTGCCTGGATAGCTTAGAGGAAAAGCACACCCTTGGTAAGGGTGAGACCGTGGGTTCAAGTCCCACTCCAGGCTCAAGAATAGCACAACGGCGGGGCGAGTACTTGCCTGCGAAGCAGGCTACTTCGTCTAAAGTACTAGGTCATGGGTTCAATTCCCATCGTCGGCTCACAATTTGCCGGGTTCGACCTGTCCCGCATATTCGCTCTCGCGACGCGAATACATAGTTTTCGGGAGCAAGTAAGAATTGTGCGGGATCCCCGATCCAGGCTCAAGTTAAAGTTTTATTAATCTGATATAATAAAATATGTCTACAGAAGATGGACAAACAGTTGAAGGTGAGTTCGTGCGTGGTCCGGGAACTCCTATAGATAGGCCATTTAAACCTAGCCTAAAACCAATCACAGAGCCAAAATATGACGTAGTCGTTGGAGACCCTCGTCATGGTAAAGTAAAAACATCCGGCCCACTTAGTTTAAAGTCTGCTATAAATGTTGCTGCAGGAATAGTAGATGCATTAACAGGTAAAAGAGCAAGTGTTGAAGATTTAACCGGAGAAAGGAAGCAAGTAGCGAGGGTTGATGTAGTCCCAAGAGAAGACACTTAATTCAATATCGAGCATTTTAATAGCTTCTTAAAATACCGTTTATCTTATTTTCGACAACTCTATAAGAAAAGTTTGTTTTCGCAATCTCAAAATTTCTCTCAACCATCTCTTTTCTCTTTGACTCATTCGCTATCAATTCGTTCACCTTCCCTGCAACCTCATCTGTTATTTTCTCGCCCATTTCTATAACTTCAAATCCCAAAGGCTTAATATCAGCATCGTACACTGGATATGGAGTCAGAATAATCGGTTTTTCAAAATACATTGTTTCCACAAATTGGTTTCCAAATCCTTCCATTTCAGTAGGGTATGTAACAAAATCGCAATTCAGATAACAATCCCATAAATTGTAAATTCTTTTTCCCCCGACGATCTTTCTTTGGGAATTTACCCTTTCGCCAATGAATTTACATCTTATGTTTTTTTCCTTAGCCAAACTTTGAAGTTTTTTAAAGTAACCTTTCTGTTCATCGCCTTCTGTCCCACTAACAACCAAAACCGCGCTTTGTATATTTAATTTACTAATAAGCTCAATTGATAATTCAATCCTTTTTCTTGGCACAATTCTTGTTGCCTGCAAAAAAACAATGTCATTTTCTGTTAATCCAAAGTCGTTTCTGAAATGTTTTGCGTAGGAATCCAGTATCCCTTGCGATTCATTTTCAAAATCAAATGTGTCAGAAATCACAGGCGCCTCAATTGCCGTTTTTTCAAAAAGAGATTTTTGTGCCAATGAGTTAATCACTGTATGGGTCATCTTTTCTAATTTAGGAGGAAACCATTTCTCGAAAAAGGGAAACATTTGGGATTTATTGTACCTATCTCTCTCCCACCAAAAATCATGATGTCGGGCAATAGTTGGTATTGAAAATTCTTCAATTGTGCGGGCGAGCCCAATTGCCAATGGAAAATGCATGGGAATTGAAAAAACGTTTGGAGTAATTAATAAATCCGGTTTATACCCATTTCTGAAAAATTGCCTAAGTTTACCTTCGATTGTTCCTGCTATATCAAAAACAATCCTTTCAATTTTTTCGTACGATTCATTCCCGTAAACCACTCTATCGTGAATTCCTGCGATTTTTGCGGATTTAAAATGAAGGTCGGGTATCAAAACCCCCTCGCGATCTAGTTCCCCTGCAACCAAAGTTACTTTATGCCCCATCCTTTCCAATATGTTTTTCCAATGTACGGTTTCGAGTGAAACTCCATCCAATCCGGCCACCCTATAGCCTAAAATCACAATGTTCATGAAGCTTTCCCTATGCTACCCCCCCTCTTGTGAAAAAATCAAGAACTTAATTAATCATGACGTTGTGAAGCTTGGAAAATAACATATGACCTGATACAATAGCGAGCGTATGGCGAAAAAGGGTGGTCGGGAAATTGTTGCACTTGTTTGTTCCGTCTGTAAATCACAAAATTACATGACAGAGAGGAATAAATTAAATATGGAAGGAAAACTCACTTTGAAGAAATATTGCAAACGATGCAAACAACAAAGACTTCATAAAGAAACTACCAAGTTAAAATAATACCCTATATTTATCCATTGCTCCATTTGTAATATAATCCTAAACCATGTCAATCTTTTCTAAGGAAATTTTTTCTCCAGATCACCCATTAGCCAATATACATGGGATGGTTGGGCGAAATGGAGAAACAACTTGTAAAACAGGAAATGGACGAATGTGTACGGGGTGTTGTGAAGCATTGCATATTCAAGATCTTGACCCCGACGGAATCGGTGTTCTTAAAGAGGCTGGACAGAAATGCGAAGCACAGATTGCAGGCGAAGGTTGTAGGCACGTTTTGGAAGGTAATCCGGAACAAAGATATTCTATCTGCGATCCCTATCATTGCAGCGGAGACTTAAGAAGGCTAGCAGACCCTACAACCAGCTGGGAAGAAAGAATTGCAGCCTCGCAGAGGTTAGTAATGGAAAACGCGGCTGCTCTTCAAAACGGAGAAATTGGTAGAAAAACTTACAATGCAAATTTAAACCGTATTCCAACGCCGTAAGTATTCTCTAGACCCTTTAAACTAAAAAACAACTCCTACCTTGGACCCTGAAATCTACCTCTAGAAACGAGTATTACATGTGCTTGCATGGTACTTCCATGCTCAAGACTGTTATGCTCGCCGAAATCAGGCAAAACTTGCCAAAGATGCAGCTTTCCGCTTCTGGAAAACTTTCCGCACAAGTTACATTCCCAAAAGTCACCTACTCTTGTGTCCTTGCCTCCTTCCAATGAAGACATTGACAATCCTGACGGTTTCGACTTGGATCCACTTTCTTTCATCTTGAAGAAGGATTAGCATTACAAAAAGATACAAATACACAAGGACTCATTTGAATGAAATAAAATTATATTGCTGGTCCTTCTTTTTCTTCAGTCAGGTCCGCTGAGTCTCTTGCTAAGGCATTAAAACTTTCAACAACTTGTTCTCTAGTAACACCAAGCTCTTCCAATACAATCTTAGCTCGATCTAGTGCTGTCTTTCTTAACGTGGTTAGATCCTCATAAACCGCATCACCAGTCGTTTTTAACAAGTCCTCTATTCCCAAAACAGCATCCCTTGCTCGTTCAACTCTTCTTTCTGGTTCTGGAGTCACTGATCCTAAAATACTAACACCTTTTCCCAATTCTATAACCATTTCAATTTAAAATCTTCGCTTACCAAAAGTTTATTTTTCTCACCGTTGCCAAGTTCTTCTACCGCTTACACCTATCTTTGGGTCTCTAGGTCGTCCTGTAAGATCACACGGAACCACACCCTCATGTCCTGTAATATCTTCTCCAGCCCTATAGTCTGATAGGCCCTCTTCGTATGCACCTGCATTGTCTAACGATAGTTGGTCATCGGCAAATCGATCCCCCGCAAAATTATCTGTCCTGTCTCCGTCGGCCAAACCTCTGCCTGGTGCAACTTGGTCTAAAACCTCTTCCATCCTATCAAGGTGGAATTGTGTACCTTGCCCTCCGTCAACAGCACCTACTAACGCCCCATTAGGTTTCCTAGTTATACCGCAACCTGCCTCTACTGATCTATCAACAATTGACATAAGTCTGAATTATATCATGTAACAATTATTTCTGGTAAAATTCGAGTTGCTTAGGGCTGTCGGTTAACTGGCAAACCACGTTTGTCGCCACTTAGGCAGGTCAAATACTTTACTTAAGGGTCGGGCACACATCCACTCCCAAATTAAACCCGGTTTCTCTACCGCCCTCCCTTTATCTTGAATCGGATTCTACAGTACCAGAATCATTTATCTAACTCAAAATATCAAGTTATAACATTGCAAACAGAATTGTTGTAATGTGCCAAACTATGATATATCATAGTTTCTATGACACATGTCTCTCACAAAAAACTTTCCAAACAAACTGAAGCGGAAATAATAAGCGCCTTAAAGTCGGCACTTACTAATTTAAAACCGAATGACGTCAATAAAGTATTTTCTGCGCTTCTAACTAAAACAGAACAAATTATGCTGGCAAAAAGACTCACTGCTGCATATTTACTTTTAGAGGGCGCCTCATATGACCAAATCTCAAAATCATTAAATCTTACCGAACAAACAATTTCTAAAGTACATTTTGAGATAAATTCATCTCGGGACGTATATAATTTCTTATATTCAAAACTTTCGCCTTGGAAAAGGAAAATGGTTCTAAAAACTCTCCTAAAAGAGCTCGGGTTTAGAAGCCTTAAATTATTCGTTAAGCACGGAGGCGGAAGGATTTATTAGTCGGACTATGATATATCATAGTTTGTTATCGTTTACTATTCAAACTCCTGATGATAAAATTGCATAAATTTGGCTTATAGGGCCGTAGGTAAGTGGTATACCGGGCGTCTCCCCGCCCCTGCCTTGCACATTTATACGGGTGTGATGAAATGGTATCATGGCGGTCTCCAAAACCGCTCTTCCAGGTTCGAATCCTGGCACCCGTGCAAGTTCTGCGGGCAGGCAAAACCCGGACTGGAGGTTCGAGTCCTCCCAGCCCTGCTTTTTAGTACTTAATAAAACCTATAAATTTATGACAGAAAATCCAAAACGTTGGTGGCAAACTAAGTTGGAAACTACCCCTACTCTTACTGACGGGGAGAAAGCAAGACTGATTACAGACGAAGAAGGTTATCAAGTGGCTCAAGAAAGACAGGACATTCAGAGATTATTTGACTTAGGTATACGAAATAATGACCCTGAGGTAGTTAAAATTGCACGCGCAAGACTACATTTTCTCGAAGGGAAAGAGACACTGCTCGACTACGAAGTTTAATATCCATACTGCGAACTATTCCTTAATCTGATTTGTGGAATTCCCGCCCTCAACTGTAAAGTTAATTTTTGGGAGATTGCTCAAGCTTTGATACCCTTTTCTCAAGTTTATCAAATTCTTCAATAGTTGGAGCATCATCTTCCAAACGAGCAATTTACAAACCTATTTTATCAATTCTTTCTGTCAACCTTCCTTCTGTTTTTTTGACTTCGTCTTTAACCTCTTTTATGTCCTTTCTTATCGTCGTTTGGCCATCGAGAATTACTTGTAAGATTTTTGTGTCTGACATGAATTTATTTTTACACTGTTTTAAAAAAAAGTATAGATGTATTTCTTTATCACCCATCAACAAACTCACTAATACCTTGTGATCCAATTTGCATCATTGAATATATTTTCGGAATTATATATATTCCAAATATGCTTACAAAAACGGATTTAAAGGAAATTAGAAAAATTATAAGGGAAGAGGTCGAGGTAGAATCTCAAAATATCAAAGACGAATTGCAGGCAGATATGAAAATGAACCTTATAAGGACGCTGTCTGAGATTAGGGAAGTCAAAGATCGCTTAAAAAACGTCGAAATTAAAATCAACAAAGTTCAAAATACCGAAAAGCACCAAAATCTTGAATCCTCGCCCGCTCTTTAAAACAGCTTTCAGCGAAAACATTTTCGCTTCTGTTACAATAAGTTATGAGGGGTATTTATATAGTAATCGGGATAATTTTACTCCTAACTTTAGGAATTGTTGGATTTTCGCTATTCAACCAGAGAACTTCTCAAACTTCTTCAGAAAGTACGGCAATACAGGCTGGTCAGGATCAAAACAGTGGAAGTGCGGCTTTGGACTTATCAGACCAATATATTGTTTACTCAAAGGAAGCATTTGAAAGTAATTCAAATAAAAAAAGGGTTTTATTTTTCTACGCCAATTGGTGCCCTACGTGCCGCCCGGCTGATGCAAATTTCAGTTCAAATATTTCTAAGATCCCTGAGGACGTTGTCCTAATAAGAGTTAACTACAACGATTCGGAAACGGACCAGGAAGAAAAGGATCTGGCTGAAAAATACCAAGTTACATATCAACACACGTTTGTTCAGATTGACGAAGAAGGCAACGTCGTAACAAAATGGAATGGCGGCCAAATAAATGAACTTCTGGAAAATATAAAGTAATGTTAATTTTAATTGCTTTTTCGTTCCTTGCAGGAATTGTCACAATTTTATCTCCATGCAGACTCCCGCTTTTACCAATCATTCTTTCTTCAACAATTGGCGAGGGTAAAAAAAGGCCTTTTGGAGTCGTAATTGGATTTGTTGCAAGTTTTACTTTCTTCACTTTATTTCTTTCGAGTATTGTCCGCGCGACAGGGGTTTCACCTAACTTACTTCGCGGCGTCTCTATATTAGTTTTATTTTTATTCGGGCTCACTCTTATTATTCCTAAGTTTCAGCTTGTTATAGAACAGCTTTTTGTTAAATTTGCGCGTTTTGCCCCAAAAGGGAATTCTCAGAATGGTTTTCTGGCGGGTTTTGTAATCGGTTTATCTCTGGGGCTTTTATGGACTCCGTGTGTTGGGCCAATATTGGCATCGGTTATCACGCTTGCTCTCGCTGGAAATGTCACATCTGATGCATTTGTCATAACTTTGGCATATGCGATAGGCACGGCAATCCCAATGTTTTTAGTAATGCAGGGTGGCCGAACTGCGCTTCAAAAAGTTCCATGGCTTCTTCGCAATACTCCAAAAATACAAAAGGCATTCGGAATTTTAATGATTCTCACCGCTATCGGAATATTTTTTAATGTTGATAGAAAGTTTCAAACATTTATTTTAGATAAATTTCCAAATTATGGCGTAGGTCTGACAACAATTGAAGATAACGAAACTGTAAGACGCGAACTTAATAATGTGAATGATACGCCGATAGACGAAGGTTTGATAGGCAAACCTATGCCTGACGTCACACTTCCCAAAGGGCCTCTTGCCCCAGAACTTGTCTCCGGCGGAGAGTGGTTTGGTTCGACTCCGCTCACCATTAAATCTCTACGTGGCAAGGTAGTAATAATTGATTTTTGGACTTATTCTTGTATTAATTGCCAAAGAACTTTTCCCTACCTTCGAACCTGGTACGAAAAATATAAAGATAAAGGTCTAGTAATTATTGGAGTCCACTCTCCCGAATTTGAATTTGAAAAAGACCCCAAAAACGTACTTTCCGCGATTAATGATTTTGATCTTAAATATCCTATTATGCAGGATAATAATTTTTCAACATGGCGAGCATACAATAACCGCTTTTGGCCAGCAAAGTATTTTATTGATAAGGATGGGTTTATAAGATATACGCATTTTGGTGAAGGAGCATATGATGAAAGCGAGCGTGTAATACAAAAGTTATTAGCTGAGTCGGGAGCTGCAAATTTTGACACTAATGTTTCTAACCCTTCTTACCAAACTTATTCAAGAACTCCTGAAATTTATCTAGGATATAAGCGTTTGCAATATTTCGCGTCACCCGAAGAAGTTCAACAAGATATATTAGCTAACTACTCTTTTCCAGAAGTTTTAACTCAGGATAATTTCGCATTAGAGGGAGACTTGACTATAACTCCCGAATATTCACTTTCAACAAAGGATTCAAAATTAAAATTGTCCTTTGAAGCAAAAGAAGTATTTTTGGTCATGAATCCAAAAATACCGGGTAGTCGAGTTAGAGTACTTTTAGATGGTCAAATACAATATCCTGGCGAGGACGTGGTTAATGGAATCGTAATTGTCGACAGTGATAATTTATACAAATTAATAAAACTTGATTCTCCAGGAAGACACGAGCTCACGCTTGAATTTCTAGATGGCGAAGTCGAAGTCTACGCCTTTACGTTTGGTTGAAAAGGCTCTCAGCGAAAGATCACTTATTATCCTCAAGTTCACTAAATTTTTCTCACTGGACAATTAGTTAAATACTATCCTAAAATGATTGAAATGAATCCTGTCCAAAATTCTGGGAATAATTCACAAAATCCTTTAGATCAAAGTTCTTCGGATCAAACTCAAACACAAAGTTCACCTGTGGAAACTACTCAATCGCCTGTAATTCCTACAACTTCAGCACCAGAGTCCCAACCTACAACTCCTTTTGCGCAGGATTTTACTCCTCAAACGCCCCAGGTTGTGCAATCTCAAGTTCTAACTCCTCCAGAAACGCCGCCTGAAGCGCCCAAATCCAGGAAAAAACTTTTTCTTTTTCTCATTTTATTATTTTTCTTCCTCTTACTTATCGGAGCTGGGGGCGTAACCTACGCCGTTGCATACGAAAAAATAAAGCTTGAAAAATACCCGGATATTCAAAAGAAAGTTTCGGCTTTTGTGCAATCAATTCCGTTTATGCCAAAAACCCCTAAATTTTTACTTGCAAAATCGGCTCTTGCCCACCAAGAAGTGACCAAACAATCTTTTGACGTATCAATTGCTGTTGACTCCGCAGATTTAGCAAGTTCTTTTGGATTAACGACAATTGATGCCAAAGTAGCGGGGGCTGTGGATTATTCTGATCCGAAAAACGTTATATTTTTTATGGACGCATCTGTTACCAAAGATTTCAATTTTGAACTTCGAAAAAAAGACAAATTTTTGTACTTTAAAATAAATAAATTGCCCGCGCTTTTACTAGCTTTTATGGGG
>Ga0155836_131_pt1 | contig 22680 bp, 21 predicted proteins | sample RifCSPlowO2_01_FD_107490 | JGI IMG/M metagenome (GOLD analysis project Ga0155836, IMG submission 107490) | Candidatus Woesebacteria bacterium RIFCSPLOWO2_01_FULL_39_10 | reverse complement strand
TGCTTTCGAAACCTCTAATCCGAACGCATGTCCAATCGATTGTGATAACTGAATCATTTGATTGAAGTTAAGAATATTGTGCGGTACCCTATTTGACTAACAATTCAAACGCTGTCATTACCCACAGCTTCCCCAGACACAAAGCGGTTAGACCAATTGATCCGAAAATCCCCCAAGTCATAACTTTTGGAGGATTTTTTTGCAAATCTTTTGTAAAACTATTTCACCACCTCTATTCAATTATTAGCTTTGATGAATAATTAATTGCTCGTAGAGAATCCTTTACGGGTGACAGGTCCTCAACCATTTTTTTGACTTGTTCCAGTTTATCTTTTGGAGCCGAGCTTTTTACATAATGAGTCACCCGGATTTTTTGCAATCCTGGTCGCACTTTACCCGGTTCCGGTAATCCAAGCATACCTTGAGGATCAAGATCGCCTTCGACTTCTATCCTTACGCTTTCAAGAGGAACACCAAGAGCGGCGCCGTTGACACCCCAGCCACCGGCAATGCAGTGACCTAAAGCAGAGAGGGTCACCTCTACTGCGGATGGTCCTTTATCGGTACCGAGGAATTCCTTGGGATGGTCGCCCTCAAGCTTGAATGTTTTAACATGCTTGGGCATCGATCCACCAACCTTGAAATCCCTCACTTCTGCTACGACATTGAAACCGCTCTTCCAGAAGGAATTTGCGTAGAAAGTGGATTGAGCTCCAGCAGGGTTACTTTTAACATTCTCAACCAATTTCACAATGTCGCTTACTTCCAGCCCATTTACTTTTGTCATTTTATTTTTCACCTCCTTCCTTTCTATCTAATCAAATACTATAAAGAAGGGAGAAGAAATTCTTCGCTAGAATGGGCTATTTAAAAAAAAGAACAAAAATGACCCGTTTAGGCCACGTTATAAAAGTTGGTGTCGAGCGGCAAAAGTGGCTGCTGCGGCGCGTGAAGGGAGGTCGAGTTTTGTCAGAATGTTGGCTACGTGACGATGGATGGTGTGTTGACTTAAGTGAAGGTAGGTTGCAATTTCTTTGTTGCTCAGTCCCTCAGCGATGAAACGAAGAACCTCTACTTCACGTTTTGTCAATCCGCCTATCCTTACTTTTGTATTTCCGGAAGTAGATCTTTTGCTGACGATATCCTGCAAAAGCAAAGCTGCCTGTTGAGAAAGGAAGTTAGCTCCTATGTTTTTAAAATATTCAGAGGCCGCCCTGGCCTCTTTTTCAGCTGTATCAAGCTGACTTAAAGCAAAAAGCGATTTAGCCAGATTCAGTCGAGCTTGTGCGGCCTCGAAAGGGGTGCCGGATCTCGTATAGAAATATATTGCGTCCTCAAGAGAAATCCGTGCTTTTTCATAGTCTTTTTCAGCCAGCAGGCACAAACCTTGAAGATAACAATTCAAGCCTACTAGCGGGAAAGTAGAAACTTTCTTAGTGATAGATTCCAGAACTTTCCCTGTCTTTTTGGCCTCATCCAAATTGCCCAAAGCTAAATGGACTTTGATTTTTATTTCCAAACCCGCAACCCTTCCTGTTAGATTATCGGCTGGAACATGACGAAGGTATCGATCAACCAAGTTTAATGCTACAGTAGGATTATCCTTATCGAGGTTTAATTGAGCCAGACCTACAAGTGAAAGAGGATTGGCTTTTGCTTCATCAAAAAGTTTGATGGCTTCATCAAACCGGCCTTGTTTTCTTCTCAACTCAGCTAGTCTTACTATCGTTTCATCTAACCATCCTGGGCGGATAATCGTCATTTCTTCTTTGGCGAATTTAAGTTCATTCTCTGCTTCAATCCAGTTACCTTTCCATACCAGCACATCTGCATACTGAGTCCGGCAGAGGGAAAATAAGGGTCGTATCCGGTAGCGTTTACAAAATTCTTTTATTCGATTACACCACTGAGTTGCTCGATCAAAGTCGCGTATCCTATTGCAGCTAAACATGAGATAACAAGACGAAAGACTTATTGCCAGTAAATCGGTAGTTTCACCTCCAGTAACTGCGGCAGATGCCTCATCAAGGAGTTTCATTCCGGAAGCCACCTTTCCTTGACTGACTAAACTCAAGCCTCTCAAAGAAAGCCCTACTATTTCCAGATCAATAAGTTTAAGACTATGACCTATTTTTTGCGCTTCCCTTGCCAATTTTAACGCTGTAGTAGTGTCGCTATTAGAAAGAAGAACAGTCGCACCCTCTCTTATTGCCAGCCAACCGTGTTCAGGGGAAAGCGCTAATCCTTTCAGAAGCCTGCTAGCACGCCCAATCCAACCATTAGCTACTGCCAGCTCACCTCGAATGGCGTTGTAATCCCAAGCTAACCATGTCGCAATCCGAGCGGCCCCGCGACGATCACCTTTTTGTCGATATAATTTATAAGCACGCGCTCGTACTGCAAAGGCAGTCTTACTATCATCAAGCCACCAGGAAGCATTACCGATTCCTTCGAGGGCTTCGGGTGTTTCCTTCTGTGTGAGAGCCTTTTTAAATCGCTTGAGCGCTTCTTTCCATGCACCCTTTGTTAGAAATTGGTTTCCCTCTTGAAGAAAATTGTTATAATATGACGTTGAATCCACTTGCATTAGAAGAATATTTTATTGGTAGTTTATCACAGAGGATAAAACGTAGAAATGAAATGTGTGTATTTGGGGAGGAGTGCAGTTAGGAAGCCAAACGCTCGGTACCCTATTTGTATGACAGTTCAAGAAGTGCCATTATCTTGGCACTTCAGCTTGATTTGACAGTCCAAGAAAAATATGAATATATTCTTTACAACCCCTTATGCTGGCAAAAAGCGTTATCAACAGTTTATAGATATTATTGTTTCTACAATTGAAAAGAATAACCGACTTATAACTCCGGAAGATACAAGCCGCTACCTCAATTCGTTAAATAAACTGCAGAAACAAGGACTTAACAAAAACCAAGCGCATTATGCTTTTATTCGACAAGGTATAGCTTCAGCAGACGCAGTTATTATTGAAGCAACCGAGGAAGATATTCGTGTAGGACATGAATTAACACTTGCGTTATTGTTTCACAAACCAACCTTAGTATTAGCACAGGGGAAAAATTTTAGCTCGTATATCACGCACGATCTACTGCAAGGTGCATCCTACAGTACACCGGAAGAAGTGCAAGAAATTGTATTGGATTTTCTAAAAACTAGCCAAAGCGGAAGAGCTGAGGCATCGATGCAAACACTTGATACTTCTGCGGACAGCTTGCATTCTATTGCGCTTGCCAAGCTGCGACAGCTTGCCAAGCAGGAACCAGGTCAATTTGGTGAATGGTCTAGAGAGATGGAAAAGAACCCAAAAAAAGTAGCGGCGGAAATTAATACAAAACTTGGTGGACTTGAGAAACAGGCTGCTTGGTCAGTTTTTGCTCCTATTTACAATGAAGATAGTCCAGATTATATCCAAGCTGGTGTAGCCAAGTTTGTCAGTGAAATCCTAGACAACTATAAGATTGCTAAAAATGATCTTGTTGTTGAAGCGGCTTGTGGGACAGCTGCTTTATCAAGACAGTTGGTATCTCAAGGCTTCACTAAAATAAAAGCATTTGATAGTTCCCGTTCCATGCTATCCGAAGCTTTTAGACTCAGTGCTAATTACCCAAATATTGAACTGTTTGAGGCAGATGTCCAATTTGTGCAACTAAAAGAGCCAGCGGCTGCTATTGTCTGGACAGATTACAGTTCTAATTTTGCTCTTAATCCTATCCAACTTCAGAAAATGCTTACTAAACTATTAAAAAACTTGTCGAAGAAAGGATTATTGATATTCGATATACGTACATATCAGGGTTGGCAAATTGATTTTTACTCGCAACCTATTACCACTTTCGCTACAGAACGTTTCCAGCGTATTTGGCTAAATGAACAAGATTACAGTAAAAAACTTATTAAATTTGATGTTTATATTAGAACTCGTGATGTTGATGGAGCCTGGGTGGAATGGCGGCGCGAGTCATTCACCGAACGAATGTGGCATTTATCAGAAGTTCTCTCTGTTATTGAAAGACTCCCCGGCATATCAGTAGAAGGTATCTATCGAGATGACTTTCGTAAAATTGATGCCAAAGTGGAAGAGCCAAATCTCGCATATTTTGTACTTAAAAAGAACTAGTTTCTCTTAATTCACAGAGTTTAATATGCGGTACCCATTTGACTAACATTTCAAAAAATGTCATTACACTAAAGTAGGAACAACTGTGTTGAATACCCACTGTTTGAACGTATTTAACACCCGGAGTTAAAAGGAAAGACAACTTCCCCAAGAGTAACTTTAAGACTAGTTTCAGAATTCTCCGAGTCTCCGTACTCGGGGATGAATGAAGCTAGGTTAGAAGACCTCGCCGAAGGCGTATCTTTAATAAAGATGCCCCAGGCCTCCGTGCCTGGGGAGGGTTCACTTTAATATCTGATCAGAATATTTAGGGGAGTAACAATAATGCCGGAATTTTCTGAATCCGTGATGTGCTCATTTTGTGTGAGAAGAACGCTTTTTGGCGGTAAGGTTTCCCCCAATCTCCAAAGCTTTAGGGGTTTATCAAAATAAGCTATTTCGAAAAACTTATTTCCTTCGACACCTCTTGTGTAAATATCTTCCTGTATATAGGCAGTTAAATTTTTTTCCTTTGCAATTTTCGAAAGTTGATAGAAAGAGGCGTTGAGATCGTTACCGAAAGCTTGTCTGGTACTATGTAGTTTTGGATACTCAAAATAATAATAACGAGAAAAATCTGCAAAGTTATATATAAAAAAAATAACTACAAAAAGGGTAACTAATTTATATACAATTCTATATATCGTGGTTTCCGAATTTAGTTTTACATACTCGTAAATTCTTTTACAGCCTAAAGTAGTAATTATGACAAAAAAAGGAACTGAAGCCATTAGTCTGTGCGGGTAATCAAGCGAACCGGCAAAACCAAAAAGAAGTGGTGTAGCTAAATAACAAACTAAAATAAATAAGTAAAATTTTCGGTTCTTAAATGATTCGACTATTCCTATTAAAAAGGCAGGCAGTACTCCCAATGAAAAGAAACCATAAAGAGGCATTTCGTAAATTTTACCTATATCGCCCTTAAAAAATAACGAGGGTAGACTTAAATTTGAAATCCAATAATAGAGATAGTGGCGGAAAGGGTCCATATTTATCGTCTTTCTATCAAAGACAGCCCCTGCATATTTTTGTTCCAACAAGGGAATTATGATAAAAAACGGCACTAGAGTAACAAAGAAAACAATTAAAGATTTAATTAAGTTTTTATTCGTAAAGTTTATCCTCATTAGGCTTAGAATCTTTTTGTATATTTTTTGAGTACTTGATTTTTGATTCAGTAATGAGGAGTAGAGGTGTGAATTTTTAATATACTGCCAAACAATAAATAGAGTACTTATAAGTATCCATACCGGAACTATAACTCTCATGCCCTTAAAGCTATAAAAACCTAACCCCAAAGAGAAGGCGGCAAGTATTAGATATTTTATTTGTCTTTTTGATTGAAATTTATATAAAGCCAGTAACCAGACTGTTGAAAAGAGGATGGGATCCACGCTTTCGTTACCAATTCTTGATGTAATAATAACCGCTGGTGTGGTGAAAAAAATCAAAACTCCGAGTACAGCAAATCCATAAGGAAAAATTTCTTTCATTAAGTAAAATAGAAGAATTATGGTTAGGATTGCTATTATTATATTAACCAACTTGAAAGTAACTAGTGATGTACCGAAAAATTTGAAAAAAACTGCACTTGAATAAACTAGAACCGGTTGTTTCCAATCGTTTTTATCAGCGGAAAGAATAAAGAAGGGCAGAGTACGCCCGTTTCGATCGTGAAGAGTTTCAGAAATTAAAGCGGCATTATATGCAATTGAACCCTCATCCGTATCTATTCCAGGGGGTATTTGGGTTAATTTAAAGGTAAGTAAAAATATGCCAAAGGCAAACACGAATAAGGTTAGTACTTTCATTTTTAAGTGCGCTTCAGACAATTAAAATAGATTAAAGCTAAATCAGGTCAATAAAAGTAAGATTTGCAATTACGCTAAACCTCCTACTGTATAATAGCTAATTATATTATGGTCAATAGTAACAATATTTACAAAGCCGGTGGAATAATTATTAAAGATAAACGAATTTTAGTTGAAAAGTCGCGAAATAGGGAATTCTTTATAGCTCCAGGCGGTTCGATTGAAAAAGGAGAAAAACCTGAACAAGCCTTGGTTAGAGAACTTCTTGAGGAATTCAAAATTAAAGTTAAAGTGAGCGACCTGGAAAAATTCGGAACTTTTCGCCACCCTGCTGCTGGACAGGACGGAAAAATGGTTTGTATGGAAGTATTTTTAGTGAAAGCTTTCTCTGGAGAAATAATTCCGGATAACGAGGTGGAAGAAGTTCGATGGATAACCTCGAATGTACCAAAAGAAATAAAAGTTGGTTCCATCTTCGAACACGAAGTAATTCCAAGATTAAAGGAAGAAGGATTAATCGACTGAAGTTAAAATGATTTCGTTTGTATATTTTGATTTGGGTGGAGTGGTTATCCAGGATTTTAGTGGAACAAATAAATGGGAAGAGTTAAAAAAAGAACTGGGAGTTACGAAAAAGAACTATGAAGATTTTGAAAAATTATGGAGCCAGTATCATGATGAAATTAACATAGATCGTGACGTTGATTCATTGATCCCTATTTTTAATAAAGAGTTAGGTTTGAAAATACCAAATAATTATTCTCTTCTTACAGACGGCTTTGTTAATCGTTTTGAGAAAAATAAATCAATTCGTCCAGTAATTAAAGAGATTCAAAGAGTCTGCAAGGTCGGCCTTTTAACAAACATGTATCCTGGGATGTTTAGTGCAATAAATAAGCGCGGCATCTTGCCCGACATAAATTGGGAAGTGATAGTCGACTCAACCGTTGTAGGATATCAAAAACCGGATTCTGAAATTTATGAAATTGCAGAAAGAAAAGCCAATATTAAAGGAAGTGAAATTCTGTTTATCGAAAATACTTCAAAGAATATAAAAGCGGCAGAAAGTTTGGGGTGGCAGACATTTCTTTACGACTCGTCTAATCCGAATGAATCGAGCCGTAATCTAATGGAGTTTTTCCTTAATAATTCAACAAAATAATCATTGACTTTGTACGCTTCTGATGTACAATTGAAATTAACATGAACATTGTAAACGCAACAATTTTGCGAAATAACTTATCAAGTGCGATAAAAGAAGTTAAAAGAAAAGATTATCTTCTTGTGGCGAAAAGGGGCAAAATTACTTCCGCTCTTGTGGATATAGAATTGTTTGAAGACTTACTTTCATTAAAGGATAAAAAATTTTTAAAAAGCATAAAGAAAGCAAGAGAAGAATACGAAAAGGGAGAAGTATTTAGTCACACAGAAGTCTTCGGTGAAATTTGATGGCGCACAAAATTCTTTACACTAAATCCGCCTGCAAGGACATTCAAAAACTAGATTCTGTAACCAAAAAAAGACTGAAGAAAGCCATTGAAAAACACCTTCAAGCACCCTTAGCAAATGCAAGAAAATTAACAGACCCCAAAATAGGGAGTTACAGATGGCGAGTTGGAAATTATAGAATAATATTTGATATACATGCAAAGACTATTGTGGTACTAAGAGTAAGACATAGAAAAGAAAGTTATAGATAATGTGATTAAAGTTGAGCGGTGATGTTCTACTGTTATAGAACAGTAGAACAAAAACACCAAATAATAACTTGAAGTAATATATGTATGATGTACTTGGAATTAAAATACAGCGGGCCGGTGGACTCTTGGGTTAAAAAACATATTATTCCGACTTTTAAGAACCCAAAAGTTAGTCGTAGCAAGGCAGTTCAATTGATTAAACAGTTTATCGGAAAAGACAAACCCTACCTTGTATCTTATGTAAACCAATATGACTTCATCTATCTTCAGAAATTATTTGAATCGCAAAAGATAAAAAACAAACCATTTTTTTGGATGCCTATTGATTTTGCGTCAATACTTTTTGGTATAGGTATTAACCCTGAAGCCTACTTTCCAAAAGATAAAGAAAATTTCTTTAAAGAAATTGGTATTGATACTTCTAAATTCAAACACACTCACTACGCACTTGACGACGCAAGGCTTTTAAGAGAGGTCTATTTGCGAATGACTAAGGGAACTTCAAAGATTACCAAAAATCTTTGATAAAAATTCCTCGAACGATTCCATTATTTCTTCAAAATTTTCTTTGATCTTTTCTATTAACGAACTTTGGGGGTTTTCGTCCGATGGTGTTTCTGTCGGGGTAGGCGACGGTGCGGAAGTAAGTGACGGCGTAGGTGTTGATGAGGAATTTAAAGATGAACTTTCGTTAACGTTAATTTCTCCGGGGCCTTCTAATTTCCACTCCTTACCGTTAACGGACACACTTGAGGTTCCTTCGCCTTCCTGACTGATATTTATATTAGTTGATCTATTTGTTTCTGATGAAGATGCGTTATTTCCTGAATTTATCTGGTTATTAATTTTTACATTAACACTGGAATTACCAGCATAGACGCTTGATGTAAAAGTTATGACAAGTAAAATTGCCAGAAGTAAGGCAGATATTTTCATTATCTTTATATTATACGATTGAAAATCAAATTGTCATATCTCGAAAGATCAATAGTCTCAGCGAATTCTCAGATAAGTAAGAAGATAATTAGTTGACAGCAATATGTTTTTAAACTACACTTTCAAATACTTAAGATCATGGCAATCAAAAAATCTGCAAACGTTTTAGAAAAACTTACTCCGATTCTTCTTATTGCAACCATAGTACTTGCTTTTGTGGTAGGTAATCTTTGGGAAAAGGTAAAAAGGTTGGAAGGCGGAGGTGGAACAACCGTTGCTGGTACAACGCAAACCGGAACTCAAGCGGGCGCACAGCAGCCGGCAGCAGTTACCGTAACTCTTGATAATATAAAAGAGGTCTTTCAAAAGGACGTAATAAAATTTGGCGATGGAAATAAGAAACTACTTCTTATTGAAATTGCGGATCCAAGTTGTCCTTATTGCCATATTGCAGCAGGGAAAAATCCTGAATTAAATGCTCAAGCTGGTGATAGATTTAAGTTGGTCTCCGATGGCGGAACATATGTTGCGCCGGTTATTGAAATGAAGAGGTTGGTTGACGAAGGAAAAGCATCATTCGCATGGGTTTATTCGCCAGGCCACGGAAATGGTGAAATGGGAACTAAAGCGATGTATTGCGCTCAGGAAAAAGGAAAATTTTGGGAAGTACATGACCTTTTGATGACAAACAAAGGTTATGAGTTACTTAATAACACTGTAAAGAATGATAAAACTAAATCAGGAGAACTCTCGCAGTTTCTTGCCTCAGCTGTTGATTCGTCTTTTTTGAAAGGCTGCCTTGATAGTGGTAAGTATGATTCAAGACTGCAGAACGATGTTGCTTTATCCCAAAGTTTAGGTGTAAATGGAACTCCAGGATTTTTTGTGAACGCTCAAAATTATGCAGGCGCGTATAGCTTCAAAGATATGGAACCCGCAATAAACGAAGCGTTAAAATAATCGAATAAGTCTTCTTGGTTTTTCTGCAATTCAATTATAAAAAGTTCAAATTAGAAAATGTACGATGTACAATACGTACATGGGATTTGAAGACGAAGGAATAAAAGAATTGTCGCCAAAACCTACGAAACCGGCTACATCGGGTATGACTTTAAGACAAGCAATAGAAATGGGAGAATATAATCCCGAATACTTGGCAACGTTTACGGAATGGCTTACACTTTCCAGACATATTCAGTTTCAATACATTAGAGAGGCATTGGACAATAGGCATAAACACTTAATAACTCAGTGGGCAGAAGTTAATAACATGCTCGATTTCAGTAAAAAACCCCATCTTTCAGAAGCACTAGAGAATATTATGCTTCAGATTAAAAAACTGGAAAAAGATAGAGAAAAACTCTATTTAGAATATTCGAAATAACTAAAAAATGACTGCCCGAACACACGATGCTTTTGCCTTCGCAACTTTAGTGACAGTAGCGGCTTTCTTTCCTCCGTCAAATTTAAATCTTGCAACCTTAGTTGTTTCAATAATTGGAGCAGACATTGGAGCTCTAATCCCAGACATGGATGGAGCAGGAAACAGGCTTTGGGATTTACTACCTGCAGGAGATAATTTAGGGAAAATATTACGGAGAGTTTTTTACAAACATAGAACTTTGACTCATTCAATAATAGGTGTAGTTGCCATTTATAAACTTCTTGAATGGGTTTTGGTGCGTGGGTTAAACGCTGGCTTTCTGGATGAAAAAATTATATTGGCGAGTATAATGATTGGATATCTTTCGCACTTATTAGCAGACAGTTTAACCGAAGAAGGGATCCCTCTACTTTTCCCGCTCAGAATTAATTTTGGATTACCACCTATAAAAAGTTGGAGAATAAAAACGGGTAAGTGGTTTGAAAACTTTATAGTTTATCCAGCGGTTTGGATTTACGTGATTTGGTTTATTCAAGTTCATCAAGAAAGTTTACTTCAACTTTTTCGTCAGACAACTTAAATAATGTCAATGGAATTTTGATATTTCTTGTATTATAGTTTACGAGCTATGGCATCTGCTTTTGAGAATGCTAAGAAACAAATTAACGATTCGGCTGGGTTTCTGTCCAAAGAGTATCCTGACAAGTCAAGGTTTAAAAAAGCAATTGAACTTCTGAAAAGACCTCAAAGAGTATTAAAGAAAAAAATTTCTATCAGACTTGATAGTGGAAAAACAGAAACTTTTCAGGCTTATCGATCCCAACATAACGATGCGAGGGGGCCGTTTAAAGGTGGTATCAGATTTCATCCAAATGTTTCCGAAGACGAGATTATTGCATTTTCAACCTGGATGAGTATTAAATGTGCAGTTGTAGGAATTCCGTACGGAGGTGGAAAAGGAGGAATAATTGTTGACCCATCACTTCTTAGCGAGTCGGAATTAGAGAGATTATGTAAAAAATATGCTGAATTTCTTACTCCTTATATAGGTCCTTGGAAAGATATTCCTGCTCCTGATGTTAATACAGGGGAACGGGAAATGGCTTGGATGTTAGATAGCTATGAGAAAAAAGTTGGACACCACGCCCCTGCAACTTTTACCGGAAAGCCGTTAGAACTGGGTGGATCACAAGGTCGTACTGAAGCAACCGGACTTGGAGGGTTTTATGTTTTGGCTTCTTATTCAGAAGTGACAAGGATGATCCCTGTCAAAACAACAATTGCTGTTCAGGGATTTGGCAATGTAGGCTACTGGTTTGCGAAATTTGCGACTGGCGTGGGATATAAAGCTGTTGCAATATCAGACTCAAGTGGAGGAATTTATGATTCAAATGGTTTGAATGTCGAAAAGCTGTCGCAGCTGAAAGAAAAATATGGTTCGTTTAATAAAATTCCCAAAACTAAGGACCATGAACTAATAACTAATAACGAATTGCTTGCATTGAAAGTAGACGTTCTTGTACCCGCTGCCTTAGAAAACGCGATTCATGAGAGGAACGTCAAAGATATTAAGGCAAAGGTTATATTGGAGATGGCAAACGGTCCTACAACTCCGGAGGCAGATGCGATACTTTCTTCTAATGAAGTAGACATTTTGCCAGATGTTTTGTGTAACGCAGGGGGAGTGACGGTTTCTTATTTTGAATGGGTACAAAATCTGAATGGATATAGCTGGACAAAGGAAAAAGTTATTAAGGAACTGAAAAAAATTATGGATTCCAGTTTTGAAGAAATATATCAAGTAGTTCAACAAAAGAAAGTATCATACCGCAAAGCGGCATATATTTTGGCTATAAAAAGAATCGTTAACGCGATGATGTTAAGAGGAAGGTTATGAATTTCGTCTAAGTCCGGTCTAAGTCCGAAAGGTTGCAATACAAATCAACCCGTCGGGTTGATTTGGTTGTTTTTATATCTATCTTGAATTTCCGGTATAAGATATTCATTAAATGCTTTCAGAATATCGTAATCAGGTTTCCAGCCCCAGTCCCTTTTTGCAGCTGAGTCATCAACGGCTGCCGGCCAGGAATCCACAATTTTTTGTCGATTTTGATCCGGGTTATAGCTAATTGATGAATCAGGAAAAACTTGATTAACAAGTCCCGCAATTTGCTCAGCGGTTGCCGAGAATCCGGAAACGTTATATATACCTTGCGTAAGTTTTTCCTTTGGCGCGTTGGTTAAGGTTAAAAGCGCTTTCACCGCATCGGGCATTACCATAAAAGGAATTACAGTGTCGGACCTGACAAAAGATTCGTACCCTTCCCCTCTTGCTGCCGAGTGAATCATTTCCGGTGCGTAATCGCTTGTCCCTCCTGAGGGAACAGTCATTGCACTTATAATTCCCGGAAACCTTACACATCGGAAATCAATAGGAAGAACCTCTGGTCGAGTTTCAAGTATTTTATAAAATTTTGAATAATAAGTTCCCACTCTTTCACAATAAAGTTTATTTATTCCGTACATTGTGATTGGGGCGTTGAACCCATCTTCTTTTACAGTTCCTACTTTTTTCTTGGTTTCCAGGTCGGGAATACCATAAACAGCGATAGTTGAGGGAAAAATAAATTTAATTGTACGTTTTTCAGAAAGGGCCACTTGATAGGAAGATTCCAATAAAGAAGTCGTTCCATTCACGTTCACTTGATGCGCTCGGAAAGGATCCTTTTCACCGCCGGTTGAAAGAATTGCTGCAAGATGGAAAATCGTAGTTATCGCGTGTTCTTTTAAAAGGTTTTTTACTACAGTTGAGTCAAGGATATCTGCAACAATTGTTTCGTGTATGTGTGGCTTTAGTTCCTCATCCAATTCCCTAATGTCCAAAGAAACAATATCGTAATTACCAAGTTCTGATAATTTTGGGATAAGACCATGACCTACTTCACCATTGGCACCGGTAATTAGTATTGGTTCTTTATTGTTCAAGTTTATTTAAGGTAACATCTTGATTTGTTTGGTAACTTGCTTGGCTCGACACGAACGATACGAATAAATAACCGAATTATCCGAATAGAATTAATTCGGGTCATTCGGATGTATTTGTAAATTCGGATCGCTTAATAACCTTTAATTTTCTGCCGACCTTCTCAAATACTTCAAGTGCAAATTCTAAATTATCTTTTGAGTGTGCCGCACTCATCATTACTCTTATTCTTGCAGTCCCGAGGGGGACTGTTGGATATACAATAGCCGTTGCAAACACACCATTGTCAAAAAGTTTTTTACTAAATTCCTGAGCAAGTTTTGCTTCCCCAAGAATAACAGGTGTAATCGGAGTTTGGGACATACCTAGGTTGAAACCTAATTCATTCATACGGCTTTTAAAGTATTTTGTGTTTTTCCAAAGTTTTTTAACTAAATTATCCGATTTTTCGAGAATTTTTACTGCTGCAAGACAGGCTGCCGTATCAGGAACTGTCATGGCTGATGAGAAAAGAAAAGGCCGTGCGCGTTGCCTTAGCCAATCAATGATAAGTTTTCTGCCAGCGACATATCCTCCTACCACTCCGAAGGCTTTGCTCATTGTTCCAACCTCAACGTCCACTTTTCCATGAAGGTTAAAGTGGTCAACTATCCCGCGTCCAGAAGCTCCAAGCACGCCTTCGCCATGTGCATCATCAACCATTAATAAAGCATCGTATTTTTCAGCAATGTTGACTAGTTCAGGTAAGGGTGCGATGTCTCCATTCATACTGAAGACCCCATCTGAAATTATTAATAATCGCCTATAAGGTCGGACCTTATTGGTTGCAATTTTTTCTTCCAAGTCTTTTGGGTCGCAATGATTGTACCTCACAACTTCAGCCTTACTTAATCGACATGCATCAATAATACTTGCATGGTTTAATTCATCTGAAAAAATTACATCGCCTTCGCCAACAAGTGCCGGAACTGTAGCAAGGTTTGCAGCAAAGCCGGATTGGAGTGAAATTACAGCCTCTGCTTTTTTAAATTCAGCCAGTCTTTTTTCCAGTTCCAGGTGGAGTATTGTTGTTCCCGCAATAGTTCGTACGGCAGTCGGACCAATCCCGTATTCATCGATTGCCTTTTTGGCTTCGTTTTTGAGGGTTGGATCATTTGCCAACCCCAGGTAATTATTCGAGCAAAAGTTTAAAACCCATTTTTCGTCAACTTTAATTTTTGGACCCATCGGGGAGTCTATTACTCTTAAATTTATCAGAAGTCCTTGTTTTTTTAAGTCCCTTAAGCTTTCCGAAATCCAACTAAGCTTATCCATGTAAGAAGAATAATAGCATATATCCGAGCTCGGCAACATTTCTTGTGATATTATGGAAATACGATGGAATTTCTGTCTTGGCATTATTCAAGAGGAGTGGACTACTATTTAAAAAGTTGGTTTTCTACTATTCGGTGGGTACAACACTATTTTTCGCCATTACTTTTACTGGAAACTCTTTTTTCACCCTGGAAAAGATTGTATGTCCACGACCAAACATCGGGGTTTAACTTACAAAAAAAATTCGAAGCCTTTACCTTTAACATTATTTCCATTTGGGTCGGTGCAACAGTAAGACTAATTCTATTTTTTGTAGCTCTTATTTTGATAGTCCTTGCATATCTTGCCGGTTCTGTGGGAATGGTTTTTTGGCTCGTAATTCCCTTTTTCAGTTTAGGTATTTACTCCAAATACAAAAGGCAGACAAAAAATTATATTCAAGACTTGGTATTTCGCTTGAAATCAAGTAAAAGTCAGCCCTTAGAAGTAATTTTTGGAAGCGAAGCGGGAGTTTTCGTTTTAGCTCACACAGGACTGGCACAAGAGGATGTGATTAAGGATGCAAAAATTGAGGGAGTGAATTTTGATAATTTCAAAGCACAAACCTTTCAAGATGTAATCACCAACTTTATAAAAAATAAAGTTTGGAGCGACCAATTTTTCAATAAACATGAAATTCAAGTGGATGATCTTGTCCTTGCTGCTAACTGGTGGGACGAAAGGCAGGATGAGAAAACGACTCTGGGCGATAGCGATATGGGTCGGCCGGGCCTTGCGCTTGAATTGACTTTTGGTTATACACCCACCCTGGATCAATATTCAGTAGATTTAAGTGTTCCTCAATCCTATTCCCACAGACTAATAGGTAGACACGAGCTTGTTTCAAGAATGGAAAGAATTTTGTCATCAGGAAGTAGTATTTTACTCACAGGTCAACCCGGAGTAGGAAAAAAAACCGTTGTCCTTGAGTTTGCAAGGCGTGCAGTAAGTGGAGAATTGGGCAAGGCAATGTCTTTTAAGCGTGTACTTGAATTCGATTATAACGCACTTTTATCAGGGGCTTTAGATTTAAATCAAAAAAAGACCCAGCTTGCTTATATTTTGGGTGAGGCTTCAAGTGCCGGAAACATCATACTTATGATTCGAGATATACAAAGGCTCACAAATTCTGAAGTCGAAGGCTATGACTTTACTGATATTTTTGAAGAATATCTCGAAAAACGTGTATTAAAAGTTATTGCGGTTTCGACAAATTCCGAATATGAGCGATTTATTGCTCCAAACTTGCGGCTCAGGAAATACTTAGAAAAGGTAGAAGTAGTTCCCCCGGAGAAAGACCATGCATTCCAAATTCTTATCGAAGCTGCAAAAAGATGGGAAGCAATTAGTAATTTCACAATAGGGATACCAGCCTTAAGGCATATTTTAGAAGAGTCAGACCGATACATAACCGAAGTTCCGTTTCCTGAAAAAGCACTTGAACTACTTGATGCGGTTGTCTCGTATAAGCAAAGCTTGGCCGAGTCAAGACTGGGTAAGCAGAGCTTGGCCGAACAAGTCGGTAAAGAACAAGTTGGTGGAAATACAATTACAGTGGACGATACAAACGCCGTACTTGCCGAAAAAACAGGTGTTTCTTTTGCCAGACTTACAAGTAAAGAGAAAGAAAAACTGGGCAACATTGAAGAAATCATTCACCAAAGACTTATTGACCAGGATGCAGCAGTCTCTTTAATTGGTAAAACACTTCGGTCTAAAACAGTGGGTGTAGTGAAAGAGACTCGGCCACTAGGATCATTTCTTTTTCTTGGTCCAACAGGAGTTGGTAAGACTGAAACAGCCAAGGTTCTGGCAAAAGTATATTACGGAAGCGAGGAACATATTTTACGTTTTGACATGGCTGAGTATTCAGGGGGAGAGGGACTTGAGCGTCTCATTGGCTCAGTTTCTAAAAATATTCCAGGAAGCTTAACAACAGCAATCAAGAATAAGCCTGCGAGCCTCCTTCTACTTGATGAAATAGAAAAAGCATCCAGTGAAATTTATAACCTTTTCCTATCGCTTTTGGATGAAGGTGTAATTACGGATGCATTTGGAAAAAAGATTTTGTGCCGTAACTTATTTGTAATAGGTACGTCAAATGCAGGTGCCGAATATATACGCGGGGTGGTAAACCGAAATGTTAAAGGAAGTGAATTACAAAATTCGGTAGTAAATTACGTGATGGAAAAAGATATCTTTTCTCCCGAATTCATCAATCGTTTTGACGGAGTTGTTGTGTACGAACCTTTAGGGAAGGGAGATCTTGAGAAAATTGCGAAGCTTATGCTATCCGACTTGGTTGAGAATTTAAAGAAGAAAAATATTCAACTTACCTATACAGATGAAACTGTAAAGAAACTTGCTGAGGATGGGTTTGATCCTGCTTTCGGCGCAAGGCCCATGAGGAGAATTGTTAATATTACACTGGGGGACTTAATAGGGCGTTCGATTCTTTCGGGTGAGATTCAAGGGGGAGAAACTATTAAGCTTCTTCCGGGAAAAAATAAAGAAGAGTTTTCTTTTGAGAAAATGATCTAAATTTTCTTCATGTACCGCTAGATATACTTCTTTTGAAAATTGCCCCTTTTATTTCGGCTAAATTTAGAGTTACTATGGTTATGAGAGAATTTTTAGCAAAGAAGTAACAACAAAATTTAGTTGTACCGCTGGGTCGGTGAAGTTTTGTGTAAAAAAATTTAATCCGCCTTCGCGAAAATCCTGAGCAAAGTCGAAGGATGGATAGCCTGGTTGGGTGCTTTTCGCTACGGCAGGACTTTAAGCTATGAGTTCCGAAACAAAAAAACCTTTCGTGAAGAAGGATAGAAGCCGAGGGCTCTTAGCCCTCGGAGCTTCACTTAATAAACGGTTGATATGTCTTTAAGAGTCTTAATGCTTGGTTGGGAGTTGCCTCCTTTCAATAGCGGTGGTTTGGGAGAAGCTTGTTTTGGCTTAGCCCGAGCATTATCTAAAAAAGGCGTACAAATTACTTTTGTTCTCCCCAAAAAACTGGATGTCCACATGGACTTCGCTGATCTTATCTTCGCAGATGTTGATGAAGTAGCTGGAAACTTAGCCGGCGCATATACAACAAATGACTCTTGGTCTAGTCTTTTCCCTACGAATGCTTTCCCACCCGCACAAGACTATATCGGAGGCGCGCTTAAATTTGCAGAGAAAATGGGACTTTTAGCAAAAAGATATAAAGGTTCAATAGACGTGGTTCACGCTCACGACTGGTTGACATATCCGGCGGGAATGGTTGCAAAAAGAGTATTAAACAAGCCGTTAATTGCTCATGTTCACGCAACAGAGTTTGATCGTACAGGAGGGCACAATCCAAACCCAATGGTTTATGCAATCGAGAAAAAGGGATTTGAGATTGCTGATAAAGTACTACCTGTCGGAGGATTTATGAAGGACGTCTTGATCGAAAAATATAACGTTGATCAGGATAAAATTCAAGTCGTTTATAACGGAATAGATGACTGTCGACGCGATTTGGCACCCGTACTAACCGCCTTTAAAGAACTCGGCTATAAAGTTGTTCTTTTTTTGGGGAGGATCACCTTACAAAAAGGTCCAGAGTATTTCGTAAGGGCCGCAAAACGGATTTTAGATTACGAGCCAAAAACTATTTTTGTAGTTACCGGGTCCGGAGACATGGAAGGATATATGATTTCGGAGGCTGCAAGACTTGGGATACTTGATAAATTTATATTTACAGGGTTTTTGCGAGGAGAAGAAAGAGATCAAATATATCAAGCAGCGGATTTGTACGTGATGCCGTCTGTATCTGAGCCCTTCGGAATTACTGCCTTAGAAGCTCTTGTAAATAAAACTCCTCTATTGATCTCAAAACAATCGGGTGTATCGGAAATTCTTAAAAACGCATTAAAGGTTGACTTCTGGGACGTTGAGGAAATGGCGAATAAAGCAGTAGCAGTTTTAAAATATTCAGCCTTAAAAAGTGATTTACAAACGGAGGGTCAAAAAGAAGTCAGATTATATAGTTGGGCAAAAACTGCCGATCAGGTTATAAATGTTTACAACCAGGTTGTGCACTGAAATATGGCATCTGTATGTTTGTACTTCCAAGTCCATCAGCCAATGCGAGTAAAGCGCTATAGAGTTTTTGATGTTGGTTGGGATCATGATTATTTCAACGACAATACAGAAACGAATCTTAACAACAAGAAAGTACTAGCAAAAGTAGCAGCAAAGTCGTACCTTCCAACAAATACAATTCTTCTTAAGCTTTTGGAAAACCATCCTGAACTTTCCTTAACTTACTCATTCTCGGGAATTTTACTCGAACAGCTTGAAAAAGATTTTCCAGAAATTCTTGATTCTTTCAAAAAGCTTATTAACACTGGAAGAGTTGAAGTCCTTTCTGAAACTTACTACCACTCTTTGGCATTCTTTTACTCACGGAAAGAATTTGAAAGGCAAGTTGAAATGCACAAAGCCAAAATAAAAAGAGTTTTTGGTGTTACTCCAAAAGCATTTCGTAATACTGAATTAGCATATACAAACGAACTGGCTAAATGGGCGGATGAAAAAGGATTCACAGCAATTTTAGCTGAAGGGTGGGATTCGTTTTTAGGATGGCGAAGTCCTAACTTTGTCTACAAACCCAAAGGTACGAAAAAAATTAAGACACTACTTAAAAATTACAAACTTTCTGATGATATTGCCTTTCGATTTTCCGAGAAAAGCTGGAGTCAGTGGCCGCTTACTGCCGATAAGTTCGCAGATTGGGTATCAAGAATCAACGGAAATGGGCAGGTTGTGAATCTTTTTATGGACTATGAGACTTTTGGAGAACACCAGTGGGAAGCTAACGGTATTTTTGAATTCTTGCGGCAACTCCCTACCGAAATTTTGAAACACCCGGACAATAATTTTTTGACTGTGAGCGAGGCGGCAAAAGCTTATCCTGCAATGGATGAAGTAGATGTTCCATATATAGTTACTTGGGCTGATACGGAAAGGGATTTGTCCGCCTGGGTAGGAAATGCCATACAAACTTCGGCAATTTCACTTCTTTATTCTTTAGAAAAAACTATTCTTAAAGCTAATGACCCTGAGTTAACCCATGATTGGAGGCGCCTTCAGACTTCGGACCATTTTTACTATATGTGCACAAAATGGTTCTCAGACGGGGACGTGCATAAGTATTTTAATCCTTATGAAAGCCCATACGACGCTTTTATTTCATTTATGAACGTCGTTAGCGATCTAAAACTTCGTATTGAAAAAAAGAAGCAACCGCAAAAGTCGCTAAATAAAAAGAGGAAGCACATAGAAACTTCAAGAAATTTTCCTAATAGCATCGGAATTTAATTTTTTTGTTAATGCCAAAATCAATAAATCTTGGTAATGGGTCAGTTCTTGTCGGACTGGATGCGTTTGGTCAAATTAAGGATTTCTATTTTCACTATGCAGGTTTGGAAAATCATGTGACTGAGCATTTGACCCACAAAATAGGGCTATTTGTTGAAGAGCAGTTTACTTGGTTAGACGATGGTTCTTGGAAGGTAAAAGTGGCTTCTGAAAAAGATACAATGGCCTCAGATATAACAGCTTCTAATGAGAACTTAGGTCTCGAGCTTCATTTTACAGACATAGTATATAACGAGGAAAATATCTTTATTCGTCAAATAAAAGTAAAGAACCTTTTTGATCGATCCCGAAACTTGAAACTATTTTTTAATCAGCAATTTAATATATCGCAAACCCATACTGGAGAAACAGCTTATTACGATCCAAGAGATAAGGTTATTATCCACTACAAAGGAAGAAGGGTTTTTCTATGTAATGCCTATTCAGATGAAGGTGGTTTTTCAGAATATAGTGTTGGTCTTTTAGGAATAGAGGGGAGAGATGGAATATATAAAGACGCAGAAGACGGAAAATTATCTGGAAATGCTATCGAGCATGGGCAAGTAGATTCAGTTATTGCGATGGCAATTGATATAAAACCAAAAGCAGGAAAAGAGGTATTTTACTGGATTTGTGTTGCGAAATCTCTTAGTAAAGTAAAAGATTTAAATGAACAAATTATCGGACGTTATCCTCTTCAAATAATTAATTCGACGAAAGATTATTGGAGTGCATGGGTGAAAGTACAAAACTTCAGCTTCTTTGGACTAGGTCCAGGAATTGTTGATCTTTTTAATAAATCGCTTATTTATATACGGACACACGTGAGCAAAAACGGTGCAATTATTGCGTCGGGAGATTCGGAAATGTTGCAGTTCGGACGTGATTATTACGAATATGTTTGGCCGAGAGATGCTGCTTTTGTTGCAATTGCTTTAGAGAAAGCAGGGGATTTTAACGCCTCCCGTCGCTTTTTTAGATTTTGTAACGACGTTTTAACCGAAGAAGGCTATTTTATGCATAAGTACAGACCCGATAAATCACTTGGTTCTTCTTGGCATCCTTGGATTCGAGAAGGACAAAAACAATTTCCAATTCAGGAGGACGAAACCGCCCTTGTTGTTTATGCTCTTTGGAAACATTATGAACTTTCGAAGGATGTTGAATTTGTTGAGGAAATCTATAACAATCTGATTAAAAAAACTGCAGATTTCATGGTTAGCTATAGAGACGAGAAAACTGGGTTACCAAAAGCAAGTTATGATCTTTGGGAACATTCATACGGTATTTCCACATTTACTTCTTCAAGTGTATACGCTGCACTAGTAGCCGCCGCTCGTTTTGCAAACCTACTAGGTAAATCAGAAAGTGAAAAAACCTGGTCAGAAGTTGCAGAAATTATAAAAAAAGCTATTTTGAAATATCTTTACGATGATGTAGAAGGCGTGTTTTACAAACTACTCGATACATCTGACGCGCAGCCAAAGATTGATAAGACAATAGATATGTCGAGCGTTTACGGAATCTATAAATTTGGAATACTTCCGGTTGAGGATAAGATAATAAAAAAGGCCGTTGAAAAAACAATTGAACGTCTTGAAGTTAAAACCGAAGTTGGAGGAATGGCTCGGTTCGAAGGTGACGTTTACCACCACAAAGGTGGAAATTATCCGGGGAATCCGTGGATTATCACGACAATGTGGCTTGCACAATATTATATACAACTTGCAAAATCAGAAAGTGATATGGGGGAGGTACGTCGTTGGGTTTCTTGGGCGGTAAAATACGCAAATCCTGCAGGCATTTTGCCTGAACAACTTGATCCATATTCTGGGATTCACTTGTCGGCTTCGCCTCTAGTATGGAGTCATGCTGAATATGTTACTACAATAATTAATTATCTCGAAAAACTCGAAGAACTTGGTGTTTGTAAAGCTTGTTATCCTATTACATGAGTCAGTGTATCAGTCAATCAGTAATCCAGTATTCCAGTCAGACCGGTATTCCAGTATTAAACTGGTTAACTGACATACTGGCTAACTGGCCCTACTGGAATACTGGTTAACAGAAATTTATGGATTTTCTATTCGATGTTGGTGGAACAAAAATGCGGCTTGCATCTTCATATGACGGTGAGAACTTTCATGAAGTTAAAGTTTATAGGACCCCTTCCGACTTTGAAGAAGGAATGAAAATTTTCAAAGAATTTATTGACAAAACCGATACTTCAAGCGTGGAGAAATGCGTTTGTTGTGGTTTGGCAGGAGTCTTGGACAAAGATAAAAAAATGTTAGTCTCAGCACCCAATTTATCAGGTTGGATTGCAAAGCCGATAAAACAAAGACTTTTGGAAATGACTAATGCGAAGGTTTTTCTTGAAAACGACGCAGATCTTGGAGGTTTAGCTGAAGCCGTTAAAGGAGCTGGTCGAGGATATTCAATAGTTTCCTATTTGACCGTGGGTACAGGCGTGGGAGGAGTTAGAATAGTAGATCAAAATATCGATAGATCCACAAGCGGTTTTGAGCCGGGACACCAATTCATTGACACGGATGGATCATTATTTACAAATGGTAGTGCTGGTCGCCCAACTACCCTTGAAGATGCAGTTTCAGGGACTGCACTTAAGCTTCGTTTCAATAAGGCTCCAGAAGAAATAACAGATAGTTCGGTTTGGCTGGATTTTGAAAAATACCTTGCAATTGGAATTGCGAACACAATTGTTCATTGGTCGCCTGAAGTTGTTGTTTTAGGAGGCGGAGTAATGCAGGTTAGTTATATATCAATTGAGCGTATTTTTAATAATGTAAGGGAAGTCGTTAAGATTTTTCCACAACTACCCGAAATAAAGAAAGGTATTCTTGGAGACGAGGTTGGACTTTATGGTGCTTTGATTCAGGCAAGACACCTTCGCTAAATTCTTGCACACAGAGAACGTTTGTAATGGGTCTTGA